>Ga0136618_10000561_pt1 | contig 12965 bp, 21 predicted proteins | sample AntDrymUQ3302106_2_FD_104805 | JGI IMG/M metagenome (GOLD analysis project Ga0136618, IMG submission 104805) | Polar desert sand microbial communities from Dry Valleys, Antarctica - metaG UQ330 (21.06) | ecosystem: Environmental > Terrestrial > Soil > Desert | place: Antarctica: Dry Valley... | reverse complement strand
TATTGATTTTCAGCGGCAGAACGGTTTCCTGACCGCGAAATGTTTGGCTACCGACCCGCCGACTGGCGTAACTGATGGCGATATTACGCCGTGCCGATTCGACATAAACAATCAATGCAATCAAGGCGACGACAACCGCCACTAAAAAGACTACACCGAGTGTTTGCATCGGATCGCCGGCACGAACTCTTTCAGAAATTTGCAGAAGTCCTGCGGGCAAACCGATAACGATACCGGCGAAAATCAACAATGAAATTCCGTTTCCGATACCGCGTTCGGTGATTTGTTCGCCAAGCCACATTACAAAAATAGTGCCGGTCGTAAGCGTCACAACGATCATCGCCGTCGCCCACCACGTATCGCCGATAACTCCGTTTCGACTGAGCCAGGTGGCGACAAAGAATGTTTGAACGGCGCACAGAACAACTGTCAGATAGCGCGTCCATTGATTCATTTTTTGTCGTCCGACTTCGCCTTCTTCCTGAATTCTTTTCACCGCGGGCGAGAGAACCGGAAGCAGCTGCATAATAATTGACGCGGTAATATAGGGCGTAACGCCAAGCGCGAAAACTGAAATCGAGCGGAAATTTCCGCCGGAAAATAAATCGAGAACGCCGAGAAGCGTCCCGGCGACTTCGCCCCAAACCTGTTCGAGCCGCACTTTATTAATGCCGGGTGCGGTCACGTGCGCTCCGAAACGATATACTGCTAAAAGTCCAAGCGTAAAGAGAATACGTTTCCTGAGTTCAGGAACCTTGAACATATTTTGGACGGCGGCAAAAAACTTCTCCATATTTTTCCTTTTATGTGCAGATTGTGCAGACTTGGTTAATTAAATTATTCGCTGACAGTTTGCGCTTGTTTCGTCTTTACAATTTCCGTGATACTTCCGCCCGCACTCTCGATTTTTTCTCTGGCGGCTTTAGTAAACCGGTGCGCGGAAATATTCAAAGCTTTGGAAACGTCGCCGCTGCCCAGAACTACGAGATCGTGCTTGGCTTTTTTGATAAGTCCGCGTTTGTGCAGAATTTCCGGCGTAATTTCATCGCCGGAATCAAAATTCTCTTCAATTTTAGCCAGACTGATTTCAATCCACTGCTTTTTAAATATATTCGTAAAACCGCGTTTCGGCAAACGCCGTTGGAGCGGCATTTGTCCGCCTTCAAAACCGATTTTGCTCGAATAACCCGAACGCGATTTTTGTCCTTTGTGACCTTTACCGGCGGTTTTGCCGAGTCCTGAACCGGGTCCGCGCCCGACTCTTTTCTTTTTGTGAGTCGAACCCGGTGCCGGACGCAAATTATTAAGTCCTAATGCCATTTTCTTTTCCTCTTAAATAGTAAATCGTGAATAGTAAATCGTGAATAGAAGTTTGTCAATTTTCCGACAGAAACTATTTACGATTAACAATTCACGATTAACGGTTATTACTCGACAATTCTCAGGATATGCGGAATTTTCGCCACGACGCCGCGCATTGAAGCCGTATCGGGACGAGTCACCGTTTGGTTAAGTTTGGTAATACCTAAACTCTTCACCATAACCTTTTGCTTTTTGGAATAACCAATCGTGCTTTTGTAATACTGAATCTTGATTGTTCCGCCGCTGTTTTCTTCTGTTTTGTTTGCCATCACTTTAATCATTTATCATCTATCATTTATCATTCAACACAAATCAGATTGATAAATGTTTAATGATAAATGATAAATGATTATCTAAGTTCTTCCACTTGTTTGCCGCGCAGACGCGCCACTTCTATCGGGTCTTTCATTCGCGTCAGACCGTCAAAAGTTGCGCGAATGACGTTGTGCGCGTTAGTCGAGCCGAGAATTTTCGTGCGAACATTGTGAACTCCGAGCGATTGCAGAACCGCGCGCACCGCACCGCCGGCGATAACGCCGGTTCCTTCTTTCGCCGGTTTTATTAAAACGCGACCCGCGCCGTATTCGCCAATCATTTCGTGCGGCAGCGTTCCGTTGATCAAAGGAACTCGAATCAAATTATTTTTCGCCGCTTCGACCGCTTTCTTGATGGCGTTTGGAACTTCCTTCGCTTTTCCCGTGCCGAAACCGACGTGACCGGCTTCGTCGCCGATGACGACGAGCGCGGCAAACGACATATTTTTTCCGCCTTTGACGACTTTCGTGACGCGATTAATCGAAATCAACTGGTCTTTCAAAATCAAACCTTGCGGAGAGATTCTCTGTTTATTCGTTTTCATTATTTTCTTTGTCTTCTTTACTTTCTTTGCCAGTCTGCGCTTCCGGCTCGTCCCCGGTTATCTGAGAGCGATCTTCAGCCGTTTTTTTCGCAGGTTTTTTCGCCGGCGCGTCCGTAGAACCGCCCAATAGATTGCCAATTGCGCCTGCCACTGTTCCGACGACATTCCCGATAGTTGATGCAACCTTATCGGAAACGCTTTCAGTAGCCGGAGGTGTGTTCGCGTCAGAAGTATTTTCGTTTTTATTTAAGCCGGCTTCACGGGTTGCGTCCAAAAGCGCTTTGACTCTGCCGTGGTAAACATAACCGCCGCGATCGAAAACCACGTTCTCGACTCCGGCTGAGATTGCGCGTTCGGCAATCGCCCGACCGACTTTTTGCGCCGCTTCGATGTTTCCGCCGGTTGCGCCTTTTAAATCCTTTTCGGTTGTCGAAGCGGCAACTAAAGTTTTACCGCTTACGTCGTCAATCACTTGCGCGTAAATGTGGTTCAAACTGCGATACACCGCCAGACGCGGACGTTCCTGCGTTCCACTCACCTTCTTGCGAATGCGGCTGTGAACTCCGTGCCGAATATCTGCTCTACTTTTGCTTGCCATAATTCAATTTTGGATTTTAGATTTTGGATTTTGGATTATTATTCAGATTGTTTCGTTAAAACTAACGCAGAGCAATCCAAAATCTAAAATCCAAAATCCAAAATTAAAATTATTTCCCTGTTTTACCTGGTTTCAAACGATAAACTTTATCTGCATAGCGGATGCCCTTTCCTTTATAGGCATCGGGCTTTCGCAGACGGTTAAGTTCCGCCGCTACCTGACCGAGTTTCTGCCGGTCAATACCGCTCAAAGTCAGGGTTGTCTGATATTGATTAATCGTTGTTTTAGTGTTAACTCTTTCCGCTTTTACTTCGATTCCCTGCGGCAATTGATATTCAATCGGATGCGAATAGCCGAGCGAAAAGAGAATCTTATTGCCCTGCACATCAGCCTTGTAACCAACGCCGACAACATCCATTTCCTTTTTAAAGCCTTCGGTAACGCCGACGACGGCGTTGTTTGCCAGAGCGCGAGCCAACCCGTGAAAAGCAGCCTGGTCGTCATTTTCACGTTCCGCCGTCAAAGTTCCGTCTTCCTGTTTAAACTTGATTCCACTCGGAACGGGTGTCTTCAAACTTCCCTTTGGACCTTTTACTTCCAGTTCCGAATCGTTAATCGTAACGGTTACGCCCGAAGGTATGGTAATCGGTTTTTTTCCTACACGCGACATAATTTCCTCATTTTGATTTTGGATTTTGGATTGCCGATTTTGGATTGACTTTTTATGTGTGCTTTAATCCAAAATCTAAAATCTAAAATCCAAAATTAGTAAACTTGTGCTAAAATCTCGCCGCCGATATTTTCGCGGCGGGCGCGTTTGCCACTCATCAAACCTTGCGAGGTGGAAACGATGTTGATTCCGTAACCGCCGAGAACTCTCGGCACTTGCGTGGCGCCGACATAAACTCTTCTGCCCGGACGAGAAACTCTCGACAGATGACTGATAGAAGAAGTTCCTTTGGCATCGTAGCGCAAAAAGATGCGAATCACATATTTAACATCTTCGCCTTTGGTTACATAGTTATTAATGTAACCTTCTTCCTTCAAAATACGCGCCAACTCTAACTTTAATTTTGAGCCGGGAATATCAACGCGGGTATGATTCGCGGCAATTGCGTTGCGAATTCGCGTCAGCATATCGGCTATTGGATCTGTCATATTTTACTCCGTAAAATTATTTGGGATTTTGGATTGCGGATTGCGGATTTGAAAATCCCAAATCCCAAATCCGAAATCCGCAATCGAATTACCAGCTTGATTTAATCACGCCCGGAATTTGTCCTTCGAGAGACAATTCGCGGAAAGCAATGCGGGACATTCCAAACTTTCGCAAAAAGCCGCGCGAACGTCCTGTCTGTGAACAGCGATTGCGAACGCGCACCGGACTGGCATCGCGCGGCAGTTTTTGCAGTTTCATTACCGCTTCGTCAACTTGTTCGGGAGTCGAAAGCGGATTATTGATAATTTTTTTCAATGCCGCCCGACGTTCCGCAAATTGCAAAACCTTTTTTTTTCGTTTTTCGTTTTTAACGATTTTACTAATCTTTGCCATATAAAATTTAAGATTCAAGATTCAAGATTTAAGATTCAAGATTCAAGATTTAAGATTCAAGATTCGATTTCAGATTTCAATCTTGAATCTTAAATCTTGAATCTTGAATTATTGACGAAAAGGCATTCCCATTGCTTTCAGAAGTGAACGCGCCTGTTCGTCGGTTTTCGCCGTCGTGACAATGGAAATGTTCATTCCGCGAGTTTTATCAACCTTGTTAAAATCAATTTCCGGGAAAATTAACTGCTCACGAACGCCGAGCGTATAATTTCCGCGCCCGTCAAACGCTTTGGCGGAAATTCCGCGAAAATCGCGCACACGCGGCAGAGCGACCGAAATCAAACGGTCAAGAAATTCATACATCCGGTCGCCGCGCAGCGTCACCATCGCGCCGATATTCATTCCCTGGCGCAGTTTGAAAGCGGCGATTGATTTTTTCGCTTTGGTAACAACCGGCTTTTGTCCCGTTACCGCTTTTAATTCTTCAACTGCCGTATCGAGAACTTTGGCGTTGGCTATTGCTTCGCCCATCCCCATATTCACGACGACTTTTTCGATTTTCGGAATCGCCATCGGATTTTCGATACCAAATTCTTTGGCGATTGCCGGCGCAATTTCTTTTTTATATTTGTCTTTTAATCTAGCCATTGTTTTTTATTTGTTTGGACCCGCTCTCAATTTTGGATTTTGGATTTGCGATTTTGGATTGAGAACAAATAAATTTCTCCTAATCAATCCAAAATCCAAAATCTAAAATCCAAAATCGCAAGGCGTTTCCAAACTTCAAACTGATTTTATTCCTCTTCCGGCTGCTTTTGCTCTTTTCCGGCAGTTCTGTCCGGTTCGGGAAGCAGCTTTCCGCTTTTCGCGACGCGAACTTTGTTGCCGTCGCGCGTTTCTACTTTGATGCGCGTGGGTTTGCCGGTTTCCGGGTCAACCGCTGCCACATTTGAAACGTCAACCCACGCTTCCTGCTCGACGATTCCGCCTTCTTTATTTAATTGCGGAACGGCTTTTTGATGTTTTTTAACAATCATCGCGCCTTCGACTTTTACTTTTCCGTTTCGGGCGTCAACCGCGATAACTTTGCCGCGTGTCGGCTGGCGGTTGCCGTTGCTGTCATAACGAGCGTATTCTTTGCCCGCGATGAAAACAACCTGGTCGCCGCGTTTCATTTTACTTTTGACTGTTCCTTTTTTAATCTGTTTCATTGCCTAAATCACCTCCGGTGCGAGGCTGACGATTTTCATAAAATTCTTTTCGCGCAATTCTCTTGCGACGGGACCGAAAACGCGCGTTCCGATGGGCGAGCCGTCGTCTTTAATAAGCACGGCGGCATTTTCGTCAAATCGGATATAGCTGCCGTCTTTACGGCGCACTTCTTTACGAGTTCGCACGATAACGGCATTATAAACTTTACCTTTTTTGACCGTTCCGTCCGGCGCGGCTTCTTTTACGGTAACTTTGATTTTGTCACCGAGACGCGCGATTTTACTCGTCGAACCGCCAATCGGCATAATCATTACCACGCGCTTTGCGCCTGAATTATCTGCGACCGTTAAAGAGGTCTGCATCTGAATCATAATCTTACTCCGTTAGAACGTAAGCATTAAATTAAAGCGGAAGTAATTTCTTTCACTTACCACTTACCGTTTACCACTCACCACTATCTCTCTGCTTTTTGAACAATTTCTACAACGCGCCAACGCTTCCGAGCCGAAAGCGGTCTGGTTTCGATGATACGAACTTTGTCGCCGATTTTCGCGCCGAGTTCGTCGTGCGCCATAAATTTCTTTTTGCGCCGGATGTATTTACGGTAAATCGGATGTTTAACCAAACGGTCAACGCGCACGACAACCGTTTTCGTCATTTTGTCAGATGCGACGACTCCGATTTTTTCCGCTCGCTTACCGCTTTTTTGAGTGGTTTCTTCACCCGAAGAATCGCCCGTAACAGCAGAAACTAAAGTTTCAACTCCTCCGACAACCGCTTCGGCAACGCTTCCAACCGCCGACGAAACCGTTCCAAAAACGCTTTCCACAATCGAAGGCTCAGACGCATCTTCGCTTACTTCGGTTTCGGCAGCCGTTTTTTCTTCTTCGACTTGCTTGTTATCGTCAGCTTTTGATTCGGCGCTCACTTCTTCAGTTGCTTCCGTTTCGCTCGCTTCGCCGACTGTTTCGTCTACTTCTTTTTCTACTTCTTCTTTCTTCTTTGTTGGCATTTTTCTATTTTTCTACATTTAACCTTTGGAATTTAAGCCTGTTTAGCGGCTGTTTCCCTTTCCGTAATCAAGGTATAAACCCGCGCTAATGTTCTTTTTTCGCGGCGTATATCGTTCACCGTTTCGCCCACACCTAGTGTTTTTCTAAATTTCAGGCGGAAAAGCGATTCTTTAAGTGAATCAGCCTGCTCGCGCAATTCGTCAATTTCCATTTCACGAAGCTGGTCGAGTTGTTCTTTGCGTTTCATCCTTAAACAATGCCTCCTTCCAATTCGGCGCGGGTCACAAATTTCGTTTTAACCGGAAGTTTTTGCGCGGCAAGACGCATCGCTTCACGAGCTAAGTCTTCCGGCACACCTTGAATTTCATACAAAACTCTTCCCGGTTTGACGACCGCAACCCAATGATCGGGTGCGCCTTTTCCGCTTCCCATACGAGTTTCCGCCGGTTTTTTCGTAATCGGCTTATCGGGAAACATTCTAATCCAGACTTTGCCGCCGCGTTTGATATGGCGCGTCATAGCGATACGAGCCGCTTCAATCTGCCGGTCGGTAATCCACGCGGCTTCCAGTGTTTTCAGTCCAAAATCACCGAAATTTAATTTATCGCCGCGCGAAGCCTGCCCGCGCATACGACCTTTCATCACTCTTCGGTGCTTGACCTTCTTCGGCATTAACATAATGAGCTACCTCTATTTCAAATTCCCCGGATTCAAGATTGAAAATTCAAGATTCAAGATTCAAGATTTTGATTTCCAATTTTGAATCTTGAATCTTAAATCTTGAATTTTCAATCTACCTGTTGTTTCTACCGCCGCCGCCATCATCGCGTCGGCGCGGTCGGCGGTCTCCGCCGCGTCCGCCGCCCTGCACTTTTACTTCCTTCATCGGGTCGGTCGTCGTTCCGCGCGCCATCGAAGCGTTTGGGTCTAGAATCTCGCCGCGATAAATCCAAACTTTAACGCCGATGATTCCAAAAGTGGTTAAGGCTTCGGTAAAACCGTAATCAATGTCGGCGCGAAGCGTATGCAGCGGCAATCGTCCTTCCAAAGACCATTCGGTTCTGGCGATTTCCGCTCCGTTCAAACGTCCGGCAATCATCACTTTGATACCTTCGGCTCCGAATCGCTGCGATTCTTCCATCGTCTTTTTCATTGCACGGCGAAAAGCGATACGCTTTTCCAATTGCTGCGCGATTTTTTCCGCCTGAAGCTGCGCGTTTAGTTCGGGATGGCGAATTTCCTGAATCGAAATCAAAACTTCGCGTCCGGTTTTCTTCGACAAATCTTCGCGCAGTTTTTCGATTTCCGCTCCTTTACGACCGATGATAATTCCCGGACGCGAAGTGTAGATGATAATTTTCAAACGGGTTGCGGCGCGTTCGATGTCAATGTGCGAAACTCCCGCGCCCATAAAACGCTTTTTCAAATCGCGTTTCAATTTCAAATCTTCCGCTAAAAATGCGGCGAATTCCTGTTTAGCAAACCAGTGCGAATGCCAGTCCTTGTTGTATCCGACCCGAAAGCCGTATGGATGAACTTTTTGTCCCATAATTTTGTTAGTGGTAAGTGGTAAGTGGTAAGTGGTAAGTTAATGAAGTTTTCACTTTCCATTTACCACTTACCGTTTACCACTAAAAATTTACTGCCTTTCCAGTTCTTCGTTTACGTCCTGCTGTTTTTCATCAGCGCGTTTCGGTTCATTTTTTTCAGCCGGTGTTTGCGAAGTGGCATCTTTCACATCAGCCGCGTCCGATTCGTTTTTGGCTTCCTGTTCGTTAAACGCTTCGTTCGCATTCGTTTTCGGCGAAGTTTCTTCCGGTGTTTCGACATTCGCTTCGGTTGCCGTCGTTTCCACTTCTTCAACCTTCGCTTCTTCCGCCTGCGCCGTTTTTGTTTCTATTACAGCGTCTTGCTTGTCAGAAGTTTTATCGTTCGTTTTCGCCGGAGTTTTTACCGGCTTCTCGCCCGAAGATTTATCGCCTTCTTTGCCTTTTTTGCTTTCTTTAATGTTTTTCTTCGGCTGTTCTTCGCTCGTCAGTAAAATCGTGATATGGCAATAATGACGCTGCTCTTTATAAGCGCGACCTTGCGGCGCGGGACGCATCCGGCGGCGATTTTTGTGCGCTCCCATATCGACAAAGCAGGTTTTTACCCACAAATCATCCGGGTCAATCGCAATATTTTGCTGTTCCGCCAGATAAGTCGCATTGGCAATCGCCGAACGCAGAGTTTTGGCAATCGGGTCAGCCGCACGTTTGTCGGTAAATTTCAGAATTGCTAACGCTTGCGAAACATTGCGCCCGCGAATCAAATCAATCACCAATCGCGCTTTTCGCGGTGAACCTTTCAAATGTCTTGTTTTTGCTATCGCTTCCATAATTCAATTTTGGATTTTAGATTTTAGATTTTAGATTTTAAGATGTGTGTTTAATGCAACTAAATAAGCTTCTTAAACCAATCCAAAATCCAAAATCTAAAATCCAAAATCTGTTTATTTTCTTTTCGCCATTTTCTCGGCTTTTGTTCCCGGATGACCTTTAAAGGTTCTGGTTGGCGAAAATTCTCCTAATTTATGTCCGACCATATTTTCCGTGATAAAAACCGGAATGTGTCGTTTGCCGTTGTGAACTCCGAAGGTCAAACCGACCATAGTCGGCGAAATCGTCGAACGACGCGACCAGGTTTTGATGGCGGGCGGTTTTTTGCCGCCTTCTTCAATCCGCTTGAGAGCCTTCAAAACACTCAAATCAATAAAAGGTCCTTTTTTAACTGAACGTGGCATAACTTGATTTTGGATTTTGGATTTTGGATTTTGGATTTTCTGAAATCCAAAGCCCGAAACCTAAAATCTATTTTCTCCTTCTATCTCGCACAATCATATTTTGCGTGCGTTTGTTGCGTCTGGTTTTGTATCCGCGTGTCGGTTGTCCCCAGGGCGTTACCGGATGGCGACCGCCGGAAGTTTTACCTTCGCCGCCGCCGTGCGGATGGTCAACCGGATTCATCGCAACGCCGCGAACTTTCGGTCTTCTGCCCAGCCAGCGCGAGCGTCCGGCTTTACCCAGACTGACATTTTCGTGTTCCGGGTTTCCGACTTGTCCGACTGTCGCCATACAAACGACCGGAACGCGGCGAACTTCGCCCGAAGGCATTCTTAGCTGAGCGTAATCACCTTCTTTAGCAACAATTTGAGCAAATCCGCCGGCTGAACGAACAAGCTGTCCGCCTTTGCCCGGACGAAGCTCAATGTTATGAACCGACGTGCCGAGCGGAATATTTTTAATCGGCAGCGCGTTTCCCGGCAAAATGTCCGCTTCCGCGCCGCTTAAAACCATCGTCCCGACAGTCAACCCGACCGGCGCGATAATATAACGCTTTTCGCCATCCAGATAAGTAATCAACGCGATATGCGCCGAACGATTCGGGTCGTATTCGATTTGCGAAACTTTCCCCGGAATGCCCGGTTTATTTCGCTTAAAATCAATAATCCGGTAAAATCGTTTATGTCCGCCGCCGCGCCGCCTGACGGTAATGCGTCCGTCGCTGTTGCGCCCCGATATTCTTTTTTTCGGCTCCAGCAAAGATTTTTCAGGCTTCGCGTTCGGAGTCAAATCATCGCGCGTCAGATATGTCTGATACCGTCGTGCCGGTGATGTCGGTTTTAATCTTTTAATTCCCATTTCTTTTAGTGGAAAGTAGTAAGTGGTAAGTGGTAAGTGGAAGCAAAAATACTTACCACTTACCGTTTAGCGCTTACCACTAATCAAATCGCTTCTGCGTAATCAACTTCCGGCTCGCCTTTTTTCAAAGTAACGTAAGCCTTTTTCCAAGCCGAACGACGACCTTCGAATTTTCCGCGTTTTTTCATTTTTCCGTCGTAATGAATGGTGCGGACTTTTGCAACTTTGACGCTGAAAATTTCTTCGACGGCTTTTCTGATTTCGCCTTTGTCAGCTTTGCGGTCAACCCGAAATGTCAAGACTTGTCCCTGATTTCTGTCTTCCGCATTAACGGTCGAATCTTCTTTCAAAAGTACGCTTTTTTCCGTCACAACAGGCGATTTCAAAACGTCCCAAACAGTTAGATTAATCATTTTCCGTCGCCTCCTTTTCGGATTTACTGCTTTCGCGCTGCGGGTCGAGCATATGGCTCAACTCTTCGACTGCCGTTTTCGTAATCAAAAGTTTTTCGTGTTTCAGCAAATCGTAAATATTTACGCCGTAACTATTCGTAACTTTCGTTTTCTGGACATTCTTCGATGCCATAATTAAATTGGCGTTATCGAGCGAATCAACAATCAACACTTTAGTTGGCTTTTTTTTGTTTTCCGAAAGTTCGAGCGCGCCAATCGTGCTAACAAAATTCTTTGTTTTCGCGTTATCCAGTGCGATTTCGTCAATGATAATTAAATTGCCTTCGCGCAATCTTTCCGAAAGAGCCGAACGAAGCGCACCGCGCCGCATTTTTTTCGGCATTTTATATGACCAGTCGCGCGGCTGCGGTCCGTGAACATTACCGCCGCCTTTCCACAAAGGCGAACGCAAACTGGCGATACGCGCCCGACCTGTTCCCTTTTGTTTCCAGAGTTTTCTGCCTGAACCGGAAACATTTCCGCGCGTTTTCGTCGCCGAAGTTCCCTGTCGTCCGTTTGCCAGATAATTCGTTACCGCCGCGTGAATCAACGCTTCGTTTAATTCGACGCCGAAAACGGCATCCGAAAGCGTTACTTCGCCAACTTCTTTATTGCTCAAATTGCGAACCTTTACGGTAGGCATAATATTCTCCATTTGCTAGAGAGTAGAGATTGAAGAGCAGAATTCCGCTCGACTCTTAATTCCCTACTGACTTTTCTTAACTATAACCAAACTTCCGTTTGCGCCCGGAACTGCGCCGCGCACCATTATCAAATTATTTTCAACGTCAACTTTCGCTATCGTCAAACCTCTTATCGTGACGCGCTCATCGCCCATATGTCCCGACGAACGGGTTCCTTTAATAACGCGCGACGGATAAGCCGATTGACCGATTGAACCCGGAGCGCGAACGCTCATCGAACCGTGCGATTTGGGACCGCGATGAAATTTATGACGTTTAATCGTTCCCTGAAAACCTTTTCCTTTCGATTTGCCGACAACTTCGATTTTATCGCCGTCGCTAAAAACATCAACTTTTATCTGGTCGCCGACAGCGGCTTCCGGCTCGTTGATTAAACGAATTTCCTTTAATATTCTGGTCGGAGGAATGCCGCCGCCGGTTTTCTCGAAATGTCCGCGCATCGGTTTGCTGACGTTTTTCAGCTTAATCGGTTTATCTTCGACCAAACCGATTTGCACCGCATTATAACCGTCGTTTCCCGCCGCGCTTTTTGTCTGCACGACAACGCAGGGTCCCGCTTTGATGACCGTAACGGGCGTAACCGTTCCGTCTTCGGCAAAAATCTGCGTCATTCCAACTTTTCTTCCAATGATTCCGCTAATCATTATTTTCTCCACTCTCTACTAATTCTTGCCGAATGCTTTGATTTCAACATCAACCCCGGCTGGCAAATCCAATTTCATCAACGCATCAACCGTTTCGGCGGTCGGGTCGAGAATATCCATCAGCCGCTTGTGCGTTCTGATTTCAAACTGCTCGCGCGATTTTTTATCAACGTGCGGCGAGCGCAAAACCGTCCATTTGTTCTTAATAGTCGGAAGCGGAATCGGTCCCGCAATTCTCGCTCCGGTTCTTTTCGCCGTTTCGACAATTTCCTGTGTTGATTGATCCAAAACCCGATGGTCGTATGCCTTTAACTTAATGCGAATTTTTTCGTTTAACATAATTTCTACATTCAAGATTCAAGATTTAAGATTCAAGATTCGCATTTTTAATTTGTAATCTTAAATCTTGAATCTTGAATAAATTACTACTCAACAATATCGGAGACGGTTCCGGCTCCGACCGTTCGCCCGCCTTCACGGATGGCGAACCTCAATCCTTTCTCCATCGCAATCGGCGCGATTAACTCGATTTCCATCGCGATGTTGTCGCCCGGCATCACCATCTCCACTCCCGTCGGCAGATGCGCCACTCCCGTCACATCCGTCGTTCTGAAATAAAACTGCGGTCGGTAGCCCGTGAAAAACGGCGTGTGCCGTCCGCCTTCTTCCTTTGTCAAAACGTAGGCTTCGGCTTTGAATTTCGTGTGCGGCGTGATCGTTCCCGGTTTCGCGATCACCTGCCCGCGTTCGATTTCCTTGCGCTCGACTCCTCTCAAGAGCAGTCCGACGTTATCGCCCGCCATTCCCTTGTCGAGCAGTTTCTTGAACATCTCCACGCCCGTCACCACCGTGTTTCTCGTGTCTTTAATCCCGACGATCTCGACCGTTT
>Ga0136618_10000560_pt1 | contig 12970 bp, 9 predicted proteins | sample AntDrymUQ3302106_2_FD_104805 | JGI IMG/M metagenome (GOLD analysis project Ga0136618, IMG submission 104805) | Polar desert sand microbial communities from Dry Valleys, Antarctica - metaG UQ330 (21.06) | ecosystem: Environmental > Terrestrial > Soil > Desert | place: Antarctica: Dry Valley... | reverse complement strand
TTCGCGCATCGCTTCGCGCTGCACCGACTCGATCAGCGCGTCGAGCTCGCGTTCGGACAGCCGCGTATCGACCCGCTTGCGCTCCTGGCTGATGGTGGTCGTGAAGCCCTTCACCAGCTCGCCGGCAATGCCGATGATCACCTGGCGGGAACGGAAGCCGGCCATCTCCTCCGCCTCCTGGAGGGCGACCTGGCAGTTGTCGACGACGGCCGAGATGTCGGCCACCGTGCCGGAGGACATGTGCGCCAGCCCCTGCCGTCTGCGCCCGACGCCACGGACGTTTGCCTTGCCCGCGTCATCGATGTCGAATACGAGCGCCTTTGCGAACTCGGTCCCGATGTCCAGCGCGGTGCAGGCGCCCAGCTTCTCGCCGTCGGCGCGTTGCAGGAAGCGGCGCCAGAAGGCCATCCGCGCCTCAGTCGGTTGTCTGGTTGCTCTGGGTGCCTGAGCCGTCGCGCAGACGAGCCTCGAGCGCCTCACGGATCGCCTCGAGCGTGCTCGGCAGCCGATCGCGACGGGTGCCGCGAGCCTGGGCCATCTCCGGCCGACCGCCGCCGCGACCGTCCATCACCGGCGCTCCCTCGCTGACCAGCGCGCCGGCGGAGACGCCGCGGGCCACGAGATCGTCGCTCACGGTCACGAACAACTGGGGCTCATCCGCCTCCATCGCCAGGGCGATGACGCCGTCACCGAGCTCGGCCCTTACTGCTCGGGCGAAGCCCTGAAGCTCCTTCATCGAGTCGAACGCGCCGGCATATGCAACGAAGCGCGTGCCGTCGACCGACTCGGCGGTGCGGGCCAGCTCGGCGGGCTGGAGGGTCGAGCGGCCGGCACGCAGCCGGCGCTCCAGCTCGCGGTTCCGTTCCTGGAGCTCGCGGATACGTTCAACTAGCGCCTCGGGGTCGCGCGCGCCGGCTTCCGTGGTGACCTCGTCGAGCAGCGCCAGCCGACCCGCCAGGTGGTCATCCGCGGTATCGCCGGTCAACGCCTCGATGCGGCGCATGCCGCTGCCGATGGAACGCTCGCCGGTGATCACGAACGATCCGATCTGTCCGGTCGCGGAACAGTGCGTCCCGCCACACAGCTCGCGGCTGTAGCCGTCGACGAAGACGACGCGCACCTTCTCTGTGTACTTCTCGTCGAAGAACGCGTCGGCACCCTCGGCGATGGCCTCGGTCATGGTCATGAAGCGCGGCGTCGCCGTACGGTTGTCGCGCACCACGCTTCGCACCTCCACCTCGATCGCCTGCTTCTCGTCGGCGGTGAGAGCTCTGTCCATGGGGAAGTCGAAGCGCAGGTAGTCGGGCGACACCAGCGAGCCTGCCTGGCGGGCACTCTCGCCGACGTTGTTGCGCAACGCGCGATGCAGCAGGTGCGTCGCCGTGTGGTTGCGCATCGTCCGAGCGCGGCGCTGGTCATTGACCGCGGCCACCACTGTGTCACCCACTGCCAGACGGCCGTGGAGCGTGCCGCGGTGCACGATCAGCCCGGATGTCGGGCGCTGGGTGTCGGTAACGGTGAATAGAAGCGCGCCATCCGGGCCATGCAGCTCGCCTTGGTCTCCGACCTGGCCGCCGCCCTCGGCGTAGAAGGGCGTCCTATCGAGAATGATCTCGGCCTCTGCGCCAGCCGGTGCGCGCAGCTCGATCTCCGGCAGTGCCTCCAGCTCCTGGTACTCGGTGCCGTCACGCAGGATGGCCACGACTTTCGCCTCAGACGAGGTGGTCTCGTAGCCTACGAATAGCGTGTCGCCGCGGGCCGAGGCGATGTTCTCGTACAGCCCGGTCATCTCTGCCTGGCGGGCCATGTCGGCCTTGCGGCCGCCGCGGCTGCGCTGGCGCTGTGCCTCCAGCTCGCGGTCAAAGCCTTCGCGGTCGACGCGGACGCCGTACTCCGCGGCCAGCTCGGCGGTCAGGTCGATCGGGAAGCCGTATGTGTCGTGCAGGCGGAACGCGACGTCGCCGGGCAGGACGGGCGAATCGGGCGGCAGGTTATCTGCTCGAACGCCAACCTTGCGCTCCGCACCGGTGAGAGGAATCAGCGCTTCCTCGAAATGCACGACACCGGCATCCAGCGTTCGCTGGAACTGGCGTTCCTCGGCCGCGATGACGGAAGCGATTTGATCGCGCCACTCCACGAGATACGGGTAGGCGTCCTTCATCCGCTCGACGACCACGCCGGATAGCTCAGCCAGAAACGGTTCGTGGCGACCCAGAAGTCGGCCGTGCCTCACGGCGCGTCGAAGGATGCGGCGCATGACATAACCGCGCCCGTCGTTCGCTGGGCGAACTCCATCGGGGACGAGAAACGTCAGCGAGCGAATGTGATCCGCGATCACCTGGTAGCTGAACCGCTCGGCTTCGAACTTCTCCGGGTCGTGCCCAAGCAACGCTCGCATGTGATCGTGTATGGGCGTGAAGAGGTCAGTGTCGTAGTTGGTGGGCACGTTCTGGATGACGCTCGCCAACCGCTCGAAACCCATGCCCGTATCGACGCTCTTGAACGGCAACGGGACGCGCGGTCCATCGGGCTGCTGATCGAACTCCATGAACACCAGGTTCCAGATCTCGAGCCAACGCGGGCAGTTCTCGTCGTGATCGGGGACGCACTGCGGTCCCTCGGACAGATGGGCGCCGCGATCGAAGTGGATCTCGCTGCACGGCCCGCACGGGCCGGTGTCCGCCATGCGCCAGAAGTTGTGGTCGTCGCCCTTGTCGACGTCGCCCCAGATCGCCATGCGCTCCTCGGGCATGCCCACCTCGCGCCAGTACTGACGCGCCTCCTCGTCGTCCTTGTATGTCGTGACGCCCAGGCGATCCCATGGGATGCGATAGACCTCGGTCAGCAGCTCCTTGGCCCAACCGATGGCCTCGCGCTTGAAGTAGTCGCCGAAGCTCCAGTTGCCGAGCATCTCGAAGAAGGTGTGGTGCCGCGTCGTCCGCCCGACCTCCTCGAAGTCGTTGTGCTTGCCGGCCACGCGCAGGCAGCGCTGGCAGTCGACGGCTCGCTTGTAGGTTCGCGTTTCGGCTCCGGTTAACACCTGCTTGAACTGGACCATGCCCGAGTTCGTGAAGAGCAGCGTCTGGTCGCCGGCCGGCACGAGCGAAGCGCTGGGCACGATCTCGTGCCCGCGCTCGGCGAAGAAGTCAAGAAAGCGCTGTCTGATCTCCGCGGCGGGCATCCATGGGATCGACGCGCCCTCCCCGTCGAAGGTGCGTGGCGGCATGCCTAGAGAGTAGCGAAAGCAGCGAGTCCGGACGTGCCTCCCCTCAGCCGCGAGTACATTCGCGTGATCACACTCTTGGCGCTGCGTATTTCTGTGATCACGCGAACGTACTCAGAACGGGACACTGACCCCCTGCGGCCACTCCGGGCTGCATAGATCGGCGATCACGCGAACGTACTCAGAACTCGCCCCGACCCCTACTGCCGGCGCGGATGACCGGAAGCGAGCATAGCCACGCGTAACATTCCAGCGATGACTTCGGAAACCGGTGGCTTGACGTGTCCACGCTGCGAGATCGCCGTCGCTGCGGACGCCCGCTTCTGCATGAGCTGCGGCCAGGCGCTTGCTGACGCGGCGGTGGATGACGGTGCCCGGCAGGCGCGCATCGCAGCCGCCGCACCTCAGCCACTTGTTGAGAAGATGCGCATGGCCAAGCTCACCGGCGAGCGCAAGCCGGTGACGGCACTGTTCGCAGACGTGGTCGGCTCGACCACGCTCGCCGAACAGATGGATCCCGAGGACTGGACGCAGATCATCAACGAGGCCTTCGACCTGATGTCCAAGGCAGTGTTCCGGTACGAGGGAACAATCGCCCAACTCCAGGGCGATGCGATGCTCGCCTTCTTCGGTGCACCCGTCGCACACGAGGACGATCCCGATCGCGCGATCCGCGCCGCCCTCGACATGGTTGCCGAGACCGACGAGTTCGCCCGCCAGCTGAAGTCAGCCCGAGGCATCGATTTCCGCATCCGCGCCGGCATCAACACGGGGCCGGTCATCGTCGGCAACGTCGGCTCGGATCTGCGCTACGAGTACACGGCCCTGGGCGATGCGGTGAACGTGGCGGCCCGTGTCCAGACGGCCGCTGAGCCGGGCACAGTGGTCGTGAGCGCGAATACCCAGCGCTTCGTAACCGACGCCTTCGATTTCGACGACCTCGGCGCCGTCGAGCTCAAGGGCAAGGCCGAACCCGTCCAGCTGTACCGCGTGCGCGGCCTGCGAGCCGTGCCAGGCCGCCGGCGCGGGCTCGAATCGGTGGGCATCTCCAGCCCGCTGGTTGGTCGGGCGAGCGAGCTCGACACGCTCCGCGGGCTGTACGACATCGCGCGCGCCGGCCGCGGCCGGCTGGCCGTGCTGATAGGCGAGCCAGGTATCGGCAAGTCGCGCCTCCTGGCGGAGCTGCGTGCCCATGTGTCGGCCGCTCCGGATAGCAACGGAGAGGGCTGGAAACCAGCGACCTGGATAGAGGGCAAATGTGTCAGCTATGGGCGGACCTTGCCGTACCACCTCGTACTGGATGTCGTCCGGTCGATGCTTGGGCTGGTAATCGGTAGCACGGAGGCCGACACCCGGTCGAGGGTCGAGACCAGGCTGCGCGAGCTCCTCGGCGACGAGGCGGCCGACATCGTCCCGTATTTCGCGCACATGCTCGGGCTGCCGCTCTCCGAGGGCGAAAGCGACATGACGCAGCAGCCGCCCGAAGCCCTCCAGGGACGCTACGTCGCTGCCATTCACAGAGTCCTGCGCGCACTTACACAGGGAGGCCCGGTCGTCCTCGTCTGCGAGGACACCCACTGGGCCGATCCAGCGTCTGTGGAGGTGATCGTCCAACTGCTGCCGCTCGCAACTCTCCAGCCGATCCTGCTCGTCCTCGCCGGTCGTGCCGAGACCGACGCGCCGGGATGGCGACTCGTCTCTCACTCGCAGGCGACTCTCGGTGCGGCAATCGCGGAGATCCGCCTGCAGCCCCTGTCGGAGTCCGACAGCCGCATCCTCGTCGCGAACCTGCTCGAGATCGAATCGCTGCCCGAAGAGGTGCGCAACCAGATCCTGGCCCGCGCCGAGGGCAATCCGTTCTTCGTCGAGGAGGTGATCCGCATGCTCATCGAGCGAGGGGCGATCGTGCGCAGTGGAGACCGTTGGCTGGCCAACGACACGATCATCGGCATCGAGATCCCGGAGACACTGCACAGCCTGCTCCTGGCGCGCATCGACCAGCTGTCGGACGACGCCAAGCGCAGTCTGCGCGTCGCTTCGGTGATCGGACGCCAGTTTCCGGTCCGCGTCCTCGAACGCGTGCTGGAAACCACGACGTAGTATCCGACCATGACCGATCTTCAGCTCGACACGCTGGAAGCCAAGGGTCTCATCAGGCTGGCCACATTCCAGCCCGAGCTGGAGTACCTGTTCCGTCACGCACTCGTGCAGGACACCGCCTACGGGTCACTTCTGAAGCAGGAACGTCGGGCAATTCACCTGCTCGTTGGCGACGCGCTGGAGGAGCTGTATCCCGATCGTCGTGGCGACCTCTCCGCGGTCCTGGCGATGCATTTCGAGCAGGCCGGCGAGACCGATCGAGCTATTCGCTACCTCACGGAAGCAGCTCGCTTCGCCTATGAGCGGTTTGCCATAGTCGAAGCATTCGACCTTTTCAGCCGAGCGGCTGCCCTCCTTCCACCTGCGCAGGCAACCGACGACGGAGCAACGCGGCGTCACCGGGTGGAGATCGAGCTCGGCCGAGTGAAGGCAGGTTTCTCGTTCCTGAGCGAGGGAAAGGCACTCGAGATACTCGACCCGATCCTGGCCGACGCAGAGAGCCTCGATGACCTGCGCCTGGCCGCAGACGTACATATCACGAGCGCCGTCCTTCGACAGTTCCGAGGCGAACGCCCCGGCACCAGCGCATCCTTACGACATTCTCTCGACCGAGTCGCACAGATCGCGATAGAACTGGAGGATCCGCTGATCGGCGCGATTCCGGCCTCGATCGTGGGCCTGTTCCAGATGTTCACCGGCGAACTCCGGGAAGGGACCAAGAAGCTGGCCGAGGCAGCGCCACTACTCGAGGTGAAACGCGACTACGTCGGCTCCTCGTTTGCGCTGGTCGGGTTGGCCATCGGTCTGGCGAGGCTGGGCGAGTTCAATGAGGCCGAAGAGGCGGCCCGCCATGCGGCCAAGGTCGCGGAAGACGGCGACCTCATCGCGAAGCTGGACTCGCTGATCGGTCTGTCGACCGTGCACTCTGTCCGCGGCGACCTCGAGAGCGCCGTGCCGATTGCCATGCAGTGCACCAACCTGGCGGAAGAAACGGGCGCGACCGCGTGCGTTGTGGTGAGCAACTTCGTCCTTGGCGACGCCTACATGCGCCAAGGCAAATTCACAGACGCAAAGATCGTCTTCGAACGCGGTAACGAGGTCGCGAACACGATCGAGCACAAGACCTTCCGACCCTCGATCGCGGCATATATGCGTTCGAATGCGGCGAGCCTTGGGGATTTCGGTCCTGACGCTAGGTCGTTCGAAGAAGCCCTCGGCGAGGCGAGATCGATTGGCGATCGCTGGGGTGAGGCAAACGTGATCTGGCAGCGCGCGGAGACGGAAGCCAAGACTGACCCGTCCGCGCACGACGCCGAACAGATGCTTGCCGACTACGACGCCGCGACGGCCGCATTCGAGCACATGGGCGCCCGTCCGTTCGTTGCCCGAGTCCTGTGCGACTGGGGGAAGTCCCTGCGATCGCTCGGCCGCGACGCGGAGGGCGACGAGAAGCTCCGTCGTGCGCTGACACTGTTCGAGGCGATGGGTATCGAGCGCGAGGCGCGCGACCTGAAGGAGGAGCTGGCGGCCCGCGCCTAGTCCTGGTCTTTAGTTCCGCCGCGGCCCTGGACGCCGCGGACCAACCGGTCGGCGCCACGGGCAAGGCCCTCACTGGCGGCGCGCACGGTGCGCCGAGCGTGGTCCATCGCTGCCTGTGGCCCGCGAACCAACTCTTCGGCTGCTTCGATCGTGGCGCGCAGCGACTGAACGCTGGCGTCTGCCTCGTCGAGCAGGCCGTCGACGCGTTCCAGCCGAGCGGGCACCTCTTCGGCCACGCGCGCCAGCTGCGTACTGGTGGCGCGCAGGTCACGCAGCGTTGCGGGCAGTTCCTGCTCGACCGCTGAGAGGACGTTCTGCGCGGAGCGGGCCACCCGGCTGACCTGCCTGGCCACTGTAACCAGCGCCACGGCGGCAACCAGCGCGGCGAGCGCGATCACGACCAAGGCGACGACCAGCGCGATGCCGAAGTAGAGATTCAGCTCGTCGGCGGTCATCGCGCGCGATCCCGGGACGGCGATAGCAGGCTCGCGGCGACGATGAGGATGATCCCGACCCACGCCATCAGCGACGACCAGACCAGCCCGAAGTCACCGACCATCAGCGGGTCACCAAGCCGTGCGCCGAGCTGTTGACCAGCGAAGGCGCCCAGCACCGACGCCACCGCGACGAAAGGCAGCAGCAGCCCCGCGGAGCCGCGGATCAACAGGTAGAGGCCGGTGTGGAAAAGGCCGACGAGCAGTGCCAGAACTGGCGCCGGGCCTATCTCAGGCATCGCGTGCGTCAAGCCGCCCGAGACGACCGCGCAGGTCCAATGCGGCCCCCGCCCAGGACCTCGTCGCCGTCGTAGAAGACGCAGGCCTGGCCCGGGGCGGGCGCCCAGGCGTCGCGCTCCAGGCTCACGGTCCAGGTAGCGCCGCGATCCGGCTGGTCGTCGGCCGCGCGTCGAACGATGCCGGGAACGGTCTCTGCGCGATGGCGGATGCGCACCTCGGCCTCGAACTCGCCGCTGATTGGCGCCCGACCTGAAACGAAGGACACGGCGTCCACCTCGAAGTCTCTCCGGTACAGATCCTCGCGGCGCCCGAGCGTGACGATGTTGGCGCCGGCGTCGATCGAGGTTACGTAGCGACGCTCGCCCAGGGCAACACCAAGGCCCTGCCGCTGACCGACCGTATAGGCGGCCGCGCCGGCGTGCTGGCCGACCGTCGCACCGTCGGCGTCGAGCAGCGCGCCAGACTCAGCCTGCCAGCCGGCCCGATCGCGCAGGGCCGTGCGGTAGTCACCACCCGGTACGAAGCAGATCTCCTGGCTCTCGGGCTTCTCCGCCGTCGCCAGGCCATGACGCCGGGCGACGTCGCGAACCTCGGGCTTGGTCATCTCGCCCAGCGGAAAGCGGACGTGGGCAAGCTGGTCCTGGCGAAGCCCGTACAGGAAGTAGCTCTGGTCCTTGTCGGAATCCAGGCCCTTGAGCAATCGGTACCGTCGGCCGTCGGGCAGATCCGCGTCCTCGTGGGCATCTACCCGGGCGTAGTGGCCGGTCGCGACGGCGGTGCAGTCGTACTCGCGCAGTGCACGACCGAGAAGCGCCCCGAACTTCACGTAGCTGTTGCAGTCGACGCACGGGCTCGGCGTCTGGCCGTCGAGGTAGGTGTTGAGGAACGGCTGCATCACGCCGGCGTCGAACTCGCGCTCGAGGTTGAGCACATAGAAGGGGATGCCCAGCTGGCCACAGACGCGGCGCGCGTCGTCCGCCGCGTCCAGCGAGCAGCAGCTCTTCTTGAATTCGCTGTACGAGTCGGCCACGTCGTGCAGGCGCATCCAGACGCCCACGGTTTCCACTCCCTCCTCAGCCAGCAGAGCGGCGGCGACCGACGAATCAACGCCGCCGGACATCGCGACAAGAACGCGCTCGCTCATCAGATCTGCGTCGCGACCATCGCGGCCGCGCTGCGCAGCCGCGCGATCGTTTGCGGGATCAGCTCCGCGGCGCGCTCGATCTCGTCCTCCGAGGTGGTGCGACCGAGCGTCAACCGGATCGAGCCGCGTGCCTCCTCCTCCGGGTAACCGAGGGCGGTGAGCACGTGGGATGGCTCGGTCGAGCCGGTGGTGCAGGCCGAGCCCGTCGAACACGCGATCGCGGCGAGGTCCAGGTTCATGACCACGGCCGCGCCGTCCGTTTCGCGCGCGACGACCGACAGGTGGCCGGGCAGGCGCTTCCGTGCATGACCCGTCAATTCGACGTTGGGTTGGGCGAGCACGGCGTCGCGGAGGCGGTCTCGTAGACGGGCGAGCCTCGGGACCACCTCTGAGCGCTCGACGATGGAGAGATCGAGCGCAGCGGCCATGCCGACCGCTGCGGCGACATTCTCCGTTCCGGCACGCCGGTAGCGCTCCTGGGTCCCGCCCTGGATCTGCGGCAAGATGACCGTCCCGTGACGCAGGTACAGCGCGCCGATGCCCTTTGGCCCCTCGAATTTATGGGCCGCGATCGATAGCAGGTCCACGTCCAGGTCGCGGACGTCGATCGCCATATACGGAGCGGCCTGCACAGCATCGATGTGGATGGCGACTGATCGGTGCGCCCGAACCCGGCTGACCAGGTCCGTCATCGGCTGGATGGTGCCGACCTCATTGTTGGCCAGCATCAGCGAGACGAGGATGGTTCGGTCGTTGATGGCCGCGTCCAGCTGGTCGGGATCGACACGGCCGTAACGATCGACCGCCAGCGTGACGATCTCGAAACCGAACTTCTCGAGGTGGCGCATCGTGTGCAGAACGGCGTGGTGCTCGGCCGCGCTGGTGACCAGCCGATTGCCGCGCGCCTTGCCTGCCCAGGCGGTGCCCTTGATGGCGAGGTTGATCGCCTCGGTGCCGCCCGAGGTGAAGATGATCTCGCGTGGCTCGCCGTTCAACGCAGTGGCGACACGCTCCCGTGACTCGTCGAGGGCGGCTCGGGCGCGCCGGCCCGGCCCGTGGACCGACGATGGGTTGCCGTAGTCTCGGTCAACAGCGGCAGCATCTGCTCCAGCGCTTCGCGGCGCAGTGGCGTGGTGGCCGCGTGGTCGAGATAAATGGACATCCGGCCGATTCTACGCGTGGCCGCCGGCCTCACCAGATGCCGTCTGTCGGCGGCCGTAGACAATTGGTATCGTTGGATTAGGGATTGAAGGAAGTTGCGTGACTGACGTTCGACGGGTGCTTGCCGAGGCGGTCACCGTCCTGCTCATCGACTGGCCCAGCCGCGACGTGCCGGATACGCTCGCGCGCCACGGGTTCACCGTCATCTCGCATGACGACGACGCGCCTGACGCGTTCAACGCATACACCGTCGCCGGGGATGAGGTCCGCCTGGACTATGTGGGGCGGCTCCCCGAGCGCGCCGACATCGTGTACACGCACCGTCCATTAGGTGAGCTGCCAGAAATCGTCGAGACGGCCAAGTCCGTCGGCGCTAAGGCCCTGTGGATCCAGTCGGGTCGCGACAGCAGCGGAGCGGAGGATCCACACGGCTGCTGGCTTCCTCGGGCGGAGTCGAGCAAGGCGCGCGAGATCGTAGAAGGAGCGGGCCTGGACTATGTGGAAGCGCCCTACATTGCCGACGCTGTTCGAGCTCTGAACCGCACCTAGTCCTTTGAATCTCCTGCGCGGCGCTCTTCGGCCCGTCGCTGGTCGTACTCGCGGCCGGCCTCACGTCGGCGGTCGTGCTGGCTCAACGCGCGCTTGCGCAGCCGCAGGTTGGTGGGGGTCACCTCGACCAGCTCGTCGGCCGCGATGAACTCGATCGCAGACTCCAGCGTCATCGGCGGAGGCGGCGTCAGGCGCAGGCCTTCGTCGTGGCTGTGGGTCCGGATGTTGGTCAGCTTCTTCTCCTTGGTCGGGTTCACGTCCATGTCTGTCGGCCGGTTGTTTTCGCCGACGATCATGCCCTCATAGACGTCCTCGCCCGCCCCGATGAGCATCGCGGCGCGCTCCTGGAGATTGAAGAGGCCGTAGGCATTGGATGTTCCGGTCCGGTCCGAGACGAGCACCCCGGTGGTGCGGTGGGTGACCTCGCCCGCCCATGGCCCATAGCCCTCGCCGATCTGGTGCATCAGCCCCGTGCCGCGCGTCTCCGTGAGCAGTTGGCCGCGGTAGCCGACCAGGCCACGCACGGGCATCACGAACTCCATGCGCACGCGCCCGTCGGCGTCGGTCGTCATCTGCTCCATGCGGCCCTTGCGCGCCGCCAGCGACTGGCTGACGGGGCCGATGTAGTCGGGCGGGATGTCGATCGTCACGCGCTCGTACGGCTCGTGAACGACGCCGCCGACCTCGCGCAGCAGCACCTCCGGGCGCGAGACCTGCATCTCGAAGCCCTCGCGACGCATCTGCTCGATCAGCACTGCCAGCTGGAGCTCGCCCCGGCCGCGAACTTCGAACGTATCCGGCGTCTCCGTGTCGCGGACCTCGATCGAGACGTTGCCCAGGACCTCGCGCTCGAGGCGCGACCCGATCTGGCGCGAAGTCAACAGGTTGCCGTCGCGCCCGGACAGCGGCGAGGTATTGACGCCGATCGTCATCGACAGTGTGGGCTCGTCGACGTCCAGCCGGGGCAACGGTCGCGGATCGGCAGGGTCGGTCAGCGTGTCGCCGATCGTCACTTCGGGCAGACCCGCCACGGCGACGATCTCTCCGGGTCCGGCTTCCTTGATGTCCTCGCGCTCGATGCCACGTGCTGTGGTCAGCGCGGTCACGACCCCGGTCATGGTGACCGTGCGTCCGGGCTCCACGGTGCCGTCCGTGGTGTCGGCCTCTTCGCGCACGACGGTTATCCGCTGGCCAATGCGAATGGTGCCGTTCCACAACCGGCCGACGGCCATGCGCCCGACGTAGTCGTTCGCCGACAGGTTCGTGACCAGCAGCTGCAATGGGTGACCGGGCTCAAAGGTGGGCGCCGGTGTGTGATCGACCACCAGGTCGAGCAGTGGACGCAGGTCCTCGCCCGGGACGGTCAGGTTTAGCGTGGCGGTACCAAGCTTGGCGTTGGTGTAGACGATCGGGAACTCGATCTGCTTGTCGGTCGCGCCGAGGTCCATGAAGAGCTCGTAGACGGCGTCGATGACCTCTGCCGGCCGCGCGTCGGAGCGGTCGATCTTGTTGATCGCCACGACCACGGGCAGGTGCCTCGCCATTGCCTTCTGGAGCACGTAGCGGGTCTGGGGGAGCGGGCCCTCCGCGGCGTCGACAAGCAGCAGGACCGAGTCGACCATCAGCAGGCTGCGCTCCACCTCGCCGCCGAAATCCGCGTGGCCGGGCGTGTCGACGATGTTCAGCCGTACGTCGCCGTGCTGGACGCCCGTCTGCTTCGCGAGGATCGTGATGCCCTTCTCTTTTTCGAGGTCGCCAGAGTCCATGACCCGGTCCGCGACGACCTGGTTGGCGCGGAAGGACCCCGTCTGGCGAAGCATGGCGTCGACGAGCGTGGTCTTGCCATGGTCGACATGGGCGACGATGGCGACGTTGCGTATGTCGTCACGAACCACTCGCGAGTCGCTCGATGTGTGTGAGGCAGGCGCCAACGCCTGGGCGGAAGTATTCATGGGGAGCTCGCATTGTCGCACGGACGGGCCTCTGGGCCGCCTCGCGACCCACCTGGGCCGGGGCGCGACCTGCCCACGCCGCCGCGCGACCTCTACCCACGATAGGATGCCCGCGTGACCGTGGCCGCCGTGATCCTCCACGCTCGTCCTGAAGGCGCCATTGCGGACGCCGCCGGACGACCTGCCGTTCGTCGTGCCGTGGAGTCTGCGTGGGCCGGTGGCGCGACGCCAATCGTGGTCGTCTCGTTCGATAGCGAAGGCCAGGTCGCGTCTGCCCTGACCGGCTCTCCGGCCGTCTTGGCGGAGCCGGCGCCGACTGAGGCGGGGCCTGTTGGACAGATGGCGCGCGGGATTGCGGTCGCACTTGAGCAGGTCACCGAAACGGAGGCGGCTCTCATCTGGCCCGGACACATGGCGTGGGTTGATGCCGAGACCGTCACCACCCTCATCGAGGCCTACGGCGCCCGGCGCGGCTCAGTCCTGCGTCCCGTTTATGGGGGCCAACAGGGCTGGCCGGTCCTGGTGCCTTGCGAGATGGTCCCGACACTGGCTGCGCTCGGTCCAACGC
>Ga0136618_10000557_pt1 | contig 12997 bp, 9 predicted proteins | sample AntDrymUQ3302106_2_FD_104805 | JGI IMG/M metagenome (GOLD analysis project Ga0136618, IMG submission 104805) | Polar desert sand microbial communities from Dry Valleys, Antarctica - metaG UQ330 (21.06) | ecosystem: Environmental > Terrestrial > Soil > Desert | place: Antarctica: Dry Valley... | reverse complement strand
GGCTGCGTCCACGACGTACTCACTCACCCCGCAGCTCCCGCAGCCCGGCTCGGATCGTGTCCGCACTCAACCCGGACGCCGGGTCATGCTCCAGGGCCTGCTCCACGATCGCCATCACCTCGGTCTTGTCGCGGCGTCGGGCCATCGCGATCAGCTGCTCGCGCATGTAGGACTGCAGCGACTTTCCGGATGCCTGGGCCCGGCGCCGGTAGATCTCGGCCACCTCGTCTGGCACGTCACGCACTTGAATCGTTGCCATGGCGCCACTGTAGCGCGGGGACGGCGCTGGACTAGCGCCGCGGCATGACAGGATGTCGTAGTGGGGCATCATGACGAGGTGGAGTCCTTCGTCGACGACGACATTGGCTACCTGCAGTGGCTGGCAGCCCATCCAGACGGATTCGTGATGAACACTCATCGGAACCCGACGCCGACGTACCTGGTGCTGCATCGAACCGGTTGCCACACGATCAGTGGGATCCCGGCCCGTGGTTCACGCTGGACCGGCGACTACATCAAGATCTGTGGCAAGCGGCACGAGCTCGAGGAGTTCGCTCGCCGCAACGTGGGTGGCGAGGCGGGGGCTTGCGGCCTCTGCTTCTGATCAGTGCCGCTCGGTGGCATGGTCGCTCGCCCCGTACAGGTGCTGCCGAGCCGGGTCGGGGGGTGCTGATGGTCGCTGTTCCCGATACGGTGCGCAACAAGGCGCTCGCGGCCGGCGCCACGCAGTGGCTCGACGATCTCCCGTCGCTGGTGGCCGGTCTCGAACGGGACTGGTCGATCACGGTCGGCCGCGCGTACGACGATGCGACGGAGGCGTTCGTCGCCGAGGCGATCGTCGACGGCTGTGCACCGGCGGTGCTGAAGCTGCTCGTCCCGCGCGACGGTGACGCTGCGTCGAACGAGATCACCGTGCTGCGCCTGGCCGATGGTGTGGGCTGCGTGCGGTTGATCCGGCACGACGAGGCGAGGGGCGCGTTGCTCCTGGAACGGCTCGGCCGTTCCCTGCACGAGCTCGCGCTCCCGATCGATCGACGGCAGGAGATCCTCTGCTCGACGGCGAGTCGGGTGTGGCACCGGGCGCCTGACTGTGGCCTTCCGACCGGCGCGGCGAAGGGCCGTTGGCTCGTCGAGTTCATCACGGCGACCTGGTCAGACCTCGGCCGTCCGTGCTCGCAGCGTGCGGTCGATCACGCGCTCGGGTGCGCGTCGCGTCGCATCGAGGCCCACGACGACGATCGCGCCGTACTGGTGCATGGCGACGTGCACCAGTGGAACATTCTGGAGGCGGGAGACGGCTTCAAGCTCGTCGACCCGGACGGCCTGCTCGCCGAGGCCGAGTACGACATGGGCATCGTCATGCGCGAGGATCCCATGGAGCTCGTGCGGGGTGACCCGCACTCGCGGGCCCGGTGGCTGGCGGCGCGGACGGGCCTCGATGCGACCGCCATCTGGGAGTGGGGCGTCGTCGAACGCGTCTCGACCGGGCTGCTGTGCACCATGATCGGCCTGCAGCCGGTCGGCCGTCAGATGCTTGCCGTCGCCGATCGGTTCGCCGCCGAAGCGCTCGGGTCGCCATGACTGTCCCGGGGCCAGTGACGGGATGGACGGCGAGCACCGGCGGGTACATCTCGTCGAGCAGGAGCCTCATCAAGCCTGGCCACCGGGCTGTCGCAGCACTCTCCGTTCGGTCAGCCACGCTGCTTCTGCCTCGTCGGCCAGCTCGTTGTTGACCGCGATCCGGTGATCGATCTCGTCGGGGTAGGCGGCGTAGTAACGGACGGCCATGCGAACCCTGCGCTCGGTCTGCCCCAATGTCTCGGCGACCGCGGTGACGAGGAGATCACCTTCCAGGTTGGGCTCGGCCGATCGCACGGTGTGCAAGCCGGTGATCACCTCCCACACATCCGGACCACCTGTCACCGCGGCTCGCCGACCGGTGGGGCCGGGCCGGAACACGATGCCGGGGTGCTCCTCGGCCCTGATGGCCTCGCCGACGAACAGGTTCGTGACCGACGAGGTGGAGGACCCAGTTAGCGCTGTTCGCCGGGATCAGTGAGAAGCTGGTCGTGTCATCCTCGGCATCATGCGCCCCTGAGCACCAGTATCTACCGTAGATCGAGTACGGTGCGCAGCGCGGCATCGAGTTCCGTCACTTCGTGCAGCGAGAGCCGCCCGACGCGCGGACCCAGTCGCTGCGGGTCGACTGCCGTCGTCTGCTCAGCAAGCACCAGCGTCGGGCTCCCGTCGATGTCGATCTCCGGGCGGAAGGAAGCAGGTCGCGCAGCAGTCGAGGTCGGCGCGACGAGCCAGGTGGACAGCGGAAGCAGGTCAGACTGTACGACGACCGCGTAGCGGGCGCCTCTCTGCTCATGGCCTCGCGCGTCCCGCGGAGCGCGCAGCCGGTGTACGTCACCACGCACGCAGCGGCTCCAGATCCTCGAGTACCCGACGGGCCTCCGCGACGTCTTGGGGATCGGCAGCGAGAGCGGCGGCCTCGGCTCGCAGACGCTCGTCCTCCAGTCGCTGTGCCTCACGAACAAGCGCATCCCTGATCGCAGCCGACGCACTGCGGCCGTCGGCGGTGAGGGTCGCCAGCGCCCGTTCACTCTCATCGTCCGGTCGAAACGTGATCGTCGCCATGACACATACTGTACGACTAGGCGTCTTGCAGGGCATCCGACGGACTGTAGCTACCAGCCTGCGGCCGCTGACCGGCCATCCCAGCCCCGCCCCGTGGCGCGAGGATCTGCTCGACATTGACGACGTGCACCGCCGGTGCCGGATGGCGCTCGACGCGCTAGCCGATTCGCCGCCGACCCGCGCTGGCAGTACGACCAGGTAAGATTGGCTCCGCCAGTGTCATTGGCAGGTTGGTCCTGCGATCGTGCTCGACCAGTGTCGGGTGACGCACCATGCTCGTGGAGCGGTCTGGGGTAAGACGAACATGGTCGTTTCGACGCGCGGGCGTATCACCACTTAGTCAGACAAGATGGACGGCCAGCCGTGTATCCGGGGCCTGCGCGTCCCGGTGGTCTGTCGCTGTAGCCCACCTCGCCGTGACGGAGCAGGGCCGTCACCTCGGCGGCGAGGACGGGCGCCCGGTCCAGCCGGTTCCATACGCTGGTGTCGAGCAGGGCATCAGCGCCACGCCGAGTCCCGGTCGGGGTGGTCAAGGTCGCCGCTGGTCAGCAGCGCGAGGCCGTCGTCGATGGCGGCGGCGCGTTGCTGCTCGTCCTCGTGGTGTCGGATGTACTCCTGCAGCGCTTCGATGACGACCTCCTGCTGGGTTCGGCCGCGGCCAGCGTGGACGGCGCTGGAGGAGGTCATCGGGCAGTTCAAACGCTCCGGTGGCGACCATCTTTGTGCTCCTCCTGGCAAGCTAGGTGCTGCTGGTCAGCGTGCCATGAACCGTTCGATCTTGCTTGGGTCGTGGTGAGGAGCTTGCTTGAGCATAGCATGGAATGATCTTGCCAAAGGCAGGGATCCCTCCCACCGACGAGCGAGTCCGGTAGCGACAGCTGGTACTCATGCAGCGCGTCGATGACCTCCTCCGCCGCTTGCTTGTGGGAGGGAGGGTCCGGTGATCTTGCGGCGCTCCGGGTACGGGATACGCTTCGAACCCAAAGATGTCGCTACCCAGGGGGTGCTGTGGCCGGTCGAGTGGTTCCGATGCGTGTCGGTGACGTGGAGTTGCTGGTGGAGACCAGCCCGGTGACTGGTTCGGAACCGACCTCGACGCTAGCCGCGCGCAAGACGCGGTCGGTGAGGCATACCAGCGGGCACAGGCGGCGATCGTGGCGGTGGCGTCGTCGACGGTGGACGTGATCGGGCAGCTGAGCGAGCAGGCGGTGCGGCCCGACCAGGTCGAGGTCACGTTCGGGCTGAAGTTCTCCGCGCAGGGCAACGTGGTGCTGGCGGGCGCGTCGGGTGAGGCGACTCTCGAAGTGAAGCTGTCGTACACACGCGGAGCCGCCGGTGGAGGTTGATCAGCGGGTACCGGGGTTCCTCGGGCGGGTGCTGGACGGGTCGGCGCAGCCGGTCGGCACGTGCTTCCAGGTAATCCCGGGCGTGCTGGTGACGGCGTGGCACGTGCTGGACGACCTCCGCGCCGGGGACGTGGACGCGATGGTCCGGGTCGATCCGCTGCAGGGTGGGGAGCCGAGGCAGGCCCGGGTGCACCGGATCGACCCGGTGCATGACCTGGCGGTGCTGTCCGCGACGGAGCCACTCGTGGAGTGCGCGGCGGGCCTGGCTGTCACCGATGATGTCGAGCTGGACACCCGGGTGTCGATCACCGGGGCGGCCCACGTGGAGGACCCGGGTCACTCGCACCAGTACCTCGACGCGTCAGGCGAGTGGCGAGGCGGCACCACCCGGCACCACCCGGGACGACCAGGTACCGCTTCGCCCCGCTGCGCCGTTGCCGGACCCGCGCCGGCGCCACCTCCGCCACCTCCGCCGGACCCGCAGGTCATCCGCGCGTGTCTGACGCCGGTGCTGGCCGCCGAGTTTCCGACACGACCGAGCCTCCCGGCAGGTACGTCATCGCAGGCGACGCGACCAGACGGACGCACGCGCAGCGATCCCGATCAGCTGGTGTCGGCGACCTACCGGGTCTCCGTCCCCTCACCCGCCTTGGATCGTCCTACGGGCGGCGGGATGCAGGGGTGGAAGGGTCCCGAAGGACTCTGCGGGCAGGCGGGTGAGCCGGCCGTCCTCGACGACGTTCCAGCCGAGCCAGCGCCAGGCCCCCGCGCTGGCCCTGACGAGCTGGTCGACGATGGCGTCGAAGACCGCAAGCTCGCCCCCCGACAGGGTGACGATCCTGAACCCGACGGGCAGCCCACTGGTGGCGTCCCACACCCGGACGGTGCTGTCGTCGCCGCCGGTGAGCAGGTGGGTGCCATCGGGGGACCAGGCCACCGCCCGCACCCAGTCGGTGTGGCCGGTGAGTTGGTGCAGGGGCTCGGCGGTGGCGGCGTCCCAGACCCGGACGGTGCTGTCGTCGCCGCCGGTGAGCAGGCGGGTGCCATCGGGGGACCAGGCCACCGCCAGCACCCCGCCGAAGTGGCCGGTGAGTTGGTGCAGGGGCTCGGCGGTGGCGGCGTCCCAGACCCGGACGCCGTCGTCGCCGCCGGTGAGCAGGCGGGTGCCGTCGGGGGACCAGGCCACCGCCTGCACCCAGCTGGTGTGGCCGGTGAGTTGGTGCAGGGGCTCGGCGGTGGCGGCGTCCCAGACCCGGACGCCGCCGTAGCCGCCGGTGAGCAGGCGGGTGCCATCAGGGGACCAGGCCACAGCCAGCACCCAGCTGGTGTGGCCGGTGAGCTGGTGCAGGGGCTCGGCGGTGGCGGCGTCCCAGACCCGGACGCCGCCGGTGCCGCCGGTGAGCAGGCGGGTGCCATCGGGGGACCAGGCCACCGCCCGCACCCCGCCGAAGTGGCCGGTGAGTTGGTGCAGGGGCTCGGCGGTGGCGGCGTCCCAGACCCGGACGGTGCTGTCGTCGCCGCCGGTGAGCAGGTGGGTGCCATCGGGGGACCAGGCCACCGCCCGCACCCCGCCGGTGTGGCCGGTGAGCTGGTGCAGGGGCTCGGCGGTGGCCGCGTCCCACACCCGGACGCCGCCGGTGCCGCCGGTGAGCAGGCGGGTGCCATCGGGGGACCAGGCCACCGCCCGCACCCCGCCGGTGTGGCCGGTGAGTTGGTGCAGGGGCTCGGCGGTGGCGGCGTCCCAGACCCGCGCATCGCTGTCATCGCTGCCAGTGAGCAGGTGGGTGCCGTCAGGGGACCAGGCCACCGCCCGCACCCCGCTGGTGTGGCCGGTGAGCTGGTGCAGGGGCTCGGCGGTGGCCGCGTCCCACACCCGCACCCCGCCGGTGCCGCCGGTCAGCAGGCGGGTGCCGTCGGGGGACCAGGCCACCGCCCGCACCCCGCCGGTGTGGCCGGTGAGTTGGTGCAGGGGCTCGGCGGTGGCCGCGTCCCACACCCGCACCCCGCCGGTGCCGCCGGTGAGCAGGCGGGTGCCGTCGGGGGACCAGGCCACCGCCCGCACCCCGCTGGTGTGGCCGGTGAGTTGGTGCAGGGGCTCGGCGGTGGCGGCGTCCCAGACCCGGACGGTGCTGTCGTCGCCGCCGGTGAGCAGGTGGGTGCCGTCGGGGGACCAGGCCACCGCCCGCACCCCGCTGGTGTGGCCGGTGAGCTGGTGCAGGGGCTCGGCGGTGGCGGCGTCCCAGACCCGGACGGTGCTGTCGTCGCTGCCGGTGAGCAGGCGGGTGCCATCGGGGGACCAGGCCACCGCCTGCACCCCGCCGGTGTGGCCGCTCAGCTGGTGCAGGGGCTCGGCGGTGGCCGCGTCCCACACCCGCACCCCGCCGTAGCCGCCGGTGAGCAGGCGGGTGCCATCAGGGGACCAGGCCACCGCCCGAACCCCGCCGGCGTGGCCGGCCAGCGGACACAGCGGCGAGACACCCCTCGCTGCCTGCCGGCCGCCGCCGGGCAGCGGGGCGATCAGCAGCCCGGGAGCCGGCTCCAGTGCCGGGGTACAGCGCAGGATCTGCGTCCGGTATGTGGCGGCGCGGGCAATCTCGGCGCCGTCGAGCGCGCACTCCCGTACGACGGTCCCGACCGCCCGCGCGCCGACGAACCGCGCCGAGGTCAGGCGCGAGCTGTGCAGCTCCGCGACGGTCAGGTCGGCGCCGCTCAGGTCGGCGCCGGTCAGGTCCACCCGGTGGAACGTCGCGCGTCGCAGGTCCGCCCCGACCAGGTCCGCCCCGGCCATGGGCAGCCGCGTGTCGTCGTGGCCCTCCGTGCCGATGGCCCACCCGCTCAGTCGGGCACCCGCCAGCCGGACCCCGACCAAGGACTGGTGCGGGTGCCCGTGCTCGGCCGCCCGCAGCGCGTAGGCGAGGGCGAGTTCCGAGGCCTGCGGCACGTACCGGCGTCCGATCCGGCCCAGCCCCGCCAACGCCGCGGACCGGTGCTCGGCCGCCGCTCCGGCGATCGACTGGCCGAGGAAGTCCAGCGTCTCTGGGCTGGGCACCGGCATCGCGAGCGCGCCGAGGCCCTTGCCTTCGGTAGAGCCGGCCTCGATCAGGGTCCGGCTCAGGTGGCGGGCCAGGAAGTACTCGGCCAGTGACCGGTGGCCGAACGCGTAGGTGTCACCCTCACGCTTGAGGAAGGTGGCGGTCCGGAAGTCGGCCTTCCACAGGTCGGGCACCCGCTCGCGGTAGTGACGCTGCAGGTTGGGTCGGCAGTCGAGCAGGTCGAGGAGCCAGTTGTCGACCTCCGCCGCCCCCCAGGAGTTCCGCCCGGACCGCCACAACCCGGCCGCAATCTCCTCCATCAGCAGCTGCTTGTGCTCAGGAGTGAGGGTGTGCTTGCCGCTGTCGCGGGACAGCCAGCGCTCGACGACCTCGCCGTAGAGGTCCACCGAGCGCAGCGTGCGGCCCTGCAGCTTGGCGGTCTCGATGAACTCCACCTGGTCGGCGATCAGCCGCAGCGTCAGCGGGCGGCGGGCGAGATCGGGCAGGTCGTGCACGGCCCCGACGGTGTCGAGGAACCCGTCCACCCAGCCCGCGTCGCGGTCAAGGTTGGCTGCCAGGTACTCCCGCACCTGCTGCTCCCGGAAAGGGAGCATCAGCAGGGCCAGGTAGTCCTCGCCCCGCAGGCCGTGGCGGTCCGCACCGGTGAAGTAGGTGATCTCCTCGCGGATCGTGCGGAAGTACTGGGTGCGGCAGGTGAGCAGCATCTTCGCGCCCGAACCCGCGCCGACCGCCCGCCACAGCTGCCGGGTGAACAGCTGCTGGTCGTGCGGGTTCAGGTGGACGAGCACCTCGTCGAGCCCGTCGAACACGACCACCGCGTCACCCTGGTGCAGCCGCCCGCGGACGACGCTGGCGGAGAGACGGTCTAGCGGGACGCTCGCGGACCGGCTGGCGTCGAGCATGCCGTCCAGGATGTGGTCGAGCGTCATCGCTGCGACCAGGCCGGTGATCCGAACGTCGCGCAGATCGAACAGGATCGGTAACGGGCAGGCGGTGCCGCCGGCGCGCATTTCGAGCAGCCGCTGGGTGAACAGCTTCGCGGTGGTCGTCTTGCCCATGCCGACGTCGCCGAGCAGCGCGCAGAGCCGCGGCGCCCCTGTCTCCTCGGCCGTGGCCCAGTCCACCAGCCGGTCGACCGCGGGCAGCGCCGGACCGTGCGCCGAGTCCGAGCGGTCCAGTCGGGATTCCCGAAGGGTGGTCTCGGTCGTCTCAGGCTCGATCAGGACTGCGCTGTCCCCAACCCGCCTGCTCCGGGCCAGGCTCGCAGACCACTTCGTCAGCGGGTCGTCTGGCGTCCGGTCCTCGGCGGTGACCCGCGGTGGTCGTAGTGCGCGCCGGATCTCGTCCACCACATCGTTGATGTAGCGCCTACGCTGGTCGGTGCGCGTCAACTCGTCCCAGGGCTCCGTGCGGCGCCGGACGTCGTGGAGACGCAGTGGGCCCAAATCCAGCGGGCCGTCCGGCAGGCCGCTCAGCGCGAACGCGACGACCCGACCGGGCAAGTCCAGCGTCCGACGATGCTCAGGTGCGGCATCTGCCAGGTATGCGGGGCTCACCAGCGCCAGCCGGATGTCGGCCTGGGTGCAGAGCCGGTCGCGCGCCGCGTCGGGATCCTCTCCCAGCCCGACCGAGCCCGAGTCGGCAATCTCCCACGACCGCTCGCGGTCCAGGGCCAGCGCCTCGCGCAGCTGCCGCAGCAGCATGCCCACCTTCCGAGCCATGGTCGTGTCCGTCGGGGGGACGCTGACGTACACCCGGGTCCGGCGGGACAGCCCGAGCTCCGCGACCTCCGGCGTGACCGGATGATCGATCCCGATCCGCCCGGCGGCCTCTCCGGTGAAGGAGGCAATGCCCTCATCGACGAGGTCACCGCCGGTGAACCAGCCGTGGCGCTGGTCCGGAGGCGCCTTGCGGGAGTCCAGCTCGAGCCGGAGATCGACGCCGGCCTCGGCCGCGGCATGGTTCACCCGCTTACGGAAGTTCTGGAAGGCTTCCTGGCCGCGAGCGTCGCCCACCGGGAACTCGGCGGCGTCCAGAGCGGCCCGGAGCAGGAACCGCCCGTCGTCGGCCAGCGTGTCGAGGATGGCCGCCAGCCGGGCCGACTGCAACGCGGTCAGCGACGACCGCTGCTGCAGAACGGGGAGATGGTGGGCGATTTCATCGCGGCGCAGTCGGGCAGTCCCGGTGAAGGAGACGATGCCCTCCTCGACAACGACTCGGAGGTAGGTGGCGGAGCGCTCCTGGAGCCGTGCGGTGTCCGGGCTGGGGTGTGCGTCGTGGATGGCGGCCAGGACGTGGGGCAATAGTTGTTGCCAGCGCGACCAGTTCTTCGGCGCGCCCATGATCGTGCCCGGCAAGTCCGCACGCAGCAGGGCCAGGGTCATTGCGTGCCGGTCGTGGTCCGCAGTGTCCGTTGCGGTGCTGTCGAGGGTGTGGTGGTGGCGGAGGCGGGTTTGCAGGAGCCGGTGCACAGACAGGGTGTGTTCGCTGCGCCGGGCCAGGGAGTAGTCCACCAGGACACCGAGAGTGTCGGCCCATTCCAGCGGATCAGCCACGGCCGCGGCCAGGGCTGGGGGGAGGTGCTCGGGGTGGGTGGTGAACAGGTCCAGCGGGATCGCCTCGGGCGCCAGATAGGCGCACAGCCCGAGCAACTCCCGCGCTGCCGGTCTCCGCTCACTGACCCGGTCCAGGGCCAGCGCCCAGACCGTGGTCAGCGTGTGTTGGTACCCGATCACGGTGCCTTTGCCCAGCATGTCTCCACCGCGCTGTTGCAGCAGGGTCAGGTAGTCGGTGACGGGCAGCCCGGTGGTGTCGAGGTAGGCGGCACCCTGTTCCAGGGCCAGCGGCAGATCCCCCAGCAGCCCGGCGAACACCTCGCCCTGTTCCTCGGTGAGTGGGGGAATCCGGCGGTGCAGCAACGCCACCGACTCGGCCCGGTCGAGCACGTCCACGTCCAGCACCGTGCTCAGGCCAGCGAATCCCCCACGGCGGGTGGTGATCAGGACATGCCCCCCAGGGCCGGGCAGGTACCGACGCAGCCTCTCCGGGTCCCCGGCGTTGTCGAACACCAACAGCCACGGCGCCCGGCCACGCAGCACGCTTATCACCTGTTCGGCCACCGTGACGAGGTCACCATCGGTGCGCAGACCCATCGCGGCACCGAGCCGGGCCAGGTGGTTGGGGATGAGTTCGGGTTGCTCGGCAGGGATCCACCAGCCCAGCTCGTAGCCGCTGGCGTACTGGTGGGCGTATTCGATGCCCAGCTGGGTCTTGCCCACTCCCCCCATCCCATGCAGCGAGTGAACCGCGACCGGCCCCGCTCCGGTCAACAGACGGTGCAGCTGGTCGAGTAAATCGCGGCGGCCGGTGAAATTGGGGTTCCGCGCCGGGATATTCCAGATCGACGGCAATGCACCGGGAAACGGCGGCTGCACTTCGATTGCCCGCGGCTGGCCTGGTCCGGGGAACGGGGGCTGGTGTGCTGGTTTGGCTCGTCCTGTCATTGCCTGGTCGATGACCCGGCGTAACTCGCTGCGGGTTTGGGCCTCTGTCCGCCCGAACAGATCCGCCGAGACGATCGCCCCGAGCAACTCCGGGCGTTCGCAGGCGACCACCCGCAACGGGATCAGTTTGTGCTGCTCGGCTAAGGGGTCCTGCCGCCAGGCGGCCTGCCACTCCGCGGTGCTGTAGACCGAGGCTAAATACTCGGGCGAGAGCAGCGCGATCGTGCGGTCTGCTCGCTGCACGCCCTTGTGCATCGAGTTGACCCAGTTCGCGCCCGGCACCATGTCCCACGCCTGGATTAACACCCGGAATCGATCGCGTTCCAGTTCCCAGGCGATCCACTCGGCCCACGCCCGATCGGTCTGGGTGTAGGAGACGAAGAAATCCCACTCCGCCGACCGCAGCGCATCCTGACCGACCACGTCCACCCCCTATTCGGTGCTGAGCGCAGCACTTCGAGCCGCTCTATGTCGCTGTGATCGATCTCGCAGTGGCGGAGCAGAGCGGCCACCTCGGCAGCGAGGGCGGGTGCCCGGTCCAGCCGGTTCCATATGCTGGTGTCGAGCAGACAGGTCAGTGCCGCGCCGAGTCCCGGTCGGGGTGGTCGAGGTCGCCTCTGGCCAACAGCACAAAGCCGTCCTCGATGGCGGCCACGCGTTGCTGCTCGTCCTCGTGTTAGCGGATGTATTCCTGCAGCGTTTCGATGACGACCCCCCGCGGCCGCGGCTGACGTGAACGGCGCGCTGAACGAGGTCGTCGGACAGTTCGAACGCTGCAGTGGTGAGCACACACGCAGGTCGGCCATGGGGCCGGTCAGCAGCCGAGCTCGCCGTCGCGGAGGGCGGTGGTGAAGGCGGTCCAGGCGCGAGGGGTGACGATCAGGGTGCCGCCGGTCGGGTGCTTGGAGTCGCGCACCGCAACGGCCGAGTCGGTGAGGGCAACCTCGACACAGTTGGACACGTTGCTGCTCCGGCTGCTCTTCCGCCAGCGGGCGGTGCTCAGCTCTGATGCGAACACGGTGCGCTCCTTCCGCCGTCAGCTCGTGCCCTCGGCGGCCAGTGCCGCGATCAACTCGATCGTTGCAGGAGGCGCAAGGGCTGCAGCCAGGATAGTCCCCAGCGCCACCCGGTAGGCCGCCACGTCGGCCTCCTCCTCCAGGAACAGGCCGGTGCAGTGGTTCTCCACATGGACCAGGGCGGGCTCCTCGGCGAACTCTAGGATCACGAACGGCCCGCGCAGCCCGGCGTGCGCCCCGACCGCCAGCGGCACGACCCGCAGCGTCACGTGTGGCTGCTCGGCCGCGCTGAGCAGGTGGGCCAGTTGGCGGCGCATCACGCCGGGCTCGCCGACCGGGCGGCGCAGCGCCCCCTCGTCGATCACCCCGAAGAACTGCGGGGCGCTGGCGCGGGTCAGCACCGCCTGGCGGGCCATCCGGGCGGCCACCAGGTTGTCCAGTTCGGCGTCGGAGACGGTCGGCTCCACTCCCTGGATGATCGCCCGGGCGTACTCCGCGGTCTGCAGCAGCCCGGGCACGAACAGGGCCTCGTAGTTCTGCACCCGGGTGGCCTTGGCCTCGAAGTCGATCAGGCTGCGCCACAGCTGGGGCAGCCCCGGCTGGCGGGTCCACCAGCCGCGCTCCTCGGAGCGGCGTACCAGGTCGAGCAGCTCGTCGCGAGTGGCGGCGGGCACCTGGTAGAGCCCGAGCAGTGAGGCGACGTCCTCGATCTGCAGGCCGCTGTTGCCGGTCTCGATCCGGCTGATCTTGCTGGGGGACATGTCCATCCGCTTGGCCACCTCGGCGCCGGAGAGCCCCGCCTTCTCGCGCAGCGTGCGCAGCTGGGCGGCGACCTGGCGGGACCGGATCGAGGTGTGCGGGTTGCCGGCCATGCCACGTGCCTCCGCTGTGTCGGGGGATGCTGGCGGCGCTCACTATGCAGGGCTGACAGGGGAAATGCCAATCACCTGTTCGGTCCATTGCTTGCAGTACCTGCAAGATACGACCGTCGGCACATGGACAGGGCGCAGCTCGATCGGAAGATCGTAGACGAGGCAGTGGTCGAGCAGGCGACGGGCCCGCTGGCCATCGCTGCCGCTCGGTGCCGGAACTGGGGCTGGCCGATCAGCCGCACTGGGTCCCGGCTCCTGCTGAGCACCGGCGCGCAGGTCAGTGCGGTCGAGCTCGCCGAGGAGCTGGCCGCCGAGGTGCAGCGGTTCCTCACGATGCGGATGCTGTCCGGACCGGTGGTCGCGCTGCCCGGCACGCCGCGCCGTCGGCTGCTGCTGGCGGCCTCGGCCGACGAAGCCCCGCAGGCGATGATCGACCGGCTCGGCCGGCGCGGCGGCGTCACCCACCGAGCCGGGGCGCTCGTGCCGCTGCCACCCAGCCGGCTGGCCTGCGGGCAGGTCACCTGGCAGGTGCCGCCCGCGCTGGTCGACCCGTGGTTGCCGCCG
>Ga0136618_10000556_pt1 | contig 13003 bp, 10 predicted proteins | sample AntDrymUQ3302106_2_FD_104805 | JGI IMG/M metagenome (GOLD analysis project Ga0136618, IMG submission 104805) | Polar desert sand microbial communities from Dry Valleys, Antarctica - metaG UQ330 (21.06) | ecosystem: Environmental > Terrestrial > Soil > Desert | place: Antarctica: Dry Valley... | reverse complement strand
AACTTTGTATTCTGCTGAATTAAAATTTACTTAGACCGAATTTTTATACGCTACTTTAACCGTCAAAGTCAACAAAACATTAAGGAATTGTTTGTTTTAACGGTCAAAATGTAATTCGGTATAAAAAATTAGGCTGAATTACAAATTGTTTCCTTTGCCGTTTAATCTTCGCCAGACTGTCGCATTTCTTTTGGGCTTTTCTTTGCTTATTCAAATTGGTAAAATAATCGTTTCGGAAACGGGCAAAAGTTTTATCTATACAATGAGCATTAAACAAATCACGGTGCGCGGCGCGCGGCAGCACAACTTGAAAAACATCAACGTCGAGATTCCGCGCGATAAATTTACGGTTATCACGGGCTTGAGCGGTTCGGGAAAATCCAGCCTGGCTTTCGACACGATTTATGCCGAAGGTCAACGCCGCTATGTCGAATCTTTGTCGGCGTACGCCCGTCAATTTCTCGACCAATTAGAGAAACCCGATGTTGATTCGATTGAAGGTCTTTCGCCCGCGATTTCAATCGAGCAAAAAACCGTCTCGCGCAGCCCGCGCTCGACCGTCGGCACGGTGACGGAAGTTTACGATTATTTGCGTCTGCTTTTTTCGTCAATCGGACAGCCGCATTGCCATCAGTGCGGTCTGCCGATTACGAAACAATCGGTCGAGCAAATTGTCGCCAATATCTTGAACTTACCCCAAGGCGGGCGCGTGATGATTCTTGCACCGACGGTACGCGGGCGCAAAGGTGAATTTAAAAAGGAACTCGAAAAACTTCACAAAGACGGTTTTATACGCGCCAGAATTGACGGCGAGCTTCGCGCTCTGGACGAAGAAATAAAACTCGACAAACGAAAAAATCACACGATTGAAGTCGTCGTTGACCGCCTTTTAATCAAAGAAGGCATCAAGGAACGCTTGTCTGAGTCGGTCAAAACTGCTTTGAAATTGACCGACGGCGCGGTGCTGGTTTCAATCGTTGACGGCGATGAAAAACTTTACTCGGAAAAAATGGCGTGCGTCAATTGCGGCATCAATATCGCGCCGCTCGAACCGCGTTCATTTTCTTTTAACTCGGCATACGGCGCGTGCAGGAAATGTCAGGGTTTGGGAACGGTGATGCAGATTGACGCAGGCAAAATTCTGTCCGACCAAAGCGTTGCCGCCGGTAAGTTAAAGTTTTTAAACGATGCGGACAAATCGGGCGCGAAGTTTTTGCAGTCGGCGTTGAAAGCGATTATCGAAAAGTTCGCGGGCGAAGACAAACTGATTTCGCCGGAAGAAGAAAGCGAAGGGAAAAGGAAAAAGGAAAAAGGAAAAAAGTTAAAGAGTGAAACAAAAGATTTGCTTGAAACACCTTTTGCCGATTTGCCCGCTGAAATCCGCGATGCATTTTGGAACGGCACAAAAAAGCGTCTGACATTTCAACAAGGCAGCTACAAATACGAATCGGATTGGAAGGGCGCGGTTCGTGCAATGCGCGAGCGGATGGAAAATCCGCCGTCCGGAAAAGTGCGCGAAGCACTCGAAGAACTCGTTTCGCCCGCGCCGTGTCCGGTTTGTCACGGCAAGCGTCTGCAAGCGGAAAGTCTGGCAGTCAAAGTCGGAAAGCTGGGTATTGACGATTACGTCAGTTTTCCGATTGAGAACGCGCTGAAAAAATTCGAGGAAATCACGCTCAACGCCCGCGAAGAAAAAATTGCGGGGCTTGTTTTGCGCGAGATAAAAGACCGTCTCAGATTTTTGAATCAAGTCGGTCTCGGTTATTTGACGCTCGACCGCTCTTCGCAGAGTTTGTCGGGCGGTGAAGGTCAGCGCATTCGTCTGGCAACGCAAATCGGCTCGCAATTGCGCGGCGTTTTGTATGTTCTGGACGAACCTTCAATCGGACTTCACCCGCGCGATAATCAAAAACTTATCCAAACTCTGCACGAACTTCGGGATTTGGGAAACACGGTTCTGGTTGTCGAACACGACGAAGAAACAATCGAAAAAGCCGATTACGTGATTGATTTAGGACCGCTCGCCGGAACGCACGGCGGTGAAGTCGTCGCCGAAGGAACGCCTAAAGACATTAAAAAAAACGCGAATTCGCTGACGGGAAAATATCTTTCAGGCAAGATGAAAATAGAAGTTCCCGAAGTTCGCCGCCTGCCGAACGGCAAAAATATCACGGTCAAAGGCGCGCGGGCGCACAACCTGAAAAACATCAACGTAACTTTTCCGCTCGGACTCCTTACGGTTGTCACGGGCGTTTCCGGTTCGGGCAAATCAACGCTGGTTGACGATATTCTTTATCCGTCGCTGGCTCGGTTCGTCAATAAATCTTCGATGGAATCGCTCGAACACGATTCGATAAACGGGCTGGAATTCGTTGACAAAATCATCGAGATTGACCAGTCGCCGATTGGCAGAACGCCGCGCTCGAATCCGGCGACTTACACCGGACTTTTCACGCCGATACGCGAACTTTATGCGATGCTGCCCGAATCCAGAGAACGCGGCTACAAAGCCGGACGTTTTTCCTTCAACGTCAAAGGCGGACGCTGTGAAGCGTGCGAAGGCGACGGAATGAAGCGCATCGAAATGAATTTTCTGCCCGACGTTTACGTGCTTTGCGACGTTTGCCGCGGCGGGCGTTACAACCGCGAAACTTTGTCGGTCAAATACAAAGGTTTATCAATCGCCAAACTGCTCGACACGACGATTGAAGACGCGCTGCCGATTCTTGAAAACATTCCGCAAATCAAACAAAAATTGTCAACTCTGCTCGATGTGGGACTCGGCTACATAAAAATCGGACAATCTTCGACGACGCTTTCCGGCGGCGAAGCGCAGCGCATCAAACTCGCCAAAGAATTATCGAAACGCGCGACGGGCAAAACAATTTATATTTTGGACGAACCGACAACCGGATTACATTTCGCCGACGTGCATAAATTACTTGACGTTTTGCAGCGATTGGTTGACACGGGAAATACGGTCATCATTATCGAACACAATTTGGATGTAATAAAATCCGCTGATTACGTGATTGATTTAGGACCCGAAGGCGGCGAAGGCGGCGGCAAAGTCGTGGCGACCGGAACGCCCGAAGAAGTTGCGAAGGTGAAAAAATCTTATACCGGACAGGCTTTGAAGAGTTTGTTGAACGGGCGTTTGGATAAAAATGAAATCGGCAAAAAGTAGATTTATGCTAAAATTTGTTTATGAGAACGCGAGAGGAAATGTTAAAAATTGACCGAACTGCTGTCAAAGTTACGTCTTTAAAGGAATCGGACGAAAAAGAGTTTTGGCTGTCGCGCCCACCTGAAGAAAGATTGGTTGCTTTGGAACTTTTAAGACAAATCGCCTATGGATACGAGCCAAATTCCCTCAGACTTCAAAGAGTTTTTGAAATTGCTGAACGAAAATAAAGTCGAATACCTGTTGATTGGCGGTTACGCCGTGAATTATTACGGCTATGTTCGTCCAACGGGCAATATGGATATTTGGATTTCATTGAGCCGGGAGAATGCGGAAAAAGTTGTTGCGGCTTTGCGAGAGTTTGGTTTCGCTTCGCCTGAAATAAACGCTGAATTGTTCGTCAAAGAAAAAAGTCTTGTCCGAATGGGCGTTCCGCCGATGCGCCTTGAAATTACGAATTACATTGACGGCGTTGAGTTTTCCGAAAGTTTCAACGAACGTGAGTTAATACAAATTGGGTCGTGTAACAAAAAGAATGCTGTCCGGCAGAAGCCCGCGCGTGAGCAAGGGCGGATTATTTCCCTTCAACCGTCTACGCCCTTGCTCACGCGCGGGCTTCTGTTTTCAAGCATCTTTTTTGATACATGACCACAAATTGAAGAAGTCAAAGTAAATCTCATCAGTCTAAAACATTTGAAAGCTACAAAGTTGGCAAGCGGAAGATATAAAGATTTGAATGATTTGGAAAACTTGCCTTAAATTCTCTCAATAACTTTTCAAGAAGTAAAAGTATCCGAAACTACAAAGAACGCAGCGAAAAATGTCGGTAATTTCGTCCTTTAACAGGTAAATTTTGAACGGATGAATTGAAATCAACGAGTTGAAGCTGAAGGCTGATGCGAACGTCGAGGCGGCTGAAACCGTTCGTAAATCGAATTGTTCGTTCAAAGTCTTTGCTTTTTAAGGTTTGAAGTACGCTTATCAGATTATAAACACCTAACGAATTGTTTCCGGTGCTTATTTGATATTCGCCCTGGCGGAAACTTTCGTGATTGTTGAATTTTGCGACAACGGCTGATGCTTCATAAAATTCGTTTAACGGGGAAATCAGAGATTCAATCAGGCGAAAGGCTTGTGCCGGTTCGATTGCTGCGTAACCGGCAGCGACGCTGACCAGAGAATTTATCTCCGATGTTTTTTCGGGAGTTTCGGAAATGAGTGCGCGAGCCTGGTCTAAAACCGACGCTGCCCATTTTTGATTTTCCTTCGGGTCTTTTTGATAAATCGAGGTCGCCAGATAAATCAAAGTATTCAGCCGGACACTTTCCTCTGAAATCCGATTGATGATTTGGTTGGCTTCGTTGAATTTGCCTTGTGAAATGGCTTGCGAGGCGAGATTGGCGTTGAGCTGCGATAAATATCTTTCTGATTCTTCTTCCGATAAATTCGTCGTGATAATTTTTTGCGCTTCGGCAAAGTTTCCGCCGGTTGCCGTTTTTTCCGCCGCTTTGCGGTAAATTTCATTGCGATAGGAGCGCGGATATTTGTCGGCTTGGCTGAGAAGTTCTTCGGGCGATGCTTCGCTCTGCATCAATTTATTGTAGCCCTGATATTGTCCGTTGTTATTTTGATTTTCGTATTGGGCTTGTTTCTTTTTTATTTGGGCGATGCTTTCAGGAAAAAATCTTTCGACAACTTTCATCGCAGACGGATTGCTGTAAAAAGAATTGCCGTTTGGACGAAGCGCGAATTTAATAAACTTCTCGGCTAAATCCTTGAGCAGACGGTCAGAGACTTTGAGCGTTGCAGTTTCCGATATTTTTTCTTGTCCGAATTCACCCAAGTAATATTGAATAAGGCTCGAATCCTGATTATCCACGTTCAGTTTCGAGTCGAGAAGTTTTTGCACAACCGATTCGGCAAGTTGATTTGCCGTTTCCGCGTCTTTCTGAAAAATTTTTCTGAGCAGGTTTAAGGTTTCGTAGTTCACGTCTTTTTTCAAACTATCGCGCAGAAGTTTGACGGCGCGCTGCGGACTTTGTTCAGCCGCCAAAGCGATGAGACGCTGCTCGTTTTGAATTTCGCCTTTGGCATATTGCTGGCTCTGCAATTGATTATCGCCGGTAAAATTTGAAAGAGCGTGCGCGATTTTAGCCGGACGGGTTTTCGACAAAGCATCGAGCGCAAATTCGGCATCACGATTCGCAATTGCAAATAAAATCTCCCAGCGCGGCGATTGCCCGTAAATTAAATTATTGAGATATTCCTTATTTCCCTTTTCCATTTCGGCTTCGGTTTGAGCGGCAATTAAATCGCTAATCGCATTTTGAAAAAGCTCGCGGGCGCGTTTTTCCTCTGTCTGCCACAGAGCATTTCCAACTTTCGCGTAAATAAAAGCACGGTTTTCGGGAAGCCGGAGATTTTTGGTATGGTCGAGAATTTCTTCAAGAAGTACCGTTTCCCGACGGAGTTTTTCTTTGACCGCTTCATCGGTATCCTGAGCAAAAACAGAAAATGGAAAAACTAGAAGTGCGAAAGCGAAAAAGAAACGTAAAGCCGACATCGGTTAATCCTCCAATTATTCACTTCCTAAAAGAGATTTGAGAACGGCAAAAGGTTGCCAGGCGAGGCGGGAATTTAGTGAAAAGTGAAAAGTGAAAAACGAAAAGTGAAAGGCAAAAAAACAAAAGTGAAAATTTTTGCTTTTACATTCTTTCCCATTTTTCACTTTTCACTTTTCACTTTTCACTATTTGAAATTGCTTCAATAATTTCTCTGACGGCTTGATTTAGACCGACGAAGATTGAACGCGAGATGATGCTGTGTCCGATGTTGAATTCGGTAATTTCAGGAATGGCGGCGAGTGCGCCGACGTTTCGGGATGTTAAACCGTGTCCGGCGGCAACGATTAAACCTGAGTTTTTTGCAAACCGCGCGGCGTTTTTTATTCGCTCGATTTCCTGCGCGGCACGTTCCGCGCCTTCGCCGTGAGAAGATTTCGCGCTCAAGGTCAGTTCGGCATATTCCGCCGTGCAAAGCTCGACTTGCTGTGCGACCGCGCCTTTTGCCGCTTCGATTTGCCCGGTGTCCGGGTCAATAAAAAGACTGACGAAAATTCCCGAGTCTTTCAATTTCTGCGCCGCGTTTTGCACGTTTGAAAAATTGTTTATGACATCGAGTCCGCCTTCGGTCGTTATTTCGTTTGGATTTTCCGCAACCAGCGAAACCGCGTCGGGTTTTGTCCTAATGGCGATTGCCAGCATTTCTTCGGTCGCCGCCATTTCGACATTCAAATAAGTCGTAACGATTTGGCGCAGAAGTAAAATATCTTTGTCCTGAATATGCCGGCGGTCGCCGCGCAAATGAACCGTGATGCCGTCGGCACCGGCTTGCTCGCTGATGACAGCCGCCGCGACAATGCTCGGCTCGATGGTTTTTCTGGCTTCTCTGACGGTGGCAACGTGGTCAATGTTGACGTTTAATTTTGCGGGCATTTTTTAATAATAAACCAATAATTATTATTGGTGAAAGGCAATAATTCTCATTGAAACTGCTCCTGATTCGGCACGATTATATTGCGGTTTTCTTCAACATCTCTGACCGCACTTAAAAGTGATTTACGGTTCGCGGGCGAACGCAGCAGATAAGCTGTTTCGTCGCGTTCGGAAACTACTATTTCAATTTCTTTATCTTTGAATAACGCTTTGATACTTTCCAAAATTTTTTGGTCTAATTCATCGGCGTTGATTTGGTAAATTGTTTGCATAATAAAAAACCTCTTTTCTACCTAATTATATTACAAAACTGCTTTATTTATCATAAACTCCGCTTTTTGCATTTTGGCGGATTTGCCGCACTTCGCCGAACATTCTTAGACTGTCGCGGAAAACGCTCACCTTTGTTCCGTCGCAGTGATTCCAGCGCACCGGAATTTCTTTGAGCCGCAATCCTTTGAAATTTGCAACATACAAAAACTCGACATCAAAGCCGAAACGGTCAACCGTCATCGCGTCGAGCAGCGGACGGAATTTGTGCATATCAAAAGCCTTAAAGCCGCATTGCGTATCCCAGAACGGCAAGCCCGTCAAAGTTTTGACAATAAAATTAAAAACCTTTCCGCCCTGCTCGCGCCGCCACGGTTGATGCACGCCGATAAGATTTCTATCGAGGGCGCGCGAGCCGAAGGTAACGTCGAACGCGCCGCTTTGAATCGGTTCGACGAGCTTCGGCAGTTCGGAAATCGGCGTGGACAAATCCGCGTCTGAAAAAAGCGCGATGTCGCCGCCCGCCGCAAGCAAGCCGGTCTTAACCGCGTATCCTTTACCGCGATTCTTTTCGTAGCGAATGACATCGGTTTTTATTTCAGGGAATTCGGCGCAGGCATTACGGGCGATTTCCGCCGTCTTATCCACTGAGCCGTCGTCAACGATAATCAACTCGGCTTTCAGAGCGTTTTCTTCAATATACGAAAGGATTTTCCGAAGCGAATCGCCAAGTCGAGCCTGTTCGTCAAATGCGGGAATAACAATAGATAAATCGGTGTTCATCGGATAAAATGCTAATAGTAAATTTTTAGCGGCAGAATGTAAATAACGGTTAGTGGTTAGTGGATAGTGGATAGTGGATAATGAAAAACATTAAACGCATATTGCAATCGCATTCTTAATTATCCACTAACCACTAACCACTAACCACTATCCATTATCCATTATTCAGTCAACCGATGAATGACTTTTGACAACTAATTTGTGATATAGTTTTATCAAGTTTGGAGATTTTATAATGAATAGAAAGTTTGTCATAATCGCCGTTTTACTCGTTGCCTTCGGCGCGGTTTGCGGCGGGATATTTGGAAAACTGCCGGTTACGTCTTTGGCTGACACGACCTTGAATCAGGAAAAAATTATCACTGATTACCGCGAAGCAATTGATGTGATTGACGCTAATTACGTCGGGAAAGTCGACCACGAGAAATTATCCGAAAGCTCGATTCAAAGTATGCTTTTCACGCTCGATCCGCATTCTTCGTTTTTTACGCGCGACGAATTTCGCAAACTTTACGAAGAACAATCTTCGCAGTTTTACGGTATCGGCGTTTCAATTTTGCAGCACCGCGACGGGGTTTACGTTCAATCAATCATACCGAATACGCCGGCTGACAAAGCCGGTTTGCGGTACGGCGACCGATTTGTGCAGATTGACGGCAAGGACGCGAAGAATTACAGCAACGCGGAAGTTTCCAAAAATGTGCGCGGCGAGCGCGGAACTTCCGTCAACGTCAAGGTTGAACGCGTCGGAGCGGACAAACCGCTGGAATTTAACATTGTGCGCGGCGGCGTTCCGCTTCCTTCGGTTCGCAATTATTTTATGCTGAAAGACGGCATCGGCTATGTCGGTTTTACCGGCGGATTTCAGGAAACGAGCGCCGCCGAACTCGACGAAGCCGTCAACGCTCTCGAAAAACAGGGAATGAAAAGCCTGGTGCTTGACCTTCGCAATAATCCGGGTGGGCTTCTGCCGCAGGCAATCGAAGTCGTCAGCCGTTTCGTGCCGCGCGGTCAAACGGTCGTTTCGGTCAAAGGTCGCTCGCGCTACTCTCAATCGAAAGATATGCCGACCGTCGGCGGCAACTCGCACAATTTTCCGCTGGTTGTGATGATAAACGGTAATTCGGCTTCGGCTTCGGAAATCGTCGCAGGCGCGATTCAGGATTACGGGCGCGGATTGGTCGTCGGCAGCGACAGCTTCGGCAAAGGCTTGGTGCAGAGAGTTTTTCCGCTGCCTTTCGGCACGGGTTTAACATTGACGACGGCGCGATATTACACTCCATACGGACGTTCTTTGCAGAGAGATTATTCGAGCGGTTCGATTTACGATTATTACACTCATCAATCTGAAGAAGTAGGAAACGACGGTGCAACGCCCACGCCCAACGCGAAGTCGAAACCGGCGGGAATTCCGGTAACGACGGCGGGCGGCAGAGTTTTCAACGGCGGACGCGGCATCGAACCGGATTTAAAAGCACCTGCGCTTGCCTTCACGCCTTTGCGCGGGCGTTTGAATGAAGCGGCGTTTTATTTTGTGCGGCAGCTCGTCGGCGGACAAATTAAAGGATTTGAATCGTATAAAGTTGAAAAGCAAAATTATAATCAGACGGTGCAGCCGAACGAATTTCAGATTGACAATAAATTGCTCGACGCTTTTCGCGCATTTATCGTCAAAGATAAACTAAACGGTTTGACGGCGGAAAATATCAACAGTCAACTTGATTACGCCAAATCGCGTCTGCGCGACGAAATCGCCACCGCGAATAACTCGACCGAAGCCGGACAGCAGGTTTTGCTCGAAACCGACCCGCAGGTTTTGAAGGCGATTGACGCAATCCCAGAAGCGAAAAAATTGCTCGGAACGATGACGGCGAATAAATAAAGGGATGAAAATTGAGGGATGAAACTTGAGAACTGAAATGCAAACGAGTATTTTTAGTTCTCATTTTTCATTTCTCGCTTTTAATTTTTTACGAGTTTCGCGGGCGAATATAAATATCAAATGAGTTAAATTACAATCGCAACAAAAAGTAACCGCGAGAAACACCGGACAGTTTACGGCATTTCTCGCGGTTTGATGTTTCCAATCTTTTCCTTACATCCCGAACCGCTTTATCGGATTGGCGATGAAATTTACTTCCTCGGTTTCGTCATTGACGTTCAGCACTTGCGACGGTTGGCTGAATGAGAAGCGTTTGCCGCTTGCCGTCAGAATGTAGGTTGCGCCCGCTTCGACATCGTTGAAGCGGTAATAACCGAACGAGTTGGAAATCGCCGTTCTGACATTTCCCTCTGAATCGGTCAAGCGGATAACCACGTTGCGGATGCCGCGCCCCTCCGAAGTCATCACCCGTCCGCCGACTGAAACAGTTGCCGCCGTCGGTGCGGCTTGCACTTCAAACGCGCCGATGTCCGCGCCGTCGCCGCCCGTCGCATTGGTAATACCTGGATTATCAAACGGGCGAGTCAATCCGCGCTGGTCGGTGGTTAAGCCGAAAGAATTGCCTTTGTCAATCGCCGGACTGCCCGCAAGAAGTGCGTGATTTGGAGTTGTGCCGCCGTTGAGTTGAAGCGTCGGGTCGAGTTTCGGGGCGAGCGGCGTGGTCGAGTTTCCTCTCTGGTCTGAGGCGATCAAGCCGATTGCCTCGCCCGGATTGCCGATTAGATTGAAGCCTGACGAAGTGAACGCGCCGGTTAGGTCAGGGACGCTTCCGTTATTGACGTTTGCCGCAACGATTGTATTGCGCAGCGTTGCCGTGCCATAGGAGGAATTAACGATACCGCTCGCGTTGTTCGCCCCGGCTGGTGCGGTATTATTGGTAATCGTGCTGTTTGTTATCGTTAATGTACCAGCTACAAAAATACCACCAGCGATGTTGGTGCCAGTGCCGGTGCCGGTATTGCCTGAGATGGTCGAGTTTGTGATTGTCATTGTGCCACCTGGAAAGTAAATACCGCCGCCGCTGAAGAAATTGTCGGTTGCAGTATTGCCCGACACTGTGCTGTTGAGAAGTGTTAGGTTGCGATTGTTGGAAATACCGCCGCCTATACCACCTGTATTATTGCTGATGACACAGTTTGTAATGGTCGTGCTTAATCCGCTATTATCAATGCCGCCAGCGGTGCCATCGGATTCATTTCCGCCGGTAATGGTCATTCCGCTCAGATTGACCGCTGCCGAGTCGATGTAAAAGACGTTGCTGGCTGTGCCTCGGGCTTTTGTATTCTGAATCGTCAGTCTATCCGCGCCCGTTCCCGTAATGGTTAAACTCTTGTTAATAACCAATCGTCCGTTCGGCAACTGAATAGTCCGCGACCCGGCGAAAACTGCTCCGTCGAAATCTATCTTATCGCCCGATGCTGCCGCTCTAATCGCGCCGCGCAGAGAACAATCGTTCGGCGCCGCCGTGCAAGCGAACATTGCAGCCGCGTCGGTCGTGTTGTCAACCGTCAGCGTCGCCGCCGATGCCGTGACCGAAATGCCGCAGACCAAAGCAATCGTCATCAAACAGATTATTGCCGGTTTCGTTTTTGTGAAACGTAATATAAACCTCATTGTTCTCCTACCTAAATTGTTTGGAAGTGCTGAAAAAGCAACGCGCTCAATAATAGAAAAACCTTGAACGGGTCGCCGTCGAGAGCGTGGAAGATTAGTCTGGGGGCGTTGAATTATAAAGACATTACTCGCAACGGCTTTGCAAAGTCAAGCGATTTTTCTCTTCGCTTGTCACTGGTTCGTCAAACCAATCGTTTCAACGGAAGTCTAAATTCCTCGTCCGCAAAACGCTTCGAGAGCGGGAAAGCAAACTTAAAATCTTAAAACTATTTCAAACTAAAGAAAATACCTGACTAATCCGCAAAGTCCGCCGCCGATGACGACAAGCAAAATGTCAGTCTTAAAAAAATACAGCGCGACAAAAGATAAAATTGCTAGACTCAGAGCGAAAATATCAGTTTGTAGATTCGGGAAAATAACAACCGCGCCGAACATCACAGCCAGATTCAAAATCACTCCGACAACCGCCGCCGTTACGCCCGAAAGCGCGTGGTTTAATTTTTCGTTATGGCGCAGTTTTTCGATATACGGCGCACCGGCAAAGATAAAGAAAAATGAAGGTAAAAATGTGGCGTAAGTCGTCAAAAGACCGGAAACAATCGCGCTGAATGTTTGATTTGCAAGACTCGGATTGTTCCAGCCGGTCATAAATCCGACAAACTGCAAAACCATTATCAGAGGTCCGGGCGTAGTTTCAGCCAGTGCCAGACCGTCAACCGATTGCGCCGCCGTTATCCAGCCCGCGCCGACTACCGCTTGATTGACATACGCCAAAACCGCATACGCGCCGCCGAATGTAACGAAAGCCGCTTGCGAAAAAAACAGGTAGGTTTTAGTGAGCAGATTGTCGAATCCGCCGAACAAAATCAAAAAAACAAAAGGAAAAAGCCATAAAGCGAAACAAGTCGAAACAACTTTTAGCAGATAAAATTTATTATTTGTCGGCTGTTGATTGTCCGCTGCAATTTTTTCTTCCGGCTTTGAACTTTGAACTTTGAACCTTGAACCGATTATTCCGAGAACCGCCGCGCCGATAATAATTAGAGGAAAGGGAATTTGGAGAAAATAAATTGCCGCGAAGGACAAAATAGAAATTAAAATATGCCAATTGGTTTTGAAAGCCTTTTTTGCAATTTTCAAAACGGCTTCGACGACAATCGCTACAACCACAGCTTTGAATCCGTCCAAAACCGCGTTGATTTGCGGCAGATTCCCGTAAGCGGCATAAATATAGGAAAGAATTAACAGAAAAAAGATTGAAGGAATAACAAAAAACGCGCCCGCGACAATGCCGCCGCGAATTCCGTGCAGTCGCCAGCCGATATAGGTTGCAAGCTGCTGCGCCTCCGGTCCGGGAAGCAGCATACAATAATTGAGCGCGTGCAGAAAATCGTCCTGGTCAATCCATTTTTTCTGCTCGACCAGCTCGCGCTGCATAATGGCAATTTGTCCGGCAGGTCCGCCGAATGAAATAAAACCGAGCTTGAGCCAGAAGCGAAACGCTTCGCCGAAAGTAACTTGTTTTTCCATCAGCTAAGTTATCGGTTATTGATAATTTGATTGTCAAGAAGATTTTGAGAGTGACAAAAGAAAAATGGTCGTGTAACAAAAAGAATGCTGTCCGGCAGAAGCCCGCGCGTGAGCAAGGGCGGATTATTGCCCTTCAACCGTCTACGCCCTTGCTCACGCGCGGGCTTCTGTTTTCAAGCATCTTTT
>Ga0136618_10000555_pt1 | contig 13004 bp, 12 predicted proteins | sample AntDrymUQ3302106_2_FD_104805 | JGI IMG/M metagenome (GOLD analysis project Ga0136618, IMG submission 104805) | Polar desert sand microbial communities from Dry Valleys, Antarctica - metaG UQ330 (21.06) | ecosystem: Environmental > Terrestrial > Soil > Desert | place: Antarctica: Dry Valley... | reverse complement strand
TGCGGACTTTCGAAGGAGATGGTGCGGACCGGGTGCGACACGGGACTCTTCATCGCATCCATGAGGGGGTCTACGCGGTCGGGCACGCGAGCCTCTCCCCGATCGCCCGCTGCGTCGCCGCGGTCAAGGCTTGCGGCCCGAGGGCGTTCTTAGGATTCTCGTCCGCCCTTGCCACGATGGATCTCGCACACTGGGACGAGGGTCTGCCGCCTGAGGTCATCGTCGTGGGAACCTCGGCGGTGGGGCGTCCCGGAATCAGGACGCATCGGACCGGTGAGATACCGCACCAGGACGCGCGTGAACTCGGCTGCATTCGTGCCACCTCTCCCGCCCGAACAATCGCCGACATGGCGGCGAGGCTCGACGACGAGGCCACCCTCGCGCTCGTTCGAACAGCCCAGGGCAAGCGCCTCGTCAACCATCGCCAGCTCTTGTCGGTGCACGCAAGGCTCGGTCGACGACCCGGATGCAGCCGCCTCGCACGAGCGATTGCGCGAGGCCCAGAGCCGACCCGCACGGCTCGAGGCGACAGTGTTGGACCTGATCCTCGACGGCGGCTTCGAGCGCCCGGACGTGAACGTGCCCCTATGGATCGGGAATCGCCGGGTGGTGCCCGATTTCCGCTGGCCCGAGCAGCGGCTCGTTGTGGAAGCCGACAGCCGAGCGTGGCACAGCGGGATCGCTGCGCAAGAGGCCGACGCGGAGCGGCAGGCTCTACTGGAGTCGGCGGGCGAGAAGGTCTTGCGCGTTACGTGGCACGACGCGGCGGCCGAGCGGACCCGCACGAAGCGGCGTTTCGAACGCGAGGGCGCGCCGCTGGTTCACTCCCCGGTTGGCTCAGGTGGCCTGAGCCAACCTCACCCGACAATCGACTCGCAACGGTACGAGGGCGCACCCCTCGCGAGTCCCGCTATTCGAGAGGCTCGTCGTCGCGGCCGGCTAGGCGGTCGCGGCCTCGCTGAACGGCGGCGAGGAACTTCTGAAGGTTGACCTCGAGGGTCGAAAGGATCTCGTCGGCGTAGTCCTCCGCGCCCAAGCGGATCTGGCGCTCGGTCTCGCGAGCGTCCTCGATGATCTCCTCGGCGGCGCGCTCGGCCTGCTTGTAGACCTCTTCGTCGGAGATCAGGCGTGACTGCTGGTCGCGCGCCTCCTTGACAACGCGCTCGGCCTCGCGCTTTGCCTCGGCGAGCATCTCCTGGCGCTCCTTGACGATCCAGCGCGCCTGCTTGATCTCTTCCGGGATCGTGGCACGCATCTGGTCGAGGAGGTCATAGATCTCCTCGCGATCGACACGAACCTGATCCGTGAGCGGCACCGGCCGCGCGTTGTGGATCAGGTCGTCGAGCTTGTCAATAAGTACTAAGACGTCCATTTGCAGCGGGAAGCTTACGTGGGAACGGTCGTGACGGGAGTGACGGGGGCTTTTTCGTTGTCGAGTTGCAAGCTCCTGCCCACGCTCACGAGCGCTGGACTCGCTCAGAAAGGGCCGTGGCGACCTCGTCGGGAACCAAGCCCGTGATGTCGCCACCGAAGGTCGCCAGTTCCCTCACGCCGGTCGAGCGGATGAAGCTGTACTCAGCCGAAGCGAAGATGTAGACGGACTCGATGTCAGGCGCAGCCTTGCGGTTGAGCTGGTTCATCTCGAACTCGTACTCGAAGTCAGAGATAGCTCGAAGGCCCTTGACGATCGTCGTGCCGCCGCACTCGCGAACGAACTCGACGAGCAGGTTGGTGAAGATTTTGACCTCGACGTTCTCGAGCCCCGCGTCTGCGATCGCGCGCTCGAGAAAACCACGGCGCTCATCAGGCGTGAACAGGCTCTCCGACTTCCGGATCGACTGGCCGACGACGCCGACGACCACCCGATCGAACACGCGGGAGGCGCGGCCGATGATGTCGAGGTGGCCGTTCGTGACCGGGTCGTAGCTGCCCGGGCAGACCCCAACCCTCTCGATTCCCTCCGAGTTCATGGCAGGCTCCAGATGCGCATGGATGCCTCGCCATATGTGCGGTCCTCGTCGAGGTTGAGGCTGAGGTCAATCGGCGCCCGAGCGGGGCTCTCGACGACCAGCCGGCCGCCTTCGCGCAGGCGACGGGGGACGAGCTTTTCGAGGTCCGGAGCCACGCGCGCCGCGAGTGTATATGGCGGATCGCAGACAACAAGGTCGAACATGCCGCTTGTCGAGCCCAGGTACTCGAACGCGTCACGGCGCACCAAGTCGACCCGTTTTGAGATTCCTAGCGCGTCCACGTTGGCCTGCGCGGCCGACGTGTCGTCGTCGACCAGCACCACATGGCGGGCGCCGCGTGATAGCGCCTCGATTCCGAGCGCGCCAGTGCCGCAAAAGAGGTCGCAGACGTCGGCGCCCGAGATGTCGCCGAGAATGGAGAAGAGCGCCTCGCGGGCGCGGTCCGAGGTTGGCCTGACGGCCTTCCCGCTCGGCGCTTTCAAGCGCCTGCCGCCGAGCTCCCCTGCGACGACTCTCACGCCGAGATGCCTTCAGTCCGCTCGTCGCCGAAACGAATGCGCGCGGCGTCGAGCATGGGCCCCAGCTCAGGATCTTCGAGCGACTCGAAGCGCTGTCCCAGCGCGATCACCTCGCGCCTCGCATCGACGAGGAGTTCTCCGTCCTCAGGAAGCCGAGCGGCCTTGAAGCGCGGAAGGCCGCTCTGAAGCGTGCCGAGGATCTCGCCCTCTCCGCGAAGCGAAAGATCCACCTCGGCGAGCTTGAAGCCGTCCCGCTCGGAAGCGATCGCCTCGAGCCGCCGCCGGGCGGTGTCCGAGCCCGGGTCGCCGAAGAGGATGCAGTACGACTCGTGCTCGCCCCGGCCCACCCGGCCGCGGAGCTGGTGGAGCTGCGAGAGCCCGTAGCGCTCGGCGCCCTCCACGACCATCACCGTCGCGTTCGAGACGTCGATTCCGACCTCGATGACGCTCGTGGCGACCAGGACGTCGGCCTCGCCCGCGGCGAATGCCTCCATCGCAACGGCTTTGTCGCGCGAGTGCATCTGCCCGTGGAGGAGGGCGACGCGAAACTCGCGCATCTCCCCTTTCGCCAGGCGCTCGGCCTCCTCGGAGGCCGCTTTGGCCTCGAGCTTTTCCGAGCCCTCGACGAGCGGGCACACGAAGAACGCCTGGCGCCCCTCGCGGAGGCGCTCGCGCACGAACTCGTACGCGCCTTCGCGCTTCTCCTCGCCCACGGCCCAGGTCTTCACTGGCCGGCGGCCGGCTGGTAGCTCGCGGAGAGTCGTCGCATCGAGGTCACCGTATGCGGTGAGCGAGAGCGTCCGCGGGATCGGGGTGGCGGTCATGTGGAGCACGTGCGGCGCCGCACGCGTTCCGCCGGGAACCTCGGGGCCCTTGGCGTCGAGTGCTGCGCGCTGACGCACGCCGAAGCGGTGCTGCTCGTCCACGATGCACACCGCGAGACGCGCGAAGCGGACGTCCGGCTCGATCAGCGCGTGGGTGCCCACGACGAGGCCAAGCTCGCCCGTCTCCAGCCGAGCGAGCACCTCGCGCCGCGCGGCCGCCTTCGTTGCGCCGGTCAGAAGCGTGAACGGGATCGTCGTCGCTGCGAGCAGGCGATTGAGCGTGTGCGCGTGCTGCTCGGCAAGAGTCTCCGTAGGCGCCATGAGCGCTGCCTGCTTGCCGGACTCAACGGCGCGCAGCATTGCGAACAACGCGACGAGCGTCTTCCCACTTCCAACCTCACCCATGAGGAGTCGCTGCATCGGCCGCCCGGACTGGAGGCTCTCGTCGATCTCCGCAAACGCCTGGCGCTGGCCGTCGGTGGGTTTGAACGGAAGCGAGGCCAGCCAGGAACGTGTCAGCTCTGCCGGTGGGTCGAGCGGGACGCCGGGGCGCTTGTCCTCCCGGCCCTTGCGCCTGGCCGCGAGCGCAACCTGATGGAGGTAGAGCTCTTCGAAGGCGAGACGTCGCCGGGCGGCCTCGGCGGCTTCGGCGCTATCGGGGAAATGCGACGCCGCGAGCCCGTCGGCGACCGAGGCGAAGCCGCGCTCGGCGCGGAGCTCGGCGGGCAAAGGTTCGATCGCGTCGCGGCCGAGACCGGACGCGCTCCAGATCCACTCGCGCACGCGGTCCGCGCTCAGGCCGTCCGTGGCGGAGTGGACCGGCACCAGCCCGACGGTGTGTATGCCGCGCTCGCGCACGCCGTCGGAGCTGATGATCTCGTGCGCGGAGACCTTGAAGGCGGAGCGGTCGAGCTTGCCCGAGAGAAGGAGGCGGGTGCCGGGCCGGAGGCGCTCGATCAGCCATGCCTGGTTGAACCAGATCGCCTTGGTCGCGCCGGAGGCGTCGGCCACTTCGGCCTCCACGATGCGAAGGCGCCGGTTGCGAGTGGGGCGCACCCGCGCCTTGCGCACCTCAACGAGGATCGTGGCCTCTTCGCCAATCAGCAACTCAGCGATCGTGAGCACGTTCGAGCGGTCGCGGTAGCCGTGCGGCAGGTGCCAAAGCAGGTCGCCGATCGTGTCCAGGCCGATCCGCGCCGCGAGGGCTGAAAGCTTCGGCCCGGCGCCTTTAAGACTCTTGACAGGCGCGTCGAGCCTCGACGGTCGCGGGCGCGAGCGGAGCGAGGCATCGCGAAGCACGGCGCGGTCCTGAGGCTCGCCGGTGCCGATCGCGCGTGGCGGCGCGGAAGCGGTATGGGGGGAGGCTGTCGCCTGAGCGGACACCACATCCCAGGCTACGCTCGGCAGCCGATGGAGCGGGAATCGGCATGGGACTACCCCCGGCCGCCAAGGGTCGAGCCGAGCGAGCGCGAAGTCCGGATCGAGTTTGCCGGCGAGAAGGTCGCGGAGTCGTCGCGAGCGCTTCGCGTGCTTGAGACGGCGAGTCCGCCCACGATCTACCTGCCGACCACCGACGTCCGTATGGAGCTGCTCCGCCCCGCTGCGGGCAGGCAGACGTTCTGCGAGTGGAAGGGGCGCGCGAGCTATCTCGACCTCGTCGTGGGCAACGAGGTGTCCGAGTCGGCCGCATACTTCTATCCGGAGCCGAACCGGGCGTTCGCGCAGCTTCGCGACCATGTGTCGTTCTACCCCGGCCGGGTCGATGCCTTCTTGGGCAGCGAGCGAGTTCGCCCACAACCGGGGGAGTTCTACGCCGGCTGGATCACGGGCGACATCGAGGGCCCCTTCAAGGGCGAGCCGGGAACCTTGGGCTGGTAGCGCTTTAGGCCGCGGCCGGCTCGCGCACCGGCTTGCGGTACTTCGCGAAGGTTCGCTCGACCCAGCCGAAGAAAGGCCGCGCCTTGAGCTCTTTGGAAAAATCTTGCGCCGTCGAGGGCACGCCCTCGATCCCGCTCGGACCCTCGGGCGGAAGGACGAGCGGGTAGAGAAGGGAGCAAGCAGTGAGGTCGGCGACGGAGAAGGCGTCGCCGACGAGATGTTCGCCACCCCCGAGCTCTTGCTCGATGCGGTCCACGCCCGCCAGGATCACGCGGCGCGCCTCCTGCTCGTCGGCAGGATCCGCGACCTTGAAGCGCATGTTTGCGAAGGTCGAAGCAAAGGCGTTGATGCCCGATCGCGCCGGAGCGAAATTCCGCACGGGACCAGGCAGGTTCTTCTCGGTCACCTTGCCGAGCAGCTCCGGGTCACGGCGGAGGTGGTGCCAGCCGAAGAGACGAACCGCTGGCCCCAGGTTCTCGTCGAAGTAGTCCTCGAGGTCAAGGGCCAACCGGCGGTCGGCCGGGTGCTCCGGGTAGAGCGGCGGCTCGGGCCAGCGGGCCTCGAGGGCGGCGATGATCTCGGTGGAGTCGAGGATTCGCTCACCGTCGAGCTCGAGCACGGGGAAGGTCTTCGTCTCTCCCTTGCTCCACCAGAGGGCGAGTCCCATATGGACAGGGGGCGGGGGCTCGCGCCTTTCGTGCTCGATGCCCTTCCATGCGAGGGCCCAGCGCACCTTCTCCGAGTAGTGCGAGACGCCGATGTGCCAGAGGAGGGGAGGTGTCATTTGAGGGCTTGGCCCGAAAGCAGCATGTACGGACGCCGAAGGCGTCCACGAGTTTATCTGCGAGATGGCTCGAGCATCTGGGATGATCACTGCGCAGCTATTAGCCAGTACCAGCTCGGCTGGCCGCCCCGATGAAGCTCCAACTCAACGTCGTCGGGAAGGGTGAGATCGAGGTCTGAAAGTGCGATCGGTGGCATCTCGCCCTCGATCACGGTGACGATCTCGGCGCCATCGGCGAGCCGGGCGACGGTCGCGGCGAGTGTGGATCCGGTGCCGCCCCAAGCAACGACTTCCTCCCCCTCGAAGCCGACGGTGTCGCCGCGGACGAACCGGCCGCCGACGTCATCCTTGGCGGCGGGAGCCACTCCGCCGAAACGAATGCTGTCGAGCGCGTCCTTCAGTCGCTCGGCATTCTCTGCGGCGGGAGCGCCGGGGTCGCACTCGACGAGCGCAGCGAGGGCGCTCTGCTGAGAAAGCGAAGGCACGACTTCGACGCGGCGGTCGGAAAGCCGCGCGGCCTCCTCGGCGGCCATGAAGACGTTCTTCGAGTTCGGCAGGACAACGATCTCGTCCGTGCCGGCGTCCTCGATGCCCTTGAGGATGTCGTTGGTGGACGGGTTCATGGTCGGGCCGCCGTCGATCACGTGAGCGCCGAGCTCGGCGAACAAGCGGAGCATTCCGGCGCCCGAGACGACCGCGACGCAGCTGGTCTTCTGGCCCAGGCGGGCTTCGCGCTCAGCGATTTGCTCGCGCATGTCGGCGATGTCCTCGCGCTCGATCGAGCCGACGCCATCGAAGATCGCCCGGACGTCGTCAGGCTCGTCCGCGTGCACGTGCACCTTGAGCGTGGCCTCGTCGCCGACAACGAGAACGGAGTCCCCGACCTCTTCGAGCTGAGCCATCTGCCCCGTCGTCGAGAGGCCCTCGCCAAGAACGATGAAGTTGATGCAGTACCGGTACTGGGACTCGGCGTGATGGACGTCCGAGAGGCGTGCGGGAGCGTAGTGCTCGATCTCGGGCAACGTCACCGATTCGCCGGCGAGGGCAGCGAGGGCGCCGCGGACGATCACGACCAGCCCCAGCGCGCCCGCGTCCACGACCCCCGCGTCGGCAAGCACCTTCAGCTGCTTCGGCGTGTGGCGGACGGCTGCCTCTCCCGCGAAGAGGGCAGCCGCGAGCATCTCGGCGAGAAGAGCGTTCTGCTCGTCGGCGGTCGCGTCCGTGTCGAGGCGGTGGGTGTTCCAGTTCGCACGCCGCTCGGCGACCGCGTCGGCCATGGCTCGGGCGACGGTCAGCATCGTGCCCTCGGCGGGCTCGCGGACCGACGCCCACGCCGCGTCGCTCGCGTTCGCAAGCGCCGCCTCGATCATCTCGGGGTCGATCAGCCGGCCAGGAGGCGTGGCGAGCTTCTCCGCCGCCCCACGGACGATCTGGGAGAGGATCACTCCGGAGTTCCCCCGCGCGCCCATCAGCGCCGCGCGAGCGACCGCGCGGACGATCTCCGGTCGCTTCGGGTCACCGTCGACCGACGCCTGCTCGAGGCGGTCGAGCTCATCGATCACGTGGCGAAGAGTGAGCGCCATGTTGTCCCCCGTGTCGCCATCGGCGACGGGGAAGACATTCAGGTCGTTGATCTCCTGTCGCCGCTCCTCCAAGTGGGAATAGGCGACGGAGACGACCGCGCGGAACCGTTCAATTGAAGGATCAGGCATCGGGGGCCGTGAGCTTATTCCGACTGCCGCTGACCCACCGGACAGGTAGAGCTAGCCAAGCCAGACGTGCCTGAGGCTGAGCGCGCCTTCGCTGCTTTCCGCAAAGCCGAAGGAGTGATGCGGCGCGCGCCGGCGTTCGGTCGGGCTGCCCGGGTTGAAGATCTGAAAGCCCTCCTCCGACTCGTGGAGCGGTATGTGCGAGTGACCGAAGATCACCGCATCGGCGTCGGGGAACAGACGCCGCATCCGAGCGAGCCTGCCCTTCGACTGCCCGGCGTCGTGGACCATCGCGATCTTGTGCTCCCCAGCTTCGAGCTCGAGCGTCTCGGGCAGCCGCGCCTGCACCTCGGCCGAGTCGACGTTCCCACAGACAGCGCGAAACGGAGGTCCGAGCGATTCGAGCCAGTCGAGGACCTCGATCGAGCTCAGGTCGCCTGCGTGGAGGATCAGGTGAGACTTGCGCATCGCCTCGACGCAGGCGTCTGGGACCACACGGTCGCCGCGCGGCATATGGGTGTCGGAGACGATCGCGACTCGCACGGAGCCGTCGCCGCCTAAGCGTGCTTCGTGACCTTGCCGGACTTGAGGCAGCGGGTGCAGACATAGACGCGGCGAGGGCGCCCGCCGTCGTCGATGCGGACCTTCTGGAGGTTCGGGTCGAAGCGCCGGCGGGTCGCGACCATCGAGTGACTTCGCGAGTTGCCGAACGCAGGGCCCTTTCCGCAGGTGTGACAGACCTTCGCCATCGGACGCGGAAGGGTAGCTACCCCAGGACCTTTTTCCGCACGAGCGCGGCGCTCATCACGGCGTACGCAGCGTGGCGGCCCTGGTCGCGCTTGTCGCCGCCCGCGCGGGCCTCGGCCTGCTCGCGCGTGTCACAGGTGATGACGCCGAACGCGCATGGGACGCCTGAGCTGAGCCCAACGTCCTGAATGCCGCGCGCCGCCTCGGAGCAGACGTAGTCGTAGTGGTCGGTCTCACCGCGGATGACGACACCGAGACACGCGACTCCAGCAAAAGCGCCGGCCCCGGCGCAGGCCTTGGCGGCATAGGGAAGCTCGAACGCGCCGGGGACCTTGAAGGTCTGGATCGAAGCGAGGGTGACGCCGGCTTCGGCGAAGCCCTCGATCGCGCCCGCGATCAGCCTGTCGGAGAGGTCCTCGTAGAAGGTCGCGGAGCAGATCGCCCACTCCTTGCGACTCAAGAACTCCTTCTCTTCTTCTGAGACCTCGAACATCTCCGTCCAGGTCTTCTCATCGTCCGTCAAGCCGATTCCTCCTCGTCGCGGCGATGCTCCTCGGCGATCATCTGCTCGTCGAGCGGCAAGCCCTGGTGGTGAAGCACGTGACCCATCTTGTCGCGTTTCGCATCGAGATAGGCCTGGTTGTGAGGATTCGGCGACGCCTGGATCGGCACCTGCTCAGTGACGGAGAGGCCGTAGCCCTCGAGGCCGATGATCTTCTTCGGATTGTTGGTGAGGATGCGGATCGAGGTGAGCCCGAGGTCGCCCAGGATCTGGGCGCCGATTCCGTAGTCGCGAAGGTCCGCGGGCAGGCCGAGCTTCAGGTTGGCGTCGACCGTGTCGAAGCCCTCCTCCTGGAGCTTGTAGGCACGGAGCTTGTTGAGGAGGCCGATCCCGCGACCCTCCTGGGAGAGGTAGAGGAGCACGCCTTGCCCTTCCTGCTCGATCATCGCGAGCGCGGAGTCGAGCTGTTCGCCGCAGTCGCAGCGAAGCGAGTGAAAGACGTCGCCCGTGAGGCACTCGGAGTGAACACGGACGAGGATGTCGTCCTTGCCGGCAACGTCGCCCTTGACCATCGCAACGTGGTGCTTCTCGTCGATCAGCGCCCGGTAGCCGACCGCGGTGAACTCGCCGAACGCCGTAGGGAGGCTGGTCGAGACCACGCGCTCGACCAGGCGGTCGTGCTTGCGGCGGTAGGCGATCAGGTCGGCGACCGTGATCATCTTCAGGCCGTGCCGCTCGCAATATGGAACCAGGTCGGGCACCCGCGCCATCGTGCCGTCCTCGTTCATGATCTCGCAGATCACGCCGGACGGGTTGAGCCCGGCAAGTCGAGCGAGGTCGACGGCGGCCTCGGTCTGGCCGGTGCGCTCGAGTACGCCGCCGGGCTTCGATTTGAGCGGGAAGACGTGCCCAGGCTGAACGACGTCGCGTGGGGTCGAGTCGGGGTCGATCGCGACCTGGATCGTCCGTGCGCGATCAGCGGCGGAGATACCCGTGGTGACGCCCTCGGCCGCCTCGATCGAGACGGTGAACGGAGTCTCGAATGGGGATTCGTTCTTGGCCGCCATGAGGTCCAGGTGGAGCTCGTCACAGCGTTCCGGCGTGAGCGAGAGACAGATGAGGCCGCGACCGTGGGTCGCCATGAAGTTGATCGCCTCCGGCGTCACGAACTGGGCGGCCATGGTCAGGTCGCCCTCATTCTCGCGGTCCTCGTCATCGCAGACGACGACCATTCGGCCCTGACGAATCTCTTCCAGGGCCTCTTCGACGGTTGAGAAGACGCTCGTTTCAGTTTGTGTATCGGTCACGGACTGTTCCCTTCTTGCTTGAAGCCTAGGAGCCGCTCGACGTAGCGCGCGATGACGTCGAACTCCAGGTTCACGTTGTCCCCCGAAGACCTGTCGCCGAGAGTGGTCCGCTCGAGTGTCTCCGGGATCAGAGAGACCTCGAAGCCATCGTCGGTAAGTCTCGCCACGGTGAGGCTTACGCCGTCGACCGTCACCGAGCCACGCTCGACCAGGTAGCGGCCGTACTTGCCGGGGACGACGACGCGCACGTGGCTGGCGAAGCCGTCGGGGGTCACCGCCGCAACCTCGCCGGCGCAGTCCACGTGGCCCTGAACTATGTGTCCGCCAAGCGCATCGCCGGCTCTAAGCGCGGGCTCGAGGTTCACCCGGTCGCCTGCCTCGAGGGAACCGAGGGATGTGAGGGTCAGCGACTGGTTCATGACGTCGGCTGCGAAGCCGCCATTTCCAAGCTCGGTCGCGGTCAGGCATGCACCGTTCACAGCGACTGAATCGCCTTGCTCGAGATCACTCGCGAAGGTCGCGGCGATGCGAAGCCGCGCGCCCGATTCCGAGCGCTCGATCGCTTCGACCGTCCCCAGTTCTTTCACGATCCCCGTGAACATGCCCTCACCACTCCCGCATCCGCGCGGTAATCAAAAGGTCGTCACCGACGACGTCATGCCGGACCTCCAGAGCTCGCTCGGCGTCCGCGATCCGCGCCTTGCCCTCGCCGCCCGCGAGGGGGCGGGCGCCTGCGCCCCCCAGAAGGAGCGGGGCGATGAAGAGCTTGAGCTCGTCGACCTCTCTCGCATCAACGAACGATCCGGCGAGGCCGGCGCCTCCCTCTACGAGCAGAGACGTCATCCCGCGGCGGCCGAGCTCGGCCTGGGCGGCCATGACGCGAGCGACGGGATCGCCGTCGACGACGAAGACGTCGATGCCGGCCTCGCGAAGGGGTTCGGAGCGCTCGGGCGGAGCGTCGGGCGAGACGATCAGGAGGACCGGCGCCTCGGCGGCGCTCGAAACCAGCGCTGATCCGATCGGCAGGCGCGCGGCGGAGTCGAAGACCACGCGCGTCGGCTGCCGCCGAGTGGGCGGATCGACGTCGCGCGCGGTGAGGAGGGCGTTGTCGGCAAGCGCGGTGCCGATGCCGATCGCCACCGCGTCAGCCTCGGCGCGCCAGCGGTGGACGAGCGCGCGGCTCTCAGCGCCGGAGATCCACTTCGAGTCGCCGAGTTCCGTCGCTGTTCTGCCGTCGAGCGTGAGCGCGGACTTAAGCGTCACATATGGCCGGCCCGTGCGCGCGTGCTTTCGAAACGGTTGGATCAGTAGACGAGCCGCGGCCGCCTCCGGTCCGGTCGCCAGCTCGACCTCGATGCCGGCGTCTCGGAGCATGCCCGGCCCGTGGCCGCTCGCCTTCTCTGAAGGGTCGTCGGAGAGGTAGACAACCCGCGCCACTCGTGCCTCGATCAGCGCGTCCGCGCAGGGAGGCTGACGCCCCTCGTGGGCGCACGGCTCGAGCGTCACGAAAACGGTGGCGCCTTCGGGGTTGTTGCCGCGCTTCGCGCAGTCGCCGAGCGCCGCGCGCTCGGCGTGTAGGCCGCCGATCTCGGCGTGCCAGCCCTCTCCGAGCAACACGCCACCGTCACAGACGACCACGCAACCGACCATCGGATTGGGTGAGACGGACCCGCGCCCGCGCACCGCCAGGTCAAGGGCCCTGACCAGGTGCACTCGCTCTTTAGGCGTGACCGCCGTAGGCATGGCTCAACATGGTACGACTTATTGACTGACCAGTCAATCAATCGCGCATGGCCAGTCACGAAGCGCGTGCAATCCGCGCAAAAGGGGTCTGACCCCAAGCGTGGGGTCTGACCCCGGGCGTGGGGTCTGACCCCGGGCGTGGGGTCTGACCCCGGGCGTGGATACCGTGAGGCGATGAGCGAAATGCGCCCCGGCGCGGAGACGAGGCGCTTCGGGCGCACGGCAAGCCTCTTGTCGGCCGGAGTTGGCATGGCGGGCTTGTTCACCTACCTCTTCTTCTCGCTCGCCTCGCACAATCTGGACGCGAGTGAGTACGGCGAGATAGTCGTTCTGTGGTCGGCGGTGTTCGTGACGATCTCGGTTGCCTACCGGCCGGTCGAGCAGCTTCTCTCGCGCACGCTCGCCGACCGGCTGGCAAGAGGCGAGGAGACCGGCCCCGCGATCCGAACCGCCGCGCGCATCCAGCTGGGCGTGTCGCTCGCGCTGGCGGTCGTGATCCTGGCGGCCCGCGAGCCGCTCCAAGAGGGCCTGCTCTCGGGCTCGGAGCCCCTCTACTGGGTGTTGTTCTTATCGGTCGCCTCGTTTGGAGCGTCGTTCTTCGCGCGCGGCTTCCTCGGAGGGACCAGGCGCTTCAAGTACCTGGCGCTTCTCCTCGTCTCGGAGTCGTTCGCGCGGATGGTGTTTGCCCTCGCACTTGCGCTCGGCATCGCCGAGGGTCAGACGCCGGTAGCGCTGGGCGTCGCGGCCGCGCCTCTCGTCAGCCTGTCCGTGGTTCCCCTGCTGTTCGTGCTGCGCAAGCGCAACGCGGGCGGTGGACAAGGCACCGCGCCGCCCATCTCGCTGGCAGGGGGCGGCGGCTTCGCGGGCGCTGTCCTCCTGATCATGGTTGGCGAGCAGGCGTTTCTCAATGCTGGACCCCTCCTGATCCGGGCATTCGACGACGCCGCGGCGGCCGGCTTCATCTTCAACGTCCTCATGGTGGTCCGCGCACCCGTCCTCATCTTCCAGGGCGTCTCGGCGAG
>Ga0136618_10000554_pt1 | contig 13012 bp, 9 predicted proteins | sample AntDrymUQ3302106_2_FD_104805 | JGI IMG/M metagenome (GOLD analysis project Ga0136618, IMG submission 104805) | Polar desert sand microbial communities from Dry Valleys, Antarctica - metaG UQ330 (21.06) | ecosystem: Environmental > Terrestrial > Soil > Desert | place: Antarctica: Dry Valley... | reverse complement strand
GCGCACCACGCAGCCGCGGCACACCTCTTTGGCCTCGCGCGTCGATGCGCCTCGTTCAGGAAAGAACAGATCTGGGTCGACGCCGAGACAGTTGGCGTGGTCTTGCCACCCGTGGTCTTCGGGATCACCTGCTGGTTCGAAAGAGTCGTGCATGGTGTTCGGACCCCCTGCTTGTGGTCCCGCGCTCATCCCGGAGGATCGAGCATTTTGTTGGGCCGGCGGCGCCCCCAGAAAAGGTTACGGCTACGTCGGTGTAATTACACGCTTGTGATTGTCGCATACCACATCACGTTCGCGCAAGGGGGCATTTCGTATATCCGACCATCAGGGCAAACGCGAACGCGATGGGCGCGCTGGTGGAATCGGGGTCGGGCTGCGCCGTTGCGCCGAGTTACACCGCTCGGCGCCGCGACGACGTCTGGCGTCGTTGTTCGATGAAGTCGACGAGCACGTAGTCGCCGAGGTTCTCGGGCGTCGTGAAGAAGGCCCGGCCGCGGTTGATCTCAGAGATTCGCTCGACGAATCCCTTGAGCGCCGGGGTCGCGCCGAGCATGAACGTGTTGATCCGGATACCGGCCCGGGTGCAGCGGACGACCTCGCGGAGGGTCGCTTCGATGGTCTCGCTCACCGGCGGATAGTGAAAGAACACCTCGCCGCCGGGAAGCACGTGAGCGGTCGGCTCACCGTCGGTGACCATGATGATCTGCTTCGTTCCGTGCTCGCGGCTCAGCAATTGCCTGGCCAACGTGAGGCCGTGGTGCATGTTCGTGCCGTAGACGTAGTCCCAGCTCGCGGCCGGGATCTGCTCTGGTTTGATGACTCTGGCCGTCTCGGAAAACACCACGACACCGAGGTAGTCCCGCGGGAATTGCGACGAGATCAGCGAATGAAGTGCCATCGCCACCTTCTTCGCCGGCACGAAGCGGCCCTCCATCGGCATCGACATCGACAGGTCGAGCATCAGCACCGTGGACGACCGCGTGAGGTGCTCGGTCTGCTCGATCTCGAAGTCGTCGGGCTGGAGGCTGACCGGCGTCCCCGACGCGGAACCCGGCTCGGCCCGGCTCCGCCTCACCAGCGCGTTGCGGATCGTGCGCTGCAGGTCGAGCCGGAACGGATCGCCGTACTCGTACGGCTTCGTGTCGGGCGTGCGCTCGTGCCCGAACCCGAGGCGGGGCACCTGGTGTTGGCCGATCTGGTCCTTCGTGAGATTCGTGAACAGCTCGCGCAGCGCGTTGCCACCGATCGTGCGGACGCCGCGAGGAGTTAATTGCAGACCCCGTTCGGTCTGCTCGATCAGTCCTGCCTCGGTCAGCGTGCGCGTGAGTTCGGACAAGCGCTGCAATGAGCGCATGGCGTCGTCGCCAAGAAGGTCGCGCACCTTGTCCATGTCGGCCTCGGCGAGCGCCGTCGGAGTGGTGACGCCCCGCAGCAACGATTCCAGCTGATCGAGGTCACCCAGCTCGGCCATCGCCTGCATCGCCTCGCCCATTCCAAGCGGATCGTTGCCGTTGAAGTCGTACGACGAATCCCAGCCCATCGACGGCATGAGCGAGCGAAGGTTCGAGCCCAGTTGTTCCATCTGCCACCGGAGATCCATGTCGCCGAGCAACTGATCCGACAGCTGCTGCAACTGCGCCCGCTGCTCGGGTGTCATCGAGTTGAGCATCGCCTGCATCGCCGCCATGCGCTTCGCCAGCGCTTCGAGCAACTCGTCGATGTTCGACGGGTTTTCAGGGAAGAACTCGCCGTACTGCTCCATGAACTCGTCGAACCGCGGCTCCTCACCGCGCTGGTAGCGGTCGAGCATCTCGTTGAGCGCCGCCATCATGTCCTTCATGCGGGCGACCATCTCGGGCGTCATCGACTGCATCGACCCGCTCATCTGGTCGAACATCTGGTTCGCCAGCTGAGTCTGCAGCCGCTCGAGCAACGCTTCGAAGCGACCCTCGGCTTGCGGCGACTCGAAGTCGTAGCGCTGCAGCTCGCGAATCTTGCCGGCGAGGTCCTCTGGCAACAGATCGAGACGGAGCATCCGGTCGGACGCAGAGGCGTCAGCGATCTCGGCGCGACGCGGATCGCCCGTTCGATCGGACTCGGCCCGCGCCTCGATCTGCGACCGGTCGATGGCATGGCGCTCCTCGTCCACGATGTCAGCGAGCTCCCGGGCGATCTCGTCGTACACGCCGCCGAGGTCGAAGCGATCGAGTCGCTCCCGACGGGCCTCGCGTAATCGCTCGAGCATTTCCCGCAAGCCTGCGACCTGCTCGCCGTTGCGGCCGCGGAGGCCGTCGTTCATCATCCGGCGAAGGGCAGCGTTGATGTCGCCGTGCTCGATGAGATCGTCAGTCATGGCCCCGAGCACGTCGTCGGCATCGAACTCGAATCCGCGCTGCGACCCGTCCCATCGCGAGTACGTATAACGATTCGGCACTGGTGATCACCGTATCGCTGACGAGCAAGGGCGGCACGAGCCCGAGGAGGCTGGTTTGGACGCGGTGACGGGTTCGTGTGCGCTGATTGCTCGCCGGCGTCGGTGAAGTCCCGACGGTACGGGCGGAATCGTGCACATTTGGTCGGGACTTCCACGAGCGCACGGCCGAACCCGGCGGGACGGGCTGCATTCACCCACCTCAAGAGCCATGCCGACGTGATGCGCGCGGGACCGAACCCGTCACAGGCGGTCGCATGCAACTCAGCCTGCGCCGCGTCCACGCGATCCGTAGGCTGGAGCGATGCGGGTACCGCGCACCTTCGTCTTTTTGGACCTCTCGGGGTTCACGAACTACACGGCCGCGTTCGGCGACGACGCGGCTGGACGGCTGCTCAGCGCGTTCCGCACCATCGTGCGCGAGGTCGCGTCGGAACGCGGCGTGCGCATCGCCAAGTGGCTCGGCGACGGCTGCATGGTCGTCGGAGTCGACCAGTCCGACGCGATCGAGTTCACGCTCGACCTGCATGTCCGCTCGGCCGACGTGTGCTCGCCGCTCACGCTGCGCGCCGGCATCGCCAGCGGCTACGCCTTGCTGTTCGAGGGCGACGATTACATCGGCTCGTCGGTGAACATGGCGTCACGGTTGTGCGACACGGCCGGTCCGCATCAGGTGCTGATCCCGACGATGGGTGTCGAGCGGCTCCCCGAGGGCATCACGGCCAATCCCATCGGCGCCGTGTCCCTGGCCGGCTTCCCCGGCGATGTCGAAGTGCTCGAACTCACCGGTCAGCCCGGCCCCGCGATCCAGAACGACACCGGCGAACTCTGGACCCACTCCCCCTTCATCTAGATCCCGTCGCGAGATGCGGCAACCACCGACAAGGAGGGCAGTGGGGAGCCCGGCCTTCCTTGTCACTCGGGTAGCACACTGACCGAGGCAGAGGATTTCAGCGCGAAACAGCGGCCGTGCCTTGACGGCCGTTGTTTCGCCCAACGAGGTTGGGGGTTCCAAAGGGGGAAGGGTTTCCCTTCCCCCTTTGATGACTAGGCGACGACGAACTCCTGGGCCATGCCGAGGAAGGCGTGCGGCGGGCCGAAGTTTGCATCCGGCGGTTCCGACGAGTCGGGGCCGCTCATCTGCATGATCATGTCGGGATCGGCGTTCTCCGGAAGGAAGCAGACGGCGACATACCGTCCTGGCGTGAGGTCGACGACTGCCTGGCCGATCTCGCCGGGGAACGCAAACGCGATTCCGGTGAAGGTCAGGTTCGCCATGCTCTCCTCCTCGGGCAGCGCGAGCAGCTCGTCGAGGGTGAGTTCGACGCCGTCATTGACCCGCATGAGGAGGGCCTCGTGGACCTCCTCGCCCGTGTTGCTGAGGGCCAGGATCGTCGGCCCGGCCGAAACCTCGGGCGGCAGACCGCCGAAGGTGTACTCCGACCCCGTGAGGTTGAGCTCGGCGTACCCGCAGTTGTCGCGCATCCAATCGACCATCGCGCCGTAGGCCTCGTCGAACTCCGGGCTGCCCTCTTCAGCCGCGAGCACGGCGTCAACGGTCTCCTGCAGCTCGGCGGGGGTCGCCGCCGTGAGCGCGCCGACCGCCGGCTCAATAAGCGTCGGGTCCTCACTCCCGAAGGCGGCCTCGACCGCGAGCTCGGCGGTACAGAACGCTTCGGCTTCTGGTGACGAGGCCTCGGCGGAGCCGCCGGCACCGGGTGCCGCTGAAACGTCCGGTGGTGGCTCCGTGGTCGCTGATGCGACGCTCGACGCGCCCACGGCAAGTGTTCCCGCCGCAGCTGCGAGGAGCAGGATTTTGGTACGTGTCCTAGTCTTCGTGTTGTGCATGGATCGCATCATTCACAGGGCCACCGGCATTGTCCCTGGAATAAACGTTCCAGCTCAGCGGGCGCGGTAGACGGCGCGCCGGGCCGACGTGTCCTTGTTCAGCCGCTTCGACAGGTGCAAACCCTCGAGTACGAACGCAACCGCGGCGGCCACCGCCGGCGGTGACTCGTCGCCGCCGGTGAGTGCACCGACGGGCCGCTGGAGCGCAGGGATCGTGCGTGCCAGTTCGGCGAGGTGTTGCGACGAGACGTCCTCGCCAACGTCGGCCACGGCGCCCTCTTCGAACGCGGTGATGACCGCTCTGGTTTGGTCGGCAGGCACCCGCTCCTTGAACACCGTGAGCACAGCTGCCCGAACGAGGTTGTCGAAGATCGCACCGTGGCTGCCGTCGTCAAGCGCTTCGATCTCGATCTTGCCGCTCGCGCTTGCCACCATCGCGTCGAGATCGTCGACCCGCGCGACGGCAAACGATTCGCCTGCCCGCAACGCCCGCCGCAGTGCGTTGGCACCGACAGCCTCGCGGTTCGTGACGGACAGGCGCACGCTCACGCCGCTGCGCTGGTTCACGTGGGAGCTGGCCCTCGCGAGCTGGCTCACGGTGGCGATCACTTCACCCAGGTAGGCGGGCACCGCCACACCCACCCGGGTGTCGGTCTCACCGGTCGAAACAGACTCGGACCACACCCGCGACTCCTGATCCATGATGGCGAGTTCTGTCTCGACATCGAGCGGATAGTGCGTGCGGATTTGCGAGCCGAAACGGTCCTTGAGGGGCGTGATGAGCCGGCCACGGTTGGTGTAGTCCTCCGGGTTCGCCGACGCCACGAGCAGCAGGTCGAGCGGGAGTCGGACTTGGTAGCCGCGCACCTGGATGTCGCGCTCCTCGAGCACGTTGAGCAGGCCGACCTGGATCCGCTCGGCAAGGTCCGGCAGCTCGTTCACGGCGAAGATGCCCCGATTCGTTCGCGGGACGAGTCCGTAATGCAGGGTCAACTCGTCGGAGAGGTAGCGACCCTCGGCGACCTTGATCGGGTCGACCTCACCGATGAGGTCGGCGATCGACGTGTCGGGCGTCGCCAGCTTCTCGCCGAAACGCTCGTCGCGGTGCACCCACGAGATCAATGTGCCGACGCCGTGCTCGGCGATGCGGTCGATGGCGTACCGGGACACCGGCGAGTACGGATCGTCGTTGATCTCACTGCCGGCGACGATCGGCATCCACTCGTCGAGCAGGCCGGTCAGTGAGCGAATGATCCGCGTCTTCGCTTGCCCTCGTTCGCCGAGAAAGATCATGTCGTGGCCGGCGAGCAGCGCGTTCTCGAGCTGCGGCATCACCGTGTCGTCGTAGCCGAGGACGCCAGCGAACAGGGGTTGGCCCGCGGCGATCCGGACGATGACGTTCGCCCTGATCTCCTCCTTGACGCTTCGCGACACCCACCCGGACGCTCGAAGTTCGGCGATGGTGGTGGGACGGTCGACCATGAGTCGAACTTATCGGCCTCGACCTGTTCCCACGGAGCGGTCGGGGCGGAACCCGAACCGCTGTCGTATACGTCACACTGATCGCCGGACTTCTGTCCGAGCCGGACCCGAGCCGAGCGAGTTGGAGCCATCGATGATTTCCAGGAGCAGCATCAGTGCGATTGGCGGCGTTGTCGCCGCGTGATGTTCACCGCGACGGTGGCCGCCGGCGCCGCGCCGGCGGATGCTGATCGCGTGAGCAAGACCACCATCGCGGCACCCACGGTGCCGGTCACCGAATCACCAGTCACGACGACGGCCATCACGGCGGTGCCACTCCCGACCACTCCGCCGGGCGCGATGCGCGTCACCGACGACACGCGGCGTGTGACGGTGCTTGTTCCGGACACCTGGACCGATGCGTCGACGTACCCTGCAATGAGCAACGACGGTGGTGATCGTCCGCGAATCGTCGCTTCGCCCGACGTCGACGCCATGAACGAAACGTGGACGACGCCAGGGCTCTGGATGAACGTATTGCCCCCATCAGCCGACCCAGCCGATTGGTTGGTCGTGTACACGTTCGGTTCGAGCTGCACCCCGGGCACGCTGACGACGGTGAACGACGGGCGCTTCGTCGGCGCGACTCAGACGTGGACGAACTGCGGCGGCGGCACCGCCCAGATCGTTCAGTTCGCCGCCCGATCCGCCGACGGAACGTTCGGTGTTTATGCCCAGATCCAGACCGTGACGTCCGACGATCCGGCGATTGCCATGGTGTTGGAGTCAGTCGGGTTGGTACCCGGCGCAACGATGACGCCACCGACGATCGCGGCTGGTCCGATATCAACGGTGCGACCGGCCGACCCGACGCTGGTCAGTGCCGCCGTGCCGGCCGACGCCATTCGGGTTGTCGACGACACCGGTCGCTACGCGCTGTCGGTGCCCGCGACGTGGGCCGACACCACCACGTTCGCGGATGGCAACGACGACGGCAGCAACCGACCGAGTATCGACGCCGCCCCCGACATGGACGCGTATATCGATCGATGGGACGCCGCTGGCCTGTCGTCGGTGCTGTTGCCCTATGTCGATCCGGCCATCTATCTCAACAATCGCACGTACGGGACCTGCACCGATGGCGGCCTCCAGCCGATTGCCACCGCGACGCACTCTGGCTTGGTCCGCACGTGGACCGGATGCGGCGGCACCGCGACGCGTGTCCTCGAAATGGCGATCACCCCAGCCGACCTGTCGAGCACGTTCGTGCTCTACGTCCAGCTCGTTGACGCCGACAACACTCCGCTCGCGATCGCCCTCGCGTCATTCCAGCTCGTTTGATTTCCGGCGGCGCAGGGTGACTGCCGGCGGCGCACGGGCGCCGTCCCACCGGTCGGTAGTGTCGGCTCTCGTGGATCTGGGAGGCCCCTGGCGCGCCCGAGAGGCCGACGACGACCTACGGCGTGACGGCACCGGTATTGACCTGGACGATTCGAGTTGGTCTGAACTCGTCGTGCCGGGGCATTGGCGCGGCCATCCCGACTTCGCGACATGCGACGGTCCGGTCCTGTACCGGAAGCGGTTCGAACAGCAGCCACCGCTCGACGGCGTGCGTCAGTGGATCACGCTCGATGGGATCTTCTACCAAGCCGACGTGTGGCTCGACGGCGCCTATCTCGGCGATCCGGAGGGCTACTTCTTTCCCCACAGTTTCGACATCACCGCGTTGGCTGCGATGTCGTACGAGCACGTTCTCGCCGTCGAGGTCACGTGCTCCCCGGAACGCGGCACCACCGGCCGGCACAACATCACCGGATTGCTCCAGCATTCAGAAGCCGTCGCCCGCGACTGGAATCCAGGTGGACTCTGGCGATCAGTCCGCATTCACGAGACCGGGCCAGTGCGCATCGACCGGCTCCGCGTGCTGTGCCGCGACGCTGACGACTCGCGGGCACACCTGCGTCTGCACGCCCGCCTCGACTCGTCGATCGCTGGGACCGTGCGTCTGCGGACCGCGGCCGACGGCGTGGTCGTGGGCGAGACCGAGCACACGATGGCCGCCGGTTCGAACGACATCGAGTGGTCGCTGGATCTTGCGTCGCCGACGCTCTGGTGGCCGCACTCGCTCGGCCAACAGCACCTGACGACAATCGACGTCGACGTCATCGTTGATGGCGAGGTGAGCGACCAGGCATCGCGGCGCACCGGTTTGCGCGAGGTGGCGTTTTCCGACTGGGTGTTCTCGATCAACGGCGAGCGACTGTTCCTCAAGGGCGTCAACATGCTGCCCACGAGACCAGGGTTGGCTGACGCGTCAGATGCCGACGTCCGCCGCGACGTCCACTTCGCGCTCGACGCCGGCCTCGATGCCGTGCGCGTGCAGGCCCACATCGCTGGAGTCGCGCTGTATGACGCCGCCGACGAACTGGGCGTGCTGGTGCTGCAGGACTTTCCGCTGCAATGGGGGTACGGCCGCAGCATCCGCAGAGAGGCGGTTCGTCAGGCTCGGGAAGCGGTGTTTGCGCTCGGTCACCACCCATCGATCATCCAGTGGTGCGCTCACGACGAGCCGGTCGCTGATGCACCACAGCTGGAAGGCGATTCCACCGGACGGCGGATCAGCCGGTTCGTCCGGCAGCAGCTGCCGACGTGGAACAAGACGGTGCTCGACCGCTGGGTCAAGCGGGCGTTCGAGCAATCGGACCCAACCAGGCCGACCATCGCCCACAGTGGCGTGCTCCCCCACCTTCCGCAGCTCGACGGAACCGACAGCCATCTTTGGCTCGGGTGGCACCGCGGCGACATCGGCGAACTGGCCGAGCGGGCGCGCACGATCCCCCGACTCGTCCGCTTCGTCAGCGAGTTCGGCGCCCAGTCGGTTCCGGCGAATGCTGGCGACTTCGTCGATGCGTCGGCGTGGCCCGAACTGGACTGGGACGCTCTCGCAGCGCACCACGGGTTGGAAGTCGACGTGATGCGTCACCGGCACCCGCCCGCCGACTTCCCGTCGTTCGCGTCGTGGCGAACGGCCACGCAGCGCTACCAGGCCGAACTGCTTCGCCGTCACATCGAGACGTTGCGCCGGTTGAAGTACAACCCGACGGGCGGGTTCTGCTTCTCGTGGTTGGCCGATCCGGCCCCGCTCATCTCCGCATCGGTGCTCGATCACGAGCGCCAGCAAAAGGTGGCGTGGCAGGCGGTTGTCGAGGCGTGCAAACCGGTCATCGTGGTGCACGATCCGTTGCCGAATCCGGTGCCACCGGGCCAGTCGCTCGAACTCGACATTCACGTCGTCAGCGACCGACGCGAAACAGTGTCCGCAACCGTCGCGGTGACGGCGTCGTGGCGGGGCGGCCACCGGCAATGGGGTTTCCGGGGCGACGTCGAGGCCGACCAGTGTGCGTTTATCGGGCGGCTCAGCTTCGTCGCCCCCGAGTCGCCTGGTGAGCTGCTGCTCGGCATCGCCCTCGACGGTCGTACCGCGTCGGGCGAGCGGGTCACGGCCACTCGCCGCGCCGGCGCTCGCGTCGGCTGAGCGATTGCCGGACTCGGTCCGTTGCGGTCCTCCGTCAGGCTGACGCCGGCAGCGCCGATGCCACGACGGCCACGGCCAGGAGCACAACCACCACGGTGAGCTGCGAGGTCGGCGACGTCCAGTCAGAATCGTCCGCAGCCTGCCGGACGAGCACGGCAAACACGAGTGTGGTCGCGGCGACGACGCCGTGAAACCTCCGGTAGCGCACCGGCGTGACGACCCCGCCGACCACGGTCGCCACGATCGCCGCCGACAACCACGACAGCCACCCCGGCAGCGCATCGGGAATGACGGCCATGTCTTGAATCGCTCGCAGCCGGCCGGCGAGCCGCCCGAGCCGATACGGACGGCGACCCACCAGCATGATCGGAGCGACAAGGGCAAGTCCTGACGCCACCGACGCGATCCGCCACACGCCCACCTTGATGTGGGTGGCGCGCCCGACTCCGAACAACAACCGCCCGATCGCGGTCGCGTCGATCACGTTGATGCTCGGACGGTCAAACGGCCACGATCACGACACCGTGACCGTGACGTCACCTAACGGTTCCAGTCCCGAGAACACGGTGAAACCCGAGGCTGTGACGACTACGACTGCTTCGCCAGGGAGCGACGGCACGGGCTCGTCGCACGGGACCGCGTTCGTCTCGTCGTACTGGTTTTCCAGATCGACGATGAAGAGGTAGCAAACGCGGTGACCGCCGGGCTGAATGTCAATTGTCGCCTCGGCGCCCGGTTCGAGCCGGAACACCGCGACGCGACCGTGGCCGCTCGTGGGGACGGCGCTCGTCCCGATCGGGAGCGTCGGCAGGCCGGAGGCGACCAACTGAGCCGCTGTTCGGTAGAAGTCGGCGCCGAAGAAATAGAACACCTCGCCGACGCCGGCAGCCGTGACGATGTCGGTGGTGAACGGGGCGACGATGTTGAGGGCAGTCTGCAGCAACGACACCGCCCATGAACCATCGCGCTGCACCACCACGAATCGAGGTCCGCGCCATCCCTCGTCAACGAGAAAACTCGCCACGTTGAACACCGAGTCGGCCGTGAACGCACATGACCCGCTCACGTCGGAGTAGTTGCCGTACGAGGTGTCTGCCCACGCGCGGAACTCGCCGCACAGCCCGTCGACCGTGAGTTGCCAACGAACCACGTCGTCATCATCCTCGTAGCCGTAATCGTCCTCGGTGGTCACATCGGTGTCGTCGGCATCGCCATCGCCGATGTTGGGCACGGTGGCGCCGACACTCCACCGGTCGACTTCGACGATGGCCCACCCGTCGCCCTGATCGGCGACGTTGAGGTGGCTGGGGTCGACCGCAAGCTCATAGCCCTCCAGCCCGTCGAGGAGTTCGGCCCCCAAGGTGGACTCGTAGTCGGCGACGAGGCCGGCCTCGAACGGCGTCAGCAGTGCCGCGATCGCACGCGGATCCTTGCTGGCGACCGCCGCGGCAAATGCGGTGACGGCCTCTTCGGGCGTGGTTGTCTTCGCCGGCGCGACTGGGCCGGTACCGAACTGCGCCGGGAGCTCCAGCTCACGGCGACCGATCTCGGCCGTCGTGTACAGCACGGACACGAACCACTGTCCACCCTCGTTGACGACGGCAATGCCGAGGTTGTCACCTTGCGGCGCATAGAGCCGCCGGAACTCGTCGACCGGCGCGATGTCACTGAGGTCAGCCGCGACGGCATCATCGAGTTGGGCCACGTCGAGTCGTGCCGTCACGTCGGCTCGATCGGCGGTCACCCACGCGAGTCGCTCGCTGAGCTGCTCGACGACCAGCTCGCCGGGGTCTACCTCGACGTACAGCGATCGCAAGAGCGCCTGGACGTCGACCGCTCCTGCATTTTCGGCGCTGGTCGTGGCGTTCGTGTACAACGTGTCGACCAGGTAACGCTCGTCGGGGTGCAGCACCGCGAGGAGCCCGATCGGGTCGGATGCCCCCACCGATGCGAGGAGCTCTTCCACAGCCGCCTCAGGCGAGCCCATGCCACCCGCCCCGTCGGTCCGCCCGGCGGTGGCGCGGCCATCGGCAGCCATTGTGTGCGGAAACCAAAGGCCACCGCTGACGACCAGCAATGAGAGTGCGAACGTGGTGGCGATCCGAGACCGCCGGGAGGGAGTCGTGCCGCTGGGATTGGGGGTGGCCGTTATCACACCGCAGAGTATCGCGGCCAAGGGCACAACGAACCCGTCAGGGCGAGCACGCAATCGCCAGCTTGTTCGGCGGGCGCGGATCAGCGTCAGCCGCGTTGCTCGGGGCGGTCGTCACTGGCGCGATCCTCAATGGGATGACGTTGCTGCAATTCGAGTCGAACCTCAAGTTCATCATCACCGGCTCCGTGCCGCTCGTGGCCGCAACCATCGACGCAGTGAGCCGCCGCGGCCGCACCGCCACCGGACGAGCGTGAGGCTGTCGCCGATGAGTTTCGGCGGCCACTGGCGTCACGACAGCCATGGCGACATTCGTGCTCATTCCTGGTGCCGGCTCTGACTCGTGGTACTGGCACCTGGTGGTGCCCGAACTGGAGGCGGCCGGCCACGACGTGGTGGCTGTCGATCTCCCGTGCGACGACGACGCGGCGGGCTTGACCGAGTACGCGGACGTGGCGGTCGGCGCGATCGGCGACCGCCAGGACGTCGTGCTCGTGGCCCAGTCGTTGGGCGGCTTCGTTGCGCCGCTGGTGTGCGAGCGAGTGCCGGTGCGAATGGTGGTGCTGGTGGCCGCGATGGTGCCCAAGCCGGGCGAATCGGGCGCTGAGTGGTGGGACAACAGCGGGGCGACTCAGGCGCGCCGCGAGATGGCGGAACGCGACGGCAGGAACATCGATGGCGAGTTCGATCCGGTCGCTGAATTCCTGCACGACGTTCCGGAGGTGCTCGTCGCCGAAGGATGGGATCACGTCACGGAACAGTCCGGCGCGCCGTTCGAGACGCCGTGGCCGCTCGACGCGTGGCCTGATGTCCCTACTCGGTTCCTGCTGTGCCGTCAGGACCGCTTCTTCCCCGCCGACTTCCAACGCCGCGTCGTACGCGAGCGCCTTGGTTTCACCCCCGACGAGATGGAGAGCGGCCACCTCCCCGCGCTGGCGCACCCGAAGGAATTGGCCGAGCGCCTGCTCGCCTACGCCGACGAGAGCTAGCGGCAACCACCTGAGCGTGGTCGGGACTTCTCACGCGCCGTCGCGCGGCGAAGTCGCGGTCGGAGAACGATGAATCGATGGCACCGGGCGAGTAGCGGTTGACGTCGCCTTGCGTCCGAGAACGCCGCTTCGCCGCGATGAGTTTCACTCGGGCCGATCGTCTACATGGCGTATTGTCGGTTGAAAGGCGCGTCCTACCGCCTCACCCCCGATTCCGGTGCTCACGCCACCGGCTGAAGCGGGGGCAAAGGGAACTCGAGTTTTCGGGATGCCGGTCACATTTACCCTTTCCGGCGGGGGCCCTGTGAGCGTGAGTTGCGGAGCGCCCGCCCGTTCAAGGAGTACCGACGACCAGGCACAAATCGTTCAAACTGCTCGTCCGAGCACGAATGGACGAGACGGGCGAACGCTACACGGTCGCCCGGGCGGCGTTGCTCGAGACCGTCGAGCAGACCGCCCCAACCGAGCAACCCGTGTTGGCATGTACCGACGCGAGGATTCGCGAGCGGACCGGGCGCGGCTGGGAGGAGTGGTTCGACTACCTCGACGAGTGGCATGCCGACGAGCTGCCACGTCAGGACGTCACCCGCCGCATC
>Ga0136618_10000553_pt1 | contig 13026 bp, 10 predicted proteins | sample AntDrymUQ3302106_2_FD_104805 | JGI IMG/M metagenome (GOLD analysis project Ga0136618, IMG submission 104805) | Polar desert sand microbial communities from Dry Valleys, Antarctica - metaG UQ330 (21.06) | ecosystem: Environmental > Terrestrial > Soil > Desert | place: Antarctica: Dry Valley... | reverse complement strand
GATTCGGCACGCCGGCGCCTCCAGGCGCTTCGGCGGCCGCAACGTGAACGGAGCCGGTCGCGTCGTTCAGAGGTGAAGACCCGATTCGGCACGCCGGCGCCTCCAGGCGCTTCGGCGGCCGCATCATGAACGATTCAGTTGCCAGAAGGGCTCGGTTCCAGCGGATGGCCGTTGGCGGAGATGGCCACCGGGTAGGCGCCAGCGGGCCGCTTGGACCTATCCATCCGGTCGGCGTACCGGTCGATGATCGCCAGCATCTCGTCGCCGACGGCGTCCAGCTCCTCGGCGGTCAGGTATGTCAGCGTGTCAAAGCGAAAGTTGGCGTCGCGCCATTCCTTCGGGAAGGACCGCCGAGTCGCTTCCCAGTTCTCCCAACGTTCACGTGATCGCTGGACGAAATGGCGCGAAAGGGTCTCGGCGGCAACGGAGACGTCGGGCTCCTCGTTGTCGAGCCGGAAAGACGTGCGCATGCCCACGCGGCGCCAAGGTCGCTGGCGGCCCGAGCCGCCAGGTGCCTCCTCGACGAACCCGTGCTTGGCAAGCGTGCGAAAGTGGAACGAGCAGTTGGCCGGCGACTCGCCGAGCAGGTCGCCCGCCTGTGTCGCCGTGAGGGAGCCTTCCCGGCTCAGCGCCTCCAGCAGCGCCACGCGCACCGGATGGGCGAGTGCCCGCATCTCCCTGGCGTCGGTCAGGTGGCGGGCCTCGACGGACTCAGGCGGCGGTGACGTTGCCTCGGTCATCGCGCCATCGTGACACCGGCGCAAGGTCGTCCCGTGACTCCCGTCGGCACCTCCGACACGGACGCCGACGAGCGGGCGAGCCTCGTCCCCCACCGCACGAGCGCCGTCCCCACCCTCGTGCGCAGATCAGGCCGGAGTTGTCCGACCCACAGGCGATGCCACCGCTCGGCGGCGGCGGTCCTCTCGGCGACGCGCTGGCTGGCGACGGTGATTTGGATCTCTGGGTGCAATCATGGCTCCTTCGCAAGTGCTGTTTTGAAGCTTACCTTTCGAAAGTGATGTTGTCAACTGTCGATCTGTGATGCCACACGGCGGATTCCGCCCTCGAGCGCTCACACGTCCCAGCGAGGTGTGCCGTCGATGCGCCAGCGCCGCGTGCGGACGTCCATCAGGCATGACCGTTCCCAGGACCGTGAAGACGTCCTGGCCGGACGTGGTCCCGGATTCCAGCCGCTCGGCGGCAGCACTCCAGGGCAACGCATCGTGACCATATTGGTCGAGATTGACGGTGTTCACGGGTTCGGGATTCGTCATGATGCTTCGTCTTCCTGTGGTCGTGGCGCGGTGCGATCTGCACCGCTCACGACCACAACGAACGCCGTCGCCCGAATCGACCTCAGCCGCGAACGAATTCCCCGAGTTGCCAGGGCGACCGGTCCCACCCGTTGGCGGATGGCTCTCACCGGCGCGGGGCGAGTCTCGATTCGCGGAGCAGGCTCAGCGATTGACGAAGGCGGCGTCGAACGAAGTGGCCGGGGGGATCGAACCGCTGCGAGCGGACGAAGCCGACTGCTTCTGCGGCGCCGTGGAGGCGGTCCATGCCGGCGTCCTCCCACTCGACCGAGATCGGGCCGTCGTAGCCGATCGTGTTGAGCATCCGGAAGCACGACTCCCCGGCAGCCGCCCTAGGTCTCAGCGCGTCGCTGGCAACATGACGACGGTCGGGGTGGTTGGTGGTGCGGTGGTTGGTGGTGTCGTCGGCGAAACCGTGGTTGGTGGCGCGCCGTCGTCGAGCTCACCCACCGTGCAGCTCGTCGCGGCCAGAGTGATGGTGCCCAGGTCCAGAAGGACGGACTGTCCGCCGATCGCACCGGAGAACGTCAGCGTGAGCTCGAGACCGGTCGCCTCGGCGGAGTCGTCATCGGCCGTGGCGCTCGTCTCGGCCGCCACGTTGATGATCCCCTCCGCGATCCCGGGGATGCCGAAGTCGACGTTGACGTCATCGACGAGCATCCCACCTTCGGTGTCCAGCTCGACGGCCTCCCCGTCGACCGTCAGGCTCGCTGAGGCGCTGGCCGTGGCGTCAGCTGTGCCGACAGCGGGGCAGGAGACGTCCGACATGACGGCGTTGAGCGTGACGAGTTCGCCGGCGATCCCCGTCACGTCGCCGCCCGCGATCTGGGACCCGGCACTAAGGGAATCACCGGCCCGCGTCGCTTCGCACGTGAGCACGTCGATGGTGACGGCTCCGCCGATGCCGGCGACGGTGACCTCACCGGAGGCACCACCGGTGTTCGTGCCGTTCTCAGGATTGGGTGCGACCACATCGTCGGTGCCGCCGGATATGTCGAGGAAAGCTGACCCCGGCGGTCCGACTTCGGCGAACAGGTCGACATCCAGTGCGTCGCAGGTTGCGTCGCCGCCTTCTACAGCCTGTGCCGACGACATCGACGACGACAGCGACACGGTGCCGGCGACTCCAGCGAGCAGGACCCCGACGAGGGTGACCCTGACCTTCGAGACTCGGGGCTTTCCCCAGGTTGGCCGATTCATCATCATCTTCCTCCTTCTTGATGCCGGCGTCGCCGACGGTGGGAGCTGTCGCAACGTCTCTCCCGGAGATGACGTGCGAGCAGTCCCGTTCCACACGTCTCACCGTCCGTTCAGGTTGCCTGACCGGAAGCGATCGAGGTCGCGCGACACGGACAGTCCCTCCCACCTCGTCCTGTCGTGGAGATCGTGGCCGCATGTGCACGATCTCCACGACAGAACGAAGGCGAACGCCGGGGACGCGGACGCTCGCGCACGTGAACGCCGCGAGCGCGGCCGCGCCGCCGCGCCGCAGCTCGCATGGGAATGCGCCGCCGCCGCGCACGTGGTCGAGGTCGTCGGCCGCGTCCCGCAGGGGACACTCGCGGCGATCGCGCGCTCCGCGATCGTGCTGCTCGGCGGTGCGCAGCGCGAGCGGCTGCGCCGCTGCCAGAGGCCTGGCTGCGTGCTCGTGTTCGTCGCCGTCAACCCGCGCCGCCGCTGGCGCTCGACCGCGACATGCGGCAACCGCGTGCGCGTCGCGCGCCACTACGCCCGCAACCGCCCTACACGGCCTCGCCCTCCGGCGTGACGAGCCGTACCGCCGGCCCGCTGGACTACTGCTCGAAGGCCTGTTGGCGGGTCGCCAATAAGGCCAGCTCGGTGCGGTTGGAGATGGCAAGTTGGCTAGATCTCGAAGCGTTAGACGGAGAAGCGAGTTTCGCGCTCACACATCCCAGCGGGCGAGCCGATTTGTGAGCCACACGGCGGAATCCGACCTCGAGCGCTCACAACTCCGGCGAGGCGTGCGGGGCGGTGGATTCGTTGCGCTGCGCGACGGGCGGACCGTCGAGCTCGGCGAGGCGCAGATCCGGGCGACGGTCCCGGAGGGTGAGGAGCCGCAGATCGGCGATCGTGTCGGGGTGATGCCGGACGCACGGCGAGCACTGCTCTACGACGCCGCCAGCGGCACGCTGCTGGCATAACGCCGTTCAGGTCGTCTGGATCGGCTCGGGGTCGCGAGCGATGCGGACGTCGTAGGCGTCACGGGCGACGACGATCTCGACAGCGTGCTCCTCGGACCAGCGCTTGATCCCCTCCATCAGTGCGAGGACGCTGCGGCCAAGAGCACTCAGCTCGTACTCCACCCGCGGCGGGATCGTCGGGTAGAGCGTGCGGATGACCATGCCGTCGCGCTCCATCGTGCGCAGCGTCTGGGTGAGGCTCTTCTGGGTGATGCCGTCGAGCCGGCGGCGGAGCACACCGAAGCGCACCGGACCGCTCTGTAGCGCGTCGACCAGCAGGCAGGTCCACTTGTTGGCGATGGCGTCGAGGACGGTCCTGGATGAGCACCCGCGGAGGTAAGCGTTGGCGCCACCGTGCTCTCGCAGGTCATCGATAGTTTCCATAGGGTACCTGTATACCTGAAAGGTGCCTTCTTACCTTTCGATCCCACATGGCGCACACTGGCAGGACAGCAGTTCCCCCCAACCCAGGAGATCGAGATGCGCATCATCACCCAGTCCACGTTCGGCGGCCCGTCCGTGCTCGACATCGTCGAAGTCGACGTGCCGCGACCCGGCTACGGCCAAGTCCTCATCGAGCTCGGCGCCGCAGGCATCAACCCCGTCGACCTCGCCGTGCGATCGGGTGCGTTCGCGCTGGTGGGCGAGCCACCGTTCACGCTCGGGTGGGACATCGCCGGCACCGTCGGCGATGTCGGGATCGGAGTGTCTGCGTTCGCGCCTGGCGACGAAGTGATGGGGCTCGTCGGGTTCCCGTCGGCCGGCAACGCCTACGCCGACCACGTGCTCGCCTCCCCGAACGAGCTCGTGCACAAACCGGCGTCACTCACGACAGAACAGGCAGGAGCGCTCCCACTCGTCGGTCTCACCGCCTGGCAGGCCCTCGTCGGCATCGCCCGCGTCGAGGCCGGTCAACGGGTGCTGATCCACCGTGCCGCCGGCGGCGTCGGCCACGTCGCCGTGCAGATCGCCAAGGCGCGTGGTGCCCACGTCGTCGGCACGGCCCGATCGGCGAAGCACGACCTGCTGCGCGAGCTCGGCGCCGACACACTGATCGACTACACGACGTCAGACTTCGTCGCAGAAGCAGGCCCCATCGACGTGGTGCTCGACCTCCTCGGCGGCGACGACGCCGAGCGCTCCGCTGAGACGCTGGTGCGGGGCGGCCTCCTCATCGGCGCCATCGGCAACGATCTCGGATTCACGGCCGAGAGAGCAGCCGAACGAAGGGTGCGGTTCGAGGTCGTGTCCGTGCGCCCGTCGAGTGCCGACTTGCTCGAGTTGGTGGCACTCGTCGAGAACGGGCAGCTACGGGTGCTCGTCGACGAGGCTGTGCCGCTGGCCGACGTCGCCAAGGCACACGAGCTCGTCGCCGCAGGCCATGCGACCGGAAAGGTCGTGCTCGTCCCCTGATGCCACTTGGCGACGGCGATGACGCTGGGCCGGTGTCAGCGGCCGACGACATCCGCGCTCACGACGTGGAGCGTCAGGCACGCTGGAGACGGTCGGTGACGCGACGTTTGGCGGCTTCGAGGTCGCCGACGGTGCGCTCGATGGCGCCGCTCTGACGGCAGAACACGAACCGGCACTCGACGACCGGCCGGCCCGTGGCCGCCTCGACGGCTGTGGCGTAGACCGCACCCTGGACCTCGTAGTAGTCGAGCTTCGCATCGATGTGGGCCTCTGAGGGCACGGTGTCGGTCTTGTAGTCGACGACGATCAGACCATCGTCGCCGTCCACGAGCAGATCGATGTAACCCTCGACGGCGCGGTCCTGCACGGGTGCAGCGACGAACAGCTCCTTGTAATGACGGCAGCGTCGGGCAAGCGCCACGGCGTCGGAGGCCAGCGCCGAGCGCACCATCGCCGCCACCTGGTCCGCCAGCTCGGGCACCACTTCCAGTTCGGCCTCGCGCGCCGCCACCCGGTCGACGAGCGGATCGCTGGGATCGATGGACAAGTCGAGCGCTTGCAGGGCAGCGTGCACGGCGCGCCCGATGGCCGTGCCGGCACGACCGCGCCGCCACGCCGGTGTACTCCGCCCATCATCGTCGCCGCTGGAGTCGATCCAGACATCCATGTCGACGTCCGGGTCCTCGGCCACGAGTACGGCGTCTCGGTCGTCGTCGTCGTCGCCGGCGTTGGCACCACTGCCGAGATCCGAGTCGCTCGATGCCGATCCGGGAGCGGGTCGATCCGCCAGCCCTGCCACGCCGGTGGCCGAGAACACCCGACGCCGTAGGCCCGCAGCACGCAGTGAGTCCCGTTCGGCAATCCACGCCGACCGCTCGTGCTCAGCCCGTGGCACGTCCGGGCTGGCGGTCGGGCCGGGCGCCGAGTCGACAGAGCCGACCTCGATGATCGGTGCCGGGTCAGCGGGCCTGGCGCCAACGCCGGTCCCTTCGGATGCTTCTGTGGCGTCGGAGGATCCAGACGACTGGAACGGGCGCCATCTCTGCGGACACGCTTGGGAGTGCCGCCACAGCTGGTGACCGTACGACTCGTCGCCCACCCCCGCCTTGCTGAGCTTGTGGTAGCCGCTGACGACGAGGTGGTCGCGGGCGCGGGTCGTGGCCACGTAGAGCAGTCGCAGCTTCTCCTCCACATCCATCTCGTCTTCGATGTCGGCGCGAGCGTCGTAGCCCTCGGTGCGCAGGTTGGTGCCGATCTTCACCTCAGGTCGATCGCCCTCCCACACGACGCGCACGCCGCTGCGCGTTACCGCCGGCTTCGTCGTCATGCCCGAGACGATGGTGATCGGGAACTCGAGCCCTTTGGCACCGTGCACGGTCATCACCCGCACGCCGACGTCGTCGGTCTCGGGCAGCAGCGGTTCGTGAACTCGTGCACCATCGGCACGTTGCAGCTCCGCCCATTCGAGGAACGCCCGGTGCCCGTGCTGTCCAGCGTCCTCGAACGCCCGGGCCTGGTCAATCAGGAAGCGCAGGCGGCGCCACACCTCGCGGGAACGATCGGCGCCGAAGGCTGCGAGGAACGTCTGACGTTCACGCACGAGACGGTCGACGAGCGTCGCCGGACCCATCCACCACCGCTGTTCCCACAGCGAACGCAGGTGATCGAGCGCCACACCCACCGGACCGTGCCTCAACTCGTCCGGAACCGGTCGATCGAGCGCCCACCGTCCGCCGGCGTCGTGATACGTGAACAGGTCGACGTCGGAGCAGGCGTACAGCGGCGAGCGCAGCGCCTTCACGAGGGCGATCTCGTCGGCTGGATCGTCGATGGCGCGGACGGCCGCCAGCACATCGGAGATCTCCTGGGTGGCGAACACCAACGATCCGGTGTCGAGCCGGTACGGCACGTCGCAACCGTCGAGCGCCGTGCGCAGGTACGGCAGCGACGTGCGCGTCGGGATCAGCACCGTGACGTCGGACAGCACGGCATCGCGCCACTGTCCGGTGCGGACGTCGAGCACGCGCCAACGGTCGGGATCGTCGCGGATGTCGGAGATGACGGCGGCCACGTCGGCCGCCTCGGCCTCGCGAAGGGCGGGAGCCAGCACGCCTGTCCGCGGGCCGCCGAAGATCACCGGCCGGTGGTCGACGCCTGGCTCCTGGGTCCTCCCAGCGGCCAGTGGCTCGTAGCGCGGCTGGCGATTCGGTTGTTCGACCATCAACGTCTCGAACAAGCCGTTGATCCAGGTGAGGATCGGTTCCACCGTGCGGAAGTTCGTGGTCAGGCGGATCGGACCGGTGTCGGGCGAGAAGCGGCGACTCGCCCTCAGGAACAGTTCGATGTCGGCGCGTCGGAATCGGTAGATCGACTGCTTCGGGTCGCCGACGAAGAACAGCCGTCCAGGCGTCACCTCGATGTCGGCCCACGACGCAGGTGGTTGGCCGTCGATGCTTCCGGCGATCATCGTCGCCAGCTCGATCTGCAACGGGTCGGTGTCCTGGAACTCGTCGAGCAGTAGGCACGAGTACCGCTCGTGGAGTGCCGTCCGCGAGCTCTCCGAGCTGCGCAGGACGCGCCCGGCCAGAACGAGCAGATCGTGGAACTCGAGCCGCCCCTCCAGGCGACGATCTTCGGCCGCTCGCAGGATCTCTTTGGCCACCATCGGGAGCAGCCTTCGCAGCACCTGATCGGCCTCGGTCCTGATCACTTGCTTCGCTGCCTCGTTGACGGCATCGACGAGGGCGCGAATGGTCTTCGGGTCACAGCCCCATGCCGCTGTCGCGCCGTACGTGGACTTCTTCCATTCCACGCCACGGAGCCGCTCGAGGCGGATCAGCGGATCTTCGATCGCCGACACGGCACGCATGTCCTCGAGCACCTGGCCGAGATGGACCCACAACCTGTCGCCATCGTCGATGCAGTCGTCCCGGGCGGCGGCCAAAGCGTCGACGGCAGCGTCGAAGGCGCCGAAGTCGATCGGTGCCAGCGCGCCATGCTGCTCGACGGCGATCAGTTCCAGACGATCCCAGCTCTGGGCCAGCCGGGCGGTGACCTGCGCGAGCGTGATCTGGTTGGGGTACCGCTGCTCCAGCATCACGCCGGTGAGATGGGCACGCAGCAGCAGCGGCTCGTGCGCCGCGTCGGCGTGTAGACCGTCGACGAACTGCACCCAGCGTTGCTCCTGGGCGAGCTGCGATGACACCTCGTCGAGGATCTGCACCCGTGGTGGCAACCCGGCTGCCATCGGATGTTCATTAAGGATGCGCAGGGCGAACCCGTGAAGCGTCGTGATGGCGGCGCGGTCGGCATCTGCCACGGCGTCGAGGCACGCCTGGCGGTGGACGGCATCGTCCTTGGATCGTCGCTCGAACCTTTCGCGGATGCGGTCGCGCAGCTCGGCCGCCGCCGCTTCGGTGAACGTGATGGCGGCGATGCTGCTGAGGCGCACGCCGCGTTGCAGCACGAGGTTGACGACCCGGTCGACGAGTACCGTCGTCTTGCCGCTGCCGGCACCGGCTTCGACGAACAACGTCTCGGCCAGGTCGTCGGATCCGATACGCCGTCGCGCCTCGTCGTCGACGAGCGGCAACGTCTCGGGACCGGTGGTCATGAGCGCCCCGCTCCCCCGTTGCGTCCGTCGGCGTCTGCGTCGACGTCGCCCTCTCCGTCGCCGTCGCCGGAATCGGGGCGCCACTCCAGACCGTGCCGCGACGACGCCGTCTCGGCCGACTTGGCGTCGGCGTGCTCGCCGCGCTCGACCGGGCACAGTCCGTCGAACTCGCAGTGCGCGCAGTTCGTGTTGGTCTGGCGGAACGTGTCCCAGTCACCGGGAATGGCGGCGAACGCTCCCGACTCCACGCCGTCGACGATGGTGCGGACGACGTCGACGAACCGCTGCTGGTCGTCATCGTCCCAGCTCCGGCCGGCAACGGCCTTGGAGGGTTCGGCCTCGACCAGCCAGAACCGGCCCTCGGCGTGGGCGACGCTGCGCCGCTGTCTGGCGGCCTCGGCGTACACGCCGAGCTGCAACGCCGTGCCATCGAGCACTGGATCGCCGCCGTCACTCGACAGTGGTCCGTACTTCTTTCCACGACCGGTCTTGTAGTCGTAGACGAAGTTCGTGCCATCGTCGGCTGCATCGACGCGATCGATGCGTCCCCGGAACCGGACGGTTCGACCGTCGCCCAGTGAGACCGAGACGGGTTCGGCGCCGTCGAAACCGAACGCCATCTCGACGTCGGCCGGTCGGGTCCGCAGCGTTTCTCGGAGTTTGTCATCGATGTCGGCGAACCTCTCGAGGATGCGGTGCAGATCGAGTTGCTGCTGGCGCCAGTAGACCGATCGGCCCGTGCGACCGCTCGCCTCGGCCTGCGAGAACACGGCGTCGGCGATCTCGTGCAGGCGCCGCCGCTGATCCTTCGTCCATGGCTGTTCCGGGTCGGGTACGCCGTCGTCGATCGCCGAGCGGATGAACCGCTCGAGCACCTCGTGCGCCACCGAGCCCCGCTCGAGTGGACTCAGCTCGATGAGTTGCTCGGGATCGTCACGCTCGGACAGATGGAGCACCTTGGAGAGGAAGTAGCGGAAGCCGCAGCTGGCCCACGACTCGAGACTCGTCGGCGAGACGATCGCGCCGGCGGCAGGACTCGGTACAACCTGGCCGGCGAGGTTGCCGTCCCACTCGGTGAAGCTTGGCGAGCGCCGCGCCTGCTGCGACACGATCGCCCTTGCGACACCGGTGACCGCCGGGAGTTGGACGATGTCGTACCCGGCGTCGTCGGCGATGGCCGCGGCGCCGAGGTCTCGCTCGGCCAGCGACGGCTCTGGTCGGACGGTTCGCAGCCCGGCGGCAAAGGACGCCCGATGCTCGACGGCAGGATGCTCGAAGCCGTCGAGATCACCACTGTGGATCTGATGGCCCGCCAGCGCCGACGCCGTATCGAGCAGCCAGCGCGAGGGCAGGTGACGGCGGCCACCTCGTAGGTCGCCCCGAGCGAACGTGAGCATCCGTCGATGCGTCGGCGCCGCCGCCAGAGCGTGGAGCAGCCGGCGATGCTGAATGTGAAGGGCGTCGGTCGGTGTCGGCAATTCGCCGTCGGTGCGCTGGCGCGTCGCCTCGGGCAGCAGTGCCTCCTCGCGACGCGCGAACGGGCACAACCCCTCGGCGAGTCCGAGCACGAACACGGCGTCGAGGTCGAGCCCGGTTGCGGCGGCCATCGGGATCAACGACACGCCCTCGCCGAAGCGCTCATGACGGGAGCCTGGAGCTTCGAGCTCGGCGTCGAGTGCCCGCCGGAACACCATCGTCGATGGGCCCGGCTCGATGTCGTCGAGGCCAGACAGGCGGGCGAGTGCGTCGACGACCCGGTCTCGGGCTTGGCGCTCCTCGTCTGGCCAGCGCTGGTGGTGCCGGTCGAGGCCCAGCAGCTCGTCGAGCAGGACACGGGCGGCGTGTGCCCGGTCGTGCCACGACTTCGCCCTGTCGACACCTTGGACGAGCGCCCTGAGCGAGACCACGAACGCCAGCAACGATGCCGTCTGATCGGCCTCACGTATCGATCGCTCGGCAACGTTCGGCGCCTCCACCGTGAGCTCGGCGGCGCGGTCGCGCAGGTGTTGCTCGTGCCCGGACAACTTGCGGTGCCAGTCGTCGTGACCACCCACGACGCCGGCATCGCGCGTCAGCCGCTCCCACGCCGTGGGATGGACCCAGTGGCCGCCGCTGCGAAGTGGACCGGCGGCGACGATCGCCATCACGCGATTGCGCCGCCACGCCTCGTCGTCGAGTGCGAGTGCGTCGGTCAGGACGCGCCCGGCCACGGAATCGCCCAGACGGGCTGGTGACGGCCCGTTGACAGGCAGCTCGGCGGCTTGGAACTGATGCAACAGGGTGCGTAGATAGGGCGTCGTCGCCGGATAGACGACGCCGACGCGGTCCAAGCGCACGCCTTCGACAGCGAGGCCCCACACCGCACTCACCACGGCGCGCACCTCCTCGTCAGCGTCGGTGACGGTCACGATCCGCGACGCTGTTGGCAGATCCGTGGCATCGGGTGACGCCGGAACGGCACTCAGCCCGCCACGCCGACACGTAGCGAGGACGCCACGATCGGCGTCGATGTTGCCGGTGAGCGCCACGATCGCCGTAGACGGCGTCGCCGCCAACACCGCTGCGACGAGGCCGACAACCGTGGCCGTGAGCGCATCGGGGAGGAACCAGATGACGTGACCGAGCGACGCAACGGCCTGGCGCAGATCGGGCCGCCCGGCGGCCGCCCTTGCCACGTCGTCCTCACCCGAGAACGCCGACAGGTAGGCGCCGACGCGGTGCTGGAGCCCGATGGCCGTGGCGCCCCACGAGTCGTCGCCGAGTGCCCGACGCCCTGCGTCCGAAAGGTGTGACACCTCGGCGTAGAGGTTGGCCACGGCCGCCTCCGTGGCCCGGTGGGCAGCGGCATCGCCGAATGGGTGCTGGTCATCGGCAAGTGCCCTGCGCACGGCCGAAGCCAGCACCGGGTTGGTCAGCGGCCGACGCTCGACGAGCACGTCGGCGCTCAGCAGTTCTGCAAGCCGGAACGCCGTGACGAACTGGACGTTGGCAACGCCGTACGGGACGCCGGCGATGTCACCCGAGCCCAGCAACCTGCGGGCGAACAGCCCGGCGAGATTGGACGGCACGATCACCGTCACCGGGGCGAGGGCGTCGGAGCCCTTGGCGGTGACGATCGCCGACGCCAACGCCTCCGTCGCGGCGCGGCCTGGCTCGACGACCTGGACGGTTGGCACCACGATTCCGAGGGTAGCGAGGCGGTGTGACACGGTGATGCTGGTCTCACTCACTGCGTCACAAATCGAACTGTGAGCCCAGGGTGCCGATCTCTGCCGCACCACTCACACCTCCCGGCCACCCGCCGGAACTGTGAGTTCACGACGTCGGGGTGAGCGCCCTCAACTCGCAGCTCCGGACGCGGACGACCTCTTTCACGACGCGTAGAACGGCCGCCGGGCACTTCGTGGCGTACCAGCCGAGGTAGAGCAGCTCCCATCCGCAGCGCGCTGCGGCCATGTCGCGCTCCTCGTCGAGTGGTTCGGCCAGCGGGCCAAAATGGAATTGTCGGCTGTGAGCTTCCAGGCCGAGCCTCACCGACGGGATCCCGAGGTCGGTCCTGGCGACGATGCGACCTGCGTCGTCTCGAATCGAGAACTGGGGGACAACCTTGGGCAACGACGGATCGGCCAGGCACAGCCCGACCAACTCCTCGAACCACGAATCAGGCACACGACCCTCGAAGGGAATGGCGTCGAGCAGGCGGATCAGCACCCCGGTGCCCGACTGGCCTGGGCGCTGGAGGCGATCGGCCGTGGTGCGCAACCGCTCGAGGTCGATGTGGCGCCGGCGGGCGGCGGTCAATGCCCGCCCGACGAGACGTCGGTCACGTACGACCGACCCGAGATCGGCCAGCGTCCTCGCAACGGTGGTGCACCAGATCCCGTCGACCCTTGTGATGTCGCACGGGTCGAACGGCGTGACGTGGTGCACAACGCATCCGACGAGCTGCATCCGGTAGTCGCGAGACACACTGGCCTCAACGACGGCCATCCCGGCGTGGTCGAACCCGTCGAGACGGTGAAGCCTCGCCGCCGAACGGTGCGACACCACGGCATGCCCGCCTGCCGCCAGCGTCACCATCATCGTGCGCTGGTGCCACGTCGTCGGCGCGCTACCGGTGACGACAACGCCCGGCACCGGCTCGTCGAGCCATCCGGCGTCGATTGCCGTGGCGACGCGCTTGGCGTTGAACCCGAGCAGTGCGATCTGGTGGCGGGCAACCACTCCGTGTTGCCTCGCCGCCAGCTCCATCACGGCTCGAATCGCCGCATCCGCCATGCCTAGGCAACGTACGGATCGCGGCTCGCTGGCGCACCCTGACAGTTCGCCCATCTCCCACACTCGTCCCGAACTGTGAGCCACACGACCGACATCCGCCCACAGCGCTCACAGATCCGGAAGCCGGACGAGAACTGTGAGCCAGACGGCCGAATCGAGCGTTGAGCGCTCACACTTCCGGCGCGAATCGGCGACCCGGCGGGCGGCG
>Ga0136618_10000552_pt1 | contig 13033 bp, 11 predicted proteins | sample AntDrymUQ3302106_2_FD_104805 | JGI IMG/M metagenome (GOLD analysis project Ga0136618, IMG submission 104805) | Polar desert sand microbial communities from Dry Valleys, Antarctica - metaG UQ330 (21.06) | ecosystem: Environmental > Terrestrial > Soil > Desert | place: Antarctica: Dry Valley... | reverse complement strand
TGGCGTTGCTCACGTTGAAGCGTCCACCGAGGGGCAGCTCAACCCGCTGCCCCCGCCACCGGAACGAGGATCGGGTGGCCTGCACGTGGAGGTCCTCGGCATCAGCCAGGGAGTAGCCGTCCGTCGGCACGAGGGATCGACTGGCCAGCTCAGCACCGCGCGGGTCGTCGAGGTTCACCACCGCGGCGTCGGCGTACTCCGGCGTGAAGAGCGAGGCCTTGGCCGCGAAGTACTCATCGAGATCCCGGTGGAAGTCGAGGTGGTCGTGCGAGAGGTTGGTGAAGACGGCCACGTCGAACTGCGTCCCCCGCACCCGTCCCATGGCCAGCGCGTGGGACGAGACCTCCATCGCCACGGCGCGGCGGCCGGCGTCCCGCTCCCCCGCCAGGTGCGCGTGCAGCTCAGGGGCCTCCGGGGTCGTGCGGGGGCCGCTGAGGGTTCCGAGCACCGACACCGGCCAGCCGTGCGCCTCGAAGATCGCCCCCAGCAGGTGGGTGGTCGTGGTCTTGCCGCTGGTGCCGGTGACGCCGACCAGCGTGAGCGCCTCGGACGGATGGCCCCAGAACGCGGCCGCCACCGGACCCATCGCCTTCCGTACCGACGCCACCCGCAGCTGTGGCACGTCGGCGGGCACCGGCCGCTCGACGAGCACGGCCACCGCCCCGGCGGCGACCGCCGGGCCGACGAGGTCATGGCCGTCCACCGCCTGTCCCGGCACGCAGCAGAAGAGGGAGCCCGGACCCACCGAGCGCGTGTCCTGCACGACGGCGGTGATCTCGGTGCCCCGGCGCAGGGCGCCGTCGACGGTCACCACCACGCCCCGGGTGCCGGCGACCAGCGCGTCGAGGCGCACCTCAGCCGTCGTCGCGCGCCGTCGTGGCGGTCGTCGTCGGATCGTCCTCGATGACGGCGGACGGGGTGGCGGTGGCTGGAGCGGCCCGCACCCGCTCGGGCTCGAGGGCGCCCACGATGCCATCCGCGGCATTGGCCGCCGCGGTCTCCGGCGCCGGTGGCTTCTCCACCAGGGGAGGCGGGACCCGGAAGAGCCGAAGGCCGTACTGCGCCAGGTCGGCGAACACAGGGGCGGCGACGGTGCCACCGAAGATGTCGCCCGCTGGTTCGTCGATCACCACGATGATCGAGAGCTCGGGCTTCTCGGCGGGCACGAAGCCCACGAAGTTGGCCACGTAGCGGTAGTCCCCCGGCGTGCCGTAGCCCCCCTCGGGCAAGGGCTTGCGGGCTGTCCCCGTCTTGCCGGCGACGGAGTAGCCGGTGATGCCACCGCGCGTACCCGTGCCTTCGGCGACCACGTTGACCAGCATGTCTCGCATCTGCTGGGCGGTGCCCTCCGACACCACCCGGCGACCCTCGGCTACCTCGATCGGGTGGCGCCCGCCGGACCCGTCGACCGTCTCCATCACGAGCCTGGGAGGCACGTACACGCCGTCGTTGGCCAGGACGTTGTAGGCCTCGAGCATCTGCATGGCGGTGACGGCGATGCCCTGGCCGAGTGGGATCGACCCCATCGAGGTGCCGCTGTACTCGTCGGGGGGCAGGAGGATGCCGGGTGCCTCGTTCGGGAAGTCGAGCGCCGTCTTGGTGCCGAACCCGAACCGGCGCAGGTAGGTGTCGAGCCGGTCCCTGCCGAGCATCTGGGCCAGCTTGATGGTGCCGATGTTGGAGGACTCCGAGAGGATCCGGGTGACCGAGTAGCTCTCGGTGGGGTGGGGGTCGTGATCGGTGAAGAGGTGGTCGCTGACCTGCAGGGAGTCGGGCACGGTGAGCTCGGTCCCCGGTTCGACCAGCCCCTCCTCGAGGGCGGCCGCCACGGTGATGACCTTGTTCACCGATCCCGGTTCGTAGACGGCGGTGGCGCCCGCGTTGTTGCGGGTCGACTCGATCTCACCCGTCTCGGGATCGGTCACGAAGTTGGCCAGCGCCAGGATCTCGCCGGTGCCCGGACGCGACACGATGGCGGTGCCACCCTGGCCGCCCTTGGCCGTGATCTGGGCGGCGAGGGCGCGCTCGGTCTCATACTGCATGGAACGGTCGATGGTGAGGATCAGGTCCTCGCCGCGCTGCGCCGATTCCCGCTGGTGCTCGCCGCCGGGGATGGTGCGCCCGTCGGGGTCCTTCTCGATGATCAGCTCGCCGGCCTCACCGGTCAGCGCCTCGTCGTACTGCTTCTCGAGGCCCGACAGACCGTCGTTGTCCACCCCCACCTGGCCCAGGACGGAGCGGGCGAGGTCGCCCGCCGGCGCGAACCGCTTCGGCTCCTCGATCGAGGCGATGCCGGGGAGGCGGAGCTCGGTGACGGCAGCGGCCACGGCGTCGTCCACCCGGCGGGCCACGTAGGCGAACTGGCCGTCGCCGCCCAGCTTCTCGGCCAGCGCCGTGGTGGCGGCAGGGTCGAGCCGAAGCGGTGCGGCCAGGGCGGTGGCCACCTCGAGGGGGTGCTCGATGAGGGACGGGTTGGCCCAGATCGTCTCCTGCGGGAGGCTCACGGCGAGGTCGTTGCCGTTGCGGTCGAAGATCGACCCACGTTCGGCCGGCAGGGTGATGTCCTGGAACCGCTGTGACACGCCGAAGGCGGCGTACTCCTCACCACCGAGGGCCTGCACGTGCACCAGGCGCACGGCGATGGCCCCGAAGGCCACCATCAGCACCAGCAGGGTGGCGACGAGGCGCAGGCGCGGCTGGCCGGCGCGACGCGCCCGTCGGGCGACCGGACGGGAGGGCCTTCGTCGGGGCGCGGGCCGGGCAGGGCGAGGCGCCGGCCGCGGCCTGCGAGCGGCTCGACGGCGGCCGCGAGGCGGGGAACGGGTGGGCCCGACGGGCGTCATGGGATGGACGCGTCCAGGAGGGGCTTCATGGCCGACCAGGTGCGGTCCGACGCCACCCCGACGGTGGGATCGGCGGCAGGCTCGTCATCGTCACCCGTCGTCGGTCCCACCGTGGAGCGATCAGCTGCAGGGGGCTGCAGGTAGAGCAGGTCATCCGGCGTGACCATGCCCTGCTCCTGGGCCGCGCTGACGATGCGGGTCGGCGCCTCCAGCTCGGCCACGTCCTTGCGGAGCTCCTGGTAGCGCGCCTGCTCCGAGCTCAGCTGGCCGTCGAGCTCGTCGAGCCGGACCTGACCGGTGACGAGCATCGTCTGAGCCACGGCCACGGCGAGGAAGACGGCGAAGACGACCGTCGTCAGCACGACGGCGGACGCCGGCGTGAGGCGGCGGCGCACCCGCTCGGCCGGTGCCACCACGCGGAGGTGGTTGGGCCGGGCCTCTGGCTGAGGCCGCTGGCGCCGCGGCGCCTCCCGATGGTGGGGGTGCACAACGGGGCTCTCGAGCATGGTCATGGCGACGCTTCTTCGGGGTCGGGGGCGGGTGGAGCGAGCTTCTCGGCGGCCCGGAGGCGGGCGCTGGCGGACCGGCGGTTGGCCGCCACCTCGGTGTCCGACGGGGTCCAGGACCCTGCCTTGAGCAGGCGGACGGTGGGGTGCACTCCCCATGGGGGCGGCAGGTGGGCCGGGCCCGTCCAGCCGCCGGTGGCGGCGTGGCGGAGGCGGGCCTTCACGATGCGGTCCTCACCGGAGTGGTACGAGAGCGCGGCGCAGCGCCCGCCCGGCTGGAGGGCGGCCAGCCCGGCGTCGATGGCCGGGGCCAGCACGTCGAGCTCGGCGTTGACGGCGATCCGGATGGCCTGGAACGTCCGCTTGGCGGGGTGGCCGCCGGTGCGGCGGGCGGGGGCAGGGATGGCGTCGCGCACGAGGTCGGCCAGCTGGCCGGTGGTGGCCACCGGACGGGCGCTCACGATGGCGCGGGCGATGCGCCGGGCGTAGCGCTCGTCGCCGAAGGCCCTCAGCAACCCGGCCAGCTCGTGCTCGTCGGTGCCGTTCACGACGTCGGCGGCCGAGCGGGCCTGGCGCTGGTCCATGCGCATGTCGAGGGGCGCGTCGTGCCGGAAGCTGAAGCCGCGCTCGGCTCGATCGAGCTGGGAGCTGCTCACCCCGAGGTCGAAGAGCACGCCGCTGACCGGTGTCGTCCCGAGCTGCTGCACGATGTGATCCAGGGCGTCGAACCGGGTGCGATGGAGCCGGACCCGGTCCCCGAAGGGTCGGAGGCGCTCGGCGGCGGCCACGAGGGCGTCAGCGTCCTGGTCGAGCCCCAGCACCCGAAGGTGCCCGTGGCGCTCGAGCAGCGCAGCTGCATGCCCCGCCCCACCGACGGTGGCGTCGACCACCCATCCGGGTGGCACCGGGGTGAAGAGCTCGACGACGTGGTCCACCAGCACCGGCAGGTGCCGGAAGCTGGGGGCCGCCTCGTCGTTGGTGTCGCTCACCTGCAGCCCCCCGGCGAGCGGGCGCCCGCCGGGATGTCTCCCCGGAACGGACTCGATGGGAAGCGGGCGGAGAGGGGGCCTTCCATCGCGCTTGCCGGGGGGCTGCAGGGGAGCGACACCGCTCCTCGCATCTCGGTTGTCGTCCCGCTCCTTTCGTTCGTGAGGTTGATGATCAGATCCGCAGGGCGGCGAAGGTGTCGCCGACGTCGGTCGTGGGTGCGTCGGCCTCGGTGTGGGCGATCCCGTTCCATGTGGCCCGGTCCCAGATCTCGGCCCGGTCCTTGCGACCGTTCACCACCACCTCGCCGCCGAGGCCGGCGTAGTCGCGCAGCGGCTGCGGGATGACCACGCGCCCCTGCTGGTCGGGGGTGACCTCGGCGGCGAAGGCCATGAAGAGCTGCAGCGACCTCACCGGCGCCTCATCGGCGGCCACCTTGTCGGCCAACAGGTCGGCGATGGCGTCAAAGCCGTCGAGGGTCCAGAGGCCGAGGCAGCCGCTCGCCATGCCGACCATCCCGGTCTCACCGAGCTGGGCGCGGATCTTGGCCGGCAGGACCATGCGGCCCTTGTCGTCCAGTCCGTGCTCGTAGGTCCCGACGAATCGGGTCCGCTGCTCTGCCATGGGTCACCAGCTGCCTGCGCGGAGGCCCCTCCTCCGTGCCGCTGTGTGCCACCGTATGCCTTGGATCCTCCCTGGTCAACCACATCCCCCCACTTCCGCCCCGTCGGTGGGCGGATTGCGCCATTTCGTGGCGATTCGTCCTACGTCAGCCGGTGACGGAAGGCGTCGAGGAGGGTGGCGGGATCGACGGCCACGGCGGCGGCGACGACGATCAGGTCCCTCACGGCCCACGGCGGGAGGGCGAGGAGCCTGACGATGGCCCCCGGCTCCCACCGCAGGAGGGCGGCGCACTGGAAGCGGGCGGCCACTCGGGTGCGCCGTTGCGAGATCCCGACCACCTTGCGGCCACCCACCGTCACCTCACCGGGGCCGAGTCCTGCGAAGCAGACCTGTGGCGACCATGGCGCTCGCACCAAGCCACCCCGGTGCACGGCGGCCGCGACCCCGAGATCCCGCAGGGCCGCCGCCCAGGCGTCGCCCACCCAATGGACGGCGCTCCCGACGTCGTCCTGCCAGAGCGGATCGCCGGCGGGGAGGACGAGGTCGACCCACAGGACCTCGCCGGGGACGACCAGCACCGCTCCTCCGCCGCTGTGCCGGCGCACCACCTCGACACCGGCCGCGGCACACGCCTCCCGATCCACGTCCCGATCAGGCTGGGCGCTGCCCAGCACCAGCGCCGGAGCGGTGGCGTCGCACACCCAGACGGCTCGCTGGGCGGGCTCTGGCAGCTCACGGGCGTGGAAGTCGGCGGCGCTGGAGGTGACCCGTTCGAACGACCAGGTCACGCGGAGAGCGTGGCCGGGTGGAGGTACGGCTCCCAGTTCTCGGGCACGGTGCCCACGGCCACGGTCACCCAGGTGAGCTCGCGAGGGGCCATGGGCCGGCAGCCCAGCACCATGCTGGTCTCGTGCAGCAGCCGGTCCCGCTTGCGCACGTTGCACGGCCGGCACGCCGCCACCACGTTCTCCCAGGTGTGGGTGCCGCCCTTGCTGCGAGGGACGACGTGATCGATGCTCTCCGCCGCCGCGCTGCAGTACTGGCAGCGGTGCCCATCCCGTGCGAACACGCCACGACGGTTGAGCGGGGCCCGCCGTCGGTACGGCACCTTCACGAAGTGGCGGAGGCGGATGACCGACGGCACCGGCACGCAGAGGTGCTCCGAGTGGAGGGTGTCGCCGGTGCCGTGCAGCACATCGGCCTTGTGCCCGAGGACGAGCACGGCGGCCCGCCGGCTGGGCACCACGCACAGCGGCTCGTAGGTGGCGTTGAGCACGAGGGCCCGCGACATCGCCGGAACGTTAGCGACGCGACCTGCGGCGCGGCGGGCAGTTCCTACTTCTGGAGATCGCGGCACCAGCGGAGGTAGGTGACGACGTCAGCGGGATCGGGGGCCCGGTCCCCGGCCCCGCCGTAGGCCGTCTCCAGGCGGAAGCGCAGGTAGTCGGGGGGCGGCAGCGGCAGGAAGGGCGGCCGACGCCACCAACCCGGCTGCGTCAGGCGGCGGACCTGGCGCACCCCGGTCCACCAGAGCGATGGGTGCGGGAGGACGGCGACCAGCGCTCGCCCAGCCCAGCCGAGGGTCAGGGTCGGGCCGCCTGCTGGTCTCGCCAGGAGCCGGGGTCGGCGCCACGCGGCTCCTTGGGCAGGCCCAGCACCATCTCGCCGACGATGTTGCGCTGGATCTCGCTCGAGCCGGCGTAGATCGTGCCGGCCCGAGCGTTGTAGAAGGCGCCTACCCAGCTGGCGCTGTCGTTGGGGGCCCCCGGGTCGTCCGTCTGGAACGACGACGCCGGCCAGCGACCGGACGGGGCCAGGGCGGCCGGGCCGAGGATGTCGATGGCCAGCTCCGTCACCACCTTGTGGTACTCGCTCCAGTACAGCTTGAAGGTGCCCGATTCGGGGCCAGGCTGGTGGCCCTTGAGGAACTGCGTGAGGGAGCGCAGGCCGAGGTAGCGCATGATCTCGACCTGGGTGTGGCACCGGGCCAGGCGCTGGCGGATGGTGGCGTCGGCGGTGGCGCCCGTGTCCTTGGCGAGGGCCACGAGCCGGTCGAGCTCGGTGCGGAACATGAGGGGGAAGGTGGCCGCTGCCTCGCCTCGCTCGTAGCCGAGGAGGGTCATGGCGACCGCCCATCCGCCGTTGACCTCGCCGATCACGTTCTGCTTTGGGCAGCGGGCACCGGTGAAGAAGATCTCGTTGAACTCCGAGTCACCGGAGATCATCTTGATCGGCCGCACCTCCACGCCGGGCTGGTCCATCGGGCAGAGCAGGAAGGTGATCCCCTTGTGCTTGCCAGCATCGGGGTCCGTCCGGGTCAGCACGAAGATCCAGTTGGCCAGGTGCCCGGCCGAGGTCCAGATCTTCTGGCCGTCGATCACCCACTCGTCGCCGTCGAGGCGGGCGCGACAGCCGAGGTTGCCGAGGTCGGAGCCGGCGTTGGGCTCCGAGTATCCCTGGCACCAGACGTCCTCGCCGGAGAGGATGCGCGGGATGAAGTGCCGCTTCTGCTCGTCGGTGCCCCACTGCAGGAGCGTGTTGCCCACCATCTGGATGGAGAACACGTCGTTGGTGCCCCCCAGCGGCACACCCGCCCGGGCGAACTCCTCGGCCAGGATCACCTGCTCGAGGGCGGTGAGCCCGGGGCCCCCGAGCTCAGTGGGCCACGACGTGGCGAGGTAGCCGCGGTCGCGCAGGGTGTCTCGCCACTGCTGGGCGAAGGGCTGCACCTGATCGCGGTCGAGCGCACCGATGCCCTTCCAGCCGGCGGGGAGGTGCTCGGCGAGAAACGCCTGCACCTTCTCGCGATAGGCGTCGGCGTCAGGCGGGTGGGTCGGGTCCATCGCTCCGGAGGGTAGTGCCGCGGGTCTCAGGTGTCCGTGACGAGGATGGCGTGGCCCAGCGCTCGCCACGCCACCGCGGACGCTCCCACCAGGGGGCCCTCGTCGCCCAGGCCGGCCGGGCGGATCACCGCACCCCGGGCGAAGCTGATCCGGGCGGTGCGGTCGAGCTCGTCCTGGGCGGCGGCGAAGAAGACGTCGCCGAAGCCGAGGGCGACCGAGCCCGCCACCACGGCCAGGCGAAGATCGAGCAGGGCGGCCGTCGAACCCACCGCCCGGCCCACCATGCGCCCCGCCCGGCGCCGCTCCTCCACGCTGGCGGCCGAGGCGGGGGCACCGGTGCGGGCGGCGATGGCCGTGCCCGACGCCTCTGCCTCCAGGCAGCCCCGCCCGCCACAGGCGCAACGTCGACCGTCGGGCTCCACCACCAGGTGACCGATGTGACCAGCGTTGCCATCGCCGCCATCGAGCAGACGGCCGTCCAAGACGAGGCCGCCGCCGACGCCAGTGGACACGACCATGGCGAGGAAGTCGCGTTCGCCGCGGGCCGCCCCCCTCCAACCTTCGGCCAACGCCAGGGCCTTGGCGTCGTTGTCGACGTGGACGGCCACGCCGAGCGCGTCGGCCAGGCGAGCCCGGAGCGGGAAGGAGCGCCAACCGGCGATGTTGAGCGGCGACACCAGCTCACCACCGGAGGTCATCGGCCCACCAGACCCGACGCCGCAGGCCACCTCCTCCCCGGTCCGCACCTCGGCGGCGGCGTCGAGCAACGCGGCCAGGACCGCCTCGCCGTCGGGCGCGTCCGGCGTCGGCCGGGTCGCCCTGGCGACCAGCCGGCCGTCGGCCCCCACCACGCCGGCCGCCATCTTGGTGCCCCCCACGTCCAGCGCCAGCACCGTCTCCACTGCTGGTGGAACCTACCGGGCGGCCGCGACCTCGGAGCCGTGGATCCCGGCCTACCCTGTCCCGGCCGCGCAACGACCCTTCGAGGAGCACCCCAGGTGGCCATCAGGCAGCAGTCCCAGGTTGGCGGAGCCACCTTCGCCGCCCACCACGGTGCTGTCCTCGCCAACATCGAGCGTGTGATCCAGGGCAAGCCCGAGGTCATCGAGCTGGTGTTGCTCTGCCTCATCTCAGAGGGCCACCTGCTCATCGAGGACGTGCCGGGCGTGGGGAAGACGAGCCTGGCCAAAGCGTTGGCGGCGTCGATCGACGGCACCTTCGGCCGGATGCAGTTCACCCCCGACCTCCTGCCCACGGACGTGGTGGGCCTCACGGTGTGGAACCGCAACACGAGCGAGTTCGAGTTCCGGCCCGGTCCGGTCTTCGGGAACATCGTGCTGGCCGACGAGATCAACCGGGCCTCGCCGAAGACGCAGTCCGCCCTGCTCGAGGCGATGGCGGAGGCGCAGGTAACCGTGGACGGCACCACCTACCCGTTGGCCAACCCCTTCATGGTCATCGCCACGCAGAACCCCATCGAGCACGAGGGCACCTACCCGCTGCCGGAGTCCCAGCTCGACCGGTTCCTGATGCGGGTGTCGGTCGGATACCCCTCCGCCGAGAGCGAGCTGCAGATCCTCGACACCCACGGCGACCACGACGCCCTGGCCGACATCGGCCCGGTGATCTCGGCCGCCGATGTGGAGGCGCTGTCCGCCGCCGCCAAGGGGGTGCACGTCGCCCCGGCCCTCAAGGGGTACCTCGTCGAGCTGGCCGGGGCGTCGCGCCGCCATCCCCACCTCTCCCTCGGCATGTCGCCTCGAGCCACCCTTGCCCTCCAGAAGGTGGCGCGGGCGCGGGCGGCGACCAGCGGCCGCACCTACGTCGTCCCCGACGATCTCAAGGCACTGGCCGAGCCCGTCCTCGCCCATCGCCTCCTGGTGACGCCCGAGGCCCAGCTCCAGGGCATCTCGACCGGCGACGCCCTCACCGAGGTGCTGCGAGCCGTCCCGGTCCCGGCCGGCAAGCCTCGTTGAGCCCCGGGTGCTGACGCGGCAGGGGTGGCTCGTGGGGCTCGGCGCCGGGGCGCTGCTGGTCATGGGCCGGGTGCTGGGGCTCGTCGAGCTCCTCGCCCTCAGTGTGGTGGCCGCCGCCCTGGTGATCGGCTCCGCCATCCTCTCGGCCTCGGCCCGGCTCGAGCTGGAGGTCGGTCGAGCCATCCACCCCGCCCGAGTCCACGTCGGCACCTCCAGCCGCGTCGATCTCACCATCCGCAACCTGCGGGCAGGGGGCACGCCGGTGCTCCGCCTGCGGGATCCGGTGTCGGGCACCCGCGGCGCGGATCTGCTCGTGCCACCACTTGGGCGCGGTGAGCGGACCGTCGCCGCCTACCGCCTGCCCACCGATCGACGCGGGCTGGTGCACATCGGGCCGCTCGACGTCGTGGTCGGAGATCCCTTCGGGCTCACCAGCCTGGCCACGGTGGCGGCGCCGGCGGTGGCGCTCACGGTGTACCCGCACGTCGACCAGATCGACCCGCTGCCGTACACGACCGGGCACGACCCCCTCGCCGGTGCCAAGCAGCCGAACTCGCTCGGTCGAACCGGAGAGGACTTCTACGCCCTTCGCCCCTACGTGGTGGGCGACGACCTGCGCCGGATCCACTGGCCTTCCTCGGCCCGACACGACGAGCTCCTGGTGCGCCAGAACGAGCTGCCGTGGCAAGGCCGAACCACGATCCTGCTCGACGTGCGCAAGGCGGCCCACAGCGGCGACTCCCTCGAGGTGGCGGTGTCGGCGGCGGCCAGCATCGTGGCCGCCACCGCCCGGCGCCACGACCTGATCCGCCTCATGACGACGGCGGGGTCCGATTCCGACTTCGCTCCCGGCTCCGACCACGTCGAGGCGATCATGGAGCACCTGGCGGTGGTGCCCGCCGTCCCGACCGGCAGCCTCCGGCGATCGATCGAGATGCTCGGCCACCGCTCCACCGGGGGTGCGCTCGTCGTGATCGTGGCGGAGGTGCCGTCCGACGACCTGAGGGCCGCCGTCCACCTGCGCAGCCGCTACGGCTCGCTCACCATCGTGCACATCGACCGCTCGGCGTGGGACCCGGACGCGCCGGAGGGCCCGGCCCCGGCCGTGCCCTCCCTCCGCGTGACCCGCCAGGCCCCCTTCGCCACGGGCTGGAACGCCTACGTGCGCAGCTCCATCCGCCGGGGCCGCACCGCCGTGGGCGCCAGCCGATGACGACCCGCCGACCGCTCGTGGTCGCCGCCGAGGTGGGTCTGGCCGGCGTGACGTTGGCGGCCGTGCTCGGCATGAGCCGGCTCTTCGACGGAGGCGGCTGGCTCGGACCTCTCGCCGCCAACGCCGTCGTCGCCCACCTGGTGGCGGCGGGACTGCGGCGTCGGGGCGTGTCGCTGCCGGTCACCGGTGCCCTGATGGTCGTGGGGGCCGCCATCGTGGCGAGCTGGACGTCGTACTGGTCCACCACCATTGCCGGGATCCCGACCGGCGACACCTGGTCGACGATGAGCTCGGACCTCGGCGATGCGTGGCGGCTGTACCAGGACGTCATCGCTCCCGCCCCGGCGGAGACCGGGTTCGTGCTGGCCAGCTGCGTCGCCATGTGGTGCGTCGCCTTCGTCGCCGACTGGGCTGCGTTCCGCCTCTGGGTGCCCTTCGAGGCCACCCTGCCCGCCGGCACCCTCTTCCTGTTCACGGCCCTGCTCGGCACGCCGCGTGGGCGCAGCTGGGCCGTCGCCCTGTACGCCTGCTCCCTGCTGGCCTTCCTGCTCCTGCACCGCATCGCCCGCCAGGACGGCAGCAGCCACTGGGTGGCCGACCGGCGGGGGGTGGGCCACCGCTCGCTCCTCACCGCCGGCGCCGGGTTGGCCGTGGTGGCGGTGGCGGCTGGGGCGGTGCTGGGGCCAGCCGTCCCCGGGGCGGACTCCCCCGGCGTCCTCGACCCGCGCTCGCTCCGCGGCGACGACGGACGGGTCACCATCAGCCCGCTGGTCGACATCCGGTCGCGCCTGGTGGACCAGTCGGCGGTCGAGGTGTTCACGGTGCGCTCCCCCGTCCGCTCATACTGGCGCCTCACATCTCTCGAGCGCTTCGACGGCCGGTTGTGGTCCTCGAGCGGCAGCTACGGGAGGGCCGAAGGAGAGCTTCCTGAGTCGGTGCCCGTCCAGGTCGCCAGGGAGACCGTCGAACAGACCTTCACGATCTCGGCGCTGGCCGCCATCTGGCTCCCCGCCGCCTACGAGCCCCGCGCCATCGACGTGCAGGGTCTGGAGGTCCGCTACGACGAGGACTCGGCCACCCTCATCGTCGACAACGACGTCACCAACAGCGACGGGCTCGCCTACACGGTCAGCTCGGCCTCCCCCCGCATCGCTACGGACGATCTGAGCGGCCTGACCGCCGAGGCTCCCCAGGAGATCCGCGATCGCTTCCTCGCCCTTCCTGACGGCTTCAGCCCCCGGGTGCAGGGCCTGGCCCTCGAGCTCACCGCCGGCGCCACCAGCCCCGCTGCCCAGGCCCGGGCCCTGCAGGATCACCTCCGCAGTTTCCAGTACTCGCTCGACAGGCAGCCCGGGCACAGCGAGGACGCGCTGGAGGACTTCCTCTTCACCACCCAGGTCGGGTACTGCGAGCAGTTCGCCGGCGCCTTCGCGGCCATGGCCCGCTCCATCGGCCTGCCGGCCCGCGTGGCGGTGGGCTTCACCCCGGGCGAGGAGGACCCCGCCACGCCTGGCTTCTTCCGGGTGCGGGGCGAGTACGCCCACGCCTGGCCCGAGGTGTACATCGAAGGAGCCGGGTGGGTCCTCTTCGAGCCGACTCCCGGCCGGGGCGCTCCGAACACCGAGTCCTACACCGGCGTGCCCGAGGCTCAGGCCGCCGCCAACGATCCCGGCGCCGTGGTCACCGCCCCCCCGACCTCCGTCGGCGACCTGATCCCGAGCGACAGCTCGAACACCACGCTCGACCCGCGAGATCCGAGCGGCCAGCTGGACACCGCCGAGCAGGGTGGCAGCGACGAGGGCGCGGCCGACTCCGCCCCCGTCCGCCTGGTGCTCAGGCCGCTGGCGCGGCTGGCGCCGATCGTGGGTGGCGTCGTGCTGACGTACGTCGTCCTCGTTCCCCTCGGGTTGCTGCTGCGCCGGGTCCGGCGGAGGCGTCGGGCGACGACCGCATTGGCTCAGATCGAGCTGGCCTGGCTGGAGTCGGTCGAAGAGGCCGCCGTGATCGGGTTCGACGAACGGGCCAGCGACACCTACCCGGA
>Ga0136618_10000551_pt1 | contig 13038 bp, 14 predicted proteins | sample AntDrymUQ3302106_2_FD_104805 | JGI IMG/M metagenome (GOLD analysis project Ga0136618, IMG submission 104805) | Polar desert sand microbial communities from Dry Valleys, Antarctica - metaG UQ330 (21.06) | ecosystem: Environmental > Terrestrial > Soil > Desert | place: Antarctica: Dry Valley... | reverse complement strand
GCCCCGGATGTAGATGAAGGCGCGCGACGCCCCGACCGCGTAGCAGCAGAGGGCGATCCCCTCGATCAGCAGGTGCGGGTCGGTCTCCATCAGCTCGCGGTTGCTGAAGGTGCCCGGCTCGCTCTCGTCGGCGTTGACTGTCAGGTACTTCTGCCCCGGACCCTTGGGGATGAACGACCACTTGCGCCCGGCGGGGAAACCCGCGCCGCCGCGCCCGAGGACGGGGTAGTGGTGCTCGATCTCGCCGGCGAGCTCGACCTCGCGGTCAGCGATCGCTTCCGGTCGCTCGTCGACGAAGCGATCGCGGAGCGCCCGCGCCTCGTCGTGGCGGACATCGCCGGAGTCAGCTTCATGGACTCGACGATGCTGCGAGAGCTGCTGCGGGCGCATCGGACGCTGCAGGAGGAGGGCTCCCGCCTGGTCGTCGCCGCGGTGCAGCCACCGGTCCAGCGATTGCTCGAGCTGACGGGGACCGACGAGCTCTTCACGCTGGCTTCGGACCGTGACGAGGGCTTCACCGCCTAACATCGCGGCTGCGATGACGATCCAGCAGGACCACTCAGAGTCTGTCGCGCCCCACCGCTCGATCGCGGCCGACATCTCCAACGTGGTCGTCCGGCTGTTCCGCGAGCACTTCGGCAAGGGGCCCACCCAGGCCAAGACGCTCATCCACGACGACGTGATCGTGTGTGTCCTGCGGGGAGGCTTCACTCACGCCGAGAAGACGCTCTATGCGGCGGGCCGCCCCGATGTCGTCGAGGATGGCCGCCGGGCGATGCAGGAGATCCTCGAGCGGGAGATGCGCTCTCACGTCGAGCGGCTCAGCGGCCGGCGCGTGCAGGCCTTCCTGAGCGCCAACCACCATGATCCCGACGCCAGCGTCGAGATCTTCCTGCTCGAGCCCGAGGATCGCTAGGCCGCCGAGCGCACCTGGCTCTGCAGGTCCTCGATCGTGCGCCGAAGCAGGCGCGAGACGTGCATCTGGGAGATGCCCAGGCGCTCGCCGATCTCAGACTGGGTGAGGTCGCCGCCGTAGCGCAGCGCGAGGATGCTGCGCTCCCGGTCGGGCAGCCCGCGCACGAGCCGGCCGATGGTGACGGCCTCGTCAGTGCGCTCGTAGCCCGGGTCCAGGTCGCCGATCCGCGCCAGCGGGCTCTCGTCCTCGTCGTCGCCGGCCTGCGAGGGCCGGTCCAGCGACGCCGGACGCATGGCTCGCAGCGCCTCGCGCGCCTCGAGCACCTCCTCGATGTCGCGGCCGAGGCTCGAGGCGAGCTGCTCCACGGTGGGGGGCCGCCCCGCCTCGGTGGTCATCACGTCGACCTTGCGCTGCACGGCGAGGGCAAGCTCCTGGAGGTCGCGGGGAACGCGGATGGCCCAGCCCTTGTCGCGAAAGTGGCGGCGCAGCTCTCCGACGATGGTCGGAACGGCGAACGACGCGAACGCCGACCCGCGGTCGGGATCGAACCTCCTGATCGCCTTCAGCAGACCGAGCGCAGCGACCTGCTCGAGATCCTCGAGCGGCTCCTCGCCGCGGTGATAGCGCCGGGCGAGGCTCCGCGCCAGCGGCATGAACGCCTCGACGGTCTGGGCGCGAACACGGGGCGATGCATCCTGCTGGCAGCGCCGGATGAGCTCGCGGTCCTCGACGTCACGGGCTACACGGCGTTCGCGGCCATCGGCGGCGTGACGGGCGCGACGGACGGGTCGGGGTACCGGAGCGGTATTCGAAGCGGACATAAGAGACCTCCAAAGGACCAGATTCGGCAGGCAACAACTTCCCGGGTCGGAACCCGGGGAAGAGGGGACTTCCGGCTTCCCCCTGGGGCCGCCGGGATCCATCCTTTTCTCTTGTGTCATCGCCACCATCCGAGTCGGGCGCTGACTGGTTCAAATCATCCCCCGCTCCAGGGGGCGACAAACCTCAGCTCTGCGGCTTCGGCGCTTCGCCGGCGTCGATGGTGGACTCGCCCTCGCCCTCGCCGCCGACCGAGTCGCGCTTGTAGCGCCCGCGCGCGGGCTCGTCGGGTTCCAGGGACGGCCCGCGCCCGCCCGACTTGGGCCCGGAGATCGGCTCGCCGGAGCCCCCGCTGCGGTCCGCGTCGCCTTCCGCGTGCTGGGGGGAGTCGCCCACCGCCGTCGGATCCCCCGGTTCCGGAGCAGCGGGCGAGGACGACGTGCTCTCGCCCGTGGCGCGCATGACGAAGAACGCGACGCCTCCACCGATGACGATGCACAGGAGAATTCCGATCACCACGATGAGCATGCGGTGAAGGTACCCCGCAACGGGGTACGGAGAACCCATGGGACCCATCGTCATCCTCGACGTGGACGGCACGCTCGTCGACACCAACTACCACCACGCGCTCGCGTGGTACCGGGCGTTCCGGCGCTTCGAGGTCACCCTCCCGCTCGCCCGCCTGCATCGCCACATGGGCATGGGAGGCGACCAGCTCGTGGCCGAGGTGGCCGGAAACGACTTCGAGTCCGAGCACGGCAACGACGTGCGTGACGCCGAGAAGGAGGAGTTCGGGGCCCTGATCGGCGAGGTGGCCGCCCTCGAGGACGCGACCGAGCTGATCGCCGCCCTCGGCGACGCGGGCTGCCGCCTCATCCTCGCCTCCTCGGCAAAGGAGGAGGAGATCGAGCACTACATCGAGCTGCTCGGTGCCGACGACGTGCCCTACACGACTTCTGCGGACGTGGAGCAGACCAAGCCGGACCCCGATCTCGTGGTCGCTGCGCTGGAGAAGGCCGACGGTGACGGCTCGGCGCTGATGATCGGAGACACGCCGTGGGACTGCGAGGCGGCCAAGGGCGCCGGCGTCCCGATGGTGGGGGTCCTGCTGGGGGGGTTCAGCGAGAAGGAGCTGCGCGAGGCCGGCGCCAAGCGCGTCTACGCTGCACTGCGCGACATCATCGCGGACATGGACGCGCTGCTCGAGGCGGCCGAGCCGCCGACGCGCTGACACGCCCGGTTTCGGAGCGGCCCGTCCCGGTTATGGACAAGGTATGGGATTTACTGACAAGATCACGGGCCGCGCGAAGCAGGCCCTCGGCGACCTCACCGGCGACAGGTCGACGAAGCGCGAGGGCCGCAAGGAGGAGCGCAAGGGCGAGGCGAAGGACGAGCTCGCCAGCGCGGAGAACCGCGCCGACGCGAAGGCCGACGAGGTCTCGAATCTCGAGCGCAAGACGCGCTGAGCGCGCGCTGCGCCGCGGTCCCCCGACGGCGTAGCGCCCCGCGGCCCGGTGCCCTCCGGCACCGGGCCGCTTTTCGTTCTACGCCAGGCCCTCTGCCTCATACTCGCGCAGGTAGCCTTCGAAGAGCCGGCGATGGCCCTCTTCGTCGTGGAGGATGGCGATCATCATGTCGTTGGTCACGGGATCCACGCCCTCGGTGAACTCGATCATCTCGTTGTAGAACTCGATCGCGCCGGTCTCAGCCTCGATCACGCCCTTGATGACGTGGACTAGGTCGGTCTGGTGCTCGGGCGGCTGCAGGTAGGTCTGCTCGGCGCTGAACTCCAGCGACCCCGGCACCACGCCGTAGAGGTCCTTGATGCGGCGGGCGAACTGCTGCGCGTGTCCCAGCTCCTCCTGAACGTCCTTGTCGAGGGACTCGATGACCTCCTGCGCGCGGATGCCGTCCGGGTTGACCGAGTTCGTGATGTAGCTCATCACCGTCTCGATCTCCATCCAGTAGGCCTTCTTGAGCATCTCGACCAGCTGCTTGCGCTTTTCCGTGCTGTCCTCGGAGAGGATGCCGGTGCTCGAGGCACGTACGGCCATGGGCTGTCTCCTTGCGTTCGCTTCTTGAGTGGTTGCGCAGTACGGCTACCCGGGTAGCGCAGCCTCGATGCGAATCGTGGTGACCGGCGCAAGCGGCAACGTGGGCACGAGCCTGGTGCGCGCCCTGGCGGCGGACGACCGCGTGCTCGACATCGTCGGCCTCGCCCGCCGCCGGCCGGCGTGGACCGCCGACAAGCTCGCCTGGGTGCAGGGCGACGTCGCCGACGCGCCGCTGGAGTCGCTCTTCGCCGGCGCCGACGCCGTGATCCACCTGGCCTGGCTGATCCAGCCCTCGCGCGACCAGGCCGTGACCCACCGCGCCAACGTCGAGGGCAGCCAGAGGGTCTTCGAGGCGGCCGCCGCGGCCGGCGCCGGCGCGCTCGTGCACGCCTCCTCGGTCGGCGCCTACTCGCCGGGCCCCAAGGACCGCGCCGTCGACGAATCGTGGCCCACCGGCGGCGTCGAGTCGTCGTTCTACTCCCGCCACAAGGTCGCCGCCGAGCGGGCGCTCGACCGCATCGAGCGCGAGCACCCCGCACTGCGGGTCGTGCGGCTGCGCCCCGGGCTGATCTTCAAGGGCGAGGCGGGGACGGAGGTCCGCCGCCTCTTCGCCGGGCCGTTCCTCCCGTCGCCGCTGGTCCGGCCGCGCATGCTGCGCGTCGTCCCGCGCATCTCCCGGCTGGTCTTCCAGGGCGTCCACAGCGCCGACGTCGCCGAGGCCTACCGCCTCGCGGCGCTGGAGCCCGCCGCGCGCGGCGCCTACAACGTCGCCGCCGACCCCGTGATCGACCCTGGCGTCCTCGCCCGCGAGCTGGGCGCGTTGCAGCTGCCGCTGCACGCCGGGGCGGTGCGCGCGCTCACAGACCTCACCTGGCGGCTGCGCCTGCAGCCCACGCCTCCCGGCTGGCTCGACATGGCGCGCGCGGTGCCGGTGATGTCCAGCGACCGAATCCGCGGCGAGCTTGGCTGGAGCCCCCGCCACACCGCGCTGGAAGCGCTGCGCGAGCTGCTGGAGGGCATGGCCGACGGCCGCGGGCTCGACACGCCGCCGCTGCGGCGTCGCGGCCGCGGTGAGGAGATCGCCGGGGGCGTGGGCGACCGCAACCCGGCCTAGCCCTCCGAGCGGGTCAGGACTCCCACTTGCCCGACGGTCCGGGCCCGCCGGTGATCGGGTTCTCCGAGGCAGGATCCCCGTTGCGCTCGTAGTGGAAGCTCATGCGGACCTCGGTCCCGGCGCCGGGACCGCCGCGCATCTCGAAGGCGTCGGACAGCGCGGCGATCAGCGGCAGCCCCAGGCCGAGCGCCGTGGTGCCCGCGCGAGTCGGCCGCGGCGCTATGCCGGCGCCCTGGTCGCGGACGACGACCGTCAGCCGGTCGTGGTCGGCGAACATCTCGACGTCGAGCCGGCCCTCGTGACCGTCGTAGGCGTGGACCACCGCGTTGGTGCAGGCCTCGGTGACCGCCATCTTGGCGTCGGACAGCACGTCCTCGTCGATGGCCAGGCCGTCGGCGACGCCGACCAGCGCCTGTCGCACGACGCCGACCCCCTCCGCCCGGGCGGGCAGGTCGAGGTGGACGATGGGAACTTCCTCGGAGCTCATGCGTCGGCCGGGGCCGAGCGCGCCGCGTCCAGAGCGTCCTCGTGCGAGCGCACCACCGGGAAGACCGGGACCAGGCCGGTGATCTCGAGGATGCGGGCAACCCCGGGCTCGGGGTCCTCGCCGAGGCAGACGACGTAGCCCATCGAGCGCTCGATCGCCTGCCGCCGCGCCTCCAGGAGGCCTCCCAGGATGGAGGAATCCAGGAAGGTCGCGCCGGACAGGTCGACCACGACGCCAACCGGCCCCGCGGCCATCGCCTCGTCCAGGCGATCACGCAGCGCGGGAGCGGTGTAGATGTCGTGTTCGCCGCGGACGACCACGAGCAGTACGTCGCCGTGGCTGTCGTCCAGCACGATTGTCCGAGCGTCCATTTGCGCACGAAACATACCCCGAGTGCGCGTCACCTAACGTGCGCGCCCGGATGGGCGAGTCCGACCCCCTGTCGACGTACCGCCAGAAGCGTGACTTCGGGGATACCCCGGAGCCGCCGCCGACCACACACGGCGGGCCGGGAGGCCCGCTCGCGCGGTTCGTCGTCCAGGAGCACCACGCGACCCGGCTGCACTGGGACCTGCGCCTGGAGCACGAGGGAACGCTGGCGTCGTGGGCCGTGCCGAAGGGCATCCCGCCCGATCCGCAGCGCAACCACCTCGCGGTGCGCACGGAGGACCACCCGCTCTCCTACCTCGACTTCCACGGCGTGATCCCGGAGGGCAACTACGGCGCCGGCAGGATGACCATCTGGGACCAGGGGGTCTTCGAGCTCGAGAAGTGGCGCGAGACGGAGGTCATGGTGGTGCTGCACGGCGAGCGCGTGCAGGGCCGTTACGTCCTGTTCCACACGCGCGGCAAGGACTGGATGATCCACCGCATGGACCCGCCGCAGGATGCAGAGCGGGAGCCCATGCCCGAGCCACTGAAGCCCATGCTGGCTCGCTCCGGCCCGCTGCCGCCCGACCAGGAGCACTGGGCCTTCGAGGTCAAGTGGGACGGCGTCCGCGCGCTGGCGTACTCCGAGGGCGGCCGGCTCCGGCTCCAGAGCCGCTCCGGCCGCGACATCACCGCGCAGTACCCCGAGGTCCGGGGCCTGGCCGAGGAGCTGGGCTCGCGCGACGCGATCCTCGACGGCGAGATCGTCGCCTTCGGCGAAGACGGGCTGCCGAGCTTCGAACGGCTGCAGGGCCGGATGCATCTCGTCAATCCGCGGCAGGTGGCGCGCCTGGCGCGCGAGGCGCCCGTCGCCTACGTGGTCTTCGACCTGTTGTGGCTCGAGGGGCGCTCCCTGCTCGAGCTCGAGTACCGCGCGCGTCGGAAGGCGCTGCTCGGCCTCGAGCTCGCCGGCGCCCACTGGCAGGTCCCGGGCCATCACGTCGGCGACGGCGACGCGCTGCTCGAGCTCACCCGCCGCCAGAGCCTCGAGGGCGTCATGGCCAAGCGCCTCGACTGCCCCTACACGCCCGGGCGTCGCTCGCACGGCTGGGTCAAGGTCAAGAACGTGCGCCGCGTGTCGCTGGTCATCGGCGGCTGGCTGCCGGGCGAGGGCGGGCGCTCGGGCCGGCTCGGTGCCCTCGCGGTCGGCTACCACGAGGAGGGGGCGCTGCACTACGCCGGCCGGGTCGGCACGGGCTTCACCGAGGCCGAGCTGACCCGGCTGACCCGCCTGCTCGAGCCGCTCGCCCGCGACACGTCGCCCTTCGAGGGCCGCCAGCCGCCCAAGGCGCTGCGGGCGGTCGAGCCGCGGCTCATCTGCGACGTCGAGTTCATCGAGTGGACCCGCACGCGCACCCTGCGCGCCCCGTCCTACAAGGGGCTGCGCGACGACCTCGCGCCGGAGCAGGTGGAGTTCGACCCGGGCGCCTAGGGCGCGTTCATGCCCGGATCCCGGCGAGGATCACGTCGCAGAAGCGGTCGGCGACCTCGGCGGCGGAGAGGCGGCCGGCGGGGTCGAACCAGGCCGGCATGTGGTTGACCATGCCGAGGAACGCGAGGAGAGCGAGGCCGCGGTCCTGCACCGCGAAGCGGCCGGCCTGCTCGCCGCGGGCGAAGATGTCCTCGAGCAGGCCCTCGAACTCGTTGCGCGCGGCCACGATCTCCGCCCAGCGCGGATCGGTCTGGACAGTGCGGCGCTCGGCCTGGAAGACCACCATGTGGTCGCGGTGGGACTCGACGTGCTCGACCCACTCGCGCGTCACCGCGCGCAGCTGCGCCTCGGGGTCGTCGGTCTGCGCGATCACGGCGCGGGCACGCTCGATCAGCGGGTCCAGCAGCTCCCGCTGCACGGCGACGAGCAGGTCGTGCTTGCCCCCGATGTAGTGGTAGAGGCCGCCGCGCGTGAGCTTGGTCGCGGCGAGGAGGTGCTCGATCGAGGTCGCGTGATAGCCGCGCTGCGCGAACTCCGCCGCGGCGGCGGCGACGACCGCGTCCATCCGCTTCGGGCGTGACATGCTCCCCACAATACCGACCGTTCGGTATGGTGAGCAGCCCGCCCGTGGACTTCGACCTCTCCCCAGACCATGACCTGATCCGGCGCACGGCCCGCGACTTCGCTCAGCAGCAGGTCGCCCCGGCCGCCGAGGAGCTCGACCGCACCAAGGCCTTTCCCTACGAGATCGTCAGGCAGCTGGGCGAGCTGGGCTTCATGGGGATCCCGTTTCCCGAGGCGGTCGGCGGCGCCGGCGGGGACTCGCTGGGCTACGCGATCGCCGTCGAGGAGCTGGCCCGCGTGGACTCCTCGGTGGCGATCACCATGTGCGCGCACACCTCGCTCGGCACCCAGCCGATCTTCCTGTTCGGCTCCCCGGAGCAGCGGGAGCGCTACCTCCCCGACCTCTGCGCGGGCCGCAGGCTCGGGGCCTTCGGGCTGACCGAGCCCGAGGCGGGGTCGGACGCCGGCAACGTGCGAACGCGCGCCTCGCTGGCCGGCGGGGAGTGGACGATCAACGGCGCCAAGCAGTTCATCACCAACGCGGGCACCTCGATCTCGGGCCACGTCGCGATCACCGCGCGCACCGGCGAGGCAGAGATCTCCAACCTGATCGTCGACAACGGCACGCCGGGCTACGAGCCGGGCGAGCCCTACCGCAAGATGGGCTGGAACGCCTCGGACACCCGGCCGCTGGCCTTCGACGACTGCCGCGTGCCCGAGGAGCAGCTGCTCGGGCCGCGCGGGAGCGGCTACCGGCAGTTCCTGCACATCCTCGACATCGGCCGCATCGGCGTGGCGGCGATGGGCGTCGGCCTCGCACAGGGCGCACTGGACCAGGCGCTGGCCTACGCCAAGGAGCGGCAGGCCTTCGGCCAGTCGATCTCGAAGTTCCAGGCCATCCAGGGCAAGCTGGCCGACATGGCGACCGAGATCGAGGCCGCGCGCCTGCTGACCTACAAGGCGGCCCGCTTGAAGGACCTCGGCCGCAACTTCACCCTGACCGCCGCGCAGGCCAAGCTCAAGACGGGCCGGCTCGCGGTGCGCTGCGCCGAGGAGGCCGTGCAGATCCACGGCGGGTACGGCTACATCGAGGAGTACCCCGTCTGCCGCATGTACCGCGACGCCAAGATCCTCACCATCGGCGAGGGCACCGACGAGGTGCAGCAGATGGTCATCGCGCGCGCGCTCGGGGCATGACCGCCGTGGGAGAGTCGGCCCGCATCCGCGAGGTCGGCCCGCGCGACGGCTTCCAGAACGAGCCGGAGATCATCCCGACCGCTGTCAAGATCGAGTTGATCGACGCTCTCGCGCGCACGGGCCTGACCCGGATGGAGCTCACGAGCCTCGTGCGGCCCGACGTCGTGCCCCAGCTCGCCGACGCCCGCGAGGTGCTGGCGGGGGTCGACATCCCCGCCGGCGTGGCCCGCTCCGTGCTGATCCCCAACGAACGCGGCCTCGAGGCCGCGCTCGAGCTCCAAGAGCGCTTCGACGAGGTCAACGTGTTCCTCTCGGCGACCGAGAGCCACAACCGGGCCAACGTCAACCGGTCGGTGGAGGAGTCGCTCGCCGGTCTGGAGCGCGTGCTGGCGCGCGCCCGCGACGCCGGGCTGCGTTGCGAGGGTGTCATCAGCGTCGCCTTCGGCTGCCCGTACGAGGGCCGCGTGGATCCCGGGCGGGTCTTCGCGATCGCGCGGAGGCTGGCGGCGGCAGGCGCGCAGGAGGTGGCGTTCGGCGATACCACCGGGATGGCCAACCCGGTCGGGGTGCGGCAGTTCTTCGAGGCGGCGCGCGCTGCGCTGGGCGCGGACGTGCTGCTGACGGCCCACTTCCACAACACGCGCGGGCAGGGCCTGGCCAACGTCTATGCGGCGTGGTGCGCGGGCGTGACCTCGTTCGAGGCGAGCTTCGGCGAGCTGGGCGGCTGCCCGGTGCCCGCCGGCGCGACCGGCAACGTCGCCACGGAGGACGTCGTCTCGATGCTGCACGAGATGGGCGTCGAGACCGGCGTCGACCTGCCTGCCCTCGTGGAGTGCTCGCGCGCCGCCCAGGCGCACCTCGGGCGCCCGCTCGGCTCTCACACGCTCGTCGCCGGGCCGGTGGACTGGCATGTTTGACTCCGTCCTCATCGCCAACCGCGGGGAGATCGCCCGCCGCGTGATCCGGACGCTTCGCCGCCTGGGCATCCACTCGGTCGCGATCTACACCGATGCCGACGCCGCGGCCCCCCACGCGCGCGAAGCCGACGACGCGCAGCGCGTCTCCTCCTATCTCGATGCCCAGGCGGTGCTGGCCGCCGCGGCGGGCGTGGACGCGATCCATCCCGGCTACGGGTTCCTGTCGGAGAACCCCGTGTTCGCGCGCGCCTGCGCCGCGGCGGGAATCGCCTTCGTCGGCCCGAGCCCCGAGGCGATCGAGTTGATGGGCGACAAGCTCCGCGCCAAGGCCATCGCCGAGGCGGCCGGGCTGCCCGTCGTGCCGTCGTACTCGCTCGAGGAGGCGCGCACGTCCGGCGACTACCCGCTGCTCGTCAAGGCCGCCGCGGGCGGCGGCGGGCGCGGGATGCGCGTGGTGCAGCGCCCCGCGGACCTCGACGCGGCGCTCGCCGCCGCGCAGCGCGAGGCGCTCGCGGGCTTCGCCGATGATCGTGTGTTCGTCGAGCGCTTCCTGCCCCGTGCCCGGCACATCGAGGTCCAGGTCATCGGCGAGGTCTCGCTGGGCGAGCGCGAGTGCTCGCTTCAGCGCCGCCACCAGAAGCTGATCGAGGAGTCTCCATCGCCGGCGGTCGACGCCGGCCTGCGCGCCCGGCTCGGCCGCGAGGCCGTCGCGCTGGCCCGCGCGGCCGGCTACACCAACGCGGGCACCGTCGAGTTCCTCTGCGACGCCGACGATCCGGGCGTCCACTACTTCCTGGAGATGAACGCCCGGCTCCAGGTCGAGCACCCGGTCACCGAGCTCGTCTGCGGCCTGGATCTGGTCGAGTGCCAGCTGCGCGTCGCGGCGGGGGAGGAGCTGGGCTTCGACCGGGTCGAGCTGCGCGGCCACGCCGTCGAGGCGCGCGTGAACACCGAGGACGCGAACTTCCTTCCTTCCGCCGGTACGGTGCTGCTGTACAACCGGCCTGCCGGCGTCCGCGTCGACGACGGCATCGAGGTGGGGTCGGTCGTGAGCACGGACTACGACTCGCTGCTGGCCAAGGTGATCGTCCATGCCGACGACCGCGCGGGCGCGCTCGCGCGGCTCGATCGCGCGCTGGCGAGCACGGCGATCCTCGGCGTTGCCACGAACGTGGGCGTCCTGCGTGGCCTGCTGGCCGACGACGACGTCCGCGCGGGACGCCTCGATACCGGGCTGGTCGTGCGCAAGGGGGTGCCAGGACCCCACTTGGCGCACGCGGAGGTGGCTCGGGAGGCGGCGCGCGTCGAGCTCGCTGCGCAGCCGGGGCGCACGGATGGCTGGCGCCTGGGCGGCGCGCGCGCGCCGAGCTGGTGGCTGCTGGCGGTCGACGGTGGTGAGGCGGTCGAGGTCGAGCTCCCGGCGGGCGAGGCGCCCGACCCCCACTGGGTGCACGCGCGCGAAGGCGACACGCTCTGGCTGGGCCGCGAGGGCTGCGCCTGGCGGGTGCGCCGGCCGCCGATCGAGGAGGCCCGCCAGGCCGCGGTGCACGGCGACCTGCGCGCGCCCATGCCCGGCTCCGTGCTGCTGGTCAATCACTCGCCCGGGGACGCCGTCCGGGCCGGCGACGCGATCGTCGTGCTCGAGTCCATGAAGATGGAGCTTGCCATCGCGGCGCCGGCCGACGGGACGGTGGCCGAGGTCTCCGTGGCCGTCGGCGACCGCGTCAAGCAGGACCAACCGCTGGCCCGCGTCGAATGAGCGGGCTCGCGGATCTCGTCGGCGACCTCGACACGCAGCTCGCGCGTGTGCGCGCCGGCGGCGGCGAGCGCGCCCGCGCGCGTCACGTCGAGCGCGGCAAGCTGCTGCCGCGCGAGCGCGTGGACCGCCTCCTGGACCCCGGCGCGCCCTTCCTCGAGCTGTCGCCGCTCGCCGCGCTCGGCCTCTACGACGACGACGCGCCGGGCGCGGGCATCGTCACCGGCGTCGGCCGCGTGTCCGGCCGCGAGTGCGTGATCGTCGCCAACGACGCGACGGTCAAGGGCGGCACCTACTACCCCATGACGGTCAAGAAGCACCTGCGCGCGCAGGAGGTGGCGCTGCACAACCACCTGCCCTGCGTCTACCTCGTCGACTCGGGCGGGGCCTTCCTCCCGCGCCAGGAGGACGTCTTCCCCGACCGCGAGCACTTCGGCCGGATCTTCTTCAATCAGGCCACCATGTCCGCGCGGGGCATCCCGCAGATCGCCGCCGTGATGGGCTCCTGCACCGCCGGCGGCGCCTACGTCCCGGCGATGAGCGACGAGTGCGTGATCGTGCGCGAGCAGGGCACGATCTTCCTCGGCGGCCCGCCGCTGGTCAAGGCGGCCACGGGCGAGGAGGTGACGGCCGAGGAACTCGGCGGCGGCGACCTCCATTCCCGGGTCTCCGGGGTGACCGACCATCTCGCCGACGACGACGCCCACGCGCTGCAGATCGTCCGGCGCATCGTGGCGACGCTGGCGCCGAGGGCGCCGGCGCCCTGGGAGCGGGCGCCCGCCGGGCCGCCCGCGGTCGACCCGAGCGACCTCTACGACGTCGTTCCCGCCGACCTGCGCACCCCCTACGACGTGCGCGAGGTCATCGCGCGGCTGGTGGACCACTCGCGCCTGCACGAGTTCAAGGCGCTCTACGCGCCGACGCTCGTTTGCGGCTTCGCGCATCTCAACGGCCACCCGATCGGCATCCTCGCCAACAACGGAATCCTGTTCTCGGAGTCCGCGCTGAAGGGCGCGCACTTCATCGAGTTGTGCGACCAACGACAGATTCCACTGCTGTTCCTGCAGAACATCACGGGCTTCATGGTCGGCCGCGACTACGAGGCGGCCGGGATCGCCAAGCACGGGGCCAAGCTCGTCACCGCCGTCGCCACGGCCCGGGTCCCGAAGCTCACGGTGATCATCGGCGGCTCCTTCGGCGCGGGCAACTACGGCATGTGCGGCCGCGCGTACTCGCCGCGCTTCCTGTGGACGTGGCCCAACGCGCGCATCTCGGTCATGGGCGGGGAGCAGGCGGCCGCCGTCATGGAGGCCGTCGGCCAGCCCGAGGTCGGCGCCACGCTGAAGGAGCAGT
>Ga0136618_10000545_pt1 | contig 13077 bp, 11 predicted proteins | sample AntDrymUQ3302106_2_FD_104805 | JGI IMG/M metagenome (GOLD analysis project Ga0136618, IMG submission 104805) | Polar desert sand microbial communities from Dry Valleys, Antarctica - metaG UQ330 (21.06) | ecosystem: Environmental > Terrestrial > Soil > Desert | place: Antarctica: Dry Valley... | reverse complement strand
GCCACCGCGTCGGCCAGGAGCGCACTCAGGTCGTGGGAGCAGGCGACCGCCGGAGTCTCCTGCACCACGCTCCACTCGACCGCGACTCCGCGCCCCGCGCCGATCATGGCGGCGCTCGCGCGCAGGCGCTTGCGTGCGGCCGCGCGCGCGTCGTCGCCGGCGTGGCGCAGGTCGAGCGAGAGCGCCGCGCGACCCGGGATCACGTTGCTCGCGCCCGGCTCGGCGAGCAGCTCGCCGACGGTCGCCACGAGGCCGGTGGCGGCGCGCGCGTCGGCCTCGACGGCCACGATCCACTCCGCCGCGGCGCACAGCGCGTCGTGTCGCAGCGCCATCGGGACGGTGCCCGCGTGCCCGGCGGCGCCCTCGAAGGTCACGGCCGCGCGCGTCTGGCCGGCGATCGAGGAGACGACCCCGACGGGGAGCCCGGCCGCCTCGAGCACCGGACCCTGCTCGATGTGCACCTCGCAGTAGCCGAGGATGCCTGCGGGGTCGCGGCGCGCGGAGTCCAGGCCGTCGACGTCGCCGCCGAACGAGCGGATGGCGTCCGCCATGCTGACCCCGTCGCCGTCGCGGCGCTCGAGCTGGGCGCGATCGAAGGACCCCGCGAACGCGCTGCTGCCCAGGAACGCCGTGCCGTAGCGCACTCCCTCCTCGTCGGCGAATCCGATCACCTCGATCGCGAACGGGAGGGCGCCACGGAGCCGCTCGACGCATGCGATCGCGACCAGCACGCCGAGCATCCCGTCGTAGCGGCCTGCGTCGCGCACCGTGTCCAGGTGGGAGCCCAGCAACAGCGTTGCGGCGGCGCGCGAGCCGTCCGCGGGGCGGGTGCCCTCATAGCGCCCGACGACGTTGCCGACCGCGTCGCGCCGGACGCTCATGCCGGCAGCGCGCATCCAGTCGCCGACGGCCTCGCCGGCGAGCCGCAGCGCGTCCGTCGCGAAGCGGCGCGTGAGGCGGTCCGGTTCCTCGCTGAATGCGGCAAGGACGTCGCAGCGCTCGAGCACCGTGGCGGCCGATCCGGGCACGTCGGCCGTCTGCTCCCGTGTGGTCGGATCCAAGCGGAATAGGATCGCACCATGGAGATCCTCCAGCCCGGGGGCTGGCGCGAGGCGCTGGAGATGAAGGCCGCCCAGCCGGAGGCGAAGCCGATCGCGGGCGGCACGGACGTGATGGTCGAGCTGAACTTCGACCACATCCGCCCACCGGCGATGCTCGACCTCACGCGCATCCCCGAGCTGACCGAGTGGGGCGCTGAGAACGGCAGCCTGCGGATCGGCGCCGGCGTGACCTACGCGCGGCTGATCGACGAGCTCGGCGACCGCCTGCCCGGCCTGGCGATCGCCGCGCGCACCGTCGGGTCGCCGCAGATCCGCAACCGGGGCACGATCGGTGGCAACCTCGGCACCGCCTCGCCCGCCGGCGACGGCCTGCCGCCGCTCTTCGCGGCGGGCGCCGAGGTCGAGCTCGCCTCGACCGGCGCGACGCGCCGCATCCCGGTCGCCGAGTTCATCACCGGCCCCAAGCGCAACGGCCTGGCGCCCGACGAGCTGATCGCCGGGTACTGGCTGCCGCCGGCCGGCGGGCCGCAGCAGTTCTCGAAGGTCGGCACGCGCAACGCGATGGTCATCGCCGTCTGCTCGCTGGCGCTGGCGCTGTGGCCCGACGAGCGCCGCGTGACCGCGTGCATCGGCTCGGCCGGCCCGACGCCGATCCTCGCTACCACAGCGGGCGAATTCATCGCCGGCGTGCTCGACGAGCATGGGCTGTGGGAGTCGCGCGGCGCCATCTCCGACGCGGCGCTGGAGCGCTTCGGCGAGCTCGTCGAGCAGGCCGCGCGCCCGATCAACGACGTGCGTGGCACGGCGGGCTACCGCCGCCATGCGCTGCGGGTGCTCGGCCGGCGGACGCTCTCCTGGGCCTGGGCGGAGCACCAGCGGGAGACGGGCTGATGCGCCTGACGCTCACGGTCAACGGGGAGACCCGCGAGGCCGACGGGGTATGGGAGGGCGAGAGCCTGCTCGACGCGCTGCGCGACCGGCTCGACCTGCCGGGGTCCAAGAATGCGTGCGAGCAGGGCGAGTGCGGCTCGTGCTCGGTCTACCTGGACGGCACGCTGGTCTGCGCCTGCCTCGTGTTGGCGGCGCAGGCCGAGGGGCGCGCGGTGGTGACCGTCGAGGGGATCGCCGAGGACGGCGAGCTGCACGAGATCCAGCGCGCTTTCGTGGAGGCTGGAGCAGTGCAGTGCGGCTTCTGCACGCCCGGGCTGATCGTCGCCAGCCACGACCTGCTGGCGCGCAACCCGAGCCCGAGCGATCCCGAGATCCGCGAGGCGCTGGCGGGCAACCTCTGCCGCTGCACAGGCTACGAGAAGATCCTCGACGCGGTGCGCCTGTCCGCCGAACGGCTGACGCGATGACGCCCCGCACGATCATCGAGGGCTGCGCGATCGCGACGGTCGACGCCGCCGGCACGGAGCACCGCGACGGCCACCTGGTGATCGAGGGCGACCGGATAGTGGCCGTCGGCGAGGGCGCCGCCCCGGGCACCGGCGAGGATGCGACCCGCATCGACGGCCGCGGCTGCCTCGCGACGCCCGGTCTGGTCAACTGCCACCACCACCTCTACCAGTGGGCGACGCGCGGGCTGGCCCAGCAGTCGACGCTGTTCGAGTGGCTCGTCGCGCTCTACCCCGTGTGGGCGCGGATAGACGAGGAGGTCGAGTGGGCGGCTGCGCGCGCCGGCCTCGCCGCGCTGGCGCGCTCGGGTTGCTCGACCTCGACCGACCACCACTACGTCTTCCCGGCGCATGCAGGCGACCTGCTCGAGGTCGAGGTCGCGGCGGCCGCCTCGATCGGCCTGCGCTTCCATCCCTGTCGCGGCTCGATGGACCTCGGGCAGTCCGACGGCGGTCTGCCGCCCGACGCGGTCGTCGAGGACCGCGACGCGATCCTGGCCGCCTCGGAGGCGGCGATCGACCGCTTCCACAACCCTGAGCCGGGCGCGATGGTGCGCGTCGCGCTTGCTCCCTGCTCCCCGTTCTCCGTCACTCCCGAGCTGATGCGCGAGGCGGCGGAGCTCGCGCGCCGGCGTGGCGTGCGCCTGCACACGCACCTCGCCGAGACGCTCGACGAGGAGCAGTTCTGCCGCGAGCGCTTCGGCGTGCGGCCGGTCGAGTACCTCGAGGGGCTGGGCTGGTTGGGCGACGACGTCTGGCTCGCCCACTGCGTACATCTCTCCGATGACGAGGTGCGGCGCTTCGGCGAGACGCGCACCGGCGTCGCCCACTGCCCGAGCTCCAACGCGCGGCTGGGCGCCGGCATCGCACCGGTGGCGGCGCTCACGCGGGCCGGCGCGCCCGTCGGCCTGGGCGTCGACGGCGCCGCCTCCAACGAGGCGGGCGGGCTGGCGATCGAGCTGCGCCAAGCGATGCTCTTCGCCCGCCTGGCCGGCGGCCCGGCGGCGATGACGGCGCGTGAGTCGCTGGCACTCGGGACGATCCACGGCGCCCGCTGCCTCGGCCGCGAGGACGAGCTCGGCTCGCTCGAGGCCGGCAAGCTCGCCGACATAGCGCTGTGGCGGCTGGACGGCATCGACCACGCCGGCATCGCCGACCCCGTGGCGGCCCTGGTCTTCGGCACGCCGCGCCCCGTCGAGCTGCTGCTGGTCGGAGGCCGCGCGATCGTGTCCGGCGGCGAGCTGCGCACCGTCGGCGAGCAAGGACTGGCCCAGGACCTCGAGCGCGCGAGCCGGCGACTGGCGGGTACGGTCGAGGCCGCCACATGACGACTCCCGCGACCCCCACGCGCGCGCGCCCGGCGGCTCCCGTCCAGCGCCCGAACGCGGTCGGCGTCACGACGACGCGGATCGACGGCATCCCGAAGGTCAAGGGCGAGTTCGAGTTCTCGTCGGACATGCGCATGGACGGGATGCTCTGGGGGGCGACGCTGCGCAGCCCGCATCCGCGCGCCGACATCTGGGCAATCGACATCGCACCCGCGCTGGCGATCCCCGGCGTGCATGCGGTGCTCACGCACGAGGACGTGCCCGGCCGCAAGGTCTACGGCATGGAGATCCCCGACCAGCCCGTGCTCGCCTGGGACCACGTGCGCTACCAGGGCGAGGCGATCGCGATCGTGGCCGCCGACCACCCCGAGACCGCGCGCCGCGCGGTCGCCGCGATCCAGGTTGACTTCGAGGTGCTCGAGCCGCTCGCGGACGCCGAGGCGGCGATGGCGCCGGACGCGCCGCGGCTGCACCTCTCGGGCAACGTCCTGCGTCACGTGCGCATCAATCACGGCGACCCCGAGGCGACGGCGGACGTGGTCGTGACCGGCGAGTACGAGGTCGGGATGCAGGACCAGGCGTTCCTCGGCCCCGAGTCCGGCCTTGCGGTGCCCGACGGCGAGGGCGGGGTCGACCTCTACATCGCCACCCAGTGGCTGCACGTCGACCGCGACCAGCTCGCGGAGAGCCTCGACCTCCCGCCCGAGAAGGTGCGCCTGGAGCTCGGTGGCGTCGGCGGCGCGTTCGGCGGTCGCGAGGACCTGTCGATGCAGATCCACGCGTGCATGCTCGCGCTGCACACGAACCGCCCGGTCAAGATCGTCTACAACCGCGAGGAGTCGTTCTTCGGGCACGTGCACCGGCACCCGTGCCGGATGCGCTACGAGCACGGCGCCGGGCGCGACGGCCGGCTGGTCTACGTGCGCGCGCGCGTGGTGCTCGACGGCGGCGCCTATGCCTCCAGCTCGACCGCCGTGTGCTCGAACGCCGCCTGCTTCGCGGCCGGCCCCTACGAGGTGCCCAATGCCCGCCTGGACGCCTACGTCACCTACACGAACAACCCGCCCTGCGGCGCGATGCGCGGCTTCGGCTCGGTCCAGGTGGCGATCGGGCACGAGGCGCAGATGGACAAGCTCGCCGCCGCCCTGGGGATCGACCCGGTCGAGCTGCGGATCATGAACGCGATGCGGCCGGGCAGCCGCATGCCGACGGGCCAGGTCGTGCGCGAGCCCGCCCCCGTGGTCGAGCTGCTCGAGCGGCTGCGCGCGATGCCGCTCCCGCCTGCGGCCACCGGCGACGGCCACGACCCGCGCGAGCTGCCGGGCGGCGTATCGAACACGACACGCGGCGAGAGCGTGCGCCGCGGGGTCGGCTACGGGCTCGGCTTCAAGAACGTCGGCTTCTCAGAGGGCTTCGACGACTACTCGACAGCGCGAGTGCGTCTGTCGCTCGACGGCGGCGAGCCGCTGGTCGAGGTTCACACCGCCGCGGCCGAGGTCGGTCAGGGCGTGATCACGGTCCAGGCGCAGATCGCACACACGGAGCTCGGCGTCGAGCGCGTCGCGGTGCTGGCGGCCGACACGCGCGTCGGCTCGGCCGGCTCGAGCTCCGCGTCGCGCCAGACCTACGTCACCGGCGGCGCGGTCAAGGCGGCCTGCGAGGCGGTACGCGAGCGGCTCGAGGCGCTCGCCGAGGAGCGCGGCGCACCGGCGACGCCGGCCGCCGTGCTCGGCGAGGGAGAGGCGATCGAGGAGACCGTCGAGTGGCACCACCGCGAGACGTTCCCGCTCGACGCGGACGGCCAGGGCGACGCCCACATGCAGTTCGCGTTCTCCGCCCATCGCGCGGTCGTCGACGTCGACACCGAGCTGGGGCTCGTGCGCGTCGTCGAGCTGGCGACGACCCAGGAGGTCGGCAGGGCGATGAACCCGCAGGCGCTGCTGGGCCAGATCGAGGGCGGCACGGCGCAAGGGCTGGGGCTGGCGCTGCTCGAGGAGATCCAGGTCGCGGAGGGCAAGGTGCTCAACGCATCCTTCACGGACTACCTGCTGCCGACGATCCTCGACATGCCGCCGATGCGGATCGAGCTGCTCGAGCACGCCGACCCGGAGGCGCCGTACGGCCTCAAGGGGGTCGGCGAGCCGCCCAACATCTCCACCCCGCCGGCCGTCGCCGCCGCGCTGCGCGCTGCGACAGGCCGCGAGCTGCCGCGCCTGCCGGTGCGGCCCGAGCACCTAGTGGGCCTCGATCCGGGCCCGTCCAGAGCCAGCCGCGGGCCCACCGCGGGATCGGGGAGGTGACGCAACGGTGCCCGGATACAACCGCGCACCCGTCAGCGCCGAGCTGACGATCGCCGCGTCGGCGCAGGGGCGTGAGTCGCCGCAGGCGCAGATCGACGCGCTCCGCGCTGCCGCCGGCGCGTCGGGCCTGGCGCACGAGTCGGGGCCCACGAGCACGCTGCTGGCCGGCGGCCGAGCGGAGGTGCTGGAGGCGACCTGCCAGGCGATCGAGGCGGCGCTCGACGCGGGCGCGCGCAGCGTCGACGTCCGGGTGGAGGCGACCGAGGACGCCGACCGGTTCGGCACCCTGTCGTGAGCATCGACGAGCTCGAGGAGCAGCAGTTCGTGGCCAGGTTCGGTGCGCTGTTCGAGCATTCCCCCTGGGTCGCGCGGGAGGCCTGGGCCCGGCGGCCGTTCGGCAGCAGGGAGGGGCTGCAGGCGGCGTTTGAAGCGGCGCTGCACGACGCCCCGCGTGAGCGCCAGCTCGCGCTGCTGCGAGCGCACCCCGAGTTGGCCGGGCGCGAGGCGCGGGCGGGCGAGCTCACCGCGGAGTCGGGCCGCGAACAGGCGGGGGCCGCGCTCGACCGGCTCTCCCCAACCGAGCACGCGCAGCTCGCCGAGCTCAACCGGCGCTATCGCGAGCGCTTCGGCTTCCCGATGATCGTCTGCGTGCGCGAGCACACGCCGGGCTCGATCCTCGCCTGGGGGAGCACCCGGCTCGAGCGCTCGCCCGACGAGGAGCTGGCGACCGCACTCGGCGAGGTCGCCAAGATCGCCGGCCTGCGCCTTGGGGACCTGTTGCAATGACGATCACGACGCACGTGCTCGACACGGCCCGTGGGCGGCCGGCCGCGGGCGTGCCGGTGGTGCTCGAACGCGCCGTCGGGCAGCGGTGGGAGCCGGTCGGGCGCGGCGTGACCGACGCCGACGGCCGGGCGCGCGAGCTTGGGCCGGCCTCCGGAGCCGGGCGCTACCGTCTGACGTTCGACACGGCGGCCCACCTCGGCGCAGAGGCCTTCTTCCCGCACGTGACCGTCGAGTTCCAGGTCGGCGAGGGCGAGGACCGCCTCCACGTCCCGCTCTTGCTGAGCCCGTTCGGATACAGCACGTACCGAGGGAGCTGAGCACATGTCCGCCGTGCTCGGCCCGAACAGCTATGGCAAGTCCGAGGTCCGGCTCGTGAAGGTGGACCGGGGTGCCGAGCGCCACGAGTTGCGCGACCTCACGGTCGCGGTCGCCCTGACGGGCGACTTCGAAGCCGCGCACATGCGCGGCGACAACACCGGCCTGCTCGCCACCGACACGATGCGCAACACGGTCTACGCGCTCGCCCGGCAGCATCCGATCGAGTCGCCCGAGGCGTTCGCGGCCCTGCTCGTGGAGCACTTCCTACAGGCCGGTCCGAGCGTGACGGGCGCGCGTGTGCGGATCGTCGAGCACCCGTGGGCGCGTGTGGGATCGCACCCGCAGGCCTTCGAGCGCGAGGCGGGCGGCGAGCACGTCGCGATCGTCACCGGGGATGGAGCGGGCATCGCGGTGCAGGCCGGCATCGACGACCTGCTCGTGCTCAAGACGAGCGGATCGGGCTGGGAGGGCTTTGAGCGCGAGCAGTACACGTCGCTGCCCGAGACCGATGACCGGATCATGGCCACCGTGGTGACGGCGCTGTGGGACTACCGCCACGCCGCCGAGGTCGGCTACGGGCAGACCTGGGCGGCCGCGCGCGCGACCGTCCTGGGCGCGTTCGGCGACCACTACAGCCCGTCGGTCCAGTTCACCCTGCGCCGCATGGGCGAGGCGGTCATCGACGCGCACCCCGAGATTGAGCGGGTCCACTTCTCGCTGCCCAACAGGCACCATCTGCTCTTCGACCTGGAGCGCTTCGGACTCGACAACCCGAACGTCGTCTTCCAGCCGACCACCGAGCCCTACGGGCTGATCGAGGGGACCGTCGAGCGGGGTTAGAGCCCGGCGGCGAGGCGCTCGCCGGCGGCCTGCATCGCCGCGAGGTCGGTCGCCTCGGTGACCGATTCCAAGCGGATCTCCCGAGCGGCGGCCGCGGGCAGCGCATTACGACCCACGACGGCGTGGACCGGTACGCCCGCCGCGACCGCGCGGGAGCAGATCTCGCCGACGATCTTGCCCATCGCGCTCTGCGCGTCGATCCGACCCTCGCCGACGACGACGCAGCGCGCGGCCTGCAGGCGGTCGTCGAAGCCGACGGCGTCGAGCACGTAGGGCGCGCCCGGCTCCAGCCGCGCTCCGAGTCCGGCCCAGAGGCCGCCCGCCAAGCCGCCGGCAGCGCCCGTCATCGGCACCACGCGGGGATCGTGCGGCAGCTCGACGGCGAGCGCTTCGAGCCGCTCCGCCAACCGCGCGACCATCGCCGGATCGGCGCCCTTCTGAGGCCCGTAGATCTCGGCGCAGCGCTCCCACGGCGTCTGCACGTCGCAGAGCACCACGACGGTCGCGCCGTCCAGTCCCCCGGCCTCGGCGAGCGCCGAAAGCGCGCCGCGGCCGCCGTCGACGGTGGCCGAGCCGCCGACGCCGACGAGCACCTCGCGCGCTCCCGCCTCGACCGCCGCACGGATCAGCTGACCAGTGCCGTAGGTCGTCGCCGCCCAGGGGTCGCGCTCGTCGTCGGCCACGAGCGCGAGCCCGCTCGCCGACGCCATCTCGAGCAGCGCCCGGTCGTGCTCGTCGCCGAGCAGCGCCAACTCGGCGTCGACCGGACGTCCCAGCGGGTCGCGCACCGGCACCCGTACGACGTCCCCGCCGAGCGCTGCGACCACCACGGCGAGCGTTCCCTCGCCGCCGTCCGCGACGGGGCAGCGGTCGGCCGGCGCTCCGCCGCGCTCGAGGCCGGAGGCGATCGCATCCGCGACCTCCACGGCGGAGTAGGTTCCCTTGAACGAGTCGGGTGCGACCAGTACCGGGCGCTCGGCCTGCATCGAGTCGGAACCCTATCCGATACTGCGGATTTGCCCTGCGCCAGGTCGCCTGCATCTCCTCGATCGCGGAGCGGACCTCGGCGCGCCTGGAGCCGAGCAGGCCGGCGTAGTCGAAGCCGGCCGTCTCGGCGAGCACCCGGTAGCGCTCGCCCTGCTCCGCGAGCGTGGCCGTCGAGGTGGCGAGCGCCTCGGAATACTCGAGCAGGTATGCCTTGATCGCTCCGAGGTCCTCGCCCGCGACCGGTACCGGCGCCTGCGTGGACTGCGCGGCGTCGTCATCCGAGCCGCAGGCGCCGAGCCCGAGCGCCAACGCGCCCGAGATCGCGAGCGTGGTCAACCGTGCCCCTCGTGCGATCGTCCCTGCGGCCGGCCCCTCGTCGTCGGTTAGGCAACCCTAGAAACGATGCCCGCTGGTGTCAGTGCGCGCCGGCGATCGCCGGCGCGTCGCGATCGTGGACCGCCAGCCCCTGCTTGCCGCCGTGCTTGCAGACGTACATCGCCGCGTCTGCGTCGCGCAGCAGCTCGTCCGCGTCGAGGGTGCCGCTGTCGGCGAGCGCCAAGCCCATGCTCGCCCCGATCTGCTTGATCGTGTGCGCGAGCTCGAAGGGCTCGCCGAGCGCTCTCAGGATGCGATTGGCGACGATGTGGGCGTTCTGTTCCTCGATGTCGACGAGCAACACCGCGAACTCGTCGCCGCCGAGCCGCGCCGCGGTGTCGGCGGGGCGCAGGCAGTCATCGAGCCGCGCCGCCACCTCGCGCAGCAGGTCGTCTCCCGCCTCGTGGCCCAGCGTGTCGTTGATCGGCTTGAAGTCGTCGAGGTCGATGTAGAGGATCGCGGCGTTGCCCGTGCGGCGCTTGAGCGCGTTGGCGATCCGGTCCATGAAGAGCAGGCGGTTCGCGAGCCCGGTGAGCGGATCGTGGAAAGCCTGGTGCTCGAGCGCTCCCTGGAGCTCGCGCAGCTCGACCAGCTTGCGGCCCAGCATGTCCTGCCCGAGCGCGGCGCCCGTGTGGCGGGCCAGCGTCTCGAACAGGCGCAGCTCCTCTGCCGCGAAGTCGCCGCCGACGCCGAGGCGGTCGGCCATCAGCATCACTCCGAACGCTCCGCGCTCCCCGTCGAGCGTGGCGAGCATGGCGCTGCGCACGCCCGACTCGCGCAGCATGTCGCCCAGCGCCCCGTCGAGCTCGTCGACCGACACGTGCTGTGCGGGGCGGCCGTCGAGCAGCGCGCACAGTGAAGCGGCGACGTCCGGATCGAGCGTGGCGCCGATCTGGACCTGGCCGTCGGCGCCGACGGTCACGCGCGCGCCCGGCGCCTCGGGGGCGTCGAACGTCCAGACCTGGGCGCGCTCGGCGCGGAAGGTCTCCCGAGCCATCGCAAGCATGCCGGCGAGGCCCGCGGTCGCATCCGACGCGCTCGTGAGCGCGCGGCTCGCCGCGTACAGGAACTGCAGGCTGGTGTGGCGGTTGCGCTCGGCGCTGTAGGCGCGGTAGGCGACGAACAAGGCGGCCGCGGGGGCGAGCAGCAGGACCGCCGCGCGCCCGTCGGCCACGAGCACGGTGGACAGCGCGAGACCGAGCGCCGCGTTGACTGTGGCGATCGCGGCGCCCGTAGCAAGTCGGGAGCGAAGTCGCGTCCAGCGCGGCGACTCACCGCTGAGCGCCATCGCGGCAGCGACGAGCAACCCGGCGATGACCGCGCTCAGCGCCGCTGCGCCGGTCGCGGCCGCCCACTCGATCGGCCCGGGCTCATCCCCGGCACTTGACGCGAGCTGGAACACCGCGGCGGCCACCCCGGCGGTGATGCCGAACAGGGCGATGTTGAAGGCAATGCGCACGGCGGGCAGCTCGCGCTGGATGAGCAGCACGCAGCCGGCGCCGATTACCCAGGCGGCGATCAGCTCGCCCGGGCTGGCGAACAGCAGGCCGAGCACAAGGGGGATCTCCCCGAGTGTCATGGAGTGCGAGCTGCGTCGCACGTGGATATGCACGACGCCGAGCTCGGTCGCCGCGAATGCTGCGGCCAGGAACCACCAGGGCAGGTGCAACCCCGAAGGGGGCCCTATCGGCGCGAGCCAGAGAACGAGTCCCGCGGCCACCGTCGCGAGCGCCGCGCTGAGCAGCCAGACCCTGAGCTCCGGGAATCGAGGCGTCGTCGTCTCGGCGTTGGCTGCGGTCATCGCATCAGCGACAGGTCAACGGACGAGCGCCATTGCGCCTGCACGCTCTGCACGTCACGTTTGCCCGTCGGACCAATCGGCCGCGGACCAGCGCGTGGCCGACCAGCGCGTGGCCGACCAGCGCGTGGCCGACCAGCGCGTGGCGGACCAGCGCGTGGCGGACCAGCGGGTGGCGGACCAGCGGGTGGCGGACCAGCGGGTGGCGTTGGGATGCTCGACCGCAAGCTCCACGCCGATTGCGCCGCGACCGCGCCAGCGACCGCCGCCACGCGCCTTGGGCCAGGTCTGGGCGACGCCCGTCGCGGCTGTGGCCGCGGCTCCGTCGATGTCGATGACCCCGGTCCCCTGGAGGGTCGGGTCGGCCCCGGCGACCGGGTCGGCGGACGCCCGCAGCGCAGACTTGGCCGCGTCGGGCGTCAGGGTGGGGCGCTGCTCCAGCAGCACCGCGATCGCACCGGCGGTGACCGCCGCCGACTGCGAGGTGCCGCTGCCGCGGAAACCGGTGTCGCCGATCCGCGCTTGCGGGAACAGCTCGTCGAGGTGGCTGGAGGGCACGCGGAGGCTCACGAGGCCGACCCCGGGAGCGAGCACGTCGGGCGAGCGCGCTGCCGAGCCGCGGCTCGAGAAATCGGCGACGAGGTCGTCGTCCGGGCTCACCGTGCCAAGCATGTCCTGCGCGCCCACCGCGACGACGTACGGATCGACGGCGGGGCTGTCGAGTGCCGCAGAGCCGGCCCCGCTGTTGCCGGCGGCCGCGACCACGACGATGCCGCGCTGCCAGGCCTGCTCGACCGCGAACGCCATCGGGTCGTCGCGATAGCCGCCATCGGTCTCGGCGCCGAACGCCAGGTTCAGCACGCGGATGTTCAGGCCGCCGCGCGAGCGGTTGCGAACGACCCAGTCGATGGCTCCCAGCAGTCGCGAGAGCGAGGTCGCGCCGTCGCGATCGGCGACCTTGACGTTGACGATCCTGCTGGCCGGGGCCACGCCGCGGTATCCCGCGCCGTTCGCGGCGATCAGGCCGGCGAGGTGCGTGCCGTGACCGAACGCGTCCAGGTGGCGGAAGGTCTCGTCGCCTGCGTCCTGGGACAGGTCCGGTCCGTTGACGACCTTGTCCGCGTCATCCATGCCGGGGACGGGCGTGATGCCCGAGTCGACCAGCGCCACGTCGATGCCCGCGCCGAGATGAGCGTCGGTGACGCCCACCGCTGCGCGGATCTGCGCGAGGCTGACGCCTTCGGTCTCGGCTCCGGCCTCGTCGTCATGAAGCTTGTAGGCACGGTCGGAGTGCACGGCGAGCACGCCTTCGGAGCGGCGGATGTCGTTCACCCTGCGTGCAGGCACCGAGGCGACGACGCCGTTGATGATCTTCAAGCGGCGGAGCACACGGCCGGACGCGTCGCGCACGGCGACGCCGGCGGCGTGTCCGGAGCCGGGCTCGCCGGTGACGACCACGCGGACGCGCTCCGGGGAGGCCTGTGCGGCCGGAGCGGTCGCCGCCGCTGCGGCGAGCGCAAGGGACATGGTGGCGCCGATGCGCCAGCGCACGCCCGGGACCACACGCTGCGGTGCGGCCTGTCGTGTGGATCGAGCCATTGTTCTCCTTGAGGGTTCGGTCGGGCGCTTGCGACCGTGTCCCCCGGTCAAGGGAGGTCGTCGGCCCGACGGCCCGGATGCAGGATGCGCTGGGAGCTTGTGTGACCCGGCGCGGGGGAGCTGAGAGGTTTGGCGGGCGGATGAGAGGTTTCGTCCGCGCGGCGTCCGCGCGCAGGCGCGCTCGCATCAGTCTGCGTGCGAATTGCCGATGACCAGGGAATGCGAGCGAGTTCCGTCGGCATCTCCGCACCCGCGGTCGTGCACCCAGCCGGTGCGTCACCTGCGGCG
>Ga0136618_10000544_pt1 | contig 13081 bp, 15 predicted proteins | sample AntDrymUQ3302106_2_FD_104805 | JGI IMG/M metagenome (GOLD analysis project Ga0136618, IMG submission 104805) | Polar desert sand microbial communities from Dry Valleys, Antarctica - metaG UQ330 (21.06) | ecosystem: Environmental > Terrestrial > Soil > Desert | place: Antarctica: Dry Valley... | reverse complement strand
GGGTGCGTTCCAGTCGGGATAGGCCACCCGCCACGACGACGATCCGGCACTCATGTCGACCCCGGCCACGACGCGCTGCTCGCCGTCTTCGCGCGTGGCACCGATCGTGAGCCTGTTCTGGGCCTGATCGACGATGATGCGCAGCGACAGCCGTCCGGCGGTCACGTCATCGAGGATCTGCTCGTTGTCGGGGTGGGCGGCGATGAGCGTGCCGAGTAGTGAGTTGAGCGCCGAGGCGAAGGGTGTCGCGTTGAGCATGACGAGCTTCATCGAACGCGCTTCCAGTGGCCGAGCGGGTCGGCGAGCGACTTGTCTTCGGCCTCGGTGAAGGCGCGGCGGATGATGACCTGCTCCAACAGCCGCGTCGGGGTCACCGGCGGCGGCATCTTCGGCTCGGGGTCGGACGGGGCCAGGCTCCAGTCCTGCGGCGATCGTTTCATTCGTCACCTCCTGATATGTCGGTCCAATGGTCAAGCTCGTCATACAGCCGGTTGGTGCGCTCGTCGTGCTCGCCGTCGCTCCAGGTGGCACCGCGCCGCTCGGGCCCGCCACGCAATCGGTGCATGACGCGGTGCGAGCTGGAGCAGAAACGGGCATCGGAGCGCTTGCCGGCGAGCGACCTGGAGCAGTAGGCGCATTTACGGCTAGCGTCCGCGGATTTACGGCTAGCGACGTCGGAATTACGGCTAGCGGCCGCCGAGCTGGCGGGACTTTGTGCATCCGAGAGCACGTTTCGTCCTCCTGTTGAGCGTGAGATCGGCATGTCAGGGGGTAATGCACGGTAACCCGCGAAAAGGGCGCAGGTGTTTTCGCGCGTTACGCATCCGGAAGTTTTCGACCCCGCCTCGGTCCGGGTCGCGTGTCATGCCTCGATCTCGATGTGCTCGCGCCGATAGCGTTCGCGGGTCGCGTGAACGTCCATCGCGAAGCCCACGAGCTGCTGCTTGATCTCGTCCCAGATCGCCTCGGTGACGGGCAGCAGCGCGTCGACTTCCGGATCGCTCAGTTCGCCGAGCAGCCTCCAGGCGAGCTCGTCGAGCGTCTTGCTGATTCGGTAGTAGCGCTTGCTGTTGACCGTGTTCAGGGCGATGTAGCCCTCTCGCGCTCGGTAGCGCTCGACGTCCTGGAGCAGTTGGCTCCAGCGCTCCTCGAAGACGGCTGCCATCGCCGTGATCGAGTCGACGGTCTCCTCGGGTAGCGTTGCCGTGGTCATGGTGTCCCTCTCTCTGCTTGCCGCGCGGCGGGTGCCGCGCAATGTGGGCCGTGGTCATGCGACGTTTATCTACGTGAAGTCGACAAAGCCCAGGTGCCAAAGCACGGCATCGCAGTCATGCCGAACCGCCGACCATCCACATCTCAAAATGTCGCCCGCCGGTTTCGCGGGTGAACGTGCGCACCCGGCCGGCGGCAAGCAGATTGCTCAGAGCATGGGCGATGCGCGCCTGCGACTCATGCCGACCGAATAGACCGCTGATCTGAGTGCGGCTCAGACCTTCGTTCGCTTCATTCGCTTTTAGCGCAGACTCGATGGCGTCGGCGATCGGATCGCCCGTTGCGTTGCCAAAGATGTAACCGACGCTGCGCTCGACGTAGCGCCACAGGGCTAGAGCCGATTGCAGGTGCCTCAGCCCGATCGTGTCGGACTTGTCGAGCAGGGCGTAGACCAGCGACAGCCGCACGACGTGCGCCTCGGCACGGGCCTGGATGGCGCCCGCAAGTCCCGGCCGATCTGCCGATAGCTCGTGATACTCGGCTGCCCACAGCTCGCGCGCTTCTGGATCGCGCACGACGCGACCGACCGATGACGCGAAGGCGACCCGTTGATGCAGTTGATCGGCGATCTCGATGACCTTGTCGCCCTCGAACGGCGCGGGCTCGGGCAGCTCTTTGGACCGTCGCACCGCTATCCACAGAAACCGGTTGGCGAAGCCGTTGACCATCTCCACGTCGGTCAGTTCGCGCCGTAGCTCTTCGATCGTCGAATGGGCGATGATCGAGATGTGGGCACCGGTCGCTCGTGCGGGTGCGTTCTTGGTCATGGTGCGCAGGTCGCCGCGATCCCATGCATCGCGGATGATCGGGCTGAGGATGCTGCCGGCGCGTCCGGCGATGCGCAGGATGCGCACCAGCTCGGGCTCGAAAATGAGCAGCCGCTTGTCGGGTTCACCCGCGTCGACGGTGACGATCTCGCCCTGTTCGGTGACCTTGTCGATCGGGTCGCGTACCGACCAGACGACGACTTCGCCGCTACCCAGCCCGCCGATGATGCGATGGTCAGACCATTCGGCAGTGGCCAGCCCTCCGATGATGCGCACCGGTCGCTCGGAGTCGCCCTTGCGCGCCTTCGAGGTGGCACCGACCAGCACGACGTTGGTGTTGGCACCGTGCCTCGTCGCGCCGACCATGACGTGCGGACCGGCGCCGACCACATTGCCGAAGGCGATCAGGTGCTGCACCAGGACGGCCACGCGATCGGCCTCGGTGTGGGCGTCAGACAGATCAACCAGCTCGCCCGCGAAACCGGCGAAAGCCGCGGCGTCAGGTGCCCTCGGCCAGTCTCGACGCAGCGAAACAAGCGAATAATGCGAAAGAACTCCCGGCTGCTCCTCCCTTTCTTCGCTTCTTTCGCTTGTTTCGCGCTGTGGTGCTTCGGCGATGGGAACAGTCGCGACGATGATCTGCTTCAGCTCCTTGAACACGACTCTGGTGTCGCCGAGTTCGAGCAGCCTGGCGTCGGCCCAATCCGAGACGTCGCCCTTCGAGGGCAAGCCGGGGAGCTCAACGACGCGTACATCGGCGGCGATGCCAAACAGCGACCGCGTCACGTCAACAGCGTGCTGCCGACCGACGTCATCGTTGTCGGGCAGGATGGCCACCTTCCTGCCGCGCAGCTCCTCCGCGTATTCGGTCCGCCACTTGCCGGCGCCGCCGACGTTCGTGGTGACGACGAACTCACCCATCAGTCGGGTGACGTCCTTCTCGCCCTCGACGATTAGCACCGTGCGCTCTGGATTCGCTGCGCGCAGCTCGGGCAAGTTGAACAGCACGGGATCGACGCCGTCACGGTTCCATATCCACCCACCCTGACCATCGGGACGTCGCTGGCGAAAGCTCTTGGGCTCGAGGCGCACGACCTCGAACAGCAGGTTGTTGTCGGCGTCGTGGTACCCGTAGCGGGCAACCTCGCGCGGTTTCGCAGGTACCGCACGAGCCGTCGCGCCGTTGCTCACGAACAGGTCGGCCATCTCCATGCCGACCGCACTGACGATGTCCTCAGTCGCACACCCGGCATGGCACTTGATGAGCGCCCTTCCCTCCGCGCCGGTTGCCCAGGTCAGCGACGGGTTTTCGTCCTCATGCACCGGGCATCGGGCGATCCAGCCACCGGGGCGGACCTGGCGTGCTTTCGGAAGATGCGCGAGCTTGTCGAGAATCGGTGCCTCCATCATCACCGCACCCGACTCTCGGGGATGCCCTGTTCGAGTAGAACCAGCTGACGACGAAAGGCCTCGGCGGCGTCGTCGTCAGCGGCCTGCTCCATCTGAACGACGGCGTGGTCGATGGCCGACGAAATCGCGCCGATGGCGCGGTTGGCAGCCTCGGCGCGAGCAGTGGCCTCAGCCTCGGCCAAGTCGTTGAGTGCTTCCTCAATGGGTTGACCTGCCCATGCCCTGACGTAGTCAAGTCGAGCCGAGTTCATGGCAGCCGCCTGCGCTCGCTGCGGATACCTTCGAGGTGAAGGTCCAGATGGTGTCGTAACCGTGCGAACTCACAGCTCGCCCGGCGAGCATCGCCGGCTTGCTTTGCCTCGATCAACGCGAGTGCGGCTTCCCTGGCCTGTGTAGGATGTTCAGAGTTCCTGGGGTCGATTGTGTTCATCGTTGCGACTCCTTGGGGCGAGAGCCGCGGTCGGGTTTGGGGCCCACCGCGGTTCGCCATTTCTGGCGACCGCTCAGGCGGCCTGTGGGGTGCGGCTCTGCTCGGCGCGGGCGGCCTCAACGAGCGCCAGCACAAGCCGGCGCTGAGGAGCGGTCAGCTCATCTAGTCGGACGACTCCCGGGTCGCCCCAGCGTCGGCGCGCACCGATGTGACCGGCGCGCTGCTTGACGGGGTCTTTAGAAACCGAAAGGGCTTCGGCCATGCGCATCTCCCGCGCCAGCCGAAGCCGTCGTCTGTCACCGCGTCCTGGGTACTCCGAGGTGTACCGAGGGTTGCCGCGTCGTTAGCTTGTTGCCATCAAGATTAGCAGAGTCAATCGCCGACATGTTGGCCCGTGACGCACCCGCGGCGCGGGCAATGGACATAAATCGGAAGCTTTCGGGCGGGTGAGAAACGGTGCCGATCATCGGAGACGTGCCGCCGCTCCTTGCCGCGAACCAACTGTCGCTTGGTCAACCCGAACGTCGGCAAATCGTCGTGAGGCGTTGGTAACGGCACGAGCTCCGTGCGTATCCACACGCCGCTACTCAAAGCACGGCGAACGGCAAGCTCCTCTCCGCATCCGACACACCTCCAAACTTGATGCGGGTGCTCGGGCAAAAAAGCGGCCGGCTGATGTTCCAGCACGGCACGACGACATTGGCGGTGCTCTGTCACGCCGTTCGCCACTCCGGCACAACCCATTCGGCGTGAACGGGGCGCAGCTGCTCGTCGACGTCGACATGCGACCACAAGTTCCGCAGCACGTCGTTGAGCGCCGTAGGGGGCCATGACCAGTCGATCCGGCCAATTGGTGTCGATACTGCGCGCCTACGGCTATCCAGGCTCTCACGCGCGCTCCTGATCTCCTTCAGCCGCCGGTCTCGATCGGCCTTTGCGATCAACCCTTCGATGTGCGCCTCAATCACACGCTCCTGCTTGGCATCGAGCGCATCGAGCTGTCCCTGTACGCCCTCACTGGCCGTCTCCACTACTTCGTCGAAGGGAATGATCAATCTGTCGGCTTCGCCCTTCATCCAGGGCATCAGGACCGATTCGGCAACGTAGACGCGTGGGTGGTCCGCACGCGAGGCGTGTCCTCGGGCGCAGTAGTAGCTAACCGTTTCGGTCAACGCCCGCCCCTCACGCCTCTCGCGATGCACGTTCGGCGTCAAGGTCCGGCCACAATGACACCGCAGCAGCTTCGCGAACCGAGCCGGAGACGGGCCCTCACTGCGCCTGCCGGATGGCGCTCGACGTGGCAGCCGATCCGGTGCCTCTCGGGCGATCAGGCGGAGCAGACTTGGTCGGTCCCACGTCCCGCCACGGGCGGACTTGAGGCCGAGTTCGTCATTGAGGATTCTCGCGCAGGTTCGCGGCCGTCGTCCCGAGCGCTCCCAGGCGTCCAGGACGACGTCTATCGGCTGGTCCGCCCGGCGCACCAATCGGACGCCCTCCGCGCAGCGTTCGAGCTGGTAGCCGTAGGGAACGGCACCTAGATGATCACCACGCCGCCGTCTAACGTCCGCGGCTGCCCTGGCGCGGGCCTTCGCAGTGTTGAGTTCGAGCTGGGCAAACACCGCGCCGATCTGCGCGTAGGCAACGGCGAGGGGCGTTCCGTCGCCCTCGATCTCTCCGTTCGCAGTAACAAGTCGGACGTCTCGCTCGGACGCTGCACGAGTCAGCTGGACGAACGTCGACATGCCTCGATAGAGGCGATCCGGGGAATAGGCGTAGATCGCGGAAATCTCGCCGTTCGACAATGCCTGCAGCATGGCCGTGTACGCGGTCCGGCGCTCAATCTTCGCGTCGTCGCCGGAGCGATCCCAGTCGATGTAGAGCGTTACGTCCGGGAAGCCGTCCTTAGCCGCCAAACGGCGTACAGCAAGCTCCTGAACCTCGCGCGACACCTCGCGAGTCGGATCGTCACTCCGACTCTTCCGAAGATAGCCCGCCGCTGTTCCCACGAACTGCACCATACCATGGATTGTAGTCGACCTCCAGCGGCTCCTGGTCCGGTCGCATCTCGTCAGGAACGTTGGAAAGATTGACGCGGATGCGCGTCCAAGTGGTCGACCTTCCGCGCATCGAGTCAACGAGCACGTCTGCCGGCCGGAGGTGCGGTGCGACCTCCGGATGCCGCTCCTTCCACCTCTCGAAGCCAGCGAGCGCCTCGTCCTTCTTGGCCGCCCGGGCAATCTCAACTACGGGAATTGCGCTGCGCCGCCGCCCGGTGGGCGTTGGACGAGAGCCGGTCGCTCCAGCGGCGGTCAGGGCAGCACGCTCCTCCGCGGCGCGGGTTAACCGCTTCTCCATCGCGACACGGGCCTTCTCGCGTGCAGCTTCTGCTTCGGGGGTGTTGTAGTCCGCTGTTGGCCGACGCTGACGGGAAGGCTGCACACGCGGCGGCTCGGACTCCTGCTTGCGATAGTTGGGCGGCCACGGCGCATCGCCGAGGCCCTCGGCTTCGTGTCGAGCGGACAGGTCCAACAAGCCTTCCAGCGAACCGGCCGACGAATCGATCCCGGCGTGTCGGTCGCCACCTTCCGCGGCGAAGACTGCCGGCACCGTGGCCAGCGTGTAGTCCTCGGCGATGACATCGGCCACCTGGTCCCAGTGCAGCGGCATCGAGACCCGCGCGTCAGGTAGCGGGCGGACGGAATAGGCCGACGCGACGGTGCGGTCCTTGGCGTTCTGGTTGTAATCGAGAAAGACGCCATGGCGCTCCTCTTTCCACCACTTGCTGGTCGCGATGTCGGGGGCGCGTTTCTCAACCTCGCGCGCCAGGGCAAGCGCGGCACGGCGAACCTCGGAGTAGTCCCAGCACCGTTCGATGCGCACGTTGATGTGGATGCCACGCGACCCGGACGTCTTGGGCCAGCCGACCAGGCCGTGGTCGGCCAGCACCTCGTTCGCCACGAGCGCGACGCGACGGACGTCGTCCCACGCCACGCCGGGCACCGGATCAAGGTCGACGCGGAGCTCGTCAGGATGGTCAAGATCGTCGGCACGGACCGGATGCGGGTTCAGATCGACGCAGCCGAGGTTGACGATCCAGGCCAGCTGGGCAGCATCACGGAGGACGATCTCCTCGGCGGTTCGGCCTGAAGGGAAGGACAGCTCGACGGTCTCGATCCAGTCGGGTCTCGATTCTGGAGCCCGCTTCTGGAAGAAGAACTCGCCCTCGACGCCGTTCACGAAGCGCTTCAGGGCCATGGGTCGGCCACCGGCGCCGCGAAGCGCGCCATCGGCGACCGCGAGGTAGAAATTGACGAGGTCGAGCTTTGTGTAACCCGTTTTCGGGAAGTAGACCTTCTCCGGATTGCTGACTGCGACCTCTCGGCCGGCAATCTCCATCAGCAGGGGCTTGCGGGCCACCTAGGTCTGAGCCTGCTCGGCCAAACGAGCTTGCTCGGCCAGCCACCGGCCGCGATCTGCACGGAGAAGATCCAGCGCCGCATTCAGGTCTGCCCAACCGTGGATCTCAACCTGCTTGTCCTCGAGCAGCTTATAGGTGGCGAAGAAGTGCTCGATCTCCCGCAGCCGGTGCGGCGAGACCTGCTCAAGGCGCTCGACGTGGTCCCAGAGCGAGTCACCCAGGGCGACACAGAGGACCTTGAAGTCCTCGCCCTTCTCGTCGGACATGCGCAGGCCACCGACCGGCCGGGCCCACACATGGCAACCCGGGAAGGTGGGCTCCGCGAGCAGGATCATCGCGTCGGTGTGGTCGCCATCGTCGGCGCGAGTTCCTTCGACAAAGCCGTATTCGAAGTTGTAAAAGACCGCGGATGACAGCACGCGATCGAGGCGCAGCACGCCGGCGCTCTCGTCGAACTCGTACTTGTTGCGGCTGCCGGACGGGATCTCGACGACGACCTCGAGCACATCGGGGAAGGGTCTCCGCGGGCTGTCGCTGTGAGGGGTGCTCGCGATGTCGCTCACGAGCGCGAGTCTAGACTCACCGGCGTGGAGGTCGAAGAGGCGATCCGGACCTTGCGCGTGGTGCGCCAATTCAGCCCCAACCCCGTCGGTGACGACGACCTCGTCGCCATCCTCAACGCGGGCCGCCGTGCAGGCTCGTCCAAGAACCTGCAGCGCTGGCATTTCATCGTGGTGCGCGACCGTCAGCGAATGGAGCAGCTCGCAAATGTCGGTCCGTTTGCGGCACATCTGGCCGGGGGCGCAGCCGCGATCTGCCTGGTTACTCCCGACCCTGCCGCAGCCGATTCCCCCTTGTCAGTGATGTGGGACCTGGGGCGCGCAGCGCAGAACATGGTCCTCGTGGCGTGGTCGCGCGGACTCGGCTCCGTTCCCGCCACGGTCTACGACCACGAGCTGTGCCGCGAAATCCTGGCCTACCCACCGGATCGCCACTGCGAGTACATCCTGAACTTCGGCCACCCGGCCGCTCCGGGGACGCTCGCCCGTCCACCGAGGCGCGGCGGCCGCCTGTCGCTCGCCGAGGTCGCTTTCAGTGAGCAATGGGGAGAGGCCAGCCATCTCAAATGAGCTCGATGCTCCGACTGCGCGGATAATGGCAGTTGCAGCATCGACCGCTGGGGCGCCACAATCGGGTCTGGGATAGCGCTCTGAGGAGGAATTAGCCGTGCGGTTGTCATCTGTTGCTGGCGCAACTCTCGTCCTGGTTTTCGCAGCGGCGTGTGGCGGCGGCGTGCCCGCGACAACGCCCGTAGCTTCTTCCGGAGGTCCGGCGGCGACCTGCTCGGGCGGGCCAGGGCTGCCGGTGGGCATCGCCAACTTCGCGTTCAACCCGCAGAGCATCACGGTCACAACTGGCGGTGCGGTGACCTGGGCCAACGCTGACACCGCAACACACACGGTCACCTTCGACGACGGCCTGGAATGCGGCCGATTGAACCAGGGTGGAACCGTTTCGCGCACCTTCACTACGGCAGGCAGCTTTGCCTACCTCTGCACCATCCACCCGACAACCATGAAGGGCACCGTCGTCGTCCAATAGCCGCCGGGCGCCTCGATGGCGCTTCTGATCGGCGGCTCGAGTTCTATGCGGCCCGTTTCGAGACGGTCTAGTCGAACGCAGCTTTCTATCGGCACGCGCGTGGGGCTGCGGCCGACGCGCGTGCCTGGCGCGCGCGTGGTTAGGCGGGGCTAGGAGCCGAACCCGGGAGCGGGGAGTGGCGGGCGGCGGAGTGGCTTGTCCTCGCGGTAGCCGAGCAGGTAATCAGCCTGAATCAGGGTGTGCAGCTGGCTGGTGCCCTCGTAGATAACTGCGGCTTTGGAGTTGCGCAGGTAGCGCGCCACGGAGTACTCCTCTGAGTAGCCATTCGCCCCGTGAACCTGGATGGCGTCGAGAGCCGAGGCCACTGCGTGCTCGGTGGTGAACCACTTGGCGAGGCTCGTCTCGCGCGTATTCCTATCGCCACGATTCTTCAGCCACGCAACCTGCCGGCACAGTAGCCGGCCGGCCTCGATCCCCGCGCCCATCTTGGCGATCATCTGCTTGACCAGCTGATGCCGGCCGATCTCCTCGCCGAACGTCCTGCGCTCGTGCGCGTAGCGCAGCGATGAGTCGAGGCACGCTTGCGCCAGGCCGACCGCACCCGAGGCGACCGTGTAGCGGCCCTGATCGATGGCGCTCATCGCGATGGTGAAGCCCTCGCCTTCCTCGCCGACGCGGTTCTCGGCCGGCACGCGCACGTTGTCGAGGTAGATCTCGCCGGTGTTGCCGGCATGGATTCCCAGCTTCGACTCGATCGTCCTGGTCGACAGGCCCGCCATGCCGCGCTCGATGATGAACGCGGTGATGCCCTTGTGCTTCTTGGCCTTATCAACCGACGCGAAGACCAGGAAGTGGTCGGCAATGTCCGCCAGGCTGATCCAGACCTTGGAGCCATTGAGGATGTAGTCGTCCCCGTCCAGGCGTGCCGTGGTCGCCAGGTTGGCCGCGTCGGTGCCCGCGCCGGGCTCGGTTAGTCCGAACGTGGCCAGCTTCTCGCCGCGTGCCTGCGGCACCAGGTAGCGCTGCTTCTGGTCTTCCGTGCCCCATTGGAGAAGGGTCAGCGAGTTGAGCCCGACGTGGACGCTCATGACCACGCGAAACGCCGTGTCCGCCCGCTCCAGCTCCTCGCTCAGGATGCCGAGGCTGACGTAGTCGAGCCCGTTGCCGCCGTACTCGGTCGGGATGGGCGCGCCCAGGAAGCCGAGCTCGCCCATCCGGGCGATCACCTCGCGATGGACCTCGTGCTTCGTGTCCCACTCGCGGATGTGCGGCTCTATCTCGGCCGCCGCAAAGTCACGGACCGTGGATTGGACGAGGCGGTTCTCGTCGGTCAGGGACAGGTCGATCGGCATCCGGGAAGCTAGCGCACGGTGACGGGGACGATCTGGGCCATGTTGTTGCCCACGCCCTGGTGGTTCCACGGTTGATCCGTCGGCTGCACGGTGCCCGTCGAATCTGTCGCGCGACACGAAAGCACGTGCTCGCCCGGTGTCGCCTCCCACGCGAATGACCATCTCCGCCAACAGAAGTCGCCCACCGCCGGTTCGAGCCTGGCCTCGGTCCAGGCGCCGTCGACGCCGACCTCCACCCGCTCGACCACTCCCCGCCCGGACCAGGCACGCCCGACCAGCTCCACCCGGCCCTGATCGACGACTCGGTGGCGGCTGAAGAAGTCGGGGATCCCTGGCGGCACCATCAGCGCCCGTGGTCGGATCCGCGTCACCGGCTCACCCAGATCGTCAGCGCTGTTGGCGTAGTGGTAGGCGGGCGTCTGCTGGTAGCCCTCGAAGGGCTCGGTCACCCCCTCGATCGAGCGCAGCCACTTGACGCTTGTCATGCCGTACCAGCCGGGCACGATCAGTCGCAGCGGGAAGCCGTGCTGGGGCTGGAGGGGCTGACCGTTCATCTCGTATGCCAGCATGACCTCGGCCCGGCGCACCTCGTCGATAGTCAGGCTGCGGCCGTAGTCCTGCTCCTGCTCACCCTGGAGGCCCCGGTCCGCGCCGGTGAAAACGAGCTCAACCGCGTCCGTGTCGAGACCGGCCCGCTCGAGCATCGGCCACAGCGAAGTGCCCGTCCACTCCGCAGTCCCGATTGCCTCATTGAGCCACGGCTGGCTGACGGGCCGCGGGTTTAGCCGCGCCCGGCCATTGCCGGCGCACTCCATCGTTACGGGCAAGGTCTGCCGCGGCTCGGCGCGCACGTCCTCGAGAGTCATGGATATCGGCCTTTCGACCGCGCCTCCGATGACCAGCTGATATGTGTCCGCGTCCACGGCCGGAATGTCGAAATGGATCAGCAAATAGTGAAGACCGGTCGGCGTCAGGTCGTAGCGCAGTGCCTCGAGGGGCATGCCACGATTGCGCGTTGCGAGCTGGAGCTCCTCGAATGTGAGTGGGCCGTCCGTCGGGTCAGACGCGGTGGCGTACATGGGCAGCATCGTAAGGGTGCGAAGAAATGAATGAACCGCCGGCGTGACCGGCGGTTCTCGATGAAGTTGATGAGTCCGGCGGGCGCTCTGCCCGCCGACACGGCTGGCTGGTGTTAGCGGTTGCGCGCCAGGAACTGCATGATGTCCTCGAGACGGAAGCGACGATCGCCGCGCTTGCACACCCGGAAGAAGGGCAGCTCGCCACGGTCGCCCAAGCGCTTGACCGTATTGACGTGAAGGTGAAGAAGGTTTGCCACCTCGCTCGCCGTCAGCATTGGGCCCAGCTCGTGGACTCCCATAGAAGCCATGCTCTCGTCCCCTTAGTGGATTTCGTGGACCGGTGGGTTTTGTTGTGTGGTGACGGGATGAATGCTGGCGTTCGGGCCGGAGACGGACAAGCCGTACTTTGGAGAGTATTGAGAGGTACATGGGGTGTTGCGGGCTCGCAACGCCGGGGGCTCGCGACGCTGGGCGCTCGGCGCCATGGTGAGCAAGTGACATATGGTGCGCAGCCGTGGCGACCACTCGACTGACGTCCGTCTCCGTGCGCGGCCTGCGTGGTCTGCCCGACGTGAGCATTGCGTTCCAGCCGATCACGGCACTGATCGGCCCGCGCGGGGTCGGCAAATCTCGCCTCCTCGCGGCGATCTCATGGCTGATGACGGGGTCCCCGGACCTCAGCGGCGATTCGTTCGGCGGCGAGCCTGTGGTCGTGGCAGCGAGCGGCCTGCACGTTACGGGCGTTCTGCAGACTCCGGCTGGCAAAGTCGAGATCGAACGGCGGCCTGGCTCGGCGCCACAGAACTCACTGCCGCCGACAAGGTTCCTGCCCGCAATCGACCGATTTCCGCAACTGCCGGAGGAGGCGCCCATCGGTTGGAGCGATGCCGCCCAGGCCGAACAGATGGTCGCGATGATCGCCGAGCGTCGCCTCGCCGGCGCTGAGGGCGAGCTACTCCTTATCGAGGAGCCCGAGCTCATGCTGACGCCTCACCAACAGCGTCATCTGTACGCCATCCTGCGGCGCTACGCCGAGCGCAACCAGGTCATCTACTCGACGCGGTCGCCGGCCATGCTCGACGCGGCCCACTACAACGAGATCGTGAGGCTGGATCGGACGTCAGCCGGCATGGCGGTCCGCCGGGCTACCCCTGAGCTGCTTGACGACGAGCAGCGCCTGCGCCTGGCCGCCGAGTTCGACCACGAGCGCAGCGAGATGTTCTTCGCCACGGCCGTGGTCCTTGTCGAGGGCCAGACCGAGCGACTGTCCTTTCCGCAGCTCTTCAGGCGCCTCGGCCATGACCCGGATGCCCTCGGCATCTCGATCGTCGAGGTTGGCGGCAAGGGAAACCTGAGCCTGATCGGTCGCGTGCTCACGGAGCTGCGCATCCCGCACGTGATCGTCCACGACGCCGACCGTGGGGCGAGCAGCCAGCACGAGAACGAGATAATTCGTCAGTCGGCAGGGCGCGCGCCGGTGATCGTGCTGGATCCCGATTTTGAAGGAGTTGCGGGCATCCTGAGCCACGACGACAAGGTGCTCAACGCGTGGCGTCGCTTCGCGGCCATGGACCCTGCGCAAATCCCGCGCCCGTTTCGCCAGATCGTGGATAAAACCGTGGCGCTCGCCGTCGGCGACCCCACGAACTAGGTGAGTTAGCTCCCCGGGGTTTGAGAAACACCTACGCCAGGACGTCCCCCTTGGGCAGCGCAGTGTCGGCCACGGTGACATGGCTGGCTCTACATGTCAT
>Ga0136618_10000543_pt1 | contig 13088 bp, 9 predicted proteins | sample AntDrymUQ3302106_2_FD_104805 | JGI IMG/M metagenome (GOLD analysis project Ga0136618, IMG submission 104805) | Polar desert sand microbial communities from Dry Valleys, Antarctica - metaG UQ330 (21.06) | ecosystem: Environmental > Terrestrial > Soil > Desert | place: Antarctica: Dry Valley... | reverse complement strand
CGTCGCCGACGACCGCCGCCTCGGCGAGGAGGGCGCGGGCTTCCGCGGTCTGATGGCGACGTTCGACCGCTCGCGCGTGACGCTCGCCGCGGCTGCCACCGGCCTCGCGCGCGCCGCACTCGAGTACGCCCCCGCTTACGCCAAGGAGCGCCACCAGTTCGGCCGCCCGATCGCCGAGCACCAGGCGGTCGCGTTCCGGCTCGCCGACATGGCGCTGCGCGTCGACGCGTCGCGCCTGCTCGCCTGGCGCGCCGCGAGGATGCTCGACCGCGGTGAGCGCGCGACGACCGAGGCGGCGATGGCGAAGCTGCACGCGTCCGAGACCGCGATGGCCTGCACCTGGGGGGCCGTCCAGACGCTCGGCGGCTGGGGGTACTCGCGCGAGTACCCAGTCGAGAAGTGGATGCGTGACGCAAAACTGGAGGAGATCGAGGAGGGCACCTCCGACATCCAGCGCCTGGTCATCGCGCGCGGTCTCCTGCGCTAAGCGAGCTGCTCGCGCAGGTAGGCCTGGAAGTGCGCGATCAGCTGCTCGTCGTGCGCGATCAGCCGCCCCTCCTCGACCAGCCCGCTGCCCGCTCCCGCCTGCGCGCCCTCGACCAGCGCGGTGTCCTCGGCGCCGACCTGGTCATCGAACGCGAGAAAGCCGGCGATCCAGTCCTCCGCGGCGTCCGGGGCGAAGAAGTAGTCCAGAAAGCCGCGGCAGCGATCCGGCGCAACCGGCCAGACCGGGCCGATCGAGAGGTTCGCGGGGCCGGGCTCGACGTTGACCTTGAGCGTCGGGAAGAGCAGGTGGAACTGGCCCTGCGACAACCCGCCGGCGACGTCGAAGCCCGGGTGCGCGGGGTTGAACTGGCTCGCGCGGAAGCCGCTCGCCTCCATCACCAGCCGGCGGTCGTCGATGACGGACACGAGCCCGGGGTGGTTGAGCCGGCAGTGGTAGCACTCGAGGTAGTTCTCGAGCGCGATCTTCCAGTTCGCGCGGATCTCGTACTCGGCACGGTGGTGGAAGCGCAGCGCATCGACGTCGAGGCCCCGCTCGCGCACGATCGCAGGCAGGTCGCCGAGCGCCTGCTCCAGCGGCTCGGCGTCCACGTCGGGGTTGACGAAGACGAACGGCCCCCAGGTCCCGACAGCCATCGGCGCCAGCCCGAGGCCCGTGGTGTCGAACCCCGGCTCAGAGCGCGGCGCGGCGCGCAGGCAGCCGTCGAGCCCGTAGGTCCAGGCGTGATACGGGCACTGCAGCGTGCCGCGCTCCCCCGTGCCGGACGCGACGATCGCCCCGCGGTGGCGACAGACGTTGGCGAACGCGCGCAGCACGTCGTCGCGGTCGCGCGTCAGCACCACCGGGAGGCCGGCGACATGCGCGGCGGCGAAGCTGCCGGGTGCGGTCAGCTCCTCGCGCCGCCCGGCGTACTGCCACGCGCGCCGGAAGATCGCCGCGTGCTCGCGCGCGGCGATCTCGGGATCCGCGTACCAGGACCAGGGGAGCGTGCGTGGCGCGCTCGCCGGGTGATCCCCGCGCGCGGTGTCGTCGGCCAGCGCGCTCATCCCCCGTCCCGCGCGATCTCGTGCGTCCAGCGACGCGCGAAGCTGCGCTCCGCGCCCTCGTACGCAGTGAGCTCCGTGGTCACGTGAAAATGCTCGCGGTCGCAGGCCATCGTGCTGCGCACCTCCACGCGCGTGCGCCATTCGCCGCGCGCCAGGTCGACGTCGACCTCGCAGGCGACCGCGGCCGAGAGCGGGTCGCCCTCGACGAGCCGGAAGCGGACCACGTTGCGCTCGCCCAGCTCGGTCGCGCTGGCCCCCAGCCGCGAGCGGCTGTCGACCCAGTCGAACCGCGTCTCGGCGGCGCCGACGGCGAGATCGCGGGTCACGAAGCGGCCGGTCGGACCGCTCGCCAGTACCTCCTCGGGCGGATCGGGTGCCCACTCGGGCACGTCGAACGCGCGCAGCGCGTCGTCGCCGGGGGACGGACGCCGGACCGGAAGCTCGACGGCTCCGCCGCTCACCGTAAGCGTCACGGGCTCGGGCGAGGGCCAGACCCAGGGCCAGTAGGTCGGCGAGACGGCGAGGCGCAAGGCGTGTCCGGCGGGGACTGCGTAGGCGGTCGACTGCATCGGAACGCGCACCGCCACCACATCGCCGGGTGCGAGCGCAACGACCCGGTCGTGGCCCTCGCGATGCGCGAGGTTGAGCACGCCGCGCGCGATCAGCGACGAGCTGCCATCGGGCGCGACATCGCAGAGTCGCACGGCCACTAGCGCGTTCGGCCGGTCGGCCTCCAGCTCGAGCACCGCGGCTGCATGACCGAGCAGCTCGAGCCGCTCGTCGAGCGGATCGAAGTCCCAGCAGAGGGACGCGCCGTCCTCCGTGCGCTGGTCGCCCGGCAGGTCGGCCGGACCGCCGTCACCGCACCACACGCCTCCCTCGAGCCCGGTGAGCTGGAGACCGCGCAGGCTGCGTGGCGCCGCCTCGGCACCGAACGACAGCACCCGCGTCGTCACGTTCGGCGAGGGCCAAGCCGGCTCCGAGACCCAGCGCCCCGGACGCTCGGCGCAGCTCGTCACGGGCCCGATCCGCTCCTGCATGAAGCTCACCAGCCGCGGCTCGTCCAGGAAGCCGTTCTCGACCCCTTTCAGCGCGCAGTCGAAGAAGCGCACGACCTCCTGCAGGAAGCCGATCGCGGGACCGGGCGCGCCGCGCTCGGGCCACGTGTGGCCCCACGGCCCGATCAGCCCGCGCACCGGCCCGCGCACGTTCTCGACCAGCCGCAGCACGGAGTCACGGTAGCCGTCGACCCAGCCGCCCACCGCGAATACGGGGCAGGCGAAGTCGGCGTAGTGCTCGCGGGCGGAGCCCTGGCGCCAGTACTCGTCGCGGCGCTGGTGCGCGAGCCAGGTCGCGACCCAGGGCTCCATCGACTCGAGCCGCTGCTGCCAGGCCTCGCGCCAGCCTTCCCCGACGAGCGCGGGGTCCGGCGGCTGCGCCGTGTAGGCGGTCATGCAGGCCGACCAGTGGACCATGTCGGAGGCCAGCACGCAGCCGCCGATGTAGTGCACATCATCCGCGTAGCGGTCGTCGGAGGAGTGGACGGCGACGATGCCGCGCAGCGCGGGCGGGTTGCGGGCTGCGGCTTGGAGCGCGGAGAACCCGCCCCAGGAGACGCCGATCATGCCGACGACCCCGCCGCACCAGGACTGCGCGGCGAGCCATGCGATCACGGCCTCGACGTCGTCGCGCTCCTGCTCGGTGTACTCGTCGTCGATCAGTCCCCCGGAGTCGCCGCTGCCCCGCAGGTCGAGCCGCACGCAGGCGTAGCCGTGGCCCGCGATGTAGGGGTAGCGGATCGCGTCGCGCGCCTCCGTGCCGTCGCCCTTGCGGTAGGGCACGGCGTCGAGCACCGCCGGGACCGGCGCGGCCTCGGCGTCGTGCGGCAGCCACACGCGCGCGGCGAGGCGGCAGCCGTCCGGCAGCTCGATCCAGAGATGCTCGATCGTGCGGACGGGCCGTGGGTAATCGGTCCTGATCCGCATCTAGCCGACGTCCGCGCCGAGCTCGTGGGACGCGACCGAGAGCAGCAGCGCGCGCGCACGCTCGAGCGGCAGCGCCGGATCGCCGGCGAGCACGCGCACGCCGATCCCGTCGATCGCGCCTAGTAGCACGTCGGTCGCCGCGTCGACATCCTCGACCTCGAACTCCCCGCGCGCGACCCCCTCGGCGATCGCGCCGGCGAACCACTCGTGCAGGCGCGCGTAGAGCTCGTGCGCGACGTCCTGGAGCGGTGGGTGGCGCACCGCGCGAAGCCACAGCTCGACCCACAGCACCCATTCGCGCTCGAGCCGTCCGGGCAGCGGTAAGCAGTGCTCGATCATGTTCGCGACCAGTCGGGCCGACGAGGCTCCGGCGCCGGCCCGCAGGTCGGTGCGGGCCTGGCCGGCGCGCGCGTAGGAGTGATGGAGGGCCTCACCGAGGAGCGCCTCGCGGGTGGCGAAGTGGTAGTGCACCAGCGCCGTCGAGACGCCCGCCGTCTGGGCGATGCGCGCGACGCGCACCTCATCCATGCCCTGGCTGGAGATCAGCTCGCAGGCGACGTCCAGGATGCGATCGCGACCGCCGCCCGGGCGGCCGCGCGGCCGCGGCCGCGGCAAGGACGTCCTCTCCACCCGGACGATCCTAGAGGCCCCGGGCGGCGTATCGTCGCCCCCATGCCACACGAGGTTGCGATCCGCGGCGACACCATCAGGCTCGGTCAGCTGCTCAAGCTGGCCGGGGTCGTCGGTGGCGGTGGCGAGCTCAAGCGCTACCTCGCAACGACGCCGGTGCTGGTGAACGGCGAGCCCGACGCGCGTCGCGGCCGCCAGCTGCACCCCGGCGACGTCGTGGCGGTGGCTGGGGAAGAGCTGCGGATCGTGCCCGGATGATGCCCCGATGGGGTGGCCGAACGGGCACTCCCCCCAATGGGGGATTGCCCTCGGGGGTGCGGGGTCGGGTAGACCTGACATCACTCCCCCCGGACCGTGCCTCGAGGAGGTAGCAGTGGATTCCAACGAAGCGTTCCAGCCGACCGGCGGAACGACAGGCCGCTCGCTCGTGCTGTTCGACGAGGGCGGCGCCAAGGCCGGCATGCAGGCGGTGCAGGAGGCCGTCGGCGTGCAGGTCGTCCCGGCGAGCGGTCACGAGTCCGCACCGGCGAGCGGCGGCGGCATCCTGTTCGAGGCGCTCGGCGTCGCGGTCGTCGACGCGCCACCCGACCAGGTGATGCAGACCACGGGCAACGCCGCCATCCTGGCCGTCGAGCCCGAGCGGATCGTCCATGCGCTGGAGACGAGGCCCTACGTGCCCCCGAAGAGAAACGACACGGTCGCCGGCGGCGCGCCCGCGGCGACCGCGGGTGCGGGTGCGCTGATCGCGGGGGTCGACGAATCGCAGGCGACCTGGGGCCTGCAGGTGACGAATGTCGTCAACAGCCGCCGCAGCGGCGCGGACATACGCGTCGCGGTGCTCGACACCGGCTTCGACCTCGAGCATCCCGACTTCGCGGGCCGCTCGGTGACGGCGCAGTCGTTCATCGCCGGCCAGGAGGTCCAGGACGGCCACGGCCACGGCACGCACTGCATCGGCACCGCCCTGGGCGCGAAGTGCCCGGGCGTGCGGCCGCGCTACGGGGTCGCGCATGACGCGGAGATCTTCGCGGGCAAGGTGCTCTCGAACGCCGGCTCAGGATCGGACACCGGGATCCTGGCCGGGATCGAGTGGGCGATCCAGAACGGGTGCGCCGTGATCTCGATGTCGCTCGGCGCCGCCACCCGGCCGGGCCAGCCGTTCTCGCAGGTGTTCGAGCGCGTCGCCAAGCGTGCGCAGGAGCAGGGCACGCTGATCATCGCCGCGGCCGGCAACGAGAGCCGGCGCCCGGGGATCGTCAACCCGGTCGGGCACCCGGCGAACTGCCCGTCGATCATGGCCGTCGCCGCGATGGACGTGCAGGGCGCGGTCGCGCGCTTCTCCAACGCCGGGATCAACCCCGACGGTGGGCAGATCGACATCGCCGGGCCGGGCGTGGACGTGCACTCGAGCTGGCCGCTGCCGACGCGCTACCGGCGCATCAGCGGCACGAGCATGGCGACCCCGCACGTCGCGGGCATCGCGGCGCTCTACGCCGAGGCGGACCCGGCTGCGCGCGGCGCAGCGCTGGCGCGGGCCCTCACCGGCGGCGCGCAGCGCTTGGAGCTGCCCTCCACGGACGTCGGCGCGGGGATGGTGCAAGCGCCCTGATCGACGTCACGATCCTCGTCTCGGACGAGCACATCGGCGAGATACAGAACGTGGCCGCAGCCCTGCAGGACGCAGGGCTGCGGCTCGATTCCACGCTGCCGGCGAGCGGCGTGATCAGCGGCGCCGTGGCGAACGCTGCAGCGATGCAGTCGATGGCCGCCGTCGCGGGCGTCGCGGCGGTGGAGCAGGTGCACGAGATCCAGCTGCCGCCGCCGGATGCGGAGGTGCAGTGAGCGTGGGTGAACGTCAACTGCAGCATTGAAGAGGGCCCGGATCGGGGTGGCGCTCCCGCGCTGCGTCTTACCGGCGCTCGTCGACATAAGCGTCTATTTGACGCTTATGTCGACGAGGGCGCGGATCGAGCCGCCACGGCACCTCGAACCCGCTCGCTTTACTGCTGCCGTTGACGTGAACCCTCAGCCAACGCCCGCCGGATCCGCTTGCTCGACACCGGCCCGCGCGTGCCGAGCGCCTGCGCGAAATGGCTCACGCGCAGCTCCTCGAGCATCCATGGCACCTCGCGCAACGCCGCCGGCAGCGGGCGCCCGGGTGGCCAGGCTGCAAGGACCTGCGAGTGCTCGGCCTCCAGCTCGTGCACCGCGCGCATGCGGTCGAGGTCGGGCGCCGGCGCGTCGGGGAGCCGCTCGAGCCGCCGGGCGGCGGCGCGCAGGTAGCGCTCGACGTCGGCCAGCCGCACGGCGCCGGTGGCGCCGGCGAAGCCCGGGAACACGAGCCGCTGCAACTGGCGCTCGACGTCCTCGCGCGCCGGTGCGAGCGCGGCCGCGGCGGCGAGCGGCTCCAGCCGGCGTTCAACCTCGCGCGCCGCTTCCAGGATCCGCACCACGTCCGCGACGACCTGCGCTGTCCGCTCGACCAGTGCGCCCGCGACGTGTGCACGCAGCCGCGCGAACCCCGCCTCGTCCCACGCGGGCCCGCCCGCCTCGGCGATCAGCGCCTCCAGCGCGGCGACGGTCGCGTCCTCGAGCACCGCGCGCGGGCTCGCGTGCGGCGCGCCGGCCAGCGCGAGCTTTGCGGCGTTGCCGAGCCCACTTTGTACGTGGCGGATCGGCGACGGCACGTTCAGCGCGATCAGCTTGCGCGTGCCCGCGTGCATCGCCTCGCGCTGCGCCGCGGGCGTCTCGAGCACTCGCACCCCGACAGCGTCGCCCTCGTCGACCACCGCTGGGTAGCCGCGCACCGCCTGGCCCGTGCCCGGCAGCGCCACGACCTTCGCCAGCGTGCCGATCGTCCAGGAGCGCAGGCCGTGGTGCTCGAGCGGCGAGGCGGCCGCGGCGAGCTCCGCGCGCAGGCGCGGGCGGGCCTGGTCGCGCAGCGCGTCGAGATCGTCGCCCTCGGCGACGAGCGCGCCGCGCTCGTCCTCGATCCGAAAGCCCATGCGCAGGTGCGGCGGCAGCCGGCTCACGTCGAACGCCGCGCGCGGAATGTGGATGCCGCGCAGCCGCTCGAGCTCGCGCGCGAGCGCGTCGAGCAGTGGCTCGCTACGCGGCTCGAGCCGCTCGAGCACCGCCGCCGCCACCTCCGGGACCGGTACGAGCGGGCGGCGCAGTTCCTTCGGGAGCGAGCGGATCAGCGCCGTCACCAGCTCCGGCCGCAGCGCCGGCACCAGCCAGTCGAAGCCGGTCAGCGCGAGCTGCGGCAGCACCCGCAGGGGCACATGCACCGTCACGCCGTCGCGCTCGGCGCCGGGATCGAACACGTAGCTCAAGCGCAGCGTCAGGTCGCCCTGGCGCCAGGCGTCGGGCAGCGCACGCCGGTCGAGCGCGTCGCCGGCATCCGCGACGACGTCCTCGTGGCGAAGATCGAGCAGCGCCGGTGCGCGCCGGAGCTCGTCCTTCCACCAGCGATCGAAGTGCGCGCCCGAGACCACGTCGGCCGGGATGAGCGCGTCATAGAAGTCGTAGAGCGCCTGGTCGGACACGACGATGTCGCGCCGGCGCGCGCGATGCTCGAGCTCCTCGACCTCCTCCAGCAACCGCCGGTTGGCAGCGAAGAAGCCATGCCGCGTGTCCCAGTCGCCCTCGACGAGCGCCCGCCGGATGAACAGCGAGCGCGACAGCTCCGGGTCGATCCGCCCGTAGGCGACCTTGCGGCCGGCGACGATCGGCAGGCCGTAAAGCGTCACCCGCTCGGTCGCCACCACGGAGCCGCGCTTGCGTTCCCAGTGGGGCTCCTCGTAGTCGCGCTTGACGAGGTGCCCGGCGAGCGGCTCGACCCAGCCCGGGTCGATCCTCGCAGCGGTCCGTCCCCACAGCCGTGACGTCTCCACCAGCTCGGCGACCATCACCCAGCTCGGCGGCTTGCGCGCCAGCGCGGAGCCGGGGAAGATCGCGAAGCGCCCACCGCGCGCGCCCAGATAGTCGCGCCGCGCCGGGTCGCGCATGCCCAGGTGCGAGAGCAGCCCGGCGAGCAGCGCGTGGTGGAGGACCTCCGGCTCGGCAGGCTCCTCGAAGCTGAGCGTCACGCCGACGCCCTTCGCGGCCTGGCGAAGCTGCCCGACGAGGTCCTGCCACTCGCGCACGCGCAGGTGGTGTAGGAACTCTGCATGGCAGCGCTTGCGGAACTGGTTGCCCGAGAGCGCGAGCTGCTGCTCGCGCACGTAACGCCACAGGTTTAGGTAGGAGAGGAAGTCGGACCCTGCATCGGTGAAGCGGGCGTGGGAGCGATCGGCCTCCTCGCGCTTGCCTGTGCCCGCCGACGAAGTCGGCTGGGTATCGGCCGGGCGCTCGCGCGGATCCTGGATCGACAGCGCCGCGGCGATCACGATCACCTCGGCGGCACAGCCCAGCTTGTCGCCCTCGAGCACCATCCGCCCGAGGCGCGGGTCGACCGGCAGCTGCGCCAGCTGCCGCCCGAGCGGCGTCAGCCGCTCGGCGTCGTCGAGCGCCGCCAGCTCCTGCAGCAGCCTGATGCCGTCGCGCACCTGACGGCGGTCGGGCGGATCGAGGAACGGGAAGTCCTCGACCTCGCCCAGATCCGCAGCGGCCATCTGCAGGATCACCGAGGCGAGGTTCGTGCGCAGGATCTCCGGGTCGGTGAAGCGCGGCCGCTGGTCGAAGTCCTGCTCGGCGTAGAGCCGGATGCAGATCCCGTCGGCGACGCGGCCGCAGCGCCCCTTGCGCTGGTCGGCGGAGGCCTGCGAGATCGGCTCGATCGGGAGCCGCTGGACCTTCAGGCGTGCGCTGTAGCGACTGATCCGCGCGGTTCCGGGATCGACGACGTAGCGGATTCCCGGCACCGTCAGCGAGGTCTCGGCGACGTTCGTGGCGAGCACGACGCGGCGCCCATGGTGCGGTCTGAACACACGTTGCTGCTCTCGCGTCGAGAGCCGTGAGTAGAGCGGCAGGATGTCGATGTCGGCGCGCAGCCGCCCGGCCAGCGCGTCGGCGGTGTCGCGGATCTCGCGCTCCCCGGAGAGGAAGACCAGCACGTCACCGGACCTCTCGCGCAACAGCTCCTCGACCGCATCCCCGATCGCGTCGGTCTGGTCGCGGTCGGGATCGTCGGGGTCCGCCAGTGGGCGGTAGCGCACCTCGACGGGGAACGTGCGCCCTGACACCTCGACGATCGGCGCGCCGCCGAAATGCCGGCTGAAGCGCTCCGGGTCGATGGTCGCCGACGTGATGACCAGCTTGAGGTCGGGCCGGCGCGGCAGGATGCGCGCGAGGTGCCCGAGCAGGAAGTCGATGTTGAGGCTGCGCTCGTGCGCCTCGTCGACGATGATCGTGTCGTAGCGGCGCAGCGAGCGGTCGCGACGGATCTCGGCCAGCAGCAGCCCATCGGTCACGAGCCGGACCAGCGTGCCCGGGCTCGACCGGTCGCTGAAGCGCACGGCGTAGCCGACCGCCTCACCGAGCTCCACGCTCAGCTCGTGCGCGATCCGCTCGGCGACCGTGCGCGCCGCCAGCCGGCGCGGCTGCGTGTGGGCGATCATGCCCTTCACCCCGCGGCCCAGCTCGAGGCAGATCTTCGGCAGCTGCGTGGTCTTGCCCGAGCCGGTCTCCCCCGCCAAGACCACGACCTGGTGGTCGCGGATCGCGGCGAGCAGGTCGTCCTTGCGCTGGGAGACCGGCAGCTCGGGCGGGTAGGAGATCGCCGGCACCGCCGCGGGCCGGCGCGCTGCGCGGCTCACACCAGGCTGCGGTACAGCGCTGACGTCTGCGCGGCGATCGACGCCCAGTCGAACGCCTCCACCGCCCGCTCCCGCCCGGCGCGACCCATCGCCGCGGCGCGGTCCGGATCGGCCAGCAGCGCGTTGACCCGCTCGGCGATCGCGCGCGAGAAGGCCGCCGGGTCGCGCGGCTCGATCGCCCCCGGCTCCTGCTCGAACGGCACGAGCAGGCCCGTGACACCGTCCTGCACGACCTCGACGATCCCGCCGGTCGCGGTCGCGACGACCGCCGCCTCACACGCCATCGCCTCCAGGTTGACGATGCCGAGCGGCTCGTAGATCGACGGGCACGCGAACACGGTCGCGTGGCTGAGCAGCTGGATCACGTCGGGCTTGGGCAGCATCTGGTCGATCCAGATCACGTTGCCGCGCTCGTTGCGCAGCCGCTCCACGAGCGCCGCGACCTCGGCCCCGATCTCTGGCGTGTCCGGCGCGCCGGCGCAGAGCACGAGTTGCGCGCCCGGGTCGAACTCGAGCGCCGCCTCGAGCAGGTACGGGACGCCCTTCTGGCGCGTGATGCGCCCGACGAACACGACCGACGGCCGCGCCGGATCGACGCCGTGGCGCTCGAGCACCTCCGTGCCGGGATCGCGACGGTACTCCTGCGCATCGATGCCGTTGTAGATCACCTGCACCAGCGCGGGGTCGATCGCCGGATAGCTCGCGAGGATGTCGGCGCGCATCCCCTGCGAGACCGCGATCACCGCGTCGGCGCCCTCGAGCGCGACGCGCTCGCAGAAGCTCGACAGCGCGTAGCCGCCGCCGAGCTGCTCGACCTTCCAGGGCCGCAGCGGCTCGAGCGAGTGCACCGTCGCCACGTGCGGGATCCCGTACGTCAGCCCGGCCAGGTGTCCGGCGAGATTCGCGTACCACGTGTGGCTGTGGACGAGCTCATCGCCCTGCACCGCCGCGACCATCGAGAGGTCGATCGACATCGCCTGCAGCGCGGCCAGGTGCGGCTCGCCACCGGCCAGCGCGTCCCAGGCGCGATGCGCGACGACGCCGGCAGCGTCGCGCTCGGCGCCCCAGCAGTGCACGGTCAGCCCCTCGTGCCGCGTCAGCTCGCGCGCGAGGTACTCGACGTGCACACCCGCGCCGCCGTAGACCTCGGGCGGGTACTCGCGCGTGAGCAGTCCGACGCGCACGGCTAGGGTTCGACGACGTCGCCCTTGCCGACGACGACGATGCCGCCCGGTGACACGGTGAAGCGCTGCTCGTCGGCTTCCGGGTCGACGCCGATCTGCGCCCCGGGGTGGATGTAGACGTTCTTGTCGACGATCGCGCGCCGGACGGTCGCGCCGCGGCCGACCTCGACGCCCGTCATCAGCACCGAGCTCTCGACCGACGCGTGCGAGTGCACGCGCACACTCGGGGAGAGCACCGAGAACCGGACCTCGCCGCCGGACACGACGACGCCGGCGCACACCATCGAGTCCAGCGCGTGACCCATCCGATCGGCGTCGGCGAACACGAACTTCGCCGGCGGCAGCGGCTCGTGCCAGGTCAGGATCGGCCAGTGCCGGTTGTAGAGATTGAACACGGGGTCGGTCGAGATCAGGTCCATGTGCGCCTCCCAGAACGCGTCCAGCGTCCCCACGTCGCGCCAGTAGCCCCGATCGCGGTCCGTCGCGCCGGGCACCTCGTTGGCGGAGAAGTCGTAGACCTGCGCCTCTCCGCGCTCGACCAGCATCGGGATCAGGTCGCCGCCGACATCGTGGCTGGAGCTCTCGTCCGCAGCGTCCTCGGTCACGATCCGGCGGAGCAGGTTCGCGCTGAACACGTAGTTGCCCATCGAGGCGTAGACCTGGTCGGGCGCGCCGGGCAGGCCCTTGGCGTCCGTGGGCTTCTCGCGGAAGGCGGCGATCCGGCGCCCGTCGGGCGCGGTCTCGATCACCCCGAACTGGTCGGCCTGCCCGATCGGCGCGCGCAGGGCGGCAACCGTGACCCCGGCGCCGCTCTCGATGTGCTGCTCGACCATCTGGCGCGGGTCCATGCGGTAGATGTGGTCGGCGCCGAACACGATCACGTAGTCCGGGCGCTCGTCGTTGAGGAGGTTGAAGTTCTGGTAGATCGCGTCGGCGGAGCCCGCGAACCAGCGCGGCCCGCGGCGCATCTGCGCCGGCACCGGCGTGACGTAGTTCCCCAGCAGCGCCGACAGCCGCCACGTCACGGAGACGTGCCGGTCGAGCGAGTGGCTCTTGTATTGCGTCAGCACGACGATCCGCAGGTAGCCGGCGTTGACGAGGTTGGAGAGCGCGAAGTCGATCAGCCGGTAGTTCCCGCCGAAGGGGACGGCGGGCTTGGCGCGATCGGCGGTCAGCGGCGCGAGGCGCTTGCCCTCGCCGCCCGCCAGCACGATCGCGAAGACGTTCGGCGCGGCCATGCTCAACTCTCCAGCGCGTCGGCGACGATCTGCTGGGCCTCGCCGAGGATGCGCTCGAGGCGCTCCTCCCCGTCCAGGCTCTCGGCGTAGACCTTGTAGACGTCCTCGGTGCCCGACGGCCGCGCCGCGAACCAGCCGTGCTCGGCCACGACCTTGAGCCCGCCGATCGCCGCGCCGTTGCCCGGCGCCTCGGTCAGCACGGACTCGATCGGCTCACCGGCCAGCTCGTCGCTGCGCACCTGATCGGGCGAGAGCCGCTTCAGGACGTCCTTCTGCTCCGCGCTGGCGGCCACGTCCCTGCGCTTGTAGGCGGCCTTCCCGAAGCGCTCCGCGAGCTCGGCATACAACTGACCCGGGTCCTTGCCGGTCGTGGCCTTCATCTCGGCCGCGAGCAGACATGGGATCAGCCCGTCCTTGTCGGTGCTCCACACGCTGCCGTCGCGACGCAGGAACGACGCGCCGGCGCTCTCCTCGCCGCCGAAGCCGAGCGTCCCGTCGAGCAGCCCGCCGACGAACCACTTGAACCCCACGGGAACCTCGACCAGCCGTCGCCCGAGGTCGGCCGCGACGCGGTCGATGATCGAGGAGCTCACGAGCGTCTTGCCGATGCCGACGTCAGCGCCCCAGTCGCGGTGCCCGCCGAACAGGTACGCGATGCAGGCGGCGAGGTGGTGATTCGGGTTGAGCAGGCCCGCCGTGGGGGTGACGATCCCGTGGCGGTCGGCGTCGGGATCGTTGGCG
>Ga0136618_10000542_pt1 | contig 13093 bp, 12 predicted proteins | sample AntDrymUQ3302106_2_FD_104805 | JGI IMG/M metagenome (GOLD analysis project Ga0136618, IMG submission 104805) | Polar desert sand microbial communities from Dry Valleys, Antarctica - metaG UQ330 (21.06) | ecosystem: Environmental > Terrestrial > Soil > Desert | place: Antarctica: Dry Valley... | reverse complement strand
GGGCATCGCCGCCCAGCGCGGGCTCGATTTGCGGCTGTTCGACGGCGAGCCGGACGCCGCGACCCTTCCATGCGGTCATGGCGACGTCGTAGTGCTCTCGCAGGTCGGGTACCGCAGCGGCGCTCTGGCGGATCTGCCGGCACTCCAGGCGGCCGCGCGCGAGCGCGGGGCGACCCTGATCTGGGACCTCAGCCATGCCGCCGGCGTCGTTCCCGTCGACCTGCGCGAGGCCGGCGCCGAGCTGGCGGTGGGCTGCACCTACAAATACCTCAACGCGGGGCCCGGCGCGCCCGCCTATCTGTACGTCGCCGCCGGCCTGCACGGCGAGCTGCGCTCGCCGATCTGGGGCTGGTTCGGTCAGCGCGACCAGTTCGCGATGGAGCGCGACTACGACCCCGAGCCCGACATCCGCCGCTACCTCGCCGGCACGCCCCCGATCCTCGGCCTCGCGGCGGTCGAGGAGGGGGTGCGCCTGACCGCGCAGGCCGGCATCGCGGCGCTGCGCGCCAAGTCGATCAGGCTGACCGAGCTGCTGATCGGCCTGCACGACGCATGGCTCGCGCCACTCGGCTTCGAGCTCGCGAGCCCGCGTGTCGCGCAGCGTCGCGGCTCGCACGTCTCCTTGCGCCACCAGCGCGCGTGGCAGATCACGCGCGCGCTGATCGAGCGCTGCGACGTGGTCCCCGACTTCCGCGGCCCCGACAGCGTCCGCCTCGGCGTCGCCCCGCTCTACACCCGCCACGTCGACGTCTGGGATGCGCTCGACAGGCTGCGCGACCTGGTCGAGCGCGGGGAGCACGAGGCGGTCGACGCAACACCCGGCCGGGTCACGTGAGCGCCGTCGCGGCGGCCGACGCCGCGCGGATCGCACGCGAGCGCTTCGGCATCGACGCGCGCGCGACCGCGCTGCCGGGCGAGCTCGACCTCAACTTCGCGCTCGACGGTCCCGGCGGCCGGCACGTGCTCAAGCTCTACGCGCCCGGCACCGAGGAGCGGTCGCTCGACCTCCAGGACGCCGCGCTCGAGCACCTCGCCGGGCTGGCCGTGGTGCCGCGGCTCGTGCGCACCGTCGACGGCGCCGCGCGGACCGAGGCCGACAACCGGCCGGTGCGCGTCCTCACCTGGCTGACGGGCACGCCATGGGCGCACGAAAAGGCGCACACGCCGGCCACGCTCGCGAGCCTCGGAAGGACCGTTGCCCTGGTCGACCGCGCGCTCGCGGGCTTCGAGCATTCCGCGCTGACGGGACGCCGCCGGTGGAACATGACGGCCGCGGGCGATCTGCTCGCCGACGCGGACGGGGACGCCGCGGCGGTGCTCGACCGCTTCACCGCCGACGTCCTGCCGCGCCTGCGCGCGCTGCCGCAGCAGGCGATCCACAACGACGCGAACGAGCACAACGTGCTCGTAAGCGCCGGGGGCGAGGTCTGCGGGCTGATCGACTTCGGCGACCTCTGCCAAGCGCCACGCGTGTGCGGACTCGCAGTCGCGTGCGCCTACGCGATGGCACTGCTGCCGGTGCCCGAGCGCCAAGTGCTGCCACTCGTCGCCGGCTATCACGCGGTCGCGCCGCTCGCCCCGGAGGAGCTTGCGCTGCTGCCCGACCTGATCCGCACGCGGCTGGCGATGAGTGTCGCCATGGCCGTGCGCCAGCGGCGCGAGCAGCCTGACAACGCGTACCTGCTGATCAGCCAGCAGTCCGTCCCGGCGCTGCTGCGCCGGCTCGGTCGCGTCCCACGCGAGCTCGAGGGGCTGCGCCTGCGAGCGGCATGCGGCTACGAGGCCGTGCCGCACGCGCGCGCGGTGCGCGGGTTCCTGCAGACGACGCAGGCCGGGCCGGTGTGCAACCCGCCGCTGCACGAGGCGCCGCTGCTCGACTGGTCCGCCGGCGCGCCCGGCGCCGATCAGATGCCGGCCACGCTGCCGGCCATCGGCCGGTACCTGGAGGACCGCCTCCTCTACGACTCCGACGCCTTCGTCACCGAGCTGCCGGGCGAGCGGCGCACGCTGCACCTCGGCGTCGACGTCTTCCTCGATGCCGGCGAGCCGATCCTGGCGCCGCTCGACGGCGTCGTCCGCGACAGCGCGCACCGACCCGCGCGGCGCGACTTCGGCGGCGTCGTGCTGCTCGACCACGAGACCGCCGCGGGAGTGCCCTTCCACACCCTCTATGGACACCTCACGGCCGAGCTCCCGGCGCGCGGCACTCGCATCGCGCGCGGAAGCGTGATCGGTCACGTCGGCGGCCCGGAGGAGAACGGCGGCTGGGCGCCGCACCTGCACCTGCAGCTGCTCAGCACCCACCTCGGCGCGGGCTGCGGCGTCGACGGCGTCGGCACGCTCGCCGAACGCGACCTGTGGGAGTCGGTCAACCCCGACCCCAACCTCCTGCTCGGCCTGCCCGGGGGCGTCCGGGCCAAGCCGCCGCGCGCGACGGCGGACGTGCTGACCGCTCGTCGCAGTCTCCTGTCGCGAACGCTCAGCATCTCCTACGCAGAGCCGCTACGGATCGTGCGCGGCGCCGGCGCGCACCTCTACGACGAGCACGGGACCGCGTACCTGGACCTCGTCAACAACGTCTGCCACGTCGGGCACGCCCACCCGCGCGTCGTGCGCGCGGCCGCCGATCAGATGGCCCGGCTGAACACGAACACGCGCTACCTGCACGACCTGATCGTCACCTACGCGCGCCGATTGACGGCCACGCTGCCGGACCCGCTGAGCGTCGTCTTCCTGGTCAACTCGGGCAGCGAGGCGAACGACCTCGCGCTGCGGCTCGCGCGCGCACACACGGGCGCGCGCGACGTGCTGGTGCTCGACCACGCCTACCACGGCAACCTCGCGTCGCTGATCGAGATCTCGCCGTACAAGTTCGCCGGTCCCGGCGGCTCCGGCCGGCCGGAGCACGTCCACGTCTGCGCGCTACCGCGCGTCGCCGCGGATGCCGCGGACGTGCGCCGCCTCGCTGAGGACAGTGCGCCGGCCGCGTTCATCGCCGAGTCGCTGCCGAGCGTCGCGGGCCAGTTCGTGCTGCCCCCCGGCTACCTCGAAGCCGCCTACACGCACGCACGCGCCGCCGGCGCAGTCTGCATCGCAGACGAGGTGCAGGTCGGCTTCGGCCGCGTCGGCAGCGCGTTCTGGGGCTTCGAGCTCGGCGGCGTCGTGCCCGACATCGTCACGCTGGGCAAGCCGATCGGCAACGGCCACCCGATCGGCGCCGTCGTCACCACGCCGGCCATCGCGCGCTCGTTCGAGAACGGGATGGAGTACTTCAACACCTTCGGCGGCAACCCCGTGTCATGCGCCGCCGCGCTCGCCGTCCTCGACGTGATCGCCGACGAGCGCCTGCAGGCGAACGCCGCACGGGTCGGCGCGCGGATGCTGGATGGGCTGCGCGGGCTCGCGCGCCGCCATCAGCTGATCGGCGACGTGCGCGGCGCCGGGCTGTTCATCGGCGTCGAGTTGACGGATCAGGGAGGTGATCCGGCGACCGCAGCCGCCGCCGCCGTGATCGAGCGCGCGCGCCGCGATCGGGTGCTGCTATCGACCGACGGTCCGCACCGCAACGTGCTCAAGATCAAGCCGCCGATGGTGGTCGGCGACGCGGACGCCGAACGCTTCCTCGAGGTGCTGGACGCAGCGCTGGGTCACTACCGCCCGTAGCGGTCCTTGGAGAGCACGAGCTGGTCGGGCAGTGCGGTCCGGGCCGGCGGCGAAGGGTTCGCGGTGACCGCCACGGTCATCGCGACGGACCGCGTGAGCTCGCAGCGGCGCCCATCCGCCTCGACGACCACCTGATCGTCGTCGCGCTCGGCGACGGTGCCCTCCATGCCGGGCTCGAAGCCGGCGTCCTTGAGGTAGTGCAGCAGCTCCTCGGCCTCGTTCTCGAAGCGCAGCACGCGCACGCTCGCGCCCAGCTCGACATCGCCCAGCGGCACGCCGACGATCCGCTCGCCGATGTTGATCGGATGCCCGTGCGGGCACGTCTTGGCATTGCCGATCGCCGCGCGCATGCGCTCCTCGAGCACCGGCGACATCGCGTGCTCGAGCCGCTCGGCCTCCTCGTGCACCTCGTCCCAGGGGATCCCGAGCACATCGGTCAGGAAGCGCTCGATCAGCCGGTGCCGGCGCACCATTCCCTCGGCGTGCTCGCGGCCGACCTCGGTGAAAGTGAGCGCCTTGTCGGCGCCGCGCGCGACGTACCCGTCGCGCTCGAGCCTGCCGATCATCTCGTGCACCGTCGGGGCCGAGAGCTGCATCGCCCGCGCCACGTTCGCGCCCGTCATCGGCAGCCCCGCCTCCTGGAGCCAGATGATCGTCTGCAGGTACTCCTCTTCGGCGACAGTAGCTTGGTCGTGGGCCATGTCGGCATCGTAGCCGCCGCTAGGATCGCCCGTTCGTGCCACTGCCGCTCTCTCCGCCGCTGCTCCCGCAACTCGCCAAGACGGCGCGCACGCTGCCGGTCGGCGACGGCTGGGTCTACGAGCCCAAGTGGGACGGCTTCCGCGCGATCGCGTTCGTCGATGGGGGCGAGGTGATCCTGCAGTCGCGCAACGGAAAGCCGCTCACGCGCTACTTCCCCGAGCTGGAGTTCCCGCCGGGCTGCTACGTGCTCGACGGCGAGATCGTGCTCTTCGACGCCGCCGGAAGACAGGACTTCGACGCGCTCGGCCAGCGCATCCACCCGGCCAAGTCGCGCATCGACATGCTCGCCGCCACCACCCCGACGCGCTTCATCGCCTTCGACCTGCTGGCCGAGGCGCACGAGTTGCTGCTCGAGCTGCCGCAGGCGCAACGGCGCGACCGCCTCGCGCGGGTCGTCGAGGCGCCCGTCGACCTGACACCCGCGACCGAGGACCCCGCCGAGGCAGAGCCGTGGCTGCGGAACGCCGAGGGCGTGATCGCCAAGCGCCAGGACGCGCGCTACTGCCCGGGAGAGCGCGTCGGCATGGTGAAGATCAAGCGCGTACGCACGATCGACGCGGTGATCGTCGGCTGGCGCCCCGGCAAGGAGGAGAACACGCTCGGCTCACTGATCCTCGGCCTCTATGACGACGCGGGCGAGCTGCGCGTCGTCGGGCACTCGTCGGGCTTCAAGGCGGCCGAGAAGCGCGAGCTGCCGGGCCGGCTGGCGCCGTACGAGACCGGTCAGCGCGGCATGGGCGACCCGAGCCGCTGGAACAGCGAGCGCGAGCTCGAGTGGATCGGGGTGCGGCCCGAGCTCGTCGTCGAGGTGACGTTCGACCACGTCTCCAACAACCGCATCCGCCACGGGACCAAGGTCACCCGCTGGCGCGAGTACAAGGATCCGAGCGACTGCCGGATGGACCAGTTGCTCTACTGAACGGCGACGCGCGCCCCGTCCTGGAAGGACTGGATCGCGGCGTGGGCCAGCGCCAGCGCGCGCCGGCCCGCACGAGCGTGGACCGGCGGCTCCTCCCCGGCTCGCAGTGCGCACAAGAGCGCGTCGGCGTGCCCGTCGAAGGTGCGGTGGAACTCGCGCCCGACGTCGTTGAAGTAGCCCGCCTCCCAGACCTCGCGGACCTCGTCGCCCGCGCGGGAGAAGGTGAAGCGCTTGACGGTGTCCTCCACGGTCTGATCCTCGAGCACATCCATGCCGACCAGCTCTACCTCGGTTGCAACGGGGTCGACGCGGAGCGCGGGGTGACCAACGCCAACCTCCCCGAGGCAGAGCTCAAGCGGCGGATGCTGCGCGCGGCCGCTCGCCGGATCGTCGTCGCGGACGGCTCGAAGATCGGCGCCGTCAGCGTGGCCCACCTCTGCGGTGCCTCCGATCCGGACCTGCTGCTGACCGGCGCGTCGGCCGACCCCGACACCGTCGCCGCGCTCGAGCTCGCGGGCCTCGCAGTCCAGATGGCGCCCTGAGCCGACCGGCGCCCGCCGGCAGCTCGCGATCGGTCCGGCGACCTAGTAGACGCCCGGCACGCGCGGCTGGCGCTGCTGGGAGTTCGTCTGCAGCTCCTGGCTCTCCGCGCGCCAGAGCTGGAGGCGATCGAAGCGCTCGCGTGCCTCGGCGATCTCGACCTGGTGCAGCTTGCCCCAGTCCAGCAGCGGCGCGAGCGCCATCAGCAGCGCCTCGCCGGTGTCCGAGAGCTCGTACTCGACGCGCGCGGGCACGCGCGCGTAGACGTGACGTACGACGAGGCCGTCGCGCTCGAGCTGGCGCAGCGTCGACGAGAGCATGCGGCGCGAGACGCCTTCGATCTGCCGCAGCAGCTCGTTGAAGCGGTGCGTGCCGATGGTGAGCCGCGCAAGCACAGAGAGGCTCCACTTCGCGCCCAGGACCCCGAGTGCCCCTTGCAGCGCCGCGAGCGCGCGGTCGTCAGGAATCCAGGGGCCACCAGCACCGGCCGTTACGGGACGCGACTCCACGACAGCCGGAAATATGCCACTTCCGAGCCGCGCGTGAAGGCGTCTTAACGATGGCTCAACGCCGTGCGGGTGACGTGCTCCGCGCGACCTACGCGGGCAGCTTGTCAGGATGCGCCGATGGTGAGCTGGCCCGAGCGCCCCGTGCTCGTCGCGCCCGGGCCGTTTGCAGGCGCGCTGCGTGCCACCGAGGTCGCAGGCGCGATCAGCCGCGGGCTCGAGCGCGCCGGCCTCGCGCCGCCGGACCTGTGCCCGCTGGCCGACGGCGGTGCGGGCACGCTGGAGGTGCTGCTGCTCGCGCTCGGCGGGGAGACGATCGGCGCCGAGGTGCACGACCGCTCGGGCCAACCGCTGCGGGCGGCGTTCGGGCTGGTCGAGGACGGCGGCACCGCCGTGCTGGAGCCGGTGGCCGCGGCAACCACGCACGCCACCGGCGAGCTGATCTGCGCCGCCGCGGAGACGGGCGCGCAGGTCGTCGTGCTGGCCGCAGGCGGCGCGGCGCAGAGCGACGGCGGCGCGGACGCCCTGGCGGCGATCGACGACCGTGGCGGCCTGCACGGCGCACGGCTCGTGGTGCTCACCGGAGCGGGCGGTGGCGGCGGCCTGGCCGAGATGCTGCGGGCGGTGATTGGAGCGCTGCTCGAGCCGGGCGCGCCGTGGATCCTTGACGCGCTCGGCTTCGACGCGCGCATGCGCGCCGCGCGCGCCGTCGTGACGGGCGCGGGCAGGCTGGACGAGCGGACGCTCGCGGGCGGGCTCGTCGGCGAGCTCGGGACGCGCACGCGCCAGGCGGGTGTGCCGCTGCACGCGATCGTCGGCAGCGACGCGCTCGACGGCTTCGGCAAGCGGATCATCGACCTCCAGGTGGTGCTCGAGGCGCCCGACCGCGCGCAGGTCGAGGCGGCCGCGGAGACGCTCGGCCGCGCGCTCGCCGACGGTTCCGCGTGACTAGACCATCCGTCCACGCTTAGCCGCCGCTGATGAAGGAATTACCGATCATTAGCCGTGGCCTTCTTCTATGGCTCGCATGAACCGGTCAAGCCGCCTCTCAAATGTCTTCTTCACCTTCCTGGGGGCGGCGTCGATCGGCCTCGTCGTCGCCGTGCTCGCCGTCGCCGGCGTGTTCGACCGCACCGAGCGCGTCGTCAGCCAGTCTCCACGCGCCGAGACGACCCCGGTGTCCGACGAGCGCGCTGCGGACGGAAGCGTGTCGCAGATCTACGCCGAGACCGCACCGGGCGTCGCCTTCGTCCAGAACGGCAACGGGGGGAGCGGCTCCGGCTTCCTGATGGATGCCCAGGGACATGTCGTCACCAACGAGCACGTGGTCGACGGCGGCAGCGAGTTCAGCGTGCGCTTCGGCGAGGGCGGCGACGAGCTGCCGGCGAAGCTGATCGGCAAGGACCCGTCGACCGACCTCGCCGTGCTCGAGGTCGACGCGGAGAAGCTTCCCGCCGAGACCGACCCGCTCGAGCTGGCCTCCTCCTCGCAGCTGCGACCCGGTGACGTGGCGATCGCGATCGGCAGCCCGTTCGGCCTGTCGGGCAGTGTCACCACAGGGATCATCTCGGCGCTCGACCGTCAGATCAGGTCACCCAACGGCTTCCCGATCGAAGGCGTGCTGCAGACCGACGCCGCGATCAATCCCGGCAACTCGGGTGGCCCACTGCTCGACGCCGAGGGCCGCGTGATCGGTGTCAACTCGCAGATCGCCTCCTCCTCGCGCCAGTCGAGCGGCGTCGGCTTCGCCGTCCCGGTCGACACCGTCAAGGATGTCGTGCCGCAGCTGATCGAGGGTGGCGACCTCGAGCGTGCCTTCCTCGGCGTCACCTCCTCCCCGGACCCCGGCGGCGACGGCGCCGTCGTGGCGGACATCTCCCAGGTCGGCCCGGCGGCCGACTCGGAGCTGCGCATCGGCGACCGGATCACCGCCGTCGACGACAAGGAGATCAAGGAGCCGGGTGACCTCTCGAGCGCGATCCTGGAGCACAAGCCGGGCGATCGCATCAAGCTGGCGCTGGTGCGTGACGATGAGCAGCGTACGATCGAGGTGCAACTCGGCACGCGTCCCGACCAGATTTCGCAGGGATGAGCGCCGGGCCCGCATCGCATCCGACCTGGGAGCCAGACCGCACCGTGAGCACCGAGGAGGTACGCCTTAGGGCTCTGGAGGGACGCGCGGAGGAGAGCCCGGCGCGCGAGGCCCACGCCGCGCTGGAGACGGCACTGTTCGAGGTCAAGCGCGTGATCGTCGGCCAGGAGGGGATGCTCGAGCGGCTGCTCGTGGCCCTGCTCGCCGGGGGCCACGTGCTGCTGGAAGGCGTGCCCGGCCTGGCCAAGACGCTCACGATCAAGACCGTCGCGGACGTGCTCGGCGGATCGTTCAAGCGACTGCAGTTCACCCCGGACCTCGTGCCGGCGGACCTGGTCGGGACGCGCATCTACCGCGCCGACACCGGCGGGTTCGACACCGAGCTGGGCCCTGTCTTCTGCAACTTCCTGCTCGCGGACGAGATCAACCGCGCGCCCGCGAAGGTCCAGTCGGCGCTGCTGGAGGTCATGCAGGAGCACCAGGTCACGATCGGCCACGAGACGCATCGGGTCCCGGCCCCGTTTCTCGTCATGGCCACCCAGAACCCGATCGAGTCCGAGGGCACCTACCCGCTGCCCGAGGCCCAGGTCGACCGCTTCATGTTCAAGCTCGTGGTCGACTACCCGGACGCTCACGACGAGGTCGCCGTGGTCGAGCGCTCGCTGGCCGGAGTCGGCGACGTGCGCGAGGTGCTCTCACCGGCCGCCCTCGCGCGCCACCAACAGGCCGCGCGCGGGGTCTACGTCGACCGCCGCGTGATGGAGTACGCGGTCGCGCTCACGACGGCCACGCGCGTGCACGACGACAAGGGCTGGGTCGAGTTCGGCGCCTCGCCGCGCGGCTCGATCAACCTCGTGCACGCGGGCCGCGCGCTCGCGCTGCTGCGCGGTCGCGACTACGTGCTGCCCACGGATGTGTGCGACCTCGCGCGCGACGTGCTGCGCCATCGCATCGTGCTGACCTATGAGGCACTCGCCGCGGGGGTCGACGCCGACCGCGTGCTGGACGATGTGCTCGAGCAGGTACCGGTACCGCGCATCGAGCTGGCCGGAGAGGCCACGCGTCCGCGATGAGCTTCCGCGAGCCGCTGTTGCTCGCCGGCCTCGTCCTCGTCCCGCTGGCCCTGCTCGCCTACTGGGCCGCCCAGCGCCGGCGCCGGCGCTATGCGATCCGCTTTCCGGCGGTCGACGTGCTCGCGGGAGTCGCCGGGCGCGCGCGTGCCCGCCATCTGCCGGCGCTGCTCGCGCTGCTGTCGCTCGTCGCCCTCGGGCTCGCGCTCGGCCGCCCTGAGCGCACGATCGCGGTCGAGCAGCGCCAGGGCACCGTGATGCTGGTGCACGACACCTCCGGCTCGATGCAGGCCACCGACGTCAAGCCCGACCGGCTGAGCGCCGCACGCGATGCAGCGCGCGCGCTCGTGCGCTCGCTGCCCGAGGAGTTCCGGCTCGGCGTGGTCTCCTTCAACACCCGCGCCGAGCAGGTGTCGGAGCCGAGCACCGATCACGCGCTGGCGCTGCGCGCGCTCGACGAGCTCAAGATCCAGGGCGCCACGGCGATGGGCGACGGCCTGCGGCTCGGCGTGAACGCGATCCGCACCCCCGTGAGCGGCACCGAGGGTCGCCCGGAGCGGCTGCCCGGCGCGATCGTGCTGCTGTCGGACGGCGCCAGCACGAAGGGCGAGGACCCGCGCACCGTCGCCGCCGAGGCGAGGCGATTGAAGATCCCGATCTACGCGGTCGCGCTCGGCACGCAGAACGGCGTGCTGCGCAAGCCCGACGGCAGCACCACCCCGGTACCGCCCGACACGGCGACGCTGGAGTCGATCGCGCGCACGACCGGCGGGCGGTTCTTCACCGCGCCGACCGAGCGCGACCTGGAGGCGGTGTACGCGAACCTCGGCCGCGGGCTCGCGACGCGCGACGCCAAGCAGGAGGTCACGGCGGCCTTCGCCGGCGGTGGGCTCGCGCTGCTGCTCGCCGGGCTCGCGTTCGGGATGCTGCGCAACGGGCGGCTGCCGTGAGGCGTCGCGGGCTGCCGGAGGCCGAGCGCACCCCGGAGCGGCCCGGCCCGGGACCGGTCCCCGACGCGGTCCTGCGCTCGCTCGACCTGGCGGTGATGCGAAGGATCCAGTCCCTGGTCCCGGGCGACCACCTCACACCCCAGGTCGGCACCGGTACCGAGCTGGCGCTGATCCGGCCCTACCAGCCGGGCGACGACGTGCGCTACATCGACTGGAACGTGACCGCGCGCCTGCGCGAGCCACACGTGCGCGTGCACGTGGGCGAGCGGGCGATCACGACCTGGCTGATGCTCGATGTGTCGCCGTCGATGAACTTCGGCACCGCCCTGCGGCGCAAGGCCGACGTCGCCGAAGGCGTGAGCGTCGCCGTCGGCCATGTCGCGACGCGGCGCGGGAACCGGCTGGGTGTGATCGCGTTCGGAGGCAGCGAGCCGCGCGTGCTGCGCCCCCGCCAGGGCCGCCTCGGGCTGCTCGCGCTGCTCGCCGAGTTGCGCGCTGCGCCACCCGCCGACGCGCGGCGACCGCGGAGCGTCGCCGGCGACGAGCCTCCAGGCGGGGCAGGCGGTGCCGGGGCCGACGCGTCGCTGGGCGAGGCGGCCAGGCGGATGGCGGCGCTCACGCGGGCGCGTGGGCTGGTGGTGGTCGCGTCCGACTTCCGCGGCCCGCGCGACTGGGAGAGCGGCCTGCGCGCGCTGCGCGCGCGCCACGGCGTGCTGGCCGTCGAGGTGCGCGACCCGCGCGAGCTGGAGCTGCCCGCGGTGGGGGATGTGTGGATGGTCGACCCGGAGACCGGCCGCCAGATCGTCGTCAACACGAGCCGCCGCAAGCTGCGCGAGCGCTTCAAGGCGGCCGCGGCGGCCGAGCGCGAGGAGGTCGCCCGGGCGGTGCGCCGCGCGGGCGCCGACCACCTCGTGCTCTCGACGGGGGACGATTGGCTGCGCGCGCTGGCCGCGCACCTGCGGCGCGCCGACCAGATGCGCCGCGGCGCGATGGCGGCGGGCGGCCCGGGCCGCGCGGCGGCTGCCGCGCACGCCGTGACGGGTGCGGCGCCATGAGCTTCCGCGAGCCGACCGTGCTGCTGGGCCTCGCGCTGCTTCCCGTCGCCGTGCTGGCCTATCTGGCGGTGCAGCAGCGCCGCCGCCGCGAGGCGGCGTCGTTCGGCAACCCCGCGCTGCTGCCCGGCCTGATGACCGCGCGGCCGGGCTGGCGCAGGCATCTCCCCGGCGCGCTGCTGCTGCTCGCCGTCGCGGCCATGATCCTTGCGCTCGCGCGGCCGCAGCGCAGCGTCGCCGCGCCGCAGCGCGCTGCGACGGTGGTGCTCGTCAACGACGTCTCGGGCTCGATGCGCGCCGACGACGTCTCCCCCAGCCGCCTGACCGCCGCGATCAACTCGGCGAAGGTGCTCGTCGACAAGACGCCCGACAACTTCCGGCTCGGGCTCGTGACGTTCGCCGACTACGCCGAGCAGCTCGTCGCCCCGACGACCGATCACCGCGCGGTAGAGAGCGCGCTCGAGCGGATGGTCGCCGACGGCGGCACCGCGATGGGCGACGGGCTCGCGCGGGGGCTGCAGACCGCGCAGACGCCGGTCCCGACCGAGGACGGCAAGGGCACGCGCAAGCTGCCCGCGATCATCGTGCTGCTCTCCGACGGCAAGAACACGCTCGGCGTCAACAGCCCGCTCGAGGTCGCCGAGAAGGCGCGCCAGGCACGCGTCCCGATTTACGCGATCGCCCTCGGGACGGAGCGCGGCGAGGTCGTCCAGCGCGATCCGTTCGGCTTCACGCAGCACATCCCCGTGCCGCCCGACAAGGAGACGCTGCGGGAGATCGCGACGATCACGGGCGGGCGATCGTTCGAGGCGGTCAGCGCCGACGACGCCGAGGAGATCTACGGCAAGATCGGCACGCGGCTGACCTCCAGGCCCGAGCAGCGCGAGATCACGGTCGCGTTCGCGGGCGGCGCGTTCGTACTGCTGGTCGTGGGCGGCGCGCTCTCGCTGGTCTGGTTCGGCCGGCTCCCTTAGCACCCCCGGCCCATGACGCTCGCCATCTAGTCTCACGTGCGGATGGCAGTCGTCCGCGACATCGAGCCCTGGGACGAGCTGCTCGCCGCGGGCCGGGAGGACGAGCGGCTGGTCATGCAGTCCGCGCAGAACCGGCGCCCCGCGCGCGCGGTGGCGCTACCCGAGCAGCTGCACGCGGAGGTCGCCGACGCGCTGCGCGCGCGGGGCGTCGAGCGGCTTTGGTCGCACCAGGCCGACGCGCTGCACGCCGCCTGGGCCGGCCCGCTGATCGTCACGACCGGCACGGCGAGCGGCAAGTCGCTCTGCTTTCAGCTGCCGACCCTCGACACGCTCTGCCGCGACGCGCGCGCCCGCGCGCTCTACCTCTATCCGACCAAGGCGCTCGCGCAGGACCAGGCCCGATCGCTGCACGCGCTCGGCGTGCAGCGCGCGCGGCCCGCGATCTACGACGGCGACACACCGCGCGAGCAGCGCGCGCAGATCCGCCGGCGCGCGAACGTGATCCTCACCAACCCCGACATGCTGCACCTCGGGATCCTCCCCAACCATCGCGCGTGGGCCGACG
>Ga0136618_10000541_pt1 | contig 13102 bp, 10 predicted proteins | sample AntDrymUQ3302106_2_FD_104805 | JGI IMG/M metagenome (GOLD analysis project Ga0136618, IMG submission 104805) | Polar desert sand microbial communities from Dry Valleys, Antarctica - metaG UQ330 (21.06) | ecosystem: Environmental > Terrestrial > Soil > Desert | place: Antarctica: Dry Valley... | reverse complement strand
TCTCCCCCACTGTCCGGCTTGTCTTCTGACTCGGTCGTGGCCTCGGGCTCTTCCCAGATCGGCTCGTTCTCGAGGACTTCGGTTTCATTCGCGCGCGTGATCTGGATGTCCATGTCATCGGGCTCCGACCAGCCGGGGAGCGAACCGGGCTCTTCTCCGCGATAAGTCCGAGCTATCTCGCACGTGGAGTCGTGCGCTCGACGCGCGGCGCCGCCCGCGCCCTGAACGAGGTTCGCGATCGTCATACCGGTCAGGAGCAGAACGCCGCAGACAAGCATGAGCACCGCAAGGATCTGCGCGCCCAGCCGCTGGAAGAGCGTCGTCGAGGCCCAGTAGAGCGATTCGCCGACGGCACCGCCATGGGTCCGAAAGAACTCGGGCTCGAAGTATCCGTCTCGTAGGGGCCGGTCGGGCCCAAGACCAAGCGTGCCGGCCGAAAACGCGAGGAGAAGCGCGAGGAGCACCAGGAGCGCCCCCGCGTTGAGCGCGCGCGGCGCGCGGATCATCGGTCGCGCGATCAGCGCCATTCCCAGGCTGAACACCATCATCGGCACGACGTAGGCCACTTGGCCCACTGTGTACTCGAGCCCCGAGGCGAGCCCCTTCCCAACCGCACCGCCATCCCAGCCGAGGTAGAGGACGAACGAGGCGTATACCCCCACGGCAACCATCACGAGCCCGATCAAGTCGTAGTGGCGTTGCTCGAGCCCGTCGAAAGCCTCCCGCGCCCGCTGGCGCACGTCGGGCGTCCGCTTCACCGGCGCGCGCTTGACTGGAGCACGCTTCGCAGGCCGTTTAGGCGCACGGGTCTTAGCGGTGGCACGGGCCATCGCAGACGGGTTCGACACACATGCCCGGTCCCCTTCGAGGGCGACCCCCCAGGTAGATTTTTCGCATGGAAGCACCTAAGTGCGTAGCCGTGGATAATCCGGCGTGAAGGGCAACAAAACCAATCAGGAGCGCGCGTTGCGACCCCTTCGGTATTCCATCAACGTCACATTGGACGGGTGCTGCGATCACCGTGCAATCTCCGCGGACGAAGAGACACATCGTCACGCGACGAAGATTCTCGACCAAGCCGACGCTCTCCTCTTCGGCCGGGTGACTTACGAGATGATGGAGTCAGCCTGGCGGCCGCCGGGGCAGACGGAAGCGATGCCTGATTGGATGGCGCCTTTCGGCCGGACGATCGACGCGGCAAAGAAGTACGTCGTGTCGAGCACCCTCGACCGGGTCGATTGGAACGCGGAGCTCGTGCGCGGGGATCTGGGAAAAGCCGTTCAGGAGCTGAAACTGGAGTCGGGTGAGGGACTGCTCGTGGGAGGCGTGAAGCTTCCTCTGGCGTTGGCGGAGCTGGGGTTGATCGATGAGTACGAGTTCGTGGTGCAGCCCAGGCTGGTGGGCCACGGCCCTACGTTGTTCGCGGGGCTATCGAAGCTTGTCGACTTGAAGCTCATGAGCCGGCTGGAGTTCAGCTCGGGGGCGGTGGCGATGCGGTATGAGCCGAGAAGGTAGCTTCCCCCGCAGGGCTCGGGCGGTCGCAATCGTCTGACAACCGAAACCTGCAAGCCGCATCTCTAGTGAACTGCGCTTGAGGTTTCGGGCGTACGCTTAGTGGATGCTGGAAAGCGAGACAGCTACAGGCCGGGTGCTCGTCGTCGAGGATGATGTCGAGATCGCCGATGTGCTTCGGCGCACGATTCGCGCTGAGGGCCATGAGGTTCGGAGCGCCGGTGACGGCGAGGAGGCATTGAGCGCGGCAGCAGAGTACCTGCCCGACCTTGTGATCCTGGATCTCGGCCTGCCGAAGATCGACGGCGTCGAGGTTCTGCGGCGCCTGCGTGAGGAGAGCGACGTGCCGATCCTCGTCCTCACGGCTCGCACCGAACTGGAAGACCGCGTCGAGGGCCTGGACCTGGGCGCCGACGACTACCTCGTAAAGCCGTTTGAACGCCAAGAACTCCTGGCTCGCATGCGCGCCCTCATGCGCCGACGCCCTCCGCGCGGCTCGGCAACGCTCGTTTTGGCCGACCTGCGGCTCAACCCCGCGACACGCGAGGTGCACCGCGGCGACCGCGAGATCGACCTCACCGCGCGCGAGTTCGAGTTGCTCGAGTTTCTGATGCGAAACGAACGCCTGGTCGTTTCGCGCGAGCGCCTGCTCGAAGAGGTCTGGGGCTACGACCCGCTGGCGATGACCAACACAATCGACGTCTTTATCTCAAACGTTCGCCGCAAGCTCGAGGAGGGTGACGAGGGGCGCCTCCTCCACACGAAGCGCGGCGCGGGCTACGTCCTCCGCGCGCCGGAGTAGGCCGTGGAGCCCGGGCGCCCCGAGCGCCCTTGGCCGCTCCGGTCCCCCTCGCACTGGCCAGTGCGCTGGCGCATCGCCGGCGTGTCTGCCGTTCTCACATTCGTGATCCTGCTCATGTTTGCCGGAGTCGTCGGCAAGCTCGCGCAGGAGCGCCTCGAGGACGACTTCCGCAACGACCTCCAGGAAATCGCCAACCGGGTCGCCTTCTCGGTTCAGTTCGACGAGTCAGGACGCATCGACAAGGCTCCTCTCGATGACATCACAATCGGCGATGCGATCGTGCGCGTTACTCCGACCCTTGGCCCGGTGGCGGAGAACAGCGACATCGAGCTGCCCCAGCCCAGCCCCGATCCGGTGACGTTCGGCGATTACGAAGTTGTCTCTGCGCAAGTGGCTACGACCCTTCTGGCTCCCGGGCCGACCCGCGTCCAGGTTGCGCGCGATTCGAGCTCACTCGACGCCACGATCAACCGCCTTTGGCTACTACTCGCAATCGGCGTGGCCGGCGGAGCAATTTTTGCCACACTCGCCGGGCTGGCCGTGGCCGGTCGTGCGATGGGGCCCGTCTCTGCGCTCACCCAGACTGCTCGCGAGATCGCCATCACGCGTGATCCCGCCCTCAGGATGCCCCAATCAAGTGCAGGCGATGAAGTCGCCGAGCTGGCGACGACGCTCGACAACATGCTCCGCGAGCTCGACGCCGCTCGCGCCGAAGCGCAGGGGATGGTCCAGGCGCAGCGCGAGTTCGTCGCCGACGCCTCCCACGAGCTCCGCACACCTCTCACTTCCATTCTCGCGAACCTCGAGCTGCTTCAGGTCAGCCTGAATGAGGGAAGTACGTCCGGCGAGGAATCGGAGATGGTCGAATCTGCCCTGCGCTCCTCGCAGCGCATGCGCCGACTGGTCGGCGACCTCCTCATCCTGGCGCGGGCCGACGCGGGCAGGCAGGCGGCGCAGCGCCCGTGCGATCTGGAAGCGATCACTGAGGCAGCAGCCATGGAAGTCCGCCCGGCTGCGCCCGAGCACTCGATTACCGTCTCCACCGAGGCCGCCACGGTAAGCGGGAACCCTGATGAGCTCCACCGTCTCGTCCTCAACCTGATCGACAACGGCGTGCGCCACACGCCTCCCGGCTCAACGATCACCGCAGGCGTCACCAAGCGCGGCGGAGACGTGGTGCTCGAAGTGGCCGACGACGGCCCTGGGCTACCCGAGGGGCTCTCAGACCAGATCTTCGGGCGCTTCGTCCGCGGAGGAGCGGGCCCCGGCGACGTCGCCTCCGACGTCGGCACCGGATTGGGCCTTTCGATCGTCGAGGCCGTCGCCACAGCTCATGGAGGCAAGGTCGAAGCGGGTCGCGCCAACCACGGTGGAGCCCTCTTTACGGTCACGCTGCCCGCCATCGGCGAGCCGGTTGAAATTCCTAAGAAACTTTCAAGAGTTCTTTAGGGATCGTTTACAACCCAGATCTAAATTCTGAGCCTGGACGAGACACCCCTCGCCGGCGCGAATCCCCCATTTGCCCGGCGAGCCTCTTGGCCCCAGCGGCCAAGAACCCCTAGGCCCGTCGGCTCTTCCCCTCCCTGGAGCCGGCGGGCCCCTTTTTACCGACCGGCGCTCAGACTTCGACGACGACCGGCAGGATCATCGGGCGGCGCTTCAGGCGTTTGTAGATGAGCTCGGCGACGTCGTCGTGGATGTCTTCCTGGATGACGCCGGTGTCGGTGATGTTGTCGTGGACGGCGTCGGCCAGAGCGGTGGCGACCGCGCCTTGGACGTCGTCAATGAGCTTCACAGCCTCATCGCCTTCGATGAAAGGCACGCCGCGGAAGATGATCTCGGGCTCGGCCGCGGTCGCCCCGTCCTCGCTCGAGAGGGTCGCGACGACGATGATCACGCCATCGCCCGAGAGAGTGCGGCGGTCGCGAAGCGCGACGTCGTCGGGATCGCCGATGTCAACGCCATCGACGAAGATCATCCCGGCCTTGACGTCGTCCGTGAAGCGAGCGCCCTTCTCGTCAATCTCGAGCGCCAGGCCGTTGCGACCCTTGAAGATGCGCTCGGGCGGGATGCCGACAGATTCGGCGAGCTCAGCGTGCAGGCGGATCCGCTTGTGATCGCCGTGGAACGGCATCACGTACTTCGGCCGCGTCAGGTTGAGCATCAGCTTCAGCTCCTCTCGCGAGCCGTGGCCGGACACGTGGATGGGGGCGTCGGCAGCGGTGACGACGGTTGCGCCGATCTCATAAATGCGATCGATCGTCTCGTTCACGGCACGCTCGTTGCCGGGCACGGCCGTCGCCGAGAAGATGATCGTGTCGCCGGAGTGGAGCTCGACATCGCGATGGTCGTTGTTCGCCATCCGGCGAAGGGCCGAGAGCGGCTCCCCCTGGCTCCCTGTCGAGATCGCGATGACGCGCTCGTCCGGGTAGTTCTCGATCTCCTTCGGGTTGATGAAGATGCCGTCGGGCGCGTTGGCCATCCCCAGGTTCGAGGCGATGTTGAAGTTCTTACGCATCGAGCGGCCGACCAGCGCCACCTTGCGGTCGAGCTCGACGGCCGCGTCGATCACCTGCTGGACGCGATGGACGTTCGAGGCAAAGCAGGTGACGATGATTCTTCCCTCGCAGCGCGAGAACACCTCGCGAAGCGCAGGGCCGACCGATCGCTCGGAAGCGCCTACCCCGGGCCTGTCGGCGTTGGTCGAATCACCGCAGAGGCAAAGGACGCCTTTAGAACCGAGCTCGGCGAGCCGCGCGATGTCGGCGGGGTTGCCGTCTACGGGGGTCTGGTCGAAGCGGTAGTCGCCCGTGATCAGGATCGTGCCGAGCTTCGTGTGGAGGGCGACGGCACGCGCGTCCGGGATCGAGTGCGACATGTGGATCGTCTCGATCTCGAACGGCCCCGCTTGCGCTCGCTCTCCGGGCTCGAGCACTCGCAGTGGAGCGTCACGGATCTTTCGCTCTTCGAGCTTCGAGCGCACGAGGCCAAGCGTCAACGGGCCGCCGTAAATCGCCTCCGGCATCCCGAGCTCACGGAGCACGTATGGGACGGCGCCGACATGGTCCTCGTGCCCGTGGGTCAGGATCAGCGCGTCGATGTCGTCCTTGCGCTCGCGAAGCGAGGTGAAGTCGGGCAGGACCAGGTCGATGCCGAGCATCTCGGCCGTCGGGAACATCACGCCGGCGTCGACGATCACGATCCGCCCCTCGGATTCGATGGCCGTCATGTTCTTGCCGATCTCGCCGAGGCCGCCCAGCGGGAGGATCTTTACCTTGCTCATGATTTGCACTCTGCGATCTCAGCGAGCGCCGCGCGGGCCGGGCCCTGCACCGGCACCATGGGAAGCCGTTGCGTCTCGCCGATCAGGCCGCGCATGGAGAGGATTGCCTTGACGGTGCTCGCGGGCGGCGCGCCTGCGATTGCCGAGTAGACGCCCGCAAGCTCGCGCTCGAGGTCGAGTGCACCGTCATGGTCGCCCGCTTCGGCGGCGTCGTAGATCTTGCGCATGTTCGGCCCAACCACGTGCGACGCAACCAAAATCCCTCCGGTTCCTCCCTCGCGCAGGCACCGCGCGAAGACATCGTCGTTGCCGGCCATCACGTCGAGCCCTTCGATCGGGCCCATGTCCCCGTTGTTCGCCTGCTTCACGCCCGTGATGTTCTGAAACTCCGCAGCGAGCGATCCCATGAAGTCGGGCGACATATTGATCACCGAGCGCGAAGGGATGTTGTAGACGGCGACCGGGGTCTCCCCCGCCGCCTCGGAGACCTGTGCGAAGTGAGCGCGAAGCCCGGTCTCAATCGGCTTGTTGTAGTAGGGCGCGACGACGAGAACGCCGTGGGCGCCGGCCTGCGACGCGCGGCGGGTCAGGTGCGCGGCATGACGCGTGTCGTTCGAACCGGTGCCGCAGATGACCGTCGCGTCCGAACCGATCTCGTCGAGGACGGCTTCCAGGAGCTCGATCGTCTCGTCGTCGGAGAGCGTCGGCCCCTCACCAGTCGTTCCCGCTACGACCACGCCGTGCGATCCGTTCTCAACCAAGTACGAGGCGAGGTTGCGAGCTCCCGGCACGTCCAGCGACCCGTCGTCGCCAAATGGCGTGACCATGGCCGTAAGAACTCCGTTAAAAGGTGCCACCACGCGAAAGCTACTCCGCGAAGGTGGGCGCAACGCGGTCGGCCCACGGCTCGGCTCGCTCGATCTGTGCCGCGACCTGGATCAAGAGGTCCTCGCGCCCGAACGGCGCCACGATGTGGACGCCTACGGGGATGCCGTCCGCGTCGCCGAGCGGAAGCGAGATCGCCGGTTGACCGGTGACGTTGAATATGGCGGTGAATGCACCCTCGGGCAGCGCTGCGTCGAACGCGTCCATCGGCCGCTCGCCCGAGTCGTCCCAGGTGCCGAGAGGCTGCGCGGGGCGTGCCGTCGTGGGTGTCACGAGGAGGTCGAAGCCCGATTCGAACCATGCGGCGATCATCCGCGAGAGCGCATGGTGGACGCCGACGTCCTGGAGGTAGCGGCCGGCGCTCCGCTCACGGCCGATCTGCGAGAGCGCCCAGGTGAGCGGCTCGACGTCGTCTTCCGTGACCGCACGTCCGACGAGCATCGCGAACGTGTCGAGGAGCTGTGTCTGCCCCGCCGCCCAGCGCGTGAGGAATGTGTCGCCGATGTCAATCGCGCCGCCGGCGGCCGCGGCGGCGTCCGTGGGCGAGCCTTGGCTCACCTCGTGCCCGAGGCTCTCGAGAATCTTCACCGTGCTTTCGACAACTGCAACACACGCGGGGTCTACTTCGACATCCACGGCGGCTGCCGTCGTGAAGCCGACGCGGAAGCCCTCTGGGTCGGCATCTAGCTCATCCGTATAGGGGCGCGCGGGCGGCGGCGCCCAATAGGGGTCCCCGGGGGCGGGCCCGTGCACTGCTTCGAGGATCGCGGCCGTGTCGCGAACCGACTTCGATACAACCAGCTCCGCCGTGAGGCCCGAGAGGTTGTCGCCCGTGAGAGGGCCCTCGGAGATGCGCTGGCGAGTCGGCTTCAAGCCGACCAGTCCGTTCTGAGCGGCCGGAATCCGGATCGAGCCGCCCCCGTCGTTCGCGTGCGCGAATGGCACCATTCCGGATGCGACCGCAGCAGCGGATCCACCGCTTGAGCCGCCCGCCGAGTGCTCGGTGTTCCACGGGTTCCGGGTCGCGCCGTAAGCGTCGGGCTCAGTGGTGGGAAGAATGCCCAGCTCGGGGGTGTTCGTCTTGCCGATCGTGATCAGGCCGGCGTCGCGAAAGCGCTCGGCCAGGTAAGTATTCATCGGGGCGCGGAAGTCCGCCTCTTTCAAGAGCTTCATGCCGAGGTGGAACGGCTGGCCGGCCATCGTCGCACCGAGGTCCTTGAGAACGAACGGAACGCCCTTGAATGGGCCATCGGGCACGTCGCCCTGAGCCTGTTCGCGCGCCTCGTCGAACAGCTCGTGGATCACGGCGTTGATCTCTGGGTTCAGCTTTTCTACGCGCGCGATCGCTGCGTCGACCAGCTCCAGAGGGCTCGCTTCGCCTGAGCGGACGAGCTCGGCCTGGGCGGTTGCGTCCATACGAGCGAGGTCAGTCAAGAACTTTCTCCAGTCCAATCGAGTAGCGGTCGGGTAGTGAGGAAACCCCTCGGATCGCGAGGAGCACCCCCGGCATGAACGAGGTCCGATCGATCGAGTCATGGCGAATCGAGAGCGTCTGGCCCTGGCCGCCGAGGACTACTTCCTGATGCGCGACGAGGCCCGGGAGGCGAACCGAATGGATCGGCTCGTGGACGTTGCCACCCGCCTCCGCGATCAGGTCGCGCGTACGGCTTGCTGTGCCGGAAGGCGCGTCGAGCTTCTTGTCGTGGTGGAGCTCAATGATCTCGACCTCGGGCATGTGCTTCGAAGCCTCTGCGGCAAAGCGCATCGCAAGAACGGCGCCGATAGCGAAGTTAGGCACGACGAGGACGTTGGCGGCGTCAGCTTCGTCCGCCTTACTTCGCAGCGGTTCGTGGTCGAAGCCCGAAGTGCCGACCACTATGTGGGTTTCGGCTTCGATGCATGCCTCGACGTTGCCGGGGGCCGAGTCAGGAGTCGTGAAGTCGACGACCACATCGACGTCTCCAACGACGTCTCGAAGCTCGACGCCAAGCTCGGGATCGATGCGGGCGGCTAGCTCAATGCCATCAGCGGCCTCAACCGCCTCGCACGTGGTCGCCCCCATCCGGCCGGCAGCACCGGCCACACCTACGCGAATCACGCCGCTAGCTTCTCCGATACAGCGCCCACGGCCTTGGTGAAGCAGGCCTCGTCTTTGCCGATGCACGCGGCGCTGAACCCGGCGGGATCGTAGAGCTCGGCAGCAAGCTCGGCTACGTCGTCTTCGGAAACCGAGTCCACGCGAGAGATCATCTCGTCGAGCGTGAGGATCTCAAGGCCGAACAGGGTCGAACGGGAGATCCGGGCCATCCGCGCGGCAGTCGACTCCATGCCCAGGACCATGCGGCCCTTGACATGCTCCTTGGCGCGCTCGAGCTCCTCGCCGCGGACACCCTCCCCCGAGAGCGAAGCCATCTCGCGCGCGATGATCTCGCAGGCCTCGGCGACGTTGTCCTCGCGCGTACCGACGTAGGTAGCGACCGAACCGCGGTCGAGATACTGCTCGGCGTACGAGCCGACGGCATAGGCGAGGCCGCGCTTCTCGCGCACCTCGCGGAAGAGCCTTGAGGAGACCGAGCCGCCGAAGGCGGAGTCGATCACGGCGAGGCCGAAGCGGCGCTCGTCGCCGCGCGAGATTCCCGGCGCGCCAAAACAGATGTGGTACTGCTCGGTGTCCTTACGGTTGAAGCTGACGCGCGGCTCGAGTTTGGGCGCACCGCCGTTGACGGAGGGCACGTCGCCATCGGGCGGGGCGACGAATCGCTCGGCCAACTTGACGATCTCGTCGTGCTTCAGATGTCCCGCCGCCCCGACCACCAGACTGTCGGCCACGTAGCGGCCGCGGTGGTACTCGGCGATCTGTGGCACGGGTGTGTCGGCGATGACCTCGGCTTCGCCGAGGACGCGGCGGCCGAGTGGATGGTCGCCGTACATGGCCTCGGCGAGGAAATCATGGACACGGTCGGACGGCTCGTCCTCGTACATCGCGATCTCCTCAAGCACGACCTCGCGCTCTGAGTCGATGTCGGGAAAGGTCGGGCCGAGCATCATCTCGGCCATCAGGTCGAACGCATCCTCGGTGTGCTCGTCCAGGAAACGAGCGTGGATGTGAGTCGATTCCTTGGAGGTCGCGGCATTCGCCGCGGCGCCCATGCCGTCGAAGCGCTCGGAGATCTCAATTGCCGAGAACCGCTCGGTGCCCTTGAAGAGCAAGTGCTCCAGGAAGTGCGAAAGCCCCTCCTGACCGCCGCCCTCGTCCCGGGAACCGGTCCTGACCCAAAGCCCGAGGGCGACAGATCGGACCGAAGGGACAACCTCGGTCACGACCCGCACGCCGCTCGAAAGCGTTGTTTCCTGAACGTTCTCCGGAAGCGAAGCCAACGTAGTTATCCGGTGAGCGACGTAAGGCGCGAAATCAGCATGAGTGCCGTTAGTTATCCGAAGCGCCCTAGAGGCGCTCGCGGCCTCCCTCACGCCCGCCGCGGTCACGGCCGCCGCCTTCACGGCCGCCACGCCCTCCGCGGTCACGGCCGCCACCGCCACCGCCACCGCGGTTTCCGCCGCCGCCGCCCGAGCCTGCGCCGACGGTGGCGAGCTCTTCGGGGGTCTTGCCGGCAACCGAGGGATCCTCGGAGAGTCTCAGGCCGATGCGACCACGCTCGCGGTCGACCTCGACCACGGTCACGTCGATCTCGTCGCCCTGAGAGAGAACGTCCTCAACCGTGTCGACCCGCTCGCCGGGCTTCACGTTCGAGATGTGAAGCAGGCCGTCGGTGCCCTTGACGAGCTCGACGAACGCTCCGAACGTGGTGGTCTTTACGACCTTGCCCTTGAACGTGTCGCCGATCTTGGCGTCGCGTGTCATCGCCTCGATGCGCGCGATACACGCGTCGACCTGCGAGCCGGTGGGCGCGTAGACGCGGATCGAGCCATCGTCGTCGATGTCGATCTCGGCCTCGAACTCCTCCTGCATGCCGCGGATCGTCTCGCCGCCCTTGCCGATGACGGCGCCGATCTTCTCCGTGTCGATCTGAATTGTCTCGATGCGCGGGGCGTGCTCTGACATCTGCTCGCGCGGAGCCTTGATCGCCTCGGCCATCTTGTCGAGGATGAAGAGGCGACCCTGGCGAGCCTGCTCGAGCGCGTCGCGCAGGATCTCGAAGGTGACGCCCGTGATCTTGATGTCCATCTGGAGGGCGGTGATGCCGTCCTTCGAGCCGGCGACCTTGAAGTCCATGTCGCCGAGGTGGTCCTCGACGCCGGCGATATCGGTCAGGACGATGTAATCGTCACCCTCCTTGATCAGGCCCATCGCGACTCCCGCAACGGGAGCCTCGACCGGGACGCCGGCAGCCTGGAGGGCCATCGACGACGCGCAAACCGAGCCCATCGACGACGAGCCATTCGACTCGAGCGTCTCGGAGACGACGCGCACCACGTACGGGAACTCCTCCTCACCCGGAATGGTGGGCGAGAGCGCACGCTCGGCGAGTGCGCCGTGACCGATGTCGCGGCGCTTCGGGCCGCGCATGAAGCCGGCTTCACCCACCGAGAACGGCGGGAAGTTGTAGTGGTGAAAGAAGGTCTTCTTCTCCTGAAGACCGAGGTTGTCGACCTTCATGTCCATCCGGGTGGTGCCCAGAGCGACGTTGGAGAGGATCTGAGTCTCGCCGCGGGTGAACAGCGCGGAGCCGTGCACGCGCGGGGCGATGTCGACCTCGGTCTCGATCGGACGGATCTCGTCCTGGGCGCGCCCGTCGGGGCGCTTCTTCTCGACCGCGATGCGATGGCGGATCATGTCCTTCTCGAACTTCGCGAAGGCCTTCTGGACCTCGGCGCGGCGCTCGGGGTTGTCCTCCTCGCCCTCGCCTGCGGTGGCGTATGACTCGAGAACGTCCTCTTCGACGGCCTTGATCGCGTCCTGGCGGGCGAGCTTCTCCGGGACCTGAGTGGCCTCGTCGAGCTTGGAACCATGCGAGCCCTTGATGGACTCGATGAGCTCTGAGTCGATGGTCGGAACCTCGACCTCGCGCTTCGGCTTGCCGGCCTTCTGGGCCAGCTCGTCGAACGCGCCGCAGAGCTTCTTGATCTCTCCGTGGGCGATGTCGAGCGCATCGAGCACCTCGGCCTCGGTCACGTAGTCCGCGCCGCACTCGACCATGAGGATGGCCTCGTCCGTGCCGGAGACGACCAGGTCCATCTCGAGGTCTTCCCAGGTGTCTTCGCCCGGGTTGACGACGAAGTCACCGTCGAGCTTGCCCACACGGACCGCGCCGACGTGCTTCGGAAGAGGGATGTCCGACACCGCGATCGCGGCGGACGAGCCGTTCATCGCGAGGATGTCGTAGGGGTGATCGTGCTCGGCAGACATCGTCTGACAGACGAGCTGAGTCTCGTAGTGCCAGCCCTTGGGGAAAAGCGGGCGAACCGGGCGGTCGATCATGCGCGCGGTCAGGGTTGCCTTCTCTCCGGCGCGAGCTTCGCGGCGAAAGAAGGAGCCGGGGATCTTGCCCACGGCGTAGTGGCGTTCCTCGACATCCACGGTGAGCGGAAGGAAGTCGACGTCGCGAAGATTTCCGACGGTCGCGGTGGCGAGGACCATCGTGTCCCCCGACTGCACTACGACTGCACCTGACGCCTGTCGCGCCAGCTTTCCGGTCTCGAACGAGATCTCGCTTTCGCCGATCTGAACCGAGACGCGGTTCACGTCAAACATGGTCATGTATTCGTGTTTTCCTTTCGGCCGCCCGATTGGCGGCGCGTTAGCTTCGATCTTTTGATCGCGGTTTAGGGTACAAGGCTTGGTTGAGCCCCCCGGACAGCGATACGAGGCGTTCGGAGCCGGGTACGCCCGTACTCGACAGACCGAGCCACGCATCGCGGCCCACCTCTGGCGCGCGCTCGAAGGCGCAAAGTCGGTCGTGAACGTCGGTGCGGGGACAGGGTCGTACGAGCCGCCTGACATCGAGGTAGTCGCGGTTGAGCCGTCGGCGACGATGGCCGCTCAGCGCCCCGCCGAGCGCCCCGCTCTGATCGCTCCTGCCGAGGACCTTCCATTGGAAGACTCGAGCGCCGATGCCGCGATGGCCGTCATAACCATCCATCACTGGACGGACAAAGCCCGTGGAATCGCGGAAATGCGAAGGGTCGCGCGTGACCGGGTGGTCGCGCTGACCCTGGACGCTTCGAACATGGAGGATGCGTGGACCCGCAACTACTGGCCGGCGCTCCTCGAGACTGACCGCGAGTTCCCGGCCCCGGAGGCAATCGCTGCATGGATGGGCGACGCCGAGATCTCGGTCGTTCCGGTTCCGAACGACTGCGTCGACCTTTACATCGAGACGCTTCGGGGGCGTCCGGAGCTCCTCCTCGACCCTCGGGTCAGGGCAAACTGCTCCGGTTTCGCACGCATGGACTCCGCGCTGGAGACAGCCGGAGCACGACGGCTTTCCTTAGACCTCGAGTCTGGGGCCTGGGATCGGGCGCACACCGATGCGCGCGAGGCGGACGAGTTCGATGGCGGTCTGCGACTGATCGTCGGCGCGGCGGGTTAGCGGCGCAAGCCGAGGTCGGCCACTACCTGGCGGTAGCGGTCGAGGTCCGAGTTCTGGAGGTAGCGCAGG
>Ga0136618_10000540_pt1 | contig 13105 bp, 9 predicted proteins | sample AntDrymUQ3302106_2_FD_104805 | JGI IMG/M metagenome (GOLD analysis project Ga0136618, IMG submission 104805) | Polar desert sand microbial communities from Dry Valleys, Antarctica - metaG UQ330 (21.06) | ecosystem: Environmental > Terrestrial > Soil > Desert | place: Antarctica: Dry Valley... | reverse complement strand
AGCGGACCGCTCCTCGAATGGCTGGCCGCCAACCAGCCCGAGGCACCCCAGCGCATCGCCGCCCTTGTGCGCCGCGGCCAGGTCGAGCTGCTGGGCGGTGGCTTGTACGAGCCCATCCTGGTGGCACTGCCCGACGCGGACCGCTTCGCGCAACTCTCCCGGATGGCCGACAAGGTGGAGCGCCTGTGCGCCGTCCGGCCGCGCGGCGCCTGGCTCGCGGAGCGCGTCTGGGAGCCTTCGCTGGCCTACGACCTGGCGCTGGCGGGCTACGACTACACGGTCCTCGACGACAACCATCTGCGCGGCGCCGCGGTCCGCGACGAGGACATGTGGGGGACGTACGTGGTGGACGACCGGGGACGGATGCTCACCGTCTTCGGAGCGGAGCAGGGTCTCCGCTACCTGATCCCCTGGCGCCCCGTGCCTGAGGTCATCGAGCACCTGAAGCGTCACGCGACGCCGGACGGGCGGCGCCTCGGGATCATGGGCGACGACGGCGAGAAGTTCGGTGCCTGGCCCGACACGCATGAGTACTGCTGGGGCACCGACGGCCGGGGCGACACCGGCTGGGTCGAGGAGTTCTTCCGCGCTCTGGAGGCCGAGTCGAGCTGGCTGACCACGGTCCGACCATCGGACTGGCTGGACCAGCAGCCGCCGCAGGGTCGCATCGCCGTGCCTGCCTCCTCCTACGTGGAGATGACCGAGTGGGCCCTGCCGCCCGACGATGCGCTGCTCTTCCACCGGCTGCTGGCCGAGGCCCGGCTAGCTGACCATCCCTCCGCGCGATTCCTGAGAGGTGGCACGTGGCGGGCGTTCCAGGCGCGCTACCGGGAGATCAACGACCTGCACAAGCAGATGCTGCGCGCCTCGGCCAAGGTGGCCGCCATGCCGGAGGGCGAGCGGCGTGACCGGGCCCGGGACCACCTGCATCGGGGACAGTCCAACGACGTCTACTGGCACGGTCTCTTCGGGGGCATCTACCTGGCCGACCTGCGCGTGGCCGCGCTGTCGGAGCTGATCGCCGCGGAAGACCTGGCCGAGGGCGGGGAGGTGGCCACGGCGCGCGCCGACTTCGACCTCGATGGCCTCGAGGAGGTGCTCCTGGGCGGACCCGGGCAGACGCTTCTGATCGACCTGGCGGAAGGCGGTGCCATCGGCGCCTGGGACCTGCTGGCCGGCCGCGTGCCGCTGGCGTCCGTGCTGCGGCGACGCCCCGAGGCCATCCACGCTCAGCTCACGGCGGCGGTGGCGGCCGGTTCGGCGGGTCCAGCATCCGACCAGCCCATCTCGCCCCACGACGCGATCGTGGTCAAGGAACCCGGCCTGGAGCGGTACCTGGTCTACGACCGGCACGAGCGACGGAGTGGCCTGGTGCACCTTCTGGACCCCGCCGTCGCCGCCAGGCTGGGAGCGGCCGAGCTGTCAGCCGAGGAGTTCGACGACCAGGCTGACCTGGCCGAGAATCCCTATGAGGTCGCGGAGCTGGCGGAGGCGCGGCTGGTGTTGCGCCGCAACGGTGTGGTGCGCCGCGACGGGGCCGTGCGCCGAGACGACGTGAACTGGCCGGTCACGCTCGTCAAGCGTCTCGAACTGGGCGGCACGCGGCTCGCCCCGGAGTTGACCGTGGAAGTGCAGCTGCGCAACCGCGGTGGGGCAGCACTGGCCACGGAGCTGGACCTGGAGTGGGCCTTCCAGATGCTCGGGGGCGCCGGCAACCCGGCGGCCTGGTACGCGCTGCCGGCTGCCTCGGGACAGGCACGGCGAACGCCGCACGACGGCAGCGGCGACGCCCAGGGCATCGGCCGGTTCTCCTTCGGCAATGACCACCTGGGAGTGCGCCTGGAGGCCCTGCTGGAACCTGCCGCGCGCGTGACCTGGCATGCCATCCAGACCGTCTCGAATTCGGAGGCGGGCTTCGAGCGTGTGTACCAGGGCAGCGCCCTGCACCTGAGGTGGCCGCTCGTCGTGGCGCCGGATGCGACGGCCTCCGTGACGGTGCACTTCAGCGCGACGCAGGAACGCGATCGCTCGGAGGAAGAGACTGGCAGCGCGGCCGGCAAGACGCCCGACTGATCAGCGTGGCGGCGCCATCCAGCGGCTCCAGCCGAAGGCAGGACGGAAGCCCAGCCGTTCGTAGAGCCGTCGGGCGGCGGCGTTGTCGTTCTCGACGGAGAGCCAAACCAGCGCGCCGCCCCGCGCCAACGCGGCACGCATGGCCACCGCCGTCACGAAGCCGCCCAAGCCCTCGCGCCGGCGCTCTGGTGCCACGCCGATGCCGTACAAGCCAGCCGATCCGGCGAGCAGGGAAAGCCGGGCCACGGCCACGGGCACTCCCCCGGAGCGGACCAGGAACGCTCGCAGAGTGGCGTCGGCGATGCCCGCACGCAGGCCACGCACACGTCCGGCGGCGCCGGACGCCGGCAACCCGAAGATGCGAGCCTCCAGTGCCTCGTGCTCAGCGGCGCTCCCCTCTGTGGCCGCCTCCAGGCGTAACTGCGGATCCAGGTGCGGCACGGCGACCGGCCGGCGCGTCCACATGGTCGTCTCTCGTCCGAGCTCCGTCCAGCCCAGCCCGGCCAGCCGGGCGGGCAGATCGGCGGGGCGGGTCAGTCCCTCGCCCAGGAGCAGTGAGGGCCACGTCCCAGCGGCACGTGCGCGCCGCTCGACGGCCGCGAGGCGCGTCTGCCACTCGGCCTCCGGCCAGCGCACGGCGGCGGCATAGTCCAGGCCCTGACCCGGCGCATCCGCCCGGATCAGGAGAGAGCCCAGCTCAGCATCCTCCTCGAAGCGAGCCCCGGAGTGGACCGGCAGCGACGCCAGGTGCCGCTCCATGGCCTGGAGCTCCTCGCTCGAGGGCGGCTCAGCAGTGGCGTCACTTCCCGCCCGACCGCGAGCGGTCTCGGGACGGCGGGTAGGGGCCGTCGGCCGCAGCTCACCCGGCTCGCCGGGGCTCTCTCGACGCCCGCTCAGGCTCGCTCCTCAAGGATGCGGGCGACCCACTTGATGGGCGGCGAGCCGTGGCTGATGACTGATTCAAGGTGGGCCCGATACTCGAAGCCGGGCGTCTCGCCCAGGTCGCCCACGATGCGCTGCGCGGGCACCGCATCCGGCCCCGCTCCTGCCGCCACTGCCGCACGTTGCCGAGCGGCGGCCTCCATGTCCCACATCTCCAACGAGCCCAGGTAGTAGGTGCACAACTGGGTAGAGGTGAGGCGGGCGCGCAGCCATTTGGCACGCGCCTCGTCCGGCTCCTGGAAGCCACCCTCGACCATCAGGGACATGGCCGCCGCCTCGTCCATGCCGGCGGTGTGGATCTCCACGTCCATGATGGCGTTGGTGACCGCCCTCAGGTAGAACTTCCAGTGGTTCAGCATCAGCGCTGGGTCGTCGCCGCCGTAACCCAGGTCCATCATCACCTGGGTCACGTAGACGGCCCAGCCCTCGGCGAACATGCCGTTGGAGAAGATCGACCGGACCAGCGACGGGGACCGATTCGACCAGGCCAGTTGGAGGTAGTGGCCGGGCACGCCCTCATGGATGCAGAGCAGCCGCAACATCCGGTCGTTGTCCTCCCGCAGATAGGACTCGACGTCCTCCGGCGGTCCGCTCTCGTCCGGCGGCGTGATCCAGAAGTAGCTCGACTGGCCCTTGTCCAGCGGGCCCGGCGAGTCCAGGAAGGCGCGACCGTAGGCGCGCATGAAGACGGGCGTCCAGGTGATCCTGAGCGCTTCGGCAGGAAGTCCGATGAGACTCCGCTCGCGACAGAAGTCCTCGATGCGAGCGACCTCCTGCTGGCACCACTCGAGCAGCTCGTCCGGGCGGCGGTGCTCGGTGGCGATGGCGTCCAGGACATCGCGCACGATGCGGCTGTTCACGTCGTCGGTCTGGTCAGTGGCTTCCGGCAGCGGCTCCCCGGGCTTCCACGACGGCCAGAGCTCGCGTGAAAGCCGCACCATCTCTCCGCGCACCAGCTCGTAGTCCCGCCGGGCACGAGTGCGCAGCTCCTCGTAGCCCAGGTCGCTCGACAGCGTGTGGTGCAGCTTCTGCTGGAAGAGCTCCGGGCCGAGCCGTCCATCGCCCTCCGCGCGGGCACGTACTTCTGTGTCCAGGGCGGTTCGGAACCGTTCCAGTGACTCGCGCGCCGGTCCCGCGGCGTCCTCCAGCCGGGCTGGCAGGTCCGTCTCCTCGCCGGTCTCCGCGCGACGCCGGGCCTCGGCCAGGCCCTCATCGATGAGGTCGCCCACACCGGACGACTGGGCGAGGGCGGTCTCGGTGTGCAGCAGCGAGACCGGTCGGTCGGGCAGCCCGACGAGGTTCGCTCGAGCGTCCTCGAACACCTGCCCAAGGCCCCGCACCCGGTGGAGGAATGCGTTGCCCCGATGCGACCACGGCGCGTAGTCGCGCGCCAGCAGGCCGAACAGCCCGCTGCCAGCAAGGTACACGTAGGCCAAGGGGTCCCAGCTCGGCTCGCGCAGGACGCCCTCCTCGAAGCGCAGGTGGTCCAGGAGCTCCAGTATGATCCCGCGGTCGATTCGCTCGTCGGCCGAAAGGTCCTCCTCGGACATGTCGCGGAAGACCCGTTCATGTTCGTCGACCATGGCCAGTCGGGCCAGCCGGCCGCCCTCGCTGAAGTCGCCCCACTGATGGTCCGACGGGTGGTGACCGATGCCCGTGGCCCACACTGGATACGCCGCGAAGTAGTCGTCCAGGAAGACATGGAACACCTGCTGGAACCGCGTCGCGGGCGCGGGACGCGTGTCCTCGACCAGGGGGATGAAGGGCTCGGTCGTCATGGCAGCTCCGGTGGCGGTGCGCTATATGGTGGGGCGAAGGGCGGCCCGTGCGGACAAGCGATGATCCGGTCGATAACGGCTCGAGAAGATGCTACCCGTCGGGCCGTCCGGTCGCGCGCGACGATCCCACCCGTACCATGTCGCAGGCGCGGCTCTGCCCGCCGTCACGGAGGCTTCATGCTCGACTTCCTGGTCCGCCTGGCCATCAACGCCATCGCCCTGCTGGTGGCCGTCCTGCTGGTACCCCGCATCCGGTTCGACTTCGGCGACGACTGGTGGCACCTGCTGGTGGTGGCGGCCATCTTCGGGCTCATCAACACCTACATCCGGCCCATCGTGTCGCTGCTCAGCCTGCCCCTCAACCTCTTCGCCCTGGGGCTGGTCGGGCTGCTGGTCAACACGGCCATGCTGCTGCTGCTCGCCTTCGTCAGTGGCTGGCTCGCCCTGGGCTTCAGGATCGCCGGCTGGCCGCCCGGCCAGTTCGACCTGGAGGTGGTGGTCTACGCGGCCCTGGCCGCGCTGGTCATCTCGCTGGTGGCCACCGCCCTGGGCCTGGTGCGCCGGCTGGTGCCGGGAGCCTGAGGGCTGCGGGGTCGCGACCGCGGGGTCGCGAGACGGACTACTGCTTGCGCGCGATGGCTCGCGCTAGCTCGTTCTTGCTCATCGATGAGCGGCCCCTGATGTCCAGATCCCGCGCCCGCTCGTAGAGCTGACCCTTGGTGTTGCCCAGCACGTCCACGCCGCCGAAGGTCTCACTGCCGCTGTCCTGAGCGTCTTGCCCGCCCTTCGCCGCTTGAGGGTCGGACGGTCCTTTCTCGTCCTTGGCCTGCCAGCGGTCGCCGACCTTCTCGAAGGAGTGCTTGAGCGACGAGAAGGCCGTGCGGTGGGCCCGCTCGCCTTCGCCGTAGCTCTCCACCGCACTGTCGTGCGTCTTCGCCCACGTCTCTTGCGCCTTCTTGGGTGAGCGCCGGATGGTGTCCGGCATCTCCTTCTTGGCAGGCATCGTGATCCTCCGATCGCTCATGTCGAGACGCGACCGCGCATGATGATGGCCGGGCCGCGATCGCCGAGGCGAGGCGCCCTGTGCCCGGGGCATAGCAGTCGCCTTTCAGCAGGCGGCTCCCTCGGGACCCGCGCCGGCGGCTCCTCGCAGACCGGTGCCCGCGTACGCTTGCCCGATGCGAGCGCTGACCCAGGAAGCGATGCGCCAGGCGGCGCGCCGGTACGGGACGCCACTCTACCTCTACGACCTCGTGCGTCTGGAGGCCGACGCGCAGGCCATCCGCGCTGCCTTCCCGGATCCCTGGCTGCGCCTCTACGCGCTCAAGGCCAACGGACTGCCGGGCCTCCTGGAACGGTTGCCGGAGAACGGCTTCGGGGCCAGCGCCGTGTCCGGGGGCGAGCTTCTCCTGGCGGGCCGGGCAGGCTTCCCCATGGCCCTGACCGCGCTGGAGGGTATCGGCAAGAGCACCCACGATCTGGCTACAGCGGCAGCACAAGCCAAGGCGGGCCGTCCGCCGCTGTGGGTGAGCGTGGAGTCGGCCGAGGAGGCGGCGGTCCTGGCCCGCCTGATGGAGACCGCGGGCCGGCGCGCGAGCAGGCCTGCTGGAGGCCCTGCTGGACGCCGAAGCGATCGACGCGAGCCTCGGCTGGACGTGCTGGTGCGCCTCAATCCACAGGTCCGTCCCGAGACCCATCACGGGCTGGCGGTCGGCGCGGCCGACTCCAAGTTCGGCGTGCTTACCGAGGAGCTCGCTGAGGTCATCGAGGCGGGCGGCGGCGTGTCGGGGCCCTTGCGCTGGCGAGGGCTTCACGTCCACGTGGGCTCACAGCTGGGTGCTGTCGACGCGTGGCGCTCGGCGATGCGCGTGGGGCTGCGCGTGCTGGGCCTGCAACGCGCCTCGCTACCGGACTTCGACACGCTCGACTGTGGCTCCGGCTTCCCGGTCGATCATGGGCTGGCGGGCTCCGTCCCGAGCGCCCGGTCGTTCGCCGCGGCCATGGACCAGGAGCTGGAAGAACTCCCGGAGGATGCCCGACCCAAGCGGCTGGCGATCGAGCCGGGCCGAGCGGTCGTGGCCGGCGCCGGCTGGCTCGTGGCGTCCGTGCTACACGTGCGTTCCCGCGAGCGGCCGCTCGTCGTGCTGGACGCGGGCATGACAGAGCTCATCCGACCGGCGCTGTACGGAGCCGAGCACCCGCTCCTCGCGCTGACGTCGATGGGACGCGCCGTCGAGCCGGCGCCCGGTGGCGGCGAGCCGGCGCTGATGGTCCGCGTCGATGGGCCTGTCTGCGAATCCACGGACCGACTGGGAGAGGCCGCCCTGCCACCGCTCCAGCGCGACGACCTGGTGGCCATCGGGGTGGCGGGCGCGTACGCCTCGTCGATGTCCTCGACTTACAACGGCCGGCCGCCAGCGCCCGAGATCGCCTGGGACGGCGTGCGGCTGTCCTTGCTGCGCCGGCGGGGACGCATCTGAAGGCTCTGATCCTCGTGGATCGGAGGCCGCTAGAGCCGATGCGGCGGGCTTCGCTTGTACCCTGTGGCCATGAGTGATCAGGACTCCCATGCGCGCCGTGCCTTCGCCGAGCGTCTCGCCCGGCGGCCCATCCTGTTCGATGGGGCCATGGGCACGTTGCTCTTCAGTCGTGGCGTGCCACAGCGCAGCGCGCTGGACGAGCTGGTAGTGAGCCGACCCGACCTGATCGGTGCCATCCACCGCGAATCGATCGCCGCCGGCGCTGACGCCATCGAGACCGACTCCTTCGGCGCCAACCGCTTCCGCCTGGAACCGTTCGGGCTGGGCCCCGAGGTGGCGCGCTTCAATCGACGCGCCGCCCAGCTGGCGCGTGAGGCGCGGGACGTGTCCGGCCGCGACGTGCTGGTGGGCGGCAGCATCGGGCCTCTGGGACACGCCGTACGGGCGCCGGAACGAGCGTCGGAGGCAGATATCCGGGGCGCCTTCCGGGAGCAGATCGAGGGGCTGCTGGAGGGCGGTGCCGACCTGCTGATCTTCGAGACCTTCAGCGACCTCGACGAGCTGCTGGCCGGCATCGCCGAGGCGCGCGCCCTGGGCGACCTGCCCATCGTGGCCCAGATGACCTTCGGCGAGGACCTGGTGGCCATGGACGGCACCAGCCCCCAGACCGCCGCCACCGCGCTGGCCGCGGCGGGGGTCGATGCCGTGGGCGTGAACTGCGGCGTGGGGCCGCTCGTGTGCCTGGACGCGCTCGATCAGATGGGCCTCCCGTCGGCCGGTCTGGCGCGCTCCATCATGCCCAACGCCGGGTTGCCCCAGCGCGTGGAGGGTCAGTTCGTGTACGCCGCGGGACCGGCGTACTTCGGCGATGCGGTGACGCGCTTCCTGGCCAGCGGCGCGCGCATCATCGGTGGCTGCTGCGGCACGACGCCGGAGCATGTGGCGGCCATGCGACAGGCGCTCGACCGCGCCCTGGCCCGGGAGCAGGGCACCGCTTCGGCCACCGCCGCTCCGCTCGGGTCCGGGGCCGCGCCGCGGGCCACCATCGCGGAGCGTGGCGGGAGTGGCTCTGCTCAGGAACCGCCGCCGCCCACCGGTCTTGCGCGCGCCCTCGCTGAGCGACGCTTCGTGGTCAGCGTGGAGATCGATCCGCCACGCTCCGTGCGCATCGAGCGCACCGTCGAGGCGGCCCGCCTGCTCCAGGAAGCAGGGGTCGATCTGGTCAACATCAGCGACAGCGCCATGGCCCGCGTGCGCATGGGCGCGCTGGCCGTGGCCTTCGGGATCCAGCACGACCTGGACCTGGAGTGCCTGGTGCACCTGACGACTCGCGACCGCAACCTGATGGCGCTCGAATCGGAGCTGCTGGGTGCGCATGCCCTGGGCGTGCGCGACATCCTGGCCCTGACCGGCGACCCGCCCCGTGTGGGCGACTACCCCACCGGCACGGGCATCTGGGACATCGACTCCACAGGCCTCATCTCCATCCTGCGGCGGCTCAATCGCGGCGAGGATCAGGCGGGCAAGCCCATCGGTGCGCCGGCCGGCTTCACCATCGCCTGCGCCCTGGATCCCACTGCCGCGGACCTTGATCACGAGGTCGGGCGCCTGGCCGGCAAGCTGGAGGCAGGCGCGGACCTGATCATGACCCAGCCCATCTACGCGCGCTCACAGTGGGAGCGATTCATGGAGCGAGCGTCGCTGCGCTGGGGCGAACGCCTGCCGCGTCCGGTGCTGCTGGGCGTCCTGCCCCTGCACACGGCGCGCCACGCCGAGTTCCTGCACAACGAGGTGCCGGGCATCACCATCCCGGACGCTGTTCGCGCGGCGATGCACGCGGCCGGCGACCGTGGCGCGGAAGTAGGCCTGGAGATGTCCCTCCAGCTCCTGACCGAGATGCGACCGCTGGTGAACGGCACGTACATCATGCCCAGCTTCGGACGCTACGAGATGGGTGCCGAGCTGGTGCGTCGCATCCGCACCTCGCTGCCGGAACCCGCGCTGGCCTGACCGAGATGAAGGAGGGCCGGGCAGCCATCGCGGCCGCGGCTGCCATCGTCATCTGGCTGCTGGCCTTCGCATCGGTCGTCTCTGCGGCCGCGGGGCCTCCCTTCCCCGAGCCGGTCGACGGCCAGGTGGTCTACGACCTGGCGGAGGTCCTCGACCCTCGCACGGAGGCCGATGCCACCTCCACCATCGCGGGCATCGAGGCGCGCACCGGCGCGGAGGTCGTGGTCTACACCCAGGTCAAGCCGGAAAGCGATACGCCGGAGGACGCGGAACGCGACGCCATCGCGCTGATGGATCAGTGGGGGGTCGGCCGAGCGGGCTTCGATGACGGCCTGGTGATCCTCTTCGATATGGACGAGACGGGGGGCTGTCACGGGCAGGTCCAGCTCTACGCCGGCCCCGGCTACCGAGCGACGTTCCTCACCAACGAGGAGCGCCAGCACATCTTCGAGACGGAGATGCTGCCGCTGCTGCGAGACTGCGACCTGGGCGGGGCTCTGCAGGTGGCCCTGGCTCGGGTCGATGCCAACGCGACCCCCGAGCATGCGGGGACGCTGGAGCGCGGCCGTCAGATCAACGCTGTCATCGGCCTCTTGGGCGCGCCACTCGCCTTTCTGTTGCTGGTGGGCTGGGCAGGCAGCTCATGGCTCCGCTACGGCAAGGACCCCATGTACCTGGACGACCCGTCGATCCATATGCCGGCTCCACCGGCCGAGCTGACGCCCGCCGCCGGCGCGCTCCTGATGGACGGCCGCTCTTCCCGTCGAACGCTGACCACGGCCATGCTGCACCTGGCCAGCCGGGGCGAGCTGGCCTTCCGCAAGCACGATGCGCTACTGCGCGACAAGGTGGGTGTGCAACTGCTGGATCCGGGCACCGATGATCCACAGCTGATCCGCAACCGCCGCAAGCTGCCGACCTCCAAGGCCGAGGACTACGCGCTGAAGCGCCTCCAAGCGATCGGCGGCAGCGGACCGGGCGGCTACATGGACCCGGACGACCTGCTTGAGTTCGGCAAGTCCGTCGATACCTTCGACAGCCGGCTCGAGGCCCACGTCGCGCGCCAGAACTGGTTCCGGGAGGCGCCCAGCAAGTCCACCAAGCGCTGGAGCTACCGTGGCGGCGCCACCCTGGTGGCCGGCTTCCTGCTGGGCGTGGCGGGCTTCGTGCTGCCTTCCTCGGGCGCCCTGCTGGTGGCCGTAGCGGTCGGGGTGGCGGGCATCATCATCCTCATCCTGGCGCGCGTGATGCCCGCCCGGACGATGCCCGGCGCGATGCTGTTCGCCATGCTCGCCGCGTACAAGCGCACGCTGCACAAGACCATGCAGCAGGCACGCTCCATGGACCAGGTGGTGGCTGAGGCTCGACTGCCCTGGCTGGAGACCCCCGACCAGGCAGCCGTCTGGTCGGTGGCGCTGGGGCTCCAGGACGATATGCAGAAGGTCCTGGAGCGGAGCGTCGAGGACGTCAGGGATGGCCGCGCGACGAGCGGCGCGGTCTGGGCGCCCGTCTGGTACGGCACGGGCAGCGATGCGAGCCCCGGCGGGCAAGGTGGCTTCAGCGGTCTCGCGCCCGGGCTCATGTCGACCTCCGCGGTGCCCGATCTCGGGGGCATGATGTCGGCCATCGGCACCATCGGCGACTCGCCCTCATCGTCGGGGTCCGGTTCGGGCGGCTTCAGTGGCGGCAGCAGTGGCGGCGGTGGCGGCAGCTCCGGCGGCGGCTTCTAGACGACTCTGACGTCGCGCGTGGTGGCTGCGTTGACGTATCGCTACATCGCAGCTATGTTGTCATCGTGAAAAGCTACCTTCTTTCCATCCAGGCGCGCGGCACCGTCGCGCTCCCGGCCGACTTTCGCCAGCGCTTCCATCTCGATGGCCCGGAGGCGCAGATAAGGCTCATCGATCGCGGTGATGGAACGGCCGAGCTCGTGCCCGTCGTCGCCGTCCCCGCCAACCAGGCCTGGTTCTGGACCGACCGATGGCAGGCGATGGAGCGGGAGGCCGATGGAGACGCCGCGGCTGCACGAAGCACCGTCGTGGAAGGACTCGATGCGCTCATCTCCCACCTCGATGGGTAGGTGAGGTACGAGGTCCTCGACTCGTTCCTTGGCGACTACAGACGTCTCTCGCCCACGGAGCGAGCTCTCTTCAAGAACGTGTTACCCGACTTCGTCGCGGCGTGTGACCGGTTCTCCGCCGACAGGGCTGCCGGTTGGCCTGCGTCGTTGCGGGTCAAAGCGGTCGAAGGGGCACCAGGGATCGTCGAGATGACCTGGAGCTTCGCTGGACCCGACGGACGCGCTACGTTCGAGTGGATGACGATCGATGGTCAGCTCTCCGTGCGTTGGCGTCGGGTCGGTGGTCATCAGATCTTCCGCAACCCCTGATCGTTTGCCTCGATGGCCAGGCGCGAGCCATCGGCGCTTCGGTCACGGTCACCCGGCGCTTGAGACTGAAGCCCCATCGAGACGCCCTCACGCTAGACTGCCCGCCATGGGAGCTGCTGAGACGATGGAGACCTTCTTCGAGAAGCTCAACGACGGGGACCGCAAGGCGGCCGTGGAGCTGATGGATGAGCGCGCCGAGATGCGCGTCCATGTCTTGGGCAACGTGCGCACGATGCGCGGCGTGGAGCAGGTGGGCGGCTGGTTCTTGCGCGCGGACACAGGGCTGCGGATGATCCCCGGCCAGGTACGCGAGACGGGCAACACCTACGAGGCCGATCTGCTGGTACTCCGTCCGGGTGCCCCATCACAGCACCTGGATGCGACCTTCCGCGTGGAGGCGGGCCGCATCACTGCCATCAACCTCGCTCCCAGATAGCCGTCCGGCGGTTACCGCGGTCAGGGTGCCTCGCTCTGATCATCGCCCGGCGCTTCGCTCGTCTCCTCCCCTGGAGAAGGGCTCGCGCCTCCCGGACACTCGAAATCGTCCTCGGGGATCATGAGCTCCTGACCGATCTGGAGCCGGTTCACGTCCTCGATGTCATTGAAACAGGCGATCTGCTCCACGGTCAGTCCGAACATGCGTGCGATGCGAAGCATGTTGTCTCCGCCGGCGACCGTGTAGACCTGCGGCGTAGGCTCCGGCGACGGGCTGGGCGTGGGGGTCGGGGTGGGCAGCGCCACCTGCGAGGGTCGCGCTGTCGGTTCGGCCGGGTCGCCACCGGCCAGGAAGCCGGGCAGGAAGTACAGCACGAGAGCCGCCAGCGCCAGGCCCACGGCGGCGACAGCGATCGGCGGCGTGCCGCTGAGCCTCATCCGCGTGGTGAGCGTGGGGTACGCCTCGTGCCGTCGTGGCTGGCTCCACTCAGGGGTGTCCTGTGGGCGGCGTGGCGGCGCTGGACTGGCCTGACGGGCCAGTCGAGATGGACCGGGCGACGCGCGCGGCGGCAGCGCCATGGGATCACCTTTCCTGTCGGCCGCGAAGGAGGCTGGCCGCCCACCGACCGGTTGGCTGATGCGCGAGCGTCCGGCCAGGAATGAAGGAGCGGGCGTGAGCGGCGCGATGGGCGCCGTGGGTCGCTCGGCCGCCTCCATCGCCGGCTCATGGCCGCCCAGGCCAAGGTCGCGATCCGGCGGGTCCGCTGATTCGTCGAAGGCCCCCAGCTGCTCGGCCGTCCAGGGCGGGGGCGCCGCCCAGCCACGCGCCGCCGGATCGGTGGGTCGCGGATAGGGCTGGGGCTCACTACTTCGCGCTGGCTGCGCTGAGGCGGGGGCGGCACGACGCGTGGCGATGGGGTCCGCCGCTGCTCGGGCGGCCCAGTCCAGGAAGATGGGACACGCCGAGAAGGAAGGTGCCAGGCAGTAGGCGTCCTGGT
>Ga0136618_10000539_pt1 | contig 13120 bp, 8 predicted proteins | sample AntDrymUQ3302106_2_FD_104805 | JGI IMG/M metagenome (GOLD analysis project Ga0136618, IMG submission 104805) | Polar desert sand microbial communities from Dry Valleys, Antarctica - metaG UQ330 (21.06) | ecosystem: Environmental > Terrestrial > Soil > Desert | place: Antarctica: Dry Valley... | reverse complement strand
CGGCGTTCACGTCGTTCTCGTGCCGGGCAATCACGATTTGCGCGGGCATTTTGCCGAGCTAAAAAGTTATTTGCAACTGAACGGCGGCGAATCGGAGCGCGTTCACATCGCCGAAAAAATCGTCGAGATTTTTGACATTGCGGGCGTGCAGTTCGTTTGTCTGCCGTATCCCGAACGCGAGCTTTTGGAAAAATGGAACGCGGAACGAGCCGAACAAAATTTGGGGAAAGAAGAGCGCAACCGATTTTTGAGCAACAATCTGGTCGAGATTGTGCGCGAGATTAATCAGGAATGGATTGACCCGACGCAACCGGCAGTTTTCGCCGCGCATCTGCAAATTGACGGCGTTTCAATCGGCGAAAAAGAACTGCATTATAACGATGACCTTTGCTTATCGCGCCAGGATTTGCCGACCAATGTCGCCTACATCGCGCTCGGACATATTCATCAACAGCAAAAAATCCCGCACAGCGTTCCGACGTGGTATTGCGGCAGTTTCGATTGTCTGAACGTCGGCGAAATCGCGGATGAAAAAGGCGTTCTGCTCGTCGAAATAAACGGCACGACCGATGCGAAAGTCAGAGAAATTCCGCTTGCCGTCACGCCGTTCGTTGACCTAAAAATCTGCGCGTCCGAACTCGAAGAAAAAGCGCAAGAGCTTGCCGACGGCAAAAGGATTTACGGGCGCGTCGAGATTGACTGCGCGGCTGATGCGGACACAATTGTCGTGCGCCGCGAAGCCAGAAAGATTTTTCCGTGTTGTAAAATCACATTAGTCGGCGAAGCGTTTCAAACCGCTTCGGTCGGAACTTTGAGCGACCCGCACGACCGTCATCGAACAATCGTCGAATACATTGACGAAAAATATAAAGACGACGCTGATTTATTTGAACTGAGACGATTGGCTGAAGAATTGATTGAGGAGGTTTCCGATGCTTTTACAAAAAATTAAAACACGCGGTTTTCTCGGACATCGCGGCGCGGCTGACGGCGAAGCGGACGGCTCGCCCGATTTCGTCGAATTGGATTTTACCGATACGTCGCTCTCGCTTGTTCACGGCGCGAACGGCGCGGGCAAAAGCACGTTTTGGGACGCGCTTCTGTTTAGCTTTTTCAAAGAACATCGGGCAAGCGGCAGAGAAGCGGGAAAGAAACTGGAACATTTGATTCACGACCGTGCTGATAAAGCCGAAATTTTTGTTGAATTTTTGCTTGATGACGGACAAACCTATGAAATTTACAGCGAAATCAAAAGGAAAAAAGGCGATAGTGCAAATGCCACTCGCCGCCTTTGGCGCGTGGACGGCGAAAATCGAGAAACAAAATGTGAAAATGACAAAGCCGTAGAAAATTGGATTAAACAAAATCTTCAAATGTCCGCGCAAACTTTTACTTCTTCAGTTTTGCTTCGTCAAGGCGATGCCGATAAATTTTTGAAAGCCAAACCAGCCCCGCGCAAAGAAATTTTACTTGAACTTTTGCGGCTCGATTTTTACCGCGAACTCGGCACACAGGCGACGAAGCACAAGAACGACTATAAAAAAGACAGCGACAAATTAAATGATGAACTCGCAACTTTATCGAATCCGACCGATACGGAAATCAAAGACCAAAGAGATTTGATTAAGAAGTGGAAAACTGTAATTGAAAATTTGAATAAAGCCGAAAAAGCCAAAGCCGACGAACTACGCGACGCGCAAACTGCTCAAAAACTAATCGGAAATATCTCCGAAGTTGAAAAACAGCAAAAAGAAGACGCGCAATTTTTAGACGCTCAACGCGCCGCCGACATCCGAAACAAATACGAGCGTTTCTGCGAATTGGAAAAAGTTTTAGTGCGCTTGGAAAAACTCTGGGAAGCCAAAACTGAACTCGAACGCGAGGAAAAAAGTTTAGGCAAATGCGAAACGGAAATCGGCGATTTGGAAAAAGAATTGCAACGGCTGACCGAAAATCTCGCTGAGTATGTGGAAACCGAAAACTCAGCGCAAGCCGAGTTCTCCGCCGCCGAAACCGCATTGCAAAAAGCGATTGCCGAACGCGGCGCGGCTCAGAAAACATTTGAACAACTTACCGAAATCGAAAAACTCGAAACTGCGATTGCGGATGAAGAAGTTAAACTTGCGCCGCACAATTCGGTTTTGTTTCGCCGCGAAGAAATTCAAAAAAACTTCGCAAGATTTCAAGAATTGGAGAAAGGATTGGCGTTACTGCGAACATTGCAAACGGCGGAGGAAAAATTGCAGCAAGCCGAAGCCGGTTGGAAACGGCTGCTGGATGAATTTGAAGATAAGAAACGGTTTGGCAATGAAATTCAAAAGAAAGTCGAAAATTTTAATGCACAGTTGAAAGCGAAAGTTAGCGAGAAAACGACGCTTCAAACAAAATCGAACGATTGTCGAAGCAATTTGAAATTTTGGCGCGATAAGTTGGAAAGCCGCAATCAAGCGACGGGCGAAATTGAATGTCCGGTTTGCGGCACGACGCTGGACGAACAAGCGGCGCATCGAATCACCGACGAACTCGAAAAGGCAGCAGCCGAAATCGCCGCGCTCGAAACGCAAGAAATCGAACTAAAAAACGCACTTGAAGAAATTGAAAAAGAACTCACGGCAATTTCCGACGAGAAAGAGGAAACCGAAAAGCAAGCGCGAAAAGTTCAAGATGCTTTGACCAAAGCGGACGTGAATCTCGAACACGCCAAAAGTGAAGCGAAAAATTGCCGCGCTCGTTTTACGGACGCGCAATCGAACGCAGGCGATTGGGGGAGCAAAGATTTTACCAAACTCGAAAGCGAATTTTCCGCACTTGAAAATGCACAAACTGAACACGGACAACTTGAAACCGCGCTGGAAATTGAAGGAAAAGTTCTCGCGGTCGTTGAAAATCTGCGCGGACAATTAAATGTTTTTTCATCTTTTGACGAAAGCGAGCGCGAGAAAATCAAACAATCAGCCGAAGTTTTCGGGAAAAAAGTTTCTGCTTGCGAAACGGCGCAAAATGCGGCTGGCGTAAATTTAACCGAGGCGAAAGATGCGGTTGGAAATTTGGAAAAGCGAAAAATAAAACTTGAAACAGGTTTAGAATCCAAACGCGGAAATCTCGCCGATTTACAAACGCGCCGCGATTCGGCGGCGGGAAAAGTCGAAAAGTGCAAACGCGAAATTCCCGCCGACCACGCCGAATTTCAAGCGGCTGGCGAAGAAAAAAGCAAGTATGAAACTTTGAGCGTTGAGAAAGCCGATTTGCAATCCGTCAAAGCGGAACACGATAAACTTAAAACAGCCGCTGGGCGCGAATCCGATTTGAGAGGACAGCTAACGGCTTATCAAAAACAACTCGACGAAATCCCGCGCGTCCATCGCCGTTCGGTTTCTGATGTTGAAAATGAAATCTCTAAAATTACAGCCGACGTTAAGCAAACCGATGACGAACTGAAATCTTCCGACAATCGTTTGGGCGAGATGAAAAATCAGCAAATAGCGCATCAAGCTAAAAAAGCCGAATCCGACACAGCGAACAAAGATTTGCGCTTGTGGCAGAAACTTGCCGAAGCCTTCGGCAAAAAAGGTTTGGAAGCGCGAATTGTGCAAGCGGCGCAGGAAACCGTCAAAAATAACGCTAATAAAATTCTGGGTGCTTTGTGCGACAGTTTTCAAATCAAACTCGAAGAATCGGTGAACGGCGAAGAACTGGAAATTTACGTTCACGATTCAAACACGCAGAACGCCGATGAAAAAGGCAGGCATTTTGAGTATTTCAGCGGCGGCGAGAGTTTGCTGATTGCCATTAGTTTGGCGGTCGCCATCGGGCAAGCCGTAACGGGCAAAAACGCGGCGAATACGTTGATAGTTGACGAGGGCTTCGGCGCGTTAGACGACACGCGGCGCGAATTTCTGGTGGAAGAATTAAAGCGTTTGAGCGACGAGGTTTTAAAGGGCGGGCGCGTCATCGTCGTTTCGCACCAGGATAACGTGAAGGAAAAATTCAGCCATCGCTATCATCTGGAAAAAGACGAAAAAGGTTTTGTCAAAGTTAGCCTTGAAAGAAACCTTTAGGGTAAAATTCCGACAATGACGGACAACGACATTTTCGAGCCTTTCGACAAACTAATCGAAATCGAGATTTGCGGCGAGCGGCGCGAAGTTCCCGAAAACAATACTTTGCTTCGCTGTTTCCAATACCTCTCGATGGAAACCATCTCTTATGGCGATTTTTGCTGGAACGGCGATTGTGCCAACTGTCAGGTTTGGCTCGAAGACGTTGATAAATCAAAACCTTTTTTGTCCTGCGTCACGAAAGTCTCGGAGGGAATGAAAATCGTGCGGATGAGCGGAAAAATAGTGATGAAAAAGTGGTAAACGGTAAGTGGTGAGTGGTAAGTGGTAAGTTTTTTCTTTCACTTACCACTTACCACTCACCACTTACCACTATTTAGTATTTCGGGATTTTCGGGTCAACTTCGTTTGACCAAGCCGTAATGCCGCCTTTTAAGTTTTTTATTTCGCCGGTAAAACCTGCTTTTTGTAATGCTTCGATAGCTTTTGCGCTGCGCCCGCCCGCTTTACAATGGAGAATAGTTTCCCGGCTGGCGTCTAATTCATCCATTTTTTTCACGATGTCGCCGAGCGGAATTAGCTTTGCGCCTTTAATGCGCGCAAAATCGTGTTCGTCGGGCTGGCGCACGTCAATCAATTGAATGTCTTCGCCCGAATCCATTCTCTGTTTGAGTTCGGTTGCGGTAACTTCCTGCATAAATTTTCACCTCTTCAATGTTTCTTATATTTTAATTTTATAATCTTAACAGGTAATTTCTGCAAACCGGCTTAGTCGAAAATAACAATATTAAAGCTGAATGTTTTGCGACTGCGAATAAAATGTTAGAAGGCTGTTTACAAAAATTTACAAAACAAAATTTATTCGTTAAAACTCATTGATATACAATTACCATCGTAAACTAAATTTTATGCGGCTTTTTTATTTTATTTATTTATTGGGGCGGGAATCTCACTTTAAAATACTGTTCGGTATTATGGCTTTTGCGTTGTGCCTTTCGTGCAGTGGTTCGAGAGCGGAAAATGAACGGCGGGGAAACGCGAACGCCAATGCGAATAATTCCGAAGCGCCGGTCACGATTACGGTCGGCAAAGCGATTTCTCGCGAAATTCCCGCGGTTATTCAGGCGACGGGAAGTCTGACGGCGGACGAAACTTCCGACGTCGCGCCGAAAGTTGCCGGAAAAGTAGTAAATGTTTCGGCAAATGTCGGCGATTTTGTCGGGCAGGGAAGCGTGATTGCCAAATTGGACGAAAGAGACGCCCGCTTGCAGCTTGCTCAGGCAAAAGCAAACGTCGCCCAAGCCGTCGCCGGCGTTCGGCAGGCTGAAGCGCGTTTGGGTCTTTCGGCTAACGGCGCTTTTAATTCTTCGGCGATACCGGAAGTTCGCGCCGCCAACGCCAATTATGAACAAGTGCTTGCCGAACTTCGGCAAGCCGAAGCCAATGAAAAGCGTTACCGCGAACTCGTCGAAACCGGGGATGTTTCGATGGTCGCTTACGAAACTTATCGAACGCAGCGCGACACGGCGCGGGCGCGATTAAACAGCGCCCGGCAGCAGCAGGAAGCGGCGATAAACGCGGCGAAACAAAATAATCAAGCAATTAAAAGCGCACAAGCGGCAGTCGAGGCATCGCGGACACAAATCGGATTAGCGGAACAGGCAATTGCCGATACGGTAGTTCGCGCTCCTTTTTCCGGTTTTATCAGCGCTCGTCCGGTGGCGGTCGGAGAGTTTGTTAATTCCGCTTCGACGATTGCGACCATTTTGCGGACGAATCCGATAAAACTTCAAATACAGGTTGCCGAAGCCGATGTTCCGTTTATCTCAATCGGGCGCGGCATTTCAATCGAAGTTGACGCTTACAAAGACCGCAGATTCAGCGGAACGGTGACGGCGGTAAATCCGGCGCTCGACCCGACTTCGCGGGCGGCAACCGTCGAGGCTTCGATTGAAAACGGCGACAACGCGCTTCGTTCGGGAATGTTTGCCACCGTCAGAATTACGAGAGAAGGCGGAAATGCCGGTGTTTTTGTGCCGAAAACGGCTGTTTATAACGACCAAAGCACTCAGTCATACAGAGTTTTTGTCATTCAGGAAAACGTGGCGAAATTGCGCGTTGTTCAACAAGGCACGGAAGAAGGCGACTCGGTGCAAATTATAAATGGCGTCAACGCCGATGAAACGGTAGCGACGAGTAGTTTGGCGCAGCTTTACGAAGGAGCGAAGGTGCAATTTTAGTCCAAAGTCCAAAGTCCAAAGTCTAAAGTCTAAAGTCTAAAGTCCAAAGTCCAAAGTCTAAAGTCTAAAGTCTAAAGGCTAAAGTCTAAAGTTTCTTTGGGTAAATTGATTTAGTAAATTTAGGATTTAGTCTTTAATATTTAAGATGGCAAAGATTGAAAAATTTGAGGATATTGAAGCTTGGAAGGCAGCGCGAGAAATTACGAATTTGATTTATCAGGTCAGTTCAAACGGTAATTTTGGTAAAGATTTTGCGCTGGTCAATCAAATTCGTCGCGCATCAATTTCAATTATTTCTAACATTGCCGAAGGTTTCGAGCGAAATGGGGACAGGGAATTCATACAATTTTTGACAATTGCGAAAGGGTCTTGCGGTGAAGTTCGCGCTCAACTTTATATTGCATTGGACCAAAACTATATTGACGAGAAACAGTTTATATTTATTACGGGTAAGTTAATTGAAATAAGCCGGATGCTTTCCGGTTTGATGAAATATCTCCAACAGTCAGAATTCAAAGGAAGCAAGTTCAAATAACTTCAGACTTTGGACTTTAGACTTTGGACTTTGGACTTTGGACTTTGGACTTTGGACTTTAGACTTTGGACTTTAGACTTTGGACTTTGGACTTTGGACTTGAGAAGTTATGCAATGGTTAGCTGAAATTTGTGTGCATCGTCCGGTTTTCGCCACCGTTATCATTTTGTTTTTAACGGTTGTCGGCGGGTTTAGTTTTTTTACGCTCGGCGTTGACCGCTTTCCGAAGATTGATTTGCCGACGGTTTCGGTTTCGACGTCGAATCCGGGCGCCGCGCCAGAACAGATGGAAAGCGAAATAACCGATATTATCGAAGGCGCGGTTAATACGGTTCCGGGCATCGAAGAAATGCGCTCGAATTCTTCGCAGGGTCGCTCGAACGTCACGCTTACTTTTAATCTCGACAAAGACCCGGACCAGGCTTATCAGGAAATTCAGCAAAAACTCGGCGGCGTTATTAATCGTCTGCCGGAAACCGCCGACCCGCCGCAAGTCCGCAAGTCCGACCCGGATTCGCAGCCGGTTTTAATTTACGCCATCAGCGCGCCGCGCTCGGTCGTTGAATTAACCGATTTAGTTCAGAATCAAATTCAGGAACGTATCGAAAATGCCGAAGGCGTCGGCGAAGTGCAGATTTTCGGCGGACGCGAGCGCGAAATAAAAATCTTTATAAATCCCGACCGTCTTCGCGCATTCAATCTTTCCGTCATAGAAGTTTCCAACGCTCTGCGAGCGCAAAATACGGAATCTCCGGGCGGTTCGGTTAATGAAGGCGCACGAACGACAAATCTGCGAACACTCAGCAAAATTACGGATATAAATGATTTTAATGAAATCGTTATCACCACGCGCAACGGTTTTCCGGTCAAAATCAAGGATGTGGCGAGATTGGCAGACGAGGGCGTTGACGCAACGACCGCCGCGTCGCTCAACGGCGTGCAATCGGTTTCGCTCGCCATTCGCAAACAATCCGGCTCGAACACAATCGCGCTGATTGCCGGCGTTAAAGAAAGAATGGCGGAAATCATTCCGACGCTGCCGTCGGACGTAAAAGTTGCCGTGACGCGCGACCAATCCGAATTTATCGAAAACAGTTTAGCTGCCATCGAGGAACATTTGATTATCGGCGGCATTCTGGCGGCGGTCGTTGTCTTTCTGTTTTTGTGGAATATTCGCACGACGATTATTGCCGCTTTGACAATTCCCGTTTCGATTATCGCTTCTTTCGCGCTGATTGCGTGGTTCGGTTATTCGCTTAATCAAATGACGATGCTGGCGCTGACGCTGATGGTCGGCATTGTGATTGACGACGCGATTGTCGTACTGGAAAACATTTACCGTTTTGTCGAAGAAAAAGGGATGGATCCGTTTCAAGCGGCAATCGAAGGCACGCGCGAAATCGGTTTAGCTGTTCTGGCAACTACGCTCTCGCTGCTCGCGGTATTTATTCCCGTCGGTTTTATGACCGGAATCGTCGGGCGTTTTATGTCAAGTTTTGGTCTGACGGCGGCGGCGGCGATTGCCGTTTCCCTCATTGTTTCGTTTACGCTAACGCCGATGCTCGCGGCACGATGGATAAAACCGCACAGAAAAGAAGCAGAAGACGAATTACAAAATACGAATTATGAATTACGAGAAGAGGTTTCCGGCGACGAAGGTTTAGCGACAAACAACGATAAAATCCAAAATCCAAAATCCAAAATCCAAAATGAAAGCAAGGATAGTTGGCTTTACAGCAAGATTGACCGCGCTTATACGTGGATGCTGAAACTTTCGATGCGTTTTCGCTGGGCGGTCGTGCTGCTTTGCGTCATCACCGTCGCTTCGATTTATCCGCTTTTCAATCTTGTCGGAATGGCGTTTTTGCCTGACGAAGACGAATCCGCGTTTAGCGTCAACCTGCGCGGTCCGCAGGGAACGAGTCTCGCCGCGACGCAAAGTATTCTCGAACGAATCGCCCGCGACATCCGCGAACAGCTTCCGGGTTTGCAGAATACACTTGTGCAGGTCGGCGGCTGGGGCGGCGGCGCATTTAATACGGGTAATGTTAATGTCAGTCTCGTGCCGGTTTCCGAGCGCAAATTTTCGCAAGCCGATTTGATAAATAAAACACGCGGAATCGTCAAAAAATATCAATCGAAGGATTACCGCGTCAATGTTTCCGGCTCGTCCTCAATCGGAAACAGCCTGGGTTTGGGGCGCGGCGGTTCGGGCATCGGTTATTACATCGCCGGACCGGATATTAAAAAACTCGACGAATATTCCAATCAATTAGTCGAAAAATTAAGAGCCGACGACACTTTCCGCGATGCCGACCGTTCGCTCGAATTGGGAAGCCCGGAAATTCGCGTATTGATTGACCGCACAAAGGCGGCTGATTTAGGCGTTCAGGCGGGCGACGTCGCACAGGCATTGAATATTCTTTCCGCCGGACAGCGCGTAACGACTTTTGCTGAAGGTTCGGAACAGTATGATGTTTTGGTTCAGGCAGACGAGTCTTTTCGCCGGACGCGCGATAGTTTGCAGTATTTTGCAGTCGCTTCGTCAAACGGCGGAACGGTCGGTTTGGAAAAACTCGTGCGTCTCGAAGAAGGTTTGAGTCCGGCTTCGATCAGCCGTTTGAATCGTCAACGCCAAGTAACGATTTCCGCGAGTCTGCCGCCGAACGCTTCCGAAGCCGATGCGCTTACTGTTTTGCAGGGTCACGCCGCGTCGCTCAATATGCCGCAGGAATATCGCACCGGCGTGACCGGACAATCGCAGGAATTGCAGCGCGCTTACGAATCCTTTATGCTGGCGTTTCTGCTGTCGTTCGTTTTTATGTATCTGATTCTGGCGGCTCAGTTTGAATCGTTTATTCATCCGGTCACGATTTTGCTGACGCTTCCGCTTTCGATTCCGTTCGCGCTGCTTTCGACATTGATTGCCGGACAAACTTTGAATATCTTTTCCGCGCTCGGAATTTTGTTATTGTTCGGAATCGTTAAGAAAAACGCGATTTTGCAGATTGACCATACGAATACGCTTCGAAGTCGCGGGATGAATCGTTACGACGCGATTATTCAGGCGAACCGCGACCGTCTGCGACCAATTTTGATGACGACGATTGCGCTTGTCGCCGGTATGATTCCGCTCGTCGTCGGAAGCGGCGCGGGCGCGGCGACCAACCGTTCAATCGGTATTTTAGTCGTCGGCGGACAATCAATGTGTCTGCTTCTGACTCTGCTGGCTGTTCCGGTGTTTTATTCGCTGTTTGACGACGCGCAGGAATCAACTGTTTGGGGCAGAGTCGGGCAGCGTTACGACAAATTTAAGATTAATAATTTACGACCCGTTTACGAACGATTTGCCGGAGTTTTTAGAACTCGCAAAAAGACAATTAGCGAAAAGGATTTGGCAGGAACGAGCGACGGTTACGCCGAACCGAATTCAGGTAAATGAAGCCTGTGCAAATTAAAATATCCGGTAGCGGTTCAACGCGGAGCGAGGTTCGGAGTCCCGCCTTATGTTCTTTGAAAAATAAATACCTCAATAAAATAAGAAGCGTTATTGCTGGGAGCGCACGCAGGGATGCGTGCGCTCCCAGCAATAACGAATTTTTATTGAGGTATTTATTTTTCAAAGGCGGGACTCCAAACTTTTTGCCATCTCCCGAAATTGAGCCATCTTCAAAAGTTTTTGTTATGAATAAAAAGACAGTTTCTATAATCTTTTCAATTCTCCTCACGGCTTTCGCGGTCAAGGCGCAAACGCCGCAAGCGACTCCGCCTGCTCAACCGCCGACACAACCGACACAGCAACCGAACACGCCGACTCAGCCGTCGCAGCAGCCGAATGTGCCGAGTCAGCAGCAACCGCCCGGCGTGACACCGAGCGGACAGATTTCCAATCCGAATACAGTTATTCAGCAAACGCCGACGCAAAATGTCGGAACATCCGGCGGTGTCGCACCCGCCGTTCTGCCGGACGATCCGCCGCCGGTCGCGCCTAATTTCGAGGCGCCGATTCGTCCACTTCCGTCAGCCGAGCGCGTCGGCGTTGATATTATGAATCAGCTTTCGCTGACGCTCGAAGAAGCAATCGAAATGGCTTTGCTAAATAATAACGATATTGATTCTTCAAAGATCGCGGTGCAGATTGCCGAATTTAATTTGCGCGGCGCGCGCGGCGTTTACGATCCGCTGTTAATCGGTGAAAGTTATTACGAAAGCCGCACCACGCCGACTGCTTCAACTATCGGCGGCGCGGGTTCGAGCGGCAAAGTGACGCAGAGCGATTTTCGGACAAATATCGGCGCGAGCGGTTTTTCACCGTTTGCCGGCGGATTATACAGCGCCGATTTTACATCGGCTCGAACGACGACCAATAATCAAAACTCTCTGCTTAATCCGCAGTTTCCGAGCCAGTTAAACTTGACTTATACGCAGCCGCTCTGGCGCGGGCTGCGGTTTGACAACAACCGCCGACAAATCGAAATTGCCAGGAAAAACCTGAGTCTGACCGACGCGCAGTTTCGCCAGCGCGCCATCGAAGTTATCGCGCAGGTCGAGCAAGCCTACTGGGATTTAGTTTTCGCTTTGAGAAATTTACAGGTGCAGATTGACGCGGTTAAACAGGCTCGCGTTCAGCTTGAAAGCAATCAGAGATTGGTCGGTAAGGGCGTTCTCGCGCCGATTGACATAATTGCCGCGACGACCCAAATCACGACTTTTGAGCAAAGCGTTTATACGGCGCAGGAGGACGTAACGCGGTCGGAAAACAATCTGAAAACTTTAATGCTGCCCGAACGAACGTCGGAAATCTGGTCGCGTCCGATTACGCCGGTTTCCGAAATTAATCTCGAACCGCCGCGCGACGCTCTCGAAGCCGCCGTCGCCGACGCGCTGCTCAATCGTCCCGAAATTACGCAGCTTCAAACAAATGCTGAAATCAATAAAATCAACCAGCGCTTTTTCCGCGACCAGACCAAACCGCAGATTGATTTAGTCGGTAATTACACTTCAAACGGACTCGCCGGAACGGCAAACGAAATTTCGCGCACGAGCAACACGGTCAACCCGGATTTGCTGGCGCGGATTAACCAAATATCCGCCGGACAGAATTTGCCGCCGCTAATTATCGAGCCGACAACGACGATTAGTGCGCCGCCCGACACTCTGGTCGGCGGTTTCTTTAGCTCGCTCGGTGGTTTGTTGTCGCAAAGATTTCCGACTTATCGCCTCGGCGTGCGGATTTCGCTGCCGTGGGGAAACCGCGTCGCCGAAGCGAATCTCGGAACCGTGCTGGCGGAACAATCGCAAATCGTCAATCAGCGGGCGCAGCAGGAACAAATAATCGAAGCGCAGGTGCGAAATTCTCTGCAAGCGCTTCGTTCAGCCGAAGCGCGTCTGGCTTCCGCGCTTTCTGCCCGCACTTCCGCCGAACAGCTTTTTGCCAGCGAACAGCGGCAGTTTCGCGCCGGAACGACGACGTTTTATCTCGTCCTCCAGCGTCAAACCGAACTGCTCGCCGCTCGCGGGCGTGAACTGCAGGCGCAGACCGATTTAAACAAAGCAATCTCCGAATTTCAACGCTCGACCGGAACGACGCTTTCCGCCAACAACGTCAGCGTCACCGAAGGCGCGAATTTGATAAAGGCTAATCGCGCTCTGGTATTAAACACGCGGACTTTTAAATAGGCAAAAATCCGCGCGGAAGCAAAGGGGGAAATTGTTTTAATAAACGGGTTGTAACATAATGCAGAAGCCGCGCGAAGTAAGGGCGAATGACACACTTAAGCAAGTGAGAAAAGGTTTTGAGGTATTCTGAAAAGTTCTGAGTCCCGCCTTCAGGCGGCTTCCCGCCGCGCTTCGCTGGCGTAAGAGCCGCCTGAAGGCGGGACTCGGAACGAAAAGCGAAATCCTAAATCAGCCAAAATTTTGATTGGTCAGGCTTTTTTTCATTTCATTTGCGGTCGCAAAACGGTTTTCCGGTTTACGCGCCAAACTGCGCCGGAAGAGATTGGCGAAAGCCGAATCGAAAATGATTTCTTTGTCCATTGACCGCATAATTTCCTGATAAGTTTTACCCGCGAAAGGTTTTTCGCCGCGCAGACATTCGTAAATTATCACGCCGACGGCGAACAAATCGCTTCGTTCATCAATCTTTTCGCCCCGCAATTGTTCGGGCGGCATATAGGCGGGCGTTCCCAGTATCGTTCCGGGAACGGTTATGCCGTCCGCTGAGCAACCGCCGGTTTTTCGAGAAATTGACTGTCAAACGATTCGAGCAAGCGTTCGACTTCGCG
>Ga0136618_10000538_pt1 | contig 13125 bp, 11 predicted proteins | sample AntDrymUQ3302106_2_FD_104805 | JGI IMG/M metagenome (GOLD analysis project Ga0136618, IMG submission 104805) | Polar desert sand microbial communities from Dry Valleys, Antarctica - metaG UQ330 (21.06) | ecosystem: Environmental > Terrestrial > Soil > Desert | place: Antarctica: Dry Valley... | reverse complement strand
GGGGCGCTCAGGCGCGGCCGTCGAACAGGCTGGTGACCGAGCCGTCCTCGAACACCTCGCGAATCGCCCGGCTGATCAGGGGTGCGATCGACAGCGTGGTCAGGCTGTCGAAGTGCTGCTCGGGGCCGACTGGCAGCGTGTTCGTGACGATGACCTCGCGGGCACGGGAGTTCTTCAGCCGGTCGACCGCCGGCCCCGACAGCACGGCGTGCGTGGCCGCGGCGACGACGCTCGAGGCACCCTCGTGCAACAGCGCGTCGACCGCCTTCACGATGGTGCTGGCGGTGTCGATCATGTCGTCGACCAGTACGCAGGTACGGCCGGCGATGTTGCCGACGACCCGGTTGGCGAACGCCTCGTTGGGCTGGTCCAAGTCTCGCGTCTTGTGTACGAACGCGAGCGGGACCCCGCCGAGCCGCTGTGCCCACTGCTCGGCCACCCGGATCCGCCCGGCGTCCGGCGAGACCACCGCGAGGTCCTCGCCGCCGTACCGCTCCCGGACGTAGTCGGCGAGGATCGGCATCGCCATCAGATGGTCGACCGGCCCGTTGAAGAACCCCTGGATCTGCGAGGAGTGCAGGTCGACCGCGATCAGCCGGTTGGCTCCGGCGGTGTGGAACATGTCGGCCATGAGCCGGGCGGACACCGGCTCGCGACCCCGGTGCTTCTTGTCCTGGCGGGCGTAGCCGTAGAAGGGTTGCACGACCGTGATCCGCTTGGCGGAGGCTCGCTTGAGCGCATCGACCATGATCAGCTGCTCCATCAGCCACTGGTTGATCGGAGCGCTGTGGCTCTGGATCACAAAGGCGTCACAGCCGCGTACCGACTCCTCGAAGCGCACGTAGATCTCACCGTTGGCGAAGTCGTAGGCAGCCGTCGGCACCAGCGCGGTGCCGAGCAGGTCGACCACCTCGTGGGCCAGCCCGGGATGCGCCCGGCCCGAGAACACCATCAGGTTCTTCTCGGTGGTGCGCTTCATCCCGGTCACGACTGCAGTGTCTCATCGCCGGCGGCCTCGGCTGCTGCTGCCGCTGCAGCCTGCACAGTTCCGGGGCGCCGGCGCGCCACCCACCCCTCGTGGTTGCGCTGTGGACCGCCGGAGACCGCGAGCGCACCGGGCGGCACGTCTCGCCGCACGATCGCCCCGGCACCGGTCGAGGCCCCGTCTCCGATGGTGACCGGCGCCACGAACACGTTGTCCGAGCCGGTCCGGCAGTCCCGCCCCACCACGGTGCGGTGCTTGGCCACGCCGTCGTAGTTTGCCGTGATGGTTCCTGCTCCGATGTTGGTGCCGGCGCCGATCTCGGTGTCGCCCACGTACGACAGGTGCGGCACCTTGGCACCGGTGCCGACGTGGCTGTTCTTGGCCTCGACGAAGGTGCCGATCCGCGCGCCGTCGGCGAGCACCGTCCCCGGCCGCAGGTAGGCGAACGGGCCAACGGTGGCGCCGTCGCCCACGACCGCGTCCACGCCGTGGGTCCGCACCACGGTGGCCCCCGCGCCGACCTGTACGTCAGTCAGCGTGCAGTCCGGTCCGATAGTGGCCCCGTCGGCCACGGCGGTGCTCCCGTGCAGCTGCACGCCCGGCAGCAGGCAGACATCGCGACCCAGCGCGACGGTGACGTCGACCCAGGTGGTGGCCGGGTCGACGACGGTCGCGCCGGCGCGCATGCCGGCCACGAGGGTACGGCGGTTGAGCTCGGCGCCGAGCGCCGCGAGCTGCACCCGGTCGTTGACGCCCTCGGTCTGGAGGGTGTCGCGCACCGAGCCGGCCCCCACCCCCAGGCCGTCCGAGCGGGCCAGCGCGATGACGTCCGGCAGGTAGGCCTCCCCCTGGGCGTTGTCAGAACCCAGGAGCGGCAGGGCAGTGCGCAGCCAGCCCAGGTCGAAGGCATAGATCCCGGTGTTGACCTCATCGATCTCGAGCTGTGCCGCGCTGGCGTCCCGTTGCTCGACCGAGGCCACCAGCTGGCCGTTGCCGCCACGGACGAGCCGGCCGTAGCCGGTCGGGTCGGCCAGACGGGCGGCCAGCACCGTGACCACGTGACCCCGGGAGCGGTGCTCAGTGGCCAGGTCGCGCAGGGTCGCCGGCGCGAGCAGCGGCGTGTCACCCATCACCACCAGCACCGTGCCCTGTGCGGCCTCGATCGCCTCCAGGCCGACCGCCGTGGCGTGCCCGGTGCCGAGCTGCTCGGCCTGGACGACCGTACGGGCGCTCGGCGAGCAGTCGGCCACGTGCGGGGCGACAAGCTCCCGGCCGTACCCGACCACGACGGCCACCTCGGCGGCGCCGGCGTCGGCGACCGCAGCGAGCAGGTGCCCGAGCAGGCTGCGACCGCCGATCCGGTGCAGCACCTTGGGGGTCGAGGACCGCATCCGGGTGCCCTCCCCCGCGGCCAGGACTACTACGGCGTCGACGGATGTCACGACTGGACTCCCTCGGTTGAGCGACGGCTCGGCGACCGGATGGGCGACCGTTCGACGGCGGTGGCTCCCCGGGTAGGAGTCGAACCTACGTCGCTTGTCCGCATTCAAAGTGCGGCGGGCCCTGCCGACAGACCAACCGGGGAACGACTCCGCCTCAGCGTACGGACTCGGCCCCGATGCCTTGTACCTACGCCTGCGTAGGTTACGGTGACGTAGGCGTACCCACAAAACTTGCGAGGACCCATGACAACAGTTGCCACCGCACCCGCCGCCCCGGCGCCCGCAGCCACCGCCCCGGAGGTCGAGTCCCGGCCCGTCGACGTCGCTGACATCGACGCCACGATCATGGGCGGCACCATGGGCAGCGACCAGCAGTCGGTGCTCGAGCGGAGCATGTTGGCGGTCTTCATCGCGCTGCCGTTCGCAGCCCTGGTCGCAGCCGTACCGGTGGCGTGGGGTGGCTGGCTCGGTTGGCACGATGTCGTCATCGCGCTGGCTTTCTACTACGTGACCGGCCTTGGCATCACCGTCGGCTTCCACCGACTGTTCACACACAAGGCGTTCAAGCCCAACCGGCCGGTCAAGATCGCCCTCGCGATCGCCGGCACCATGGCCATCCAGGGACCGGTGATCCGATGGGTCGCCGACCACCGTAAGCACCACAAGTTCTCCGACCGCGACGGCGACCCGCACTCGCCGTGGCGGTACGGCGAGACCATCCCGGCGCTGGCCAAAGGCTTTGCCTACGCACACGTCGGCTGGCTGTTCGACGTGGAGCAGACGCCGCAGCGGCGCTACGCGCCGGACCTGATGAAGGATCCCGACATCCTCAAGGTCTCGCGCGCGTTCCCGCTGTGGGTCGCGGTGTCCATGCTGACACCGGCACTGATCGGTGGGCTGTGGTCGATGTCGTGGCAGGGAGCGCTGACCGCCTTCTTCTGGGCCACCCTGGTGCGCGTCTCGCTGCTGCACCACGTCACCTGGTCCATCAACTCCATCTGCCACACCGTCGGAGAGCAGCCGTTCAAGAGTCGCGACCGGTCCGGCAACGTGTGGTGGCTGGCGCTGCCCAGCTTCGGCGAGTCCTGGCACAACCTGCACCACGCCGACCCGACCTGCGCCCGGCACGGGGTCCTCCCCGGCCAGATCGACACCTCGGCGCGGGTGATCTGGGCGATCGAGAAGCTCGGGTGGGCCAGCGACGTGCGCTGGCCGGTGCCCGAGCGGATCGCCGCCAAGCGCGCTGCCGCTTGAGGGGCTCGCCCTGGTGAACGCACGGGCAGCAGAACCGACGCGGCGCCGCACCCGGCACCGGATGAGCGCCGCCGAGCGGCGCGAGCAGCTGATCGAGATCTCGCGCAGGCTGTTCGCCGCCCGCGGCGTCGAAGGCACCTCGGTCGAGGAGATCGCTGCCACCGCCGAGGTGTCCAAACCCGTCGTCTATGAGCACTTCGGCGGGAAGGAAGGGCTGTACGCCGTCGTGGTGGACCGCGAGGTGCAGCAGCTGCTGGCGATGATGCGCACGGCACTGACCGCAGGGCGGCCGCGCGCCTTGCTCGAGCAGGCAGCCTCGGCCCTGCTGGACTACATCGAGCTGCATCCCGACGGCTTCCGGATCCTGGTGCGAGACTCGCCGATCGGCTCTGCGTCCGGCTCGTTCGTCTCGATCATCGGCGACGTCGCCAGCCGGGTGGAGCACATCTTGGCCGGCGAGTTCAAGTCTCGCGGCTTCGACACCACGTACGCGCCGATGTACGCCCAGATGCTGGTCGGCATGGTCGGCACCACCGGGCAGTGGTGGCTCGACGCGCGCGAGCCGGCCAAGCACGTAGTCGCCGCGCACCTGTGCAACCTGGCGTGGAACGGGCTGTCCGGGCTCGAGACCTCTCCGCACCTAACACTGGACCGCCCCTCCCGCTGAGAGTCACTGGTGGATGGCGTCACTGGTGGAGGGAGTCCCGGCGCGCCACCACGAACACCCGGCGGAACGGGTGCACGGTGCCGTGCGGCTCGGCGGGGTAGGCCGCCCGCAGCCCGGCGGCGTACTCGGCCTCGAACCGGGCGCGCAGCTCGCCCGGCAGCGCCTGCAGGACCGGTCGGGCACCGGTGCCGCTGATCCAGCTCAGCACCGGGTCGGGACCGTGCAGCACGTGCAGGTACGTCGTCTCCCAGGCGTCCACCGACCAGCCGGGACGGCTCAGCGCTGTCAAGTACGTGTGGGCATCGTGCGCGGCCGGCCGCTCGACGCCCGCGGTGTGGCCGGCATACGGCTCTGCGCCGGCAAGCTCGCGCAGCAGCACGTGGCTCGGCGCGTCGAAGTTGGCCGGCACCGTGAACGCGAAGACGCCGGGGTCGGCGACTGAGTCGGCAAGGGTGGGGACGAGCTCCAGGTGTCCTGGCACCCACTGCAAGGTGGCGGCCGAGACCAGTAGGTCCGGCGCCCGGCGGGGTCGCCAGTCCCGCAGGTCGGCCTCGACGTAGGACACCGACGGGTCAGTCGTCTCCGCGCGGGCTCGGCTGATCATGTCCGGTGACGAGTCGACCCCGACCACCGCTGTCTGCGGCCACCGGGCGCGCAGGATCGCGGTGAGGTGGCCGGGTCCGCACCCGAGATCCACGATCGTGGTGGGATCGCTGTCCACCCGCGCCAGCAGGTCGGCGAACGGGCGGGTCCGCTCGTCGGCGAAACGCAGGTAGGTGGCCGGATCCCAGCGCGCGACCACGGCGGCTCCCTCCGGCTCGTCGGCCTGTTCATGGTCATCGTTGCAGGTCACGGCCGCGGCGTTATCTCATTGGCTGCAGGCTCTGGTGTGCCGACCAGGTGGGCACCCGGGGCGGGTCCGTGCGCGGTCCGGACCTGAGCGCCGGGCAGCAGTCGCCGCGCGACTGGGCCGACGGCGGCGGCGACGGTGGTGGCTCGCACGTCGTCGTCGACCAGCAGCGCCACGCTCGGACCGGACCCCGTCACCAGACCGGCCAGCGCGCCCGCCCAACTGCCCGCGGCGATCAGGTCAGTGAGCTCCGGCCGCAGCACCTGCGCCGCGTCCTGCAGCTCGTTGCGCATGCTGCCTGCGACCAACCGAAGGTCACCGGCGCTCAGGGCGCGCAGCAGCCGCTCGTCGACCTGCGGTGCCGGGACGGTGTGCTCGGCGCGGTACCGGTCGGTCTCGGCGTACACCGATGGGGTGGACAGCCCGCTGCTGCTGGTGACCAGCACCCAGGTGGCTGGTGGCCCGGTCGGCAACGCCGCGACCCGCTCACCGCGGCCGGTGCCCAGGGCGGTGCCGCCGAGCAGCGCGAACGGCACGTCGCTGCCCAGCCCGGCCGCCAGCTCGGCCAACCCCGCCGGCTCGTTTGGCAGTCCCCAGAGCCGGGCGCACGCCACCAGCGCCGCCGCCGCGTCTGCCGACCCCCCGGCCATCCCGCCGGCCACCGGGATCTGCTTGCGCACCCGCAGGTGCACGCCGGCTCCCACCCCGGCCCGCGTGCGCAGCGCGTGCGCAGCTCGCACGGCAAGGTGCGTTCTGTCGTCCGCGACACCGGCCACCGGGTTCCCGTTGAGGTCGCTCGTCTGGACGCTCACCAACCCGTCCGCGCGCGTTTCGGCCAGCACCTCGTCGTACAGGTCGATGGCCTGGTAGACGGTGGCGACGTCGTGGTACCCGTCGGCTCGCCGCGGCCCGACGTGTAGCGCCAGGTTGATCTTGGCCGGCGCCCGCGCGCGCACCGCCGTTGCGGTAGGGGCCGCGCCGGTACCGCCGCTCACCGCGCCACCTGCGCCAGCGCCTCGGCGATGCGGGCGAAGGCGGCAACCGGCAGGTCCTCGCCCCGGGCCGCCGGGGCTACGCCGGCCGCCAGCAGCGCCTGCTCAGCGGCCGCCGCGGACCCGGCCGAGCGGGCCAGCGCGGCCCGCAGGGTCTTGCGGCGCTGGGCGAAGGCGTCGTCGACCACCGCAAAGACCTGCTCCCGGGACGCGCTGGTAGGCGGCGGCGAGGCACGGTGCCACGAGACCAGCCCCGAGTCGACCCGCGGGACGGGCCAGAACACCGATCGGCCTACCCGACCTGCGGTCGCCACCCGGCCGTACCAGGCGGCCTTGACGCTCGGGATGCCGTACGTCCGCGATCCTGGCGCGGCCGCCAGCCGGTCGGCGACCTCCTGCTGCACCATCACCAAACCGTGCTGCAATGAGGGGAACAGGGACCATAGGTGCAGCAGCACCGGCACTGCCACGTTGTACGGCAGGTTCGCGACCAGCGCCGTCGGTACTGGACCTGGCAGCCCGGTCAGCCGTAGCGCGTCGTCGCGCACGACCTGCAGCCGGGCGAGGTGGTCCGGTGCGTACGTCGCGACGGTCTCCGGCAGTGCCGCAGCCAGTGCCGCGTCCACCTCCACCGCCACGACTCGGCCGGTGCCTGCTTGCCCGGACAGCTCGGCGAGCAGCGCCAGTGTCAGCGAACCGAGGCCGGAGCCGACCTCGAGCACCACGTCGTCGGGTTGGACGGCCGCGAGCCGGGCCACTCGCCGGACCGTGTTCGGGTCGATGACGAAGTTCTGCCCGCGCCGCTTGGCCGGTCGTAGGCCCAGACGGGCGGCGAGCTCCCGTACGTCAGGGGGCCGTAGCAACCGACCTGTCACCGCCGGTGAACGGGGTCAGTACAGGCCGAGCTCGGCAGAGCAGGCCGGCCAGGCGCCCCAACCCTGCCCTGCCTGCACCTGCTCGGCGACCGCTATCTGGGTCTCGCGACTGGCCTCATGCGGGTAGCCGGTGCCGCCGTAGCCCTGCCAGGTCTCCAGCGTGAACTGCAGCCCGCCGTAATAGCCGTTGCCGGTGTTGATCGCCCAGTTTCCGCCCGACTCGCACTCGGCGAGCTGGTCCCACACGGTGCTGCCGCTGACGTAGTTCGTGGTCGGCTCCGGCTCCGGCTCCGGCTCCGGCTCCGGTGCCGGCCGGGTGGCGCTGCCGCGCACGATGACAGTCGTCACCGGCTTGTCGACAACGGTGCGCTTCAGCACCTTGGTGTTGCGCAGCTTGCCGTCGGCAAGGATGCGGCGCAGCTTGACTCGCTCGCGACCATCCTGACCCGATCGCACGGTCTTCTCCTGGCCCTTGTACATGTCGCCGGTGTAGCGGACGACGGTCTTGTGCGCGATCGGTTCGATCACCGAACGCTCTCGCTTGTCGATGGTGGTGAGCGTGATCCGCATGCCGTCGGCAAGCTCCCGGCTGGCCCGTGGCTGCAGCTCGTCGTCTCTGTCCGCGTCCAGCTTCAGCTGCCTCAAGGCGCCTGCGACTCGGGACGCCGTGGTGGTCACCCGGTCCTTGCCCTTGGCGCTCACCACGGTCACCTGCTTGGGCGTCGACACCTCGAGCTCCAGGCCGTCGCGGCCGAGGTAGCGGCTACGGCTGGCCGACAGTTCGGAGCCGGCGAAGCGCTGTCCGATCTGCGACAGCGCGTCGCCCACGCTGGTCGCCGTGACCCAGTACGACGAGCTGTCCCCGTCCACGCTCAGCTCGAACTGACGCGCGTAGCGCACCGCGATGCGGGTACCGTCCTCGAGCGTCGCGTCGACGCCGGGCTGGACGACGTCGCGTGCCGACAGCTCGATCCCCTCCTCGGCGAGCACGTCGCCGACCTCGTCCCCGTAGGTGTCGACCTCGGTCTGCTTGCCGTCGATCGACATCGTGACGGTCTTGCTGAACGTCGCGGTGGCGACGATGCCGGCCACGAGGGCCACGGCGACCGCTACAGCGGCGGCAGTGACGAGAACAGTTCTTCGCACGGGTGCTCCTGATGTCTGCGCATTCCGGGCACGGACAGGAGGCAGCCCTCGGTCCGCGTCTCGACACGGCACACATGCCGGGTGCGGCTGTTGCTGCACCCGCCGGCTGCCACCGGTCGATCTCCGATCCCGGCGGACCAGCATCCGACGATAACGACTTGGTAACGAGTTGCAAATCGGCGGGCCGCAGACCCGGCGAGCCACCGGCCTACCAGCGCCCCCCGTACGCCTCAACCGTGGCGGCGTCGATCTCCCGGCACACCCGGCCCAGGTCGGTGTCGCGCGCCTGCGCGATGCAGCGGACGGTGTACGGCAGCAGGTACGACGCGTTCGGCCGGCCGCGGTACGGGACCGGCGTGAGGTATGGGGCGTCGGTCTCGACCAGCACCCGGTCTGGCGGTGTCACGCGCAGCGCCTCGCGGAGCGTCTCGGCGGTAGCGAACGTGACAGTGCCGGCGAAGCTCAAGAACGCGCCCCGGTCCAGGCACTCGCGGGCGAAGACGGAGTCACCGCTGAAGCAGTGCATCACCGTGCGCGGCGGCACACCCTCCTCATCGAGCACCCGCAGCACATCGGTGTGCGCCTCCCGGTTGTGGATCACCAGTGTCTTGTCGAGGCGGTGCGCCAGCCGTACGTGGGCGCGGAACGACTCCTCCTGGGCCGCCCGCCCCTCCTCGCCGGTGCGAAAGAAGTCCATCCCGGTCTCGCCGACGGCGCGGACGCGGTGCGAGCTCGTCGCCAGCCGCTCGATCTCGGCCAGCGCCTCGCTCAGCCGGCCCGCGTCGGCAAGTCGGGGTGCCTCGTTGGGGTGCAGCGCCACGCCGGCCACGATCGCCGGGTGGGTCTCGGCGGTGGCCACTGCCGAGCGGGCGCTCGGCAGGTCACAGCCGATCTGCACGATCCGCGGCACGCCGACGGCCGTGGCCGCCGCCAGGGCCGAGTCGACGTCCAGCCACCCGCTCCCCTCCTGACCGTCGGCGATGTCGAGGTGGCAGTGGTTGTCGACCACCTGGTACGGCAGCGGCTCAGGAGCCGGTGGACGCGACCTGTCCCGGCGACGGCCGCTCCGCTCGTCGGTGGCCGCCCGGGACCGGGTCGGCCCTCCACCCTCAGCACTCACACCCAGCCCCCGAGTCCCGCGCCCTGCAGCCGGGCGAGCTCCTCGTCCACAACCGACGGGTCGAGCTTGGCGAACACCGGAGTCGGCGTCGCGACCGGCGTGCCGGCCACCAGCGGCACCGACGTCCACGCCGCTTGTGCGGAGTAGTCGCCGGTGATGACCGGGTAGCTTCCCTGCCCGTCCAGGTCGTCGACCTCACAGATCTGCGGTCCCGGCGACACCTGCCCGGTCCGGCCGAGCTGGGCGTGCACCCGCTGGGCGGTGTGCGGCAGGAACGGCGCCAGCATCCGGTTGCAGTCGTCCACCACCTGGGCGCCGACGTGCAGGACCGTGGCCATCCGGTCGGGGTCCGCCTCGCGCAGCTTCCACGGTGCCTGCTGCGACAGGTAGACGTTCGCTGCGGTCACGATCCGCATCGCCTCCCCGATCGCCTGCTTCTGCCGGTGCCGCTCGATCAGCCCCCCGACGGTCTCGAACGCCTGCCCGGAAGCGGCCAGCAGCTCCCGGTCGTCGTCGGTCAGGGCGCCGGCCTCCGGCACCGCGCCGAGGTTCTTCGCGATCATGGAGACCGTGCGGTTGACCAGGTTGCCCCACGTACCCACAAGCTCGTCGTTGTTGCGCCGCAGGAACTCCGCCCAGGTGAAGTCGGAATCTTGGGCCTCAGGGCCGGCGACGGCGATGAAGTAGCGCAGCGCGTCGGCGTCGTAGCGCTCGAGGAAGTCCCGTACGTAGATCACCACCGAGCGGCTGGTGGAGAATTTGCGGCCCTCCATGGTGAGAAACTCGCTGCTCACCACCTCGGTGGGCAGGTTCAGCGTGCCGAACGCGCCCGGCTGACCACCACGGGCGCCGCGCCCGTCGTAGGCCAGGAGCTCGGCCGGCCAGATCTGCGCGTGGAAGGTGATGTTGTCCTTGCCCATGAAGTAGTACGACCGGGCCTGTGGGTCGTTCCACCATGCCCGCCACGCGTCCGGCTCGCCCTGCCGGCGGGCCCACTCGACCGACGCGGACAGGTAGCCGATGACGGCGTCGAACCAGACGTACAGCCTCTTGTTCGGGTTGTCCGCCCAGCCGTCCAGCGGGACCGGGATGCCCCAGTCGATGTCGCGGGTCATGGCCCGTGGGCGTACGTCGGCCAGCAGGTTCCGGGAGAACTTCAGCACGTTCGGACGCCAGTCGGTGCGGGTCTGCAACCACTCGCCGAGCGCGCCGGCCAGCGCCGGCAGGTCGAGGAAGAAGTGCTCGGTCTCCACGAACCTCGGCGTCTCGCCGTTTATCCGGCTGACCGGGTGCTTAAGCTCGATCGCGTCCAGCTGGTTGCCGCAGTTGTCGCACTGGTCGCCGCGCGCTCCGTCGTGGCCGCAGATGGGGCAGGTGCCCTCGATGTAGCGGTCCGGCAGGGTGCGCCCGGTGCTCGGCGAGATCGCACCCATCGTGGTCTGCTCGACGAGATAGCCGTTGGCGTGCACGGTGCGGAACATCTCCTGCGCCACCGCGTAATGGTTGGGCGTGGTGGTGCGGGTGAACAGGTCGTAGGACAGCCCGAGCGCACGGAGGTCCTCGACGATCTGCCGGTTGTAGCGGTCCGCGAGCTCCTGCGGCGGTACGCCCTCACGCTCGGCCTGGACGAGGATCGGCGTGCCGTGCTCGTCGGTGCCCGACACCATCAGCACGTCGTGCCCCGCCATCCGCATGTAGCGGCTGAACACGTCAGACGGCACGCCGAACCCGGAAACGTGCCCGATGTGGCGCGGGCCATTGGCGTACGGCCAGGCGACCGCGGACAGGACGTGGCTGCACACCCAGCCGATCCTAGGTGTGCGGCACTCGCTGGCCCCCCGGCGACGCGGGCGGCCGCGCGGCGCACTCGTGGGATCGTCGGCGCCGCGCGGTTGGGTCATCGATGGACGGCGGCATACACCACGCGCCTGGGCACGCCGGTGCTACGGGCCACCTCGGCGATCGAGTCCCGCCGCGAGCTGCCGGTGGACTCCAGCTCGGTCACGGCCGCAACCAGGTCCGCCTCGGACGGTGGGGATGGCTCGGGTGCACCCTCGACAACCAGTGTCACCTCACCGCGTACCCCGGCGGCGGCCCAGTCGACCAGCTCCCGGAGCGGTCCGCGGCGGACCTCCTCGTGGGTCTTTGTCAATTCGCGGCACACGGCTGCGGACCGCTCGGGTCCGAAGGCGTCGGCCATCGCGGCCAGCGTCGCGGCCGTACGGTGCGGCGCCTCGAAGAGCACCATCGTGCGCCGTTCCGCCGCCAGGTAGGCGAGCCGGGAGGCCCGCTCGCCGGTCTTGCGCGGTAGGAACCCCTCGAAGCAGAACCGGTCCACCGGCAGGCCGGACACGGCCAACGCGGTGAGGACCGCGGACGGCCCGGGGACCGCGGTCACGCGGACGCCGGCCTCGACCGCAGCGACCACCAGCCGGTAACCGGGGTCGGACACGCTCGGCATCCCCGCATCGGTGACCAGCACCACCCGACGACCGGCGAGCATGACCTCGACCAGCTCCGCGGTGCGCTGTCGCTCGTTGCCCTCGAAGTACGACGTCACGCGGCTGGGAAGCACCAGCCCGAGGCCAGCCGCGAGGCGCCGCAGCCGCCGGGTGTCCTCGGCGGCTACCACGTCGGCGGCAGCCAGCTCGGCGGCCAGCCGCGCCTGGACGTCGGCCGGATTGCCGATGGGCGTGGCAGCCAGTACCAGCAGGCCAGCGGCGTCGGCGTCGGCGTCAGTCACGGCACCATGCTGGCGCACGGCCGGCGACAGGCGCGCAGACCGATCGACTGGTGCAGCAGCGTCCGAATCGCCGCCAGATCACGAGCACTCCTGCGCCAGTCGATGCCCGGGCGTCGATGCCACCTACGATGCGGAGGTGACGGCGACCCGGGCCACACCGGCGCCGACGGCGTCGACCGCGCCGGACGACCAGCTCGGGTGCACACCCGCCGGTGCCCCGCTTCCGCTCGTCCCCGAGCGCTTCGGTGCGCTGGTCGCGGGCTCTCCCCGCCTGGTCGGCTGGCTCGGCCCACTCGCCGTCGCCGGGCTGGCCCTGCTTCTGCGACTGTGGGGGCTCGGGACGCCAAACGAGATCACCTTCGACGAGACCTACTACGCCAAGGACGCCTACTCGCTGTCCGAGCACGGCTACGTCCATCAGTTCGCCGACGACGCCGACAAGCAGATCAACGCCGGCGACCTGACCGGCCTGTACGCCGACGGTCCGGCCCAGATTGTGCACCCGGAGGTCGGCAAGTGGATGCTCGCGGCCGGCATCCGGCTGTTCGGCATGGATCCCGTCGGGTGGCGGGTGGCGGCGGCGGTAACCGGGGCGCTCACAGTGCTGGTGCTGTGCCGGTTGGTGCGCCGGATGTCCGGCTCCACCCTGGTCGGCTGCCTGGCCGGCTTGCTGCTGAGCCTCGACGGGCTGCACCTGGTGATGACTCGTACCGCGCTCATCGACGGCCTGCTCGCCTTCTGGTTGGTGTCCGCAGTCGCCTGCCTGGTCGCCGACCGCGACTGGGGTCGACGGCGGCTGCTGGCCCTGCACCTGCGCTCCGGCACCACTCCGGGCTCTCCCGTACGCGGCTTCGGCCCGATACGCGGGCTGCTGCTTCGGCCGTGGCGGATGGGCGCGGGAGTCTGCTTCGGCCTGGCGTGCGGCACCAAGTGGAACGCGGTGGCAGTCCTCGCCGCGTTCGGACTGCTCACCTGGGCCTGGGACGCGGGCGCCCGCCGAGCCATCGGGGTCTCAGGGGCATGGCTGCGCTCCGCCCTCGCCGACGCGGTT
>Ga0136618_10000536_pt1 | contig 13166 bp, 15 predicted proteins | sample AntDrymUQ3302106_2_FD_104805 | JGI IMG/M metagenome (GOLD analysis project Ga0136618, IMG submission 104805) | Polar desert sand microbial communities from Dry Valleys, Antarctica - metaG UQ330 (21.06) | ecosystem: Environmental > Terrestrial > Soil > Desert | place: Antarctica: Dry Valley... | reverse complement strand
GGGTGAAGCGCGCGGAACGCGCCCGGATTCTTGTCGAAACCGCCGCTCACGTACGTCCAGAACCCGCAACGCTGGCCGGGGAGCTGACTCAGGGTGCGGGCGTGGCCGGGTGCGGGGCCACCATTCCCGCGGCCAGCCGGGCATTGGCGAGCCGGGCGAGTTCGGCGTAGGCGGCCGCGCCGATCAAAGCGGTCAGCTCCGGCCCGTATCCCGCGTAGAGCGGTTCCCGGCCGACATGGGCATCGGTCGAACTCGTACACCACCAATGCAGATCGTGCCCGCCATTGCCCCATCCGCGCCGGTCGAACTCGGTGATCGTCGAGACCAGGACACGAGTGCCGTCCGGGCGATCCACCCATTCCTGCTCCCGGCGGATCGGCAGCTGCCAGCACACGTCGGGTTTGGTTTCCAGCGGATGCTTCCCGGTTCGTAACGCCAACGCATGCAGCGCACAGCCTTCGCCGCCGGCGAATCCTGTTCGGTTGTGGAAGATGCACGCGCCATCTACCTTGCGGGTGCGCAGCCGGTTCTCCTCGTCGCCGATGCTGTCCCGCTCGGTCCAGCTCTTCTGACCCTTCAGGTAGTACTGCCAGTACTTCGGAGTCAACTGCTTGACGAACTTCTTCACCCGCTTGACGTCGTCGTCATCGGTGAAGAAGGCGCCATGGCTGCAGCAGCCGTCGTTCGGGCCGTCCTTGAGGATGCCGTGACAGCCGCGCCCGTAGATGCAGGTCCAGGAGGAGTTGAGCCAGGTCAGATCCGCGCGTACGACGTGTTCGGGGTCAGCTGGATCGACGAACTCCACCCACTCCCGGGCAAAGTCGAGACCGACCTCGGTGGATCGTGGATCAACAGTGGATCGTGGATCAACGGTGGAACGTGGATCAACGACCATGGGCAGAGCCTAGGACGGCATCGGAGCCGCGTGCACAGTGCGTGTGAGGCGCCGCGGCGATCGTCGTGACACAGTTCAGGGGTGCGCCTCGGAGTCCTGGACGTCGGTTCCAACACCGTCCATCTGCTTGTGGTTGACGCCTATCGTGGCGGCCACCCGACTCCGACGCACTCGTCAAAGTCGGTGCTGCGGCTGGCGGAGAACCTGACCAAGGACGGCCGGCTGTCCAAGGGAGGGGAGCAGTCCCTGGTGGATGCCGTGGCCCGGGCGAAGAAGGATGCTCGCAATCAGGGTTGCGACGACCTTCTCGCCTTCGCCACATCAGCAGTGCGGGATGCCTCCAACTCCACCGCCGTTCTGGCCCGAGTCAAGCGCGAGACCGGGATCGAACTGGGCGTCCTGACCGGACCCTAGGAGGCTCGGCTCACGTTCCTGGCGGTTCGCCGCTGGTACGGGTGGAGCGCCGGTCGGATACTCGCTCTCGACATCGGAGGCGGTTCCCTGGAGATATCGATGGGTGTCGACGAGGAACCCGAGCTGGCGATCTCCCTACCCTTGGGCGCGGGCCGCATGGCGCGTGAGTTCCTGCGCGGAGATCCGCCGGACAAGAAGGCACTCGCCGAACTGTGCGAGCACGCCGAAGCCACCCTGGCCAAGGCCGCCAAGGAGATTGCAGCTATCGGGACGAGCGACCGGATCGTCGCGACGTCCAAGACCTTCCGCAGCCTGGCCCGGCTCACCGGAGCCGCCCCGTCCAGCGCGGGTCCGCGGGCGAGCCGGCACCTCACCCGGGAGGGCCTGTCCCAGCTGATCGGGTTCATCTCCCGGATCTCCTCGGCCGATCTCGCTGAACTCGACGGGGTCAGCTCCACCCGGTCCGAGCAGTTGCTGGCCGGAGCCGTCGTCGCCGAGGTGACAATGAACGCCCTCGGGATCGGTGCGGTGCAGATCTGTCCCTGGGCCTTGCGCGAAGGCGTGATCCTGCGGCGCCTCGACTGGTTGGAGGGGGTGTGACAACGCGATGAGCGAAGCGACGGACGAGCCGACCTCGGCACGAGGACTCGCCGACATCCTGCGTGAGGCCGGGATAAGCGCAGCCGGCGCAGGAGGGCGGCGCCGCCGTCGGGACGAGGCCGACCCGGAACCCCTCGACGACCACACCACCGCCGCGTCGCCGGCCCACAGCTACGAAGACGTGTACGCCGGGGACACCTTCGGCCCCGCTTCGGATCGAGACTTCTTCGGGACCCACCCGCGGATCGCCGCCGACGAATCTCCCGCGCAGTACAGCGGGACCGAGGTGGGCGGCCTGAGCGACTACTTCCGCACCCGTTCCGAGGTGGCCTCGCCCGAGCAGACCACTCCCCATCGCACGCCCCCCGCGGCCAAGACCCCTGCCCCCAAGACCCCCGCCCCCAAGCCCCCTGCCCCCAAGCCCCCCGCCCCCAAGCCCCCCGACAGAGTTGCTGCCCGGCAACCGCCGTACCGGACCGACACCGGTCCGGTGCCGACGGCTGGCTGGTCCTCGCTCGGCACGGGCTGGCCGGAGAGTTCGGCGAAGACCAGCGGCGCGACGGCAGCCACGAGCACGTCCACCGCCACTGGTTCCTCTGCTGCATCAGCGGCTGGGGAGTCCACGTCGCCGGCGACCTTGCATGCCAATCGTTCCGCCTCGCCGGTTGCCACCGCTGCGCCGACCGAGGACGACACCGATGCAGCGCAGCCCCCGCGTGGGGGAGTGGCCAGCTGGGCGATCCTGGCCGTCGAACTCCTGGCCGCGCTGGGGCTCGGGGTAGCGGCCTGGTACGCCTTCTCAGCGGTATGGGAACTGCTGCCCTACGTCGCGGCCTTCGCCGGTCCGCTGGTCGTGACCGGGCTGGTGGCGGTAGCCGGCGCTCTGCGGGCCCGTACCGGTCGCAATCCGCTGGGCCTGCCCACGCTGTGCATCCTGGTGTTCGCCGGCACGGTCCTGGTCGTGCTTCCAGCCGCCACCGTCATCATTCCGTAGAACCCGTAGGGATAGCGTCGCGCCATGCTCCGATCGTTGATCCTTGCTGCCGCGGGGAACGAAACTGTCAAGAAGGCTCTCGCGGGTGCCCCGATCAGCCGGGAGGTCGTCAACCGGTTCGTGGCCGGTGAGGGGATCGACGACGCCGTACGCGCGGCCCGACAGCTCGCCGACCTGGGACTGGCGGCCAGCTTGGACCACCTCGGCGAGGACACCACTGACCTGGCCCAAGCCGTGGCGGCCACGGAGACCTACATCGGGCTCCTGGAGCGGCTGGCCGCCGAACATCTCACCCCAGCCGCAGAGGTGAGCATCAAGCTGTCAGCCATCGGTCAGAGCGTCGACCCGGCCTTCGCGCTCCAGCGTGCGCGCGAGGTGTGCGCCGCCGCTGAGCGCGCGGGTACCACGGTGACGGTGGACATGGAGGATCACACCACCACCGACTCGACGCTGACCATCCTGGAGACACTGCGCGCCGAGTTCCCAGGGACTGGCGCGGTGATCCAGTCCTACCTACGGCGTACCGAGTCCGACTGCGCGGCCCTGGTCGGCCCTGGCTCCCGGGTACGGCTGTGCAAGGGCGCCTACGCCGAGCCCGCGGAGGTCGCCTATCAGGACAAACACGACGTCGATCTGTCCTATGTGCGCTGCCTCAACGTGCTGATGGCCGGCAAGGGCCGCCCGATGATTGCCACCCATGACCCGCGGTTGATCGCGATCGCCGCGGAACGAGCCGCCCGACACGGTCGGATGCCGGAGTCCTGGGAGTACCAGATGCTCTACGGAATCCGGCCCACCGAGCAGCGGCGGCTGCTCGAACTCGGGCACACCGTCCGGATCTACGTGCCCTTCGGCAAGGAGTGGTACGGCTATCTGATGCGCCGGTTGGCCGAACGTCCGGCGAACGTCAGCTTCTTCCTCCGAGCTGTGGCGACCAAGGGATGAGTTCGATGCGCCGCGAGCGGCCGGGCGCAAGTCGTGAGACCAACCTGGCTGGGGTGAAATTAGCGATTCTGGGTGGCGGCAAGATCGGGGAGGCACTGCTGTCCGGACTGCTGCGTGGGCCGCTAGCCGTGGACCAGATCGTCATCAGCGAGCACAACGCCGATCGGGCGAGCTATCTTGCCGGGACCTACGACGTGCGGGCATGCCCAGTGCCGGAGGCGGTACGCGCGTCGGACGTCCTACTGATCGCCGTCAAACCGCAGGACATCGCGACCCTGCTCGCCGAGATCAGTCCGCACGTCGAGGGCCAGGTTGTCATCTCGGTGGCCGCCGGCATCACCACCAAGCGGATAGAGGCTGCGTTGCCGGCGGGCATCCCCGTGGTGCGGACCATGCCGAACACGCCGGCGCTGGTCGATCAGGCGATGACCGCGATCAGTCCGGGAACGCACGCCACCGAGGAGCATCTCGCTGCAGCGGAGAGTGTGCTGGCCAGTGTCGGACGGGTGATCCGGGTGCCGGAGTCCCAATTGGACGCGGTGACGGCGCTGTCGGGAAGCGGTCCGGCGTACTTCTTCTTCCTCGTCGAGGCGATGATCGACGCCGGGATCCTGCTCGGTCTGCCTCGTGCCGTCGCCGCTGAACTGATCGTGCAGACCGCACTCGGCTCGGCGACCATGCTGCGCGACACCGGCGAGCACCCGGTGCAACTGCGCGAGGCAGTCACTTCACCCGGCGGGACCACGATCATGGCCATCCGTGAGTTGGAACGACACGGTGTCCGTGCGGCGCTGCTGGCAGCGATCGAGGCTGCTCGGGATCGATCCGCAGAGTTGGGACGGGCCCAGGACTGACCCACGGGCACCGGATCGGGCTGATCACGCTGAGGTCACGCTTGCTTTGGTTGTCCTCTGCTATCGCTTCTGTCACATGCGTACCGCTACTGTCACGCCAGCACGCGTGTCAGCCGGAGGGGAAGCCGGCGACCGACACGTGCCGAAGGTTCGGTGAATTGATGGTGTCCAAATCCGGTTCGGGTTCGCCCGGGCCTCGAGCGGCCGACGACTCCGGCGACCCCGCCGCCCGGCCGCGCCCTGTGCAACCCCGCACGCTCGGGGAGAGTCCGCTCGGCGGCTTGTCCTCGGTGGCGTTTCTGACGGTTGCCGAAGTGGCCAGCCTGATGCGCGTGTCGAAGATGACCGTCTACCGGCTTCTGCACTCCGGTGACCTCGCCGGTGTCCGGGTCGGTCGCTCGTTCCGGGTCCCCGAATCCGCGGTGCACAACTACCTGCGCGACGCTTTCAACAACACCGCCTGAGGCTCGCCCTGAGTGGGGCTCATGGACGTCGCTCGATCCGGAACCCGACCTCCACGCTCGCGCTCAGTTGGATCAGCGCCGAACCGAGATCGATCACGGGTTCGGCCTCCATGGCGGCATACTGCTCGGCACGCTGCCGGGCGTCGCGAGCAGCGGCCTGCCTGGTTTGCCCGTGCACCGGATTGTCGTCGGCGACTTCCCAAGCCGGACCGTTCACCTCGACGCCGGCGGCGTCGTAGAGCACCCGGATCAGGGCCCCAGCCCGGCCCACGTCCGAGACCGTGACCCGAATGGTGCGTTCACCGATCTGACCGTCGACCACGTTGGCACCCGAGGGGGCGTGCCAGTAGCTATTCGGTCGGATCGAGAAGTGCACGGTAGGGCGGGACGTGACGATCGCGCTGAAGTCGTCCACCACTGCGTCCACTGCCGACGTCAACGCCGCGAGGGCGCGCTCGGCATCGACCGCCGTGGGCTGCTTCACCCTGGCTGTGATCATCAGCATGGCGCGATCTGCGTTGACTCCGGACACGGCCGTGCCCCGCACGACGATCAGATCATCCATCCCGACAGTCTTTCCCATGAGGGCGGATTTCACCGGACCGGTACCCTTGGCCACAGTTAGCACCAATCGATGAGGTATGAGGTTGCAAGCAATGGGTTCGGTCATCAAGAAGCGCCGCAAGCGCATGGCCAAGAAGAAGCATCGCAAGTTGCTCAAGAAGACCCGCGTACAGCGCAGGAACAAGAAGTAGCCCGCAGGCCTGCTGGCGTCACGATGGCACCGAAGGTCGTGCTCGTCACCGGGGTGAGTCGCTACCTCGGTGGCCAGTTGGCCGCCGTCCTGGCCGCCGACCCGACCATCGAGCGGGTCATCGGAGTTGATTCGGTCCCGCCGTCTCAAGAGATGCTGCTCGCGTTGAGCCGTACGGAGTTCGTCCGGGCCGACATCCGCAATCCGCTGATCGCGAAAGTGATCACCTCCGCGGACGTGGACACGGTGGTGCACATGAACATCGGCACTGCCCCCGGTGGGTCCGGCGGGCGGACGTCGATGAAGGAACTCAACGTCATCGGCACCATGCAGCTGCTCGCCGCCTGTCAGAAGGCACCGATGCTGCGCCGGTTGGTCGTGAAGTCGACGACCACGGTGTACGGCTCGAGTTCTCGGGACCCAGCACTGTTCACCGAGGACACCGACGCCCGGGCGGTGCCGTCGTCAGGCTATGCCAAGGACTCGGTGGAGATCGAGGGGTACGTCCGCGGATTCGCTCGACGGCGCCCCGACGTGTCACTTGCGGTCCTCCGGTTCACGAACTTCATCGGTCGCAGCATCGACTCGATGCTGACGCGGTACTTCTCGATGCCTTTCGTGCCAACGGTTCTCGGCTTCGACGCCCGGGTCCAGATGCTGCACGAACAGGATGCGCTGGAGGTGCTGCGGCTAGCCACGATTGGCAGCTACAACGGCACCGTTAACGTTGGCGGTGAAGGGGTTCTGCTTCTCTCCCAAGCGATTCGGCGGGCAGGCCGAATTCCGGTCTCGGTACCCGCACCTCTGGTGGGTCTGCTCGGCGGTGTCCTGCGTCGGGCCGGAGTGGCCGATTTCTCGCCAGAACAACTGCGGTTCCTAAACTTCGGGCGGGTCGTGGACACGACTCGACTGATCGAGGACTTCGGGTATCGGCCCAGCTACACCACCGCCGAGGCCTTCGCCGACTTCTGTTCCGCTAGTCCTCCGGTGATCGAGCCGGCCCGGATTCGCGGGATTGAACGACGCCTCCTACGGGCCGCCACGTTCAACCGGATCCAGGAGCCGGCCGATGCCTGAGGCCCGCGTGATCCCGATGACCCGGCCGAGTGCCGCACGTTCCCGGGTCCAGCCGGCCACCCCATTGCCGGAACCGAGGCTGGGTCCGGACGCCGAGCCGCTCACCGCCCCAGGCTGGGAGGACCGGCTCGCTCAGGGGCTGGCATTCCTCCGCCGCCGGCTGACCGGTGACTACGAGGTAGACGAGTTCGGGTTCGATCAAGACTTCACCGATCACATCTATCTGCCGGCACTGCGCCCGCTCTACCGGTCCTGGTTCCGGATCGAGACCTTCGGCATGGACAACATCCCCGACACCGGTGGTGCGCTGGTGGTGGCCAATCACTCGGGCACCGTTCCCATGGACGGCCTGATGACCTCATTGGCCGTGCACGACGACCACCCCGCGCGGCGACGTCTGCGACTATTGGGGGCAGACTTGGTCTTCAAGCTTCCGATGGTCGGATCGATAGCGCGCAAGACCGGGAACACGTTGGCCTGCAACCCCGATGCCGAGCGACTGCTGAGTTCGGGCGAGCTCGTCGGCGTCTACCCCGAGGGATTCAAGGGCGTCGGCAAGTCGTTCTCCGACCGATACAAACTGCAGCGCTTCGGCCGCGGCGGTTTCGTGAGCGCGGCCATCCGGACCGGCGTACCGATCATCCCGTGTTCGATCGTCGGCGCGGAGGAGATCTATCCGATGATCGGGAACCTGAAGTCGCTGGCACGGGTCCTCGGCGTGCCTTACGTCCCGGTGACGCCGACGTTCCCGCTCCTGGGCCCGCTCGGTCTCGTGCCGTTGCCCGCCAAGTGGCTGATCGAGTTCGGTGAGCCCATCCCCACCGCACATCTCGGCGCGGGCGCGGCCGACGACCCGATGCTCGTCTTCAATCTCACCGACCAGGTCCGCGAGACGATCCAGCAGACGCTGTACAGCCTGCTGATGCAGCGCCGCTCGGTCTTCTCCTAGTCCCGAACAGCCACGCTGAGCAACTCAGAATCGATAGCGTCGGCGTACGGCGAGGGCCCCGGCAACCGCACCGGCGGCCATCCCTGCCACCAAGGCGGTCGGTAGGCCGACCCTGGCCGCCTTGCGGCCGGTCCTGAAGTCGCGGACCTCCCAGCCGCGGGCCCGCGCGATGGCCCGGAGTTCACTGTCCGGATTGACTGCCACCGGTCGGCCGACCATGGACAGCATCGGTACGTCATTGGCCGAATCGCTGTAGGCGGCGCAACGCTGCAGATCCAAGCCCTCGCGCTCGGCAAGGGCGCGGACCGCCACCGCCTTTGCCTCCCCGTGCATGGGCTCACCGACAAGCCGACCGGTGTAGATCCCGTCCTCGATCTCGGACACCGTGCCCAAGGCGCCGGTCAACCCCAGCCGGGCGGAGATCAGTGCGGCCAACTCGATCGGGGTCGCGGTTATCAGCCACACCCGCTGGCCGCTGTCCAGATGCTGCTGGGCAAGAGCGCGCGTGCCGGCCCAGATCCGGTCGGCCATCGACTCGTCGTAGATCTCCTCGCCGGCCTCGACGATTTCGGCGACGGTGCGGCCGGCGATGAAAGCCAGGGCGTTGTCACGGATCGTCATGACGTCGTCGGGATTCTCGGTGCCAGCGATCCGGAATTTTGCCTGTTGCCAGATGAAGGAAGCGACGTCTCGGCTGGTGAAGTAGTGGCGAGCGGCGAGGCCCTTGGCGAAGTAGTAGAGCGAGGCGCCCATGATCATCGTGTTGTCGACGTCGAAGAAGGCGGCGGCGCTCGGATCGAGAGGTACGTCGAGTGCGGCCTCGACCTCGGCGACCGCAGCCGCGGCGTAGCCCGCCAGTTCGGCGCGTTCCTCGCCGGTGTTCCGACGGCGAACCCTCAGTCTTGGCATCCGTTGCAGCCTAGCCAGGCAGCCCAGCTAGCCGATGACGCAAACGCCGCCGACCCAGATGCCCAGGATGTCCTCCAGAGGCCACGGGAGATCAACCAAGATGCACGGCTGACCCTCGTTCGGATCTGGAGGGGGCTCGATGGGGAGCGCGACACAAATACCACCCTGGATGATCCCGGCCAACCCGCCGACCGTCACGCATGCCGAACCTTCGACAGGGGGCGGAGGAATCGGCGGAATCGGTGGAACCGGCGGAATCGGTGGAATCGGTGGAACCGGCGGAATCGGTGGAACCGGCGGATCGACCGGCGGATCGACCGGCGGATCGACCGGCGGATCGACCGGCGGATCGACCGGCGGATCGATCGGCGGAATCGGGACACCAGGATCGCCAGGGTCAGCGGGCGGCGCCGGAGACTGACCGGGAATCGTCGACGTTTGCGGCGCTGACTGGCCCGGGGCTGGGTCGCCCTGACCTGGGCTGGATGACGACTGCGACGTCGGCTCGGCTGATGGGGCGCTGCCGCAGTCAGCACAGGGGATCGGGCCAAGGGCATCCGTGCTGGGGGCATCGCTGAGGCAGTCACAGGCGATGACGTCGGCGAGCCCATCGAGGCGCTGGACGATCTCCTGAAGCAAGTCCTTGGACAGTTCGGCTCGGGACTGGGCCGCCTCGGGCATCCGCGAAGCCAGGACGTCCAGGTTCTCGAACTGCTCGACTCCCCAAACACCCACGAAGCTCAGGATTTCGGCCTCGCTGTCGTCCACCGCTGCGGTGGTCAGGGCGTTGGTGCCGTCGGTGGTCTGGTCATCCATCGTTTCCATGGTGCTGACCAGGAGTTCTTCCATCTCCCCCCCGCCAGCGGCCTGTAGACCCGATCCCGCGGCACGCAGAGACGTCGGCGCGTCCAGCAGCTGGTCGAGTTCCTGCAGCCGGGTGGTGGCGAAACCGAGCAGCACCTCGCCCTCGGCCTGCTCACCTCCGGCCAGGAGCAGGCGAGCCTGCTCGGTACCGCGCTTGAGGGCGTACAGGCTGTCGCCCGGTATCGCCGACTGAGCCAACAGGGACAGGATCCCCAGCGCCGCGACGATGACACTGAGTCCAGCAAGGCCAGCGATCAGGCGCCGGCCGGACAGGGCCCGGCGCAGGCGCGCCGCCACCTGTGACCACACACTGACCTCGCCAGTGTTCAGAGCAGAGTCGATTGACCGGTGGCGGCCGGCTTCAGCCGGGCTCGGAGCCTCGGGAGTGCGGACGGCAGCCATGGCGACCAGGCGCTGGCGCTGGCGCCGGCGAGTCTGTTCGCTCGGCGCAACGTCGAGGTCCATCTCACGCAACGCGGACACCAGGGCGAGGAGTTCTGCGTTCTCATCCTCGGTGGCGGGTGCGTCTCCGACCGAGCCATTGTGCTGGGCGTGGGCGGCATGATCCAGTGACGGGGCGTCGATGAGCATGGCGAAGCGATCTGCGTCAGACAGCGCCATTCAAACCACCCTCCCCCGTTCGTTCGATCCCGGCCTTGATGAGGAGAGGCCGCTCACGTTTAGCCTGGCCGGCACGATGATCCGTGTCGTCCATGCTGCCCAACGACGCCACACGGCCGATCGATACGGCGTACTGGCGAGTAACAACGGGCGGGTATGCCAGGTTCGCGCTCATCGCAGGCCCTCGGGGAGGATCTTGGCCAGCCGTTTGACAGCACGATGCTGCAAAGCCTTGATCGCGCCCTCGTTGCGCTCCATCGCCAGGGCGGTCTCGCTGACCGTGAGTCCTTGCAAAAAACGTAGGACGATGCACTCCTGTTGCTCCGGGTTGAGCTGCTTCACACAGGTGAGCAGCACTGCGTGCGTCAGGCCGGCCAGCACCGCGTCCTCCGGACCTTCGGTGGCCCGGTCCGCATCCCGCATGTCGGCGGAGGTGATCTCCAACTTGTATCGACTGGACTTGACGTGATCGCGAATGATGTTGCGGGCGATGGTGATCAGCCAGGCACCGACGTCCCGACCCTGGAAGGTGACGCTGTCTATGCGCCGTAGGGCCCGGGTGAAGGTCTCGCTAGCGAAGTCCTCCGCGAGGTGCTTGTCGTAGACCCGGAAGTAGACGTACCGGAAGACCATGTCGACGTACTCGTCATAGATCAGTCCGAACGCCTCGGAGTCCCCGTCCTGGACCCGTTGGACAAGGGACCACACAGCACCGGGCTGCTGGTGCAGGCCATCCTCGCGGAGCGCTTCGTGCCGGTGGTCGGCGACCGGCAACTGCGAGGTGACGAGCATCTCCCCAGTCACGACTTCGCTGTCCCAGTCAGCAGGCACAGGGCTAGCTGCGGGACGGACGTGCACGGATTTCGGCGCGGTCAACCGAGCACCTCCGACAGCTGGGTGGGGCCTTCGTGGTGCCCTCCCACGTAGTGACCAAACGTCCGAACGTAGGCACAGGGAATCCCTGATCACGTTCGGTTGTCCCCCCCCGCGCAAGAAAGGTACTCAAGGATCGCGCTGCGTCATAGTCGTACACCGAATTCGTGACCTTGTTGGGTGACTCAGTCGGGGTGCGTCTGCAGCAGCCCGGTCGCCGGGCCTAGGGTGGCCTGACTTGCGGCAACGGCGCTTCCCGGTAGGCCGCAGACGTCGATCTAGGGTGTCGATCGAGGACGGAGAACTGTGGGTTCCGCATTCGGCCAGAACGTCGCCGATCTCGTGCGCGAGGCCGCACGGCGCGACCCCGGGCATCCCGCCCTCGTGGAGAGCGATTCAATGGCGGGTAGTCCAGGGGAGTCCGGCGGGCGGGCCGGGGTGCTGAGCTGGGCCGAACTCGATGCCCGCGTGGACGCAGTGGCCAGAGGCCTGATCAGCCGTGGGCTTCGCCCAGGGGACCGGGTCGCAGTTCGGATGGCCAACACCCTGAGCTTCCCGGTCGCCTACTTCGCCATCCTGCGGGCCGGTCTGGTCGTCGTACCGGTCAATCCCGCCTACACCTCGCGGGAGATGGGTCACCTGCTCTCAGACTCGGGCGCGTCGCTGGTCCTCAGCGCCGCCGAGCTCGCGGCGCCGGTTGGTCTTGATGACTTCCCGATCGACGTGGAAGTCCTCTGTGAGCTGCCCAGTGACGACTACCCCCCGGACAACGACCCGGACAACGACCCGGACAACGACCCGGACAACGAACTGCCCTCCGTCGGCGGGGAGGAGGACCTCGCCGTGCTGATGTACACCAGCGGCACCACCGGAGCGCCCAAAGGCGCGATGCTCCCGCATCGGGCGCTGCTGGCCAACCTCGATCAGTGTGCTGCGCTGGAGCCGGTGCCGATGACCAAGGACGATGTTGTACTCCTGGCCTTGCCGCTGTTCCACATCTACGGGCTCAACGCCGCGCTCGGAATGATTGCCCGCACCGGGGCCACCGGCGTACTGATGGAGCGCTTCGACGTCGAAACCAGCCTGGCTGTGATGGCCCAGCATCGGGTGTCCAATATCCCTGGTGCGCCGCCGATGTACCTCGCCTGGCTGGCCCGCGGCGAGCGTGATCAGCTGGCGCGCGGCTTCGCGGCGGTGCGACTGGCGACCTCCGGCGCTGCTCCCCTGCCGGTCGACGTGCTCGAGTCGATGCGCAGCGAGTTGGGAGTCGAGGTGTACGAGGGGTACGGCCTGACCGAGACCGCCCCTGTGCTCACCTCCAGCCTGGTGACCAAGCGGATCAAGGCCGGTTCGATCGGCCAGGCCATCCCGCAGATCGACCTCCGCCTGCTCGAGGAGGGCGATCCGCAAGCAGAGGCTTTCGATCCCGACGATCCTTTCGATGATCCGGCGGAGGAGGCCACTGGCGAGATCTCGGTCCGCGGCCGCAACCTCTTCCTCGGGTACTGGCCCGACGCCTCGGGCGGTCCGGACGCCGAGGGCTGGTTCGCCACCGGCGACGTCGCCTATCGCGACGCTGACGGCGATCTGCATCTCGTCGACCGCCGACGCGACCTGATCCTGGTCAGTGGTTTCAACGTCTATCCCAGAGAGGTGGAACTCGTCCTCGCCGGTCACCCCGAGATCGAGGAGGCGGCGGTGCTCGGGGTGGCGGATCCGGTGACCGGTGAGGGGGTTCGGGCCATTGTGGTGCTCTCCGAGGACAGCGGCCTCACCCAGGACGAGGTGCGCCAGCACGCCGCCACTCAGCTCGCCCGATTCAAGTGCCCGACCTCTGTGGAATTCGTGGATGAGTTGCCGCATTCGGTCACCGGAAAGGTCAGCAAGGCGCGGCTGCGCGAACTCGGTTTCGCTGACCTCCGTCCCGAACCGGCCTCGTGACCGGCCCGCGAG
>Ga0136618_10000535_pt1 | contig 13198 bp, 9 predicted proteins | sample AntDrymUQ3302106_2_FD_104805 | JGI IMG/M metagenome (GOLD analysis project Ga0136618, IMG submission 104805) | Polar desert sand microbial communities from Dry Valleys, Antarctica - metaG UQ330 (21.06) | ecosystem: Environmental > Terrestrial > Soil > Desert | place: Antarctica: Dry Valley... | reverse complement strand
CGAGATCTGACCTGAGCGATCGCAGCCGTTCGATCAACCCGGCACGGCCCTTGTCGCACGTGCGCTCCGGGCAGAGGTCGGTGATCGGCTCGACGACCGTCAGCTCGTGGCTGCCCTCGAACAGCGTGAAGAGGCTGCGCGGATGGTCGCGCGCCGTCGGCAGCGAGCCCGCCTTGGGGCGCAGCCCGGTGAGCTGTGCCGGGACAGCCTCCGTGGTGAGGTCGTCGACCGTCGTGGCGTTGCGATACCAGGTCGATCCGCGCGCGAGCCGGGCGAGGTTCGGGAAAAGCTCCGCGTCGATCCGCCCGTCGGCGCCGGTGAGCGTCGTCTGCGGCAGCTCGTCGAGCACGATCTGCACGATCGGGGTGGCTGAGCGCGACGGCGTCGCGCCCGCGGCGCGCGGCTCGTCCGGGAACAGCAGCCCGCGCACCGGGGAGACGACGAGGAACACGATCAGCACGATCAGCGGTGCGGGGGACAGGACCGTGGCGAACGTGCGCACGCCGGCGATGCGGGCGTACACAGCGGCGGCGGCGGTGCCCAGCGCCAGCGCGCCCGGGATCGCGAGCCACGAGCCAGCGAGCAGGTCGCCCGCCGGAGGCAGCAGCAGCGCCGCCACCAGCAATGCGACCAGCACCAGCAATGCGGCGCGGCCGAGCGCGGGCCGGAGCCTGCCCAGACCCCAGACGGCCGCGGCGCCCACCAGCGGCGGCACGAGCGCGTACGCGAACGCCAGCGCCAGGATGTCCGTGGTGGTGCTCCCGCGTGCCACGAAGAACTGCGCGTTGCGCCCGAGCAGGTCGAACAGCGGCTGCGCGAAGGCCAGCGCCCACAACCCGCCGAGATGCAGCGCGGCCCGCCGGAAGCCGACCGTGCGGCTCACGCCCGCGGGCGGGCCTCGTAGAGCGTGCGGGTCTCCGACACGGGCGCGCTGCGCGCGACCGTGAAGCGCTCCGCGAGCGCGCGCTCGAAGGTCGCGTGCTCGTAGTCGGGGTTGCTCCCGTCGCGCTTGCCGCCGAGCAGTCGCTGCACCATCGGGTCGCTGCGGTCGGGGAACTCGATCACGAACGCCGTGTCGAGCGAGCACAGCCAGTCCAGGAACTCTCCCACCGGCACGTTGCCGCCGATGCAGACGTGATGCACGACGGCGAGGCAGAGCGCCAGGTCCGGCTTTCCGCGGCGCTCCAGCGAGGCCCGCTCGCGACCGCGCCAGCCGAGGTCGGGCGACGGGTCGGTGACGCTCATCACCAAGGGCAGGATGTCCTCGCGCCCTTCCGCGCGCAGCTGCCGGTAGAGCGCGTCGACCGTCGCGTGATCGGCGTCGAAGGCGACGACGAGGTCCGCCGAGGCGGCGGCGATGCGTGCGTAGCGGCCGTCGTTGCAGCCGACGTCCCACGTCAGCGCCGAGCGCCGGCGCGCGGCGGCCTCGCGCACGAACTCGGCCTTCAGCCCGGCGGCCGCGTCGTCGTAGGTGTTGTCCTCGCCGTATCCGGTCCAGGCCGTCTCGCCGGCCTTCCACTCCAGCCCCCCGACGAGCTTCTCGAGCTTGCCGAAGTTGGCCGCCAGCAGCTCCTTGCCGAAGCCTGCGCGCTTCATCTCCTGCTTGACCGCCCGCCCCTCGGCGGCGCCGTGGCGGGATTCCAGTCGCGCGTGCAGGAGCACGTTGGCCATCACGCCCTTGCGGAAGCGCTCGCCGGCCAGGATCGCGCGCGCGTCGTGTGGCGCGATGCCGTCGAGCGAGCCGCGCAGCGCCGCGTGGTACGGCAGGTCCTTGTAGGCCTGCAACATCAGCGGGTACAGGAACAGCATGCAGAACTGCCGGTATCCCGCCCACGGCTCGGCCGGGCGCAGGCGCTCGAACGAGCCGACATCGATGAACACCGGGCGGGTGCCGCGCCACTGCACGTTGTAGGGCGACGCGTCCTTGAGCGCCAGATCCTCGCGCAGCGCGCGCCGGCAGAGATCGAGCTGCAGCAGCGCGGCGTCCTTGAGCATCGCGAACGGCCACTCGTAGGGAAACGAGATGAACGGCACGCGCTCGTGGCGCAGGACTCCGGCCGGCGTCCCCGCGAGCAGGTCGGGCAGCGCGCCGGACTGCGCCGGCTCGGTGGCCACGACGCGCCCTTCGTCGCGCAGCTCGCTCCAGAGCGCCGATCGCGCGAGCGCTTGCCAGTCCTCCAGGCCGGTCTCGCTCAGCACGCGGAACACGCCGTCGGGCGTCGTGAACACGCGACTCTCATGGTCGCGGAACGAGCCGGGCTCGGCGCTCAGTGCTCTTGTTCCGGCTCGGGCTCGTCCCTGCGGATCCGGAGCAGGCGCAGGATCCGGTACCAATAGAGCTTGGCCGCGACGGCTGCCGCGGCGACCCCGCCCACGAGAAGCTGGACCAGCATGCTCCCGGTGCCGGGGTCGAGATAGGCGAACACAGCCGCGGAGGATAAACAACTTCGTAACCCGCCGTGGCGCGTGGCGTGTTACGGCGCGCCGCCGGCCGCGAGGAGCACGCCGACGGATCCCCGGGGCCGGCAGCTTCGCGCGACCCTCTGGGGGTCCTGGCGCTCGCTCGCGGTCGCATCGTAGTGTTGCGAAGCGTGCGCGTCGGGGTTCAACTGCCGGAGGTCGAGCGCGACGTGCGCTGGCCCGAGCTGCTCGCCATGGCGCGCGCCGCGGAGGACTGCGGCTTTGACTCGATCTGGCTCGGCGACCATCTGCTCTACCGTGGCGACGGCCGGCGCGAGCGTGGGCCGTGGGAGGCATGGACGCGGCTGGCGGGGCTCGCGGCTGCGACCGAGCGCGTGCGGCTCGGCCCGCTCGTCGCGTGCGCAGGGTTCCACCCGCCGGGGTTGATCGCCAAGATGGCCGCGACGATCGACGAGCTGAGCGGCGGTCGCTTCGTGCTCGGGCTCGGCGCAGGCTGGAACGAGCACGAGTTCCGCGCCTTCGGGATCCCCTTCGATCATCGCGTCTCGCGCTTCGAGGAGTCGTTCACGATCGTGCGCCGCCTGCTGGCGGGCGAGCGCGTCACGCTCGCCGGGCGCTTCTGGCAGGCCGAGGACGCGGTCCTGCTGCCGCCGCCCGTGGTGCGCCCGCGGCTGATGATCGGCAGCAACGGGCCACGTGTGTTGGGCATCACATTGCCGCACGCGGACGCCTGGAACACCTGGTTCGCGGACTACGGCAACAGCCCGGAGGGCTTCGCTGCGCTCAGCGAGCGCATCAGCGGGGCGGCGCGCGCGGCCGGCCGCGCGACGGAGGCGATCGAGCGCAGTGCCTGCGTGCTCGTCGCACCGGGAAGGGCGGGCGGCGAGCGCCCGGTCACGCCCGAGGCGCCGCCGGTCACGGGGACCCCGGACCGGATCGCGGCGCACCTGCTCGAGCTGGCCGAGGCGGGTGCCGACGAGGCGATCCTCGTCGTCGACCCGATCACGGAGCGCTCGGTCCGCGCGCTGGCGGAGGTGGTCGCCGCGGTGAGCTGAACGTCCGTGAGTGCACCCTATGGGGGGTGCTCACGGACGTTCGCGGCGATCGGACCGGCGACTACACCGGGCCGAGATAGCGCATGAAGATCTGACTCGCGCTGGCGCCCATCCCGAGCGGCGCCGGTGAGTCGAACAGGACGTAGTTCGCGTAGTAGCTCATCGACGGATTCTGCCCGCCGCCGGCCAGCGGCACGGCCTTCTCCTCGACCGACTGCACGAGCGTGAGGTTGCGCACATCGGTGTAGAGGTAGGCGTCCGCGAAGCCGTTGAAGTCCCCCGGGCGTCCGAGCGCGTTGACCGCGAGGTTGGCGGCCTCGGACTCGAAGGCGACGTAGTAGCCGGAGTTGCCGATCACGGGATCGTGCGAGTTGCCGTCGCCGAGCGCCCCGCCGCGATCCGAGATGACCCGCTCGCCGTCGCCGAGGTCCTTGTACATGATCTGACTGTGACCGTCGCGGTGGCCCTCGTAGGCGAGCGTGCTCCGCTTGAGGTCGTTGAACACCGGGTTTGACCCACCGGCCGCGACGAGCTTGGGCCGGCGCGTTCCGAAGCGGCTGAGGTAGACCCCCGCCGGTGTGTCGAAGGCGAGCGTGTTGGAGTCACCCACCGCGTAGGAGATGTGCGTGACCGGACCGGCGGTGGCGACCTGCTTGACCTTGACCCGGCCCGACTTGGCGCGCTTGCGCGTGTAGAGCCTGCCGCCGCTGACGAAAGACGTGCGCGTGCAGTCGCCGGAGACCGCCACTGCCGTCGAGTCCAGCAGCGCCTGCGAGCGCTGCGGGAGCGACACCCGGATGGCGGGCATGCCCGCCTTGCGGACGAGAAACGCATCCACGAGCCCGTTCGTGTCACCGCTGACGAGGTTCGTCGCCGCCGAGAGGAAGGCGATGCAGCGCCCGCGGTGGCGGTAGTCCCCCGAGACGGCGGCACCGTGGGACGGGCCGTCGGCCGGGGCTCCGTAGAGACCGCGTGAGACGAGGATCGTGCTGCCGCCGTGCCACGGGGCGCCCTCGTTGGCGATCGTTCCGATGCGCTTGATCGCGAAGAGGTCCTTGACGCCGTTGGAGTCTCCGCTCACGAGATCGGTCGCCTCGGACTCGAAGGCGATCAGTCGCGCATAGCGCTTGTCGCTGGAGATGACGGCATTCGTCGACGGTCCGTCGGGCACGCCGCCCGCGAGTGACTTGGAGATCAGGCGCGTGTTCTGGAGGTCCGAGCGGTCCGGCGCTGCTGCTGCGCCGGGCGCCACAGCGAGCCCCAGCGCCGACATCAGCGCGAGCGCGGCGGTCAGCGCCAGCTCGCGGGGGTGGTCTCGGAGCATTGATCCAGTTTGCGGCATGACTGTTGTATCGGTGCGCCAGGCTGGATCCTTAGCGCGCTGTGCGAATTGCGTAGGCTCGCAAGATGAGAGGCGCGCGCCCGGCGCTCATCGTAGGCGCCGGCGCACTCGTGATCGTGCTGGCCTTCGGGCTGCTGCGCGGCCCCGCGCCCGCCGGTGATCGCCGCGCGAACCGCGCGGCTGACGCCGCGGAAGCGTCGCGATGGGCGTCGCTCGCGCGTGCCATGGCGGCGCCGTGGCCCGCCGTGCAGGAGCCCAGCGGGCGCCTGGGCGACTACACCGACGAGCTGCCCGGCGCCTTCGGCCTGCACGCCGGAACCCGGTACGGCGATGCCGTCGGGGGCTACGCGCTGATCGACGCCGGCGTGCGCGAGCGCGACCCGCGGCTCGTGCAGACGGGGATCCGAGCGATCAGCTTTGCGACTGATCCCGAGCGCCGCCCGAGCCGCCCGAGCGTGTTCGAGCAGTTCGCCGTCGCCGCCGCCTACAACCTGGCCCGGCGCGAGCTCACCGGCGACCCGGGCTTTGCCCGCGAGCGGAGGCGCTGGGAGACGTGGCTGCGAAGGGTCAGGATCGTCGAGCTCCAGCACGTCGATCGCTACTACAACCACTGGCTCGTCGATGCGGTCGGCGTCCTGGAGCTGCAACGGACCGGCCTGCGCTCGAGCGCTCCCAGAGCGGTGCTGGGCGGCGACGCGGCGCGCGCGCGGCGGCTGGCGCGGGAGCTCGTCAACGTCCGCATCCCCGCGCTGCTGCCCCAGCGCGGGGCCGCTGTGCTGTCCGATGCGCCGGACAACCCGCTCGCGTATCACGGTCTCTCGCTCGGGCTCTACGCGCGCGCCGTGCAGCTGCTTGGGCGAGCTGCCGAACCGGCTGCGCGGCGGGTGCTGCAACAGGGCGTCTGGGCGGCGGCGCTGATGATCGCCCCGAACGGGAGCCTGGCCTACTTCGGGCGGTCCCAGGAGGAGGTCTGGGCACCGGCGGGCGCCGCCTACGCCGCGGCGTACACGGCGCGGTCACCCGACTCGACGCCTGCCGTCGCAGCGGTCGCGCGCACGGTCGCCTTCCGCTCGCTCGAGCGGCTCGAGCGCGCGTACCCGATCGGCCGCGGCGGCGTCGCGATCGTGCCGGCGATCGGCGACTCGCTGCGGCCGGGCTGGCGCGCGCTCGACGGCTATGCCGGCGCGCCGTCGATGGGCGGGCTCGCGCTGATGCTGCTCAACTGGACGCTCGAGCTGCGCCCGCGCGAGCGCTCGCCCGGCCGGCTGCCGGCCGACTTCCCGCTCGCGAAGACGGTCTCGCAGGGTCGCGGGCGACTGGCGGTGGTGCGTCGTGGGGCGACCTGGTTCGCGGTGAAGATCTCACGCAGCGGCAGCGATCGCTACCGCGGCGACCTGCGCTACGACGCGGGTCTCACGTACGCCCTGCGGCGCGTCGGCGGGCGCTGGCGCGAGCTCGTACCCCAGCGTCCGCGCACGGAGCTCGCAGGGCGGGCCAGCGCCGGCCCGATCCTGGTCAACGGTGGCCCGGGCCACTTCTTCGGCCACGCGATCGAAGTCGCTGACTCCGGGATCGTCGAGGTCAAGGGAGAGTTCCGCAACGCGCTCGGGTCGCTGCGTAACGCCGGCTTGACCTACCGCCCGCTGCGCTGCGGCGTCGCGCTGGAGCTCGACGCGCTCGCCGGCGACGAGTACCGGCTGGCGGTCTTCTTCAGCCGGCGGCCACGCTTGGGGCCTGCCGGCGCGACTGACGGCCGCCAGCGCGTCAGCGTCGCGGCCGACCGTACGGCGCTTGCGCTCGCGGCCGGTACGCTCGCCTCGGGCGAGCGAGCGCGACTGTGGCGCGTGGACATGTCGTTCGGCGCGCAGGCCGCACGCCGGCTGAGCGTCCGGTTCTGCGGCGGCTGAGCGCCGCGCTGCAGGCCATCGGGCTCAAGCGCTCAGCCGCGCCTTCTGCTCCGCCACGTCGAACTTCGCGGCGGGCCAGCCGAGGCCGAGTTCCTCGAGCCGCTCGATCAGCAGGCTGCTGACCGCCCAGTTGCGGTACCACTTGCGATCGGCCGGTATGACGTACCAGGGCACCGCATCGGTGTTGCAGCGTTCGATCGCGTCGCCGTAGGCGTCCTGGAACGCACCCCAGAGAGCGCGGTCGTCGAGGTCGCCGGGGCGGTACTTCCAGTGCTTGGTAGGGTCGTCGAGCCGCGCCAGAAGCCGTTCGCGCTGCTCCTCGGGGGAGATGTGCAGGAAGCACTTGACGACCAGGGCGCCGCTGTCGGCGAGCCCCTGCTCGAAGCGGTTGATCGTCGAGTAGCGCCGCGCCCAGGTGCGACGGTCGACGATCCCGCGGACGCGCGCCGCGACCACGTCCTCGTAGTGCGAGCGGTCGAAGACCGCGAGCATGCCCGGCTCGGGGAGCTCCTTGCGAATGCGCCAGAGGAACTCGTGCGAGAGCTCCTCCGGCGTCGGGCTGCGGAAAGCGATCACGTGCACGCCGCCGGGGTCGACCTGCCCGACCACGTGCTCGACGGTGCCGCCCTTGCCGGACGTGTCCATCCCCTGCAGCACGAGCAGCACACTGCGCGAGCCGCCGCTGCGGCCCTCGGCGTAGAGCTGCTCCTGCAGCACGGCGATGCGCTCCGCCAGCGCGGGCTGGAGCGGCTCTGCATCGGCCTTCTTGCCGCTGAACCCGGGTGTGGAGCGCGTGTCGATGGCGCCCAGGCCGACGGCGCCCTTGGGCGCGCGCAGCAGGTCGCCGATGCGCTGCCCGGGCTGCTTGCTCTGCTTCGCCACGCGCGCAAGGTAACCGAACATGCCTGAGGAGCGCCGGCTCGACGTGATCCTGTTCGGCGCCACGGGCTTCACAGGCGGCCTCACGGCCGAGTACCTCGCGCGCCACGCGCCCGCGGGGATCCGCTGGGCGCTGGCCGGGCGCAACGCCGACAAGCTGGCGGACGTGCGCGAGCGGCTCGCGGCGATCGACCCCGCCTGCACGGCGCTCGAGCTGCTGCGGGCCGACATCGACGACGCCGACTCGCTGCGCGCCGTCGCGGAATCGACCCGCGTCCTCGCCACGACGGTCGGGCCCTATCTGCGCTTCGGCGAGCCGCTCGTCGCCGCCTGCGCGCGTGCCGGAACCGACTACGCCGACCTGACGGGAGAGCCCGAGTTCGTGGACCGCATGTACCTGCGCCACCACGCCGCGGCCGTCGCGAGCGGCGCGCGGATCGTGCACGCGTGCGGCTTTGACTCGATCCCCCACGACCTCGGCGTGCTGTTCACCGTCCAGGGGCTCCCGGAGGACGTGCCGCTGGTGGTGCGCGGGTTCGTGCGCGCAGGCGGCAGGCCGTCGGCAGGGACGTTCCATTCCGCCGTCAACGCGTTCGGGCGCCTGCGACAAGCCGGCACGACGCATCTCGAACGGCGACGCATCGAGCCGCGGCCGCAAGGGCGGCGGATCTCCTCGATCAAGGATCCCGTGCGCTATGAGCGCTCGCTCGGCGCCTGGGCGCTGCCGCTGCCGACGATCGACCCGCAGGTCGTCAAGCGCTCGGCGGCGGCGCTCGAGCGCTATGGGCCCGATTTCGCCTACGGCCACTACGCGGCCGTCGAGGGGCTGCCGATCGCGCTCGGCACCGTCGGAGCCGTGGGTGCGGTGTTCGCGCTCGCCCAGTTGCCGCCGGCGCGCTCGTGGCTGCTGGGAAGGATGCAGGCCGGCGACGGCCCGTCGCCCGAGCGGCGCGAACGCAGCTGGTTCAACGTGCGCTTCATCGGCGAGGGCGGTGGCCGGCGCGTGGTGACCGAGGTCGCGGGCGGCGACCCGGGCTACGACGAGACGGCGAAGATGCTGGCCGAGTCCGCGCTCTGCCTGGCCGCGGATGTGCTCCCGCCGAGCGCCGGGCAGGTCACGACCGCTGTCGCGATGGGCGAGGCGCTCACGCGGCGCCTGCGCGGGCGCGGCATCACGTTCGAACTGCTCGAGTCGAGCTGATGCCCGGCAGCTCGCCGCGTAGTGCGCGACCGTAGCGCTCGGCCGAGCGCATGACCGCCTGTTTGGCCCCGGACGGGATCACGCGCTCCCACCAGGCGCCGTAGATCGTGTCGAACTCGAGCGGCTCGACCGAGGCCGCGATCGCCTGCACCTCGGCATCGGGGAGCGGCACGAGATTCGGGTAGCTCCACATGAAGCCGACGTGCGCGCGGTCGGGGATCACCTGGATGATGTCGCCGGTCAGCAGCTCGCCCGCGCCGTGCGCGCGGTGCAGCATCGCGCCGCCGGGGAAGTGCCCCCCGCCGCGCACGAGCGTCAGCCCGTGGCCGAGCTCGAGCACGTCGCCCTCCCAGTGGCGGACGGCGGGATCGGGCCGCATCACCCATTCGGCGTCGGCCGCGTGCAGGTGGATCGGGCAGTCGAAGCGCTGCGCCCAGTCGACCATGCCGGAGTAGTAGTGCGGATGCGAGATCGCGATCGCGGCCAGCCCGCCGCGGCGCTCGACCGCGCGCGCCGTCTCGTCGTCGAGCAGCGTGATGCAGTCCCACAGCAGGTTGGAGTCGCCGAACGGGACGAGCAGCGCGCGCTGGCCGATCGCGAATGCGGGCGTGGTGCCGATCCCGACCAGCGTGAGCTCATCGCGGATCTCGTTGCGGTGCTCGCGGGCCAGCTCAGCGAGCGTCGTCCAGCGCTGGCCGGACGGCGGGACGTACTGGCGCGGATCGACGCAGACCGGGCACTGCGCCGGCGGGCCGCTCGACCCCGGGTACCGGGTGCCGCAGGCAACACAGGCAAAGTGCTCCATCGCGGCGGACCCTACGCGCAATCCACGGCGGTGAACCGGAGCCCCACGCGGCGGGCCGTGCGCGCGTGCAGCCGGATGTCGACGCGCCACAGGCGTGCGCGCTCACCCGATGCGAGCGTTCCCGGGGCGAGCCGCATCGAGCTGAGGCTTGCGCTCGCGACGACCAGCTGCGAGCCGTCGCTCGCACCGGTTGGGGTGATCTGCGGCGGGCGGCTGAAGAACGCCGACAGCCGATAGTAGGTTCCACGGCGGGCGGCGAACGTCAGCGCGACGCCGCAGCGCAGCGGCCGGTGCACGATCGTCGCCGAGCGGGGGCGGCGGCCGCGGCCCCTGCGGAACTCCCCGCGGACGACGACCTGGCCGCCCGGCTGGACGCGGATCGAATCGCCATGGAAGCGGCCCCGGCCCTTGCCCAGCAACATCGGCCCGGCGGTCGTCGGGGATCGGGCCCCGTTGCGCGGGCGTTGGGGCACGAGCTCGCGCCATTCGCCGCCGACCCGCGTGAGGGCGAGCGCGAGGCCCGCGTCGTAGCGCAGATCAGGCGCCTGCAGGCCCCGCTCGCTGCGCGTCATCTTGACCGCGAACCACGTCCGCCTGCGGCGCACGACGGCGAAGCGCCCTTCCTCCTGGGAGATCGTCGCCTGCAGCCGGCGATCGGCGGGCAGCGAGCCCGCGGCCTGCTCGTCGGGGGCGAGCTCGAGCGTCCAGTTGAGCAGCATCAGCGCGAGCCCGGCCATGTCCGGCGCGCCCGCGTAGACGTCCAGGCCGCGTGCGCCCGCGGCCAGATCCTCCGCCAGGGCGGGGGTGATCAGCTGCCCGGCCGGGCCGACCGGATACTCGGATTGGAGCCGCGCCAGCGCACGCTGCGCGACGCCGTGCGCGCGCTCGCGCTCGCGCGGCGACCCACTGCGCAGGCTTGCGGCGAGCTCGGCGCCGTAGGCGGTTCCCGACAGCGCCCACGCGTGCCCCTGGGAGCGGCCGAAGTAGCCCGAGTCGCCGTTGGGCGCGCTGATCAGCGCCGCGGTCTGGGCCGTCTGGCGCACCACGCGGCGGGCGGCCGGAGCGGCGCGGCGGCCCAGCAGCCGGACGGCGCGCGCGTAAAGCCCGACCGAGAGGCCGTGATAGGCGATCGGGTTGTCGGGGCGGTCGGAAAGCACGAACGGCCTGCCCGCCCGGACGATCCGCGGCACGCGGACGTTGACCAACCGGATGGCCCGCCGCCGTGCGGAGCGGCTGATCAGGCGCACGCCGCCGCGCCGCCGCGTCGGCGGCCCGCCGCCGGGGACCGTGCCGCGGGCCGCGGCGCGCAGGCCGCTCTGCCGGAGCTCGAGCACGCTGACTGCGTCGACGAGCCAGTGGTTGCCGAAGTGGTACTCGTACTGCAGCCGCACGGTCCTGCGCCGTTGCAGCCAGGCCGCCCACTGCACCCGCGATCCCTCGAGCTCGGGTCGCCCGCGGGTCAGGTTGTACGCGGCCGCAACGGCCATCTGCTCGAAGACGCTCGGGAGCTCCCACACACGCGTGGTGGCGTAATTGACGGCCCGCAGTCCCGCCTCGGTGCTGCGGGCATCGCCGTCGCGAAGTCCCGTCTGGAGCAGCGCGTAGCCCATCGTCGCATCGCCGTAGCGGGTCTCTCCCCAGCCGCCGTAGGCGTCTGAGACCGCGTCGAGATAGTCCGGCAGGGCGCCGTCCGGACGCTGGATCCCCGGCCACGGCGCAGCCATCGTGCGGGCCAGCTCGATCCAGCTCGCCTGGCCGGTGGCCGGGACGGCGAGCGCCAGCGCCAGGGCCACGACGACGGAGGCTGCCGCCGTCATGGGCGTTGCAGGCACCACGCAAGGGTACAAAGCGGTGCGCTGCGTCAGCGGGTGCAGCCGACCGCGGTGAAGCGCACCCCCACGCGACGGGCGCTGCGGGCGTGCAACCCGATGTCGACGCGCCACAGCTGCGCCTGCTCGCCGGACGCCAGCGTGCCCGGGGCGAGTCGCAGCGTGGCGCGGTCGGCGCTCGCGACGACCAGCTGGGAGCCGTCGGCGGCGCCCGTGCGCGAGATCTGCGGCAGGCTGCTGAAGAACGCCGAGAGCCGGTAGTTGCTTCCCCGGCGCGCGCGGAAGGCGAGCGCGACGCCGCATGGCAGCGGCCGATAGGTGATCGAGGCCGGGCGCGGCGGGCGTCCGCCGTCGCGACGGAACTCGCCGATCACGCGCACGCCACCGTCAGCGCGCACGCGCATGCGCTCGCCATGGAAGTTGGCAGGTCCGCCGTCGAGCAGCAGGGGACCGGCGCTCCGCGGTCCGGAGCGGCTGTTCAGCGGACGCTGCGGGACGAGCTCGCGCCACTCGCCCGCGGCCCGCGTGAGGGCGAGTGCGAGACCCGCGTCATAGCGCAGGTCGCGCGCTTGGCGGCCCCGCACGCTGCGGGTCATCCGGACGGCGAACCAGGTCGCCCCGCGGCGCACGACCGCAAAGCGCCCCGCGCCTTGCGAGAGCTGCGCGCGCAGCGGCCGATCAGCGGGCAGGACACCGGGTGCGGTCTCGTCGGGGCGCAGCGCGAGCGTCCAGTTGAGCAGCGCGAGCGTCAGGCCAGCCATCGCCGGGGCGCCGGAGTAGGGGTCCAGGCCGCGTGCGCCGGCACGCAGGTCGCTCGCGAGCGCGGGTGTGACCGACTGCCCGCCGGGGCCGATCGGGTACGCCGTCCGCAGCCGTTCAAGCGCTCGCTGCGCCACGCCGTGGGCGCGCGCCGCCTCCCGGCGCGAGAGGCCTCCCAGGCGCACGGCGAGCGCGGCGCCGTACGCGATCCCCGGAAGCGACCACGCCTGCCCCTGCGAACGGCCGAAGTAGCCCGAGTCGCCGTTGGGGGCGGTCAGCAGCGCCGCCGACTGCACCGCCTCGTTCAGCACGCGGCGGGCGGCCGGGGCGGCGCGGCGGCCGAGCAGCTGAACTGCCCGCGCGTAGAGCCCGAGCGAGAGCCCGTGGTAGGCGATCGGGCTGTCGGGCGGGTCCGACAGGACGCCCGGCCTGCCTGACTCGAACAGCCGCGGGATGCGCACGTTGATCAGCTCCACGGCGCGCCGCTGCGCCGCAGCCGCGCCACCGCCGGCGATGCTGCGGCTGCGCCGCGAGCGAAGCCCGCTGTCGCGCAGCTCGAGCGCCGTCACGGCGTCGACGAGCCAGTGGTTCCCGTAGCGGTCCTGGTACTGCAGCCGCACCGTCCCGACGGCGCGCAGCCAGCGCGCCCAGCGCGCACGCGCGCGTGTGAAGCCAGGTTTCCCGCGCGTCAGGTTGTACGCGCCCGCGATCGCCATCTGCTCGAACACGCTCGGACGCTTCCAGACCCGGCCGGGGTCGATCGCGAACGTGACCGCGCGCCGGCCGGCGGCGGCGATCCGCGCATCGTCCTCGCGCAACCCCGTCTGCAGCAGCGCGTAGCCCATCAGGGCGTTGCCATAGCGCGTCTCGGGGAACCCGCCGTAGGAGTCCGAGACCTCGTCGAGGTAGTCCGCGAGCGAGCCGTCCGGGCGCTGGATCGCCGGCCACGGCGCCGCCATCGCGCGCGCCAGCTCGCTCCAGCCGCTCGCATGCGCGGGGG
>Ga0136618_10000531_pt1 | contig 13218 bp, 11 predicted proteins | sample AntDrymUQ3302106_2_FD_104805 | JGI IMG/M metagenome (GOLD analysis project Ga0136618, IMG submission 104805) | Polar desert sand microbial communities from Dry Valleys, Antarctica - metaG UQ330 (21.06) | ecosystem: Environmental > Terrestrial > Soil > Desert | place: Antarctica: Dry Valley... | reverse complement strand
GACGTACAGGCGGCCCGTGAGGCGCTCTACAGTGCCGGCATCGTCGGGTGCAAGGGCGCGTACAGCCGCGACTGGGCGCGCCAGCTCGGCGAGGACATCGCCGTGCTCTTCGAGGAGGCGCTCGCGCAGCCCAACGGCGCGCTCGGCCGCGGACCGAACCGCTACTACGTGGAGATCACTCCCGAGCGGCTCCGCGGCTTAGAGGAGCTGGTCACCCATCCCTGGTTCACCGGCGTCTGCGAGGCCGTGCTCGGCCCGGATTACGAGGTGATCGAGGTCGGCTTCGACGTCCCTGGGCCGGGCGCCATGAATCAGCCGTGGCACCGCGACTTCCCGGCTCCCGAGGACACGGTGCGCGATCGCAAGCTGACTTCTCTGGCCTTCAACGTCACGACGGTCGACGTCGAACCGGACATGGGCCCGTTCGAGATTGCCCCTGGAACGCAGTGGGAGTCCGGCGAGGACTTCGAGCACGGCATGTTCCCGCCCAAGAGCGAGGCGGAACGCTACGCATCCATCGCCGAGCAGAAGATGCCGAAGATGGGGGACATCAGCGCGCGCTCGGCGCTCACGGTGCACCGGGGGACGGCCAACCAGTCCCAGAAGTCCCGGCCCGTGCTCGTGGTCGGCGTCGACGCGCCCAATGCGGGCAATGCGGAGCGCCATGACCTCCAGTTCACCGAGAGCTACTACGCGGCGCTGCCCGAGGAGGCTCGCCGGCATCTGCCCGCGCGCATCGTGGAAGAGCTCGAGCCGATCGAGCAGGAGCACACCATCGAGGGCCTCGTGATGGGAGAAGCTTAGGTTCACCGGCGTGTCGCGCTTTCGCGGCGACGGGTTTCGTCCGGCCGGCGTCGCAAGCTCCGCCTCTGGACGACGTTACAAGGGAATGTTGCCGTGCTTGCGCTTGGGGCCCGGCTCACGTTTGGTGAGCAGGGTCTCGAGCGCGATGATGACCTTGGGACGGGTCTCATGGGGGACGATGACGTCGTCGATGTAGCCCCGCTCGGCCGCCGTATACGGATTGGCGAAGCGCGCCTTGTAGTCGTCCATCAGCCGTGAGCGGCGATCGTCGGGGGTGGGGGAGCTCGATATGTCGCGGCGGTAGATGATGTTCACGGCTCCCTCCGGGCCCATGACCGCCACTTCGGCGGTCGGCCAGGCGAAGTTGAAGTCGGCCAGCAGGTGCTTGGACGCCATGACGTCGTAGGCACCCCCGTAGGCCTTGCGGGTGATGACCGTGATCTTCGGCACCGTGGCCTCGGCGAACGCGTAGAGCAGCTTGGCCCCGTGGCGGATGATCCCGCCCCACTCCTGCGCGGTGCCGGGGAGGAACCCCGGCACATCGCAGAGGGTCAGGATCGGGATGTTGAAGGCGTCGCAGGTACGCACGAAGCGGGCAGCCTTGGCGCTCGCGTCGATGTCCAACACGCCCGCGAGCTGAGCGGGCTGGTTGCCCACCACGCCGACCGCGTAGCCGTTCAAGCGACTGAAGCCGCAGATGATGTTCTTGGCGTGGTGCTCGTGGACTTCGAAGAACTCCCCGTCGTCGACGATGCGGCGCACGACGTTGCGCATATCGTACGGCTTGGTCGGGTTGTCGGGGACGACGGTATCGAGCTCCGGGTCCATCCGCCCGGGATCGTCGGAGGGCGCCACCCGCGGCGCTCGCTCGAGGTTGTTGGAAGGGAGGAACGAGAACAGGTAGCGCGTGTCCTCGAGGCATTGGTCCTCGTCGTCTGAGGCGAAGTGCGCCACGCCCGACTTCGAGTTGTGGCTCATCGCCCCGCCGAGCTCCTCGAAGCCCACCTCCTCCCCCGTCACCGTCCGGATGACGTCGGGCCCCGTGATGAACATGTGAGAGGTCTCCTTGACCATGAACACGAAGTCCGTGATCGCGGGGGAGTAGACCGCACCGCCGGCGCAGGGTCCCATGATGAGCGAGATCTGCGGGATGACCCCTGAGGCCCGTACGTTGCGCAGGAAGACGTCGCCGTAGGCGCCGAGGGAGATGACGCCCTCCTGGATGCGGGCGCCGCCCGAGTCGTTGATGCCGATCACCGGGCAGCCGATCTTGACCGCCAGGTCCATGACCTTGCACATCTTCTCGGCCATGACCTCGCCGAGCGAGCCGCCAAAGACGGCGAAGTCCTGCGAGAAGACGCAGACGCGCCGACCGTCGATCGTGCCGTGGCCCGTGACCACCGCATCCCCCCAGGGCCGGTTCCTCTGCATGTCGAAGTCCGTCGTGCGGTGGCGGACGAAGGTGTCGAGCTCCTGGAAGGATCCCGGGTCGAGCAGCTTGTCGAGGCGCTCGCGTGCCGTGAACTTCCCCTTGGCATGCTGCTTCTCGACTGCGACCTCGGACGCCGAGTAGATCGCGGCGTGACGCAGGTCCGAGAGCTGGGCGAGCTTCTCCTCGTAGGTCTCAGGACTCTTGCGGCGGTGGGTCATGAAGGGGCGGGATGCTACCGGCGCTGCGCCGCGGGGCGGGCCTTGCGGCCCGCCCCTGCCCTCCCAGGCGTCGCTTGGGTCAGAGCTTCGCCCTCGGCGCCCTCGACTCCTTCATCCAGGCTTCGTGGTCATGAGGAAGATGGCCAGAAGCACCAGCAGGCTGACAACGGTGCTCGCGAGCCGGGCCTGGCGGAGCACCTTGCCGTATGCGGCCTCATCGCCACCCGCGCCGGCGATCTCGGCGAGCCGCGTCTCGCGCGGGCCCAGGTAGCCGCCCCCGATCCCGCCGATCAGGATGGCGATGACCATCGGTCCCGCCACCCACGGCTCGCCCCACAAGTCGCGGTCCGAGGCCAGGTAGACGCCCGCGAGCACCACTGCGAGGAGCCCGAAGGAGATGTACTTGCGGCTGATGCGCTGCTGCACGCCGTGGAGCGCCGCGCGCTGTGGCCAATCCGAGTGGGCGGCGACGGCGTAGATCAGCGGATAGGTGAAGGTCACTCCGAAGGCGACGACGACGGCCACGATGTGCACGAACAACACGACGTCGTAGAAGACGATGGCGAGGGTCATGCCGCGGGCTGGTAGCGACCGAACACGTCGCGCAGGGCGCCGCAGACCTCGCCGAGCGTGCACGAGTCGCGCAGCGCTTCACGCAGGGGCGGCAGCAGGTTCTCGGTCCCCTGGGCGGCCGTGCGGACCTCTCCGAGCCGGCGCTCCACGCGCTCGGAGTCGCGCCCGGCCTTGAAGGCCTTCAGTCGCTCCACCTGGGCGCGCTCGGAGTCGGGATCCACTCGCAGGATGTCCTCGACCTCAAGCTCCCCCTCGACGTACTTGTTGACCCCGACGACGACGTCCTGGCCCGTCCGGTAGCGCTCCTGATAGCCCCACGCCGACTCGTCGATCTCGCCGATCATGTAAGGGATTGCGTTCACCGAGCCGCCCAACTCGTCGATCCGGGCGATCAACGTGCGCGCCCGGGCCTCGATCTCGTCCGTGAGGGCTTCCACGTAGTAGGAGCCCGCGAACGGGTCGACGGTGTCGGTCGCGCCCGATTCATGGGCGATGATCTGCTGCGTGCGAAGGGCGATCCTGGCGGCACGCTCGCTCGGCAACGCCAGCGCCTCGTCGTAGCCGTTGGTGTGCAGGGACTGCGTTCCGCCGCAGACGGCCGCGAAGCCCTGGAGCGTCACCCGAGCGATGTTGTTGACCGCCTGCTGGGCGGTCAGGGTCACCCCGCCGGTCTGGGTGTGGAAGCGGATCTTGGTCGAGTTCGGGTCCTGCGCGCCGAAGCGATCGGCCATGAACTCGGCCCACATCCGTCGCGCGGCCCGGAACTTGGCCACTTCCTGAAAGACGTTGTTGTGGCCGTTGAAGAAGAACGCGAGGCGGGGCGCGAAATCGTCGACCGCCAGCCCGGCGTCGAGCGCGGCCTGGACGTAGGCCATCCCGTTGGCCAGCGTGAAGGCGACCTCCTGGACGGCCGAGCACCCCTTCTCGCGGAAGTGATAGCCCGAGATCGAGACGGTGTTCCAACGTGGGATGGTCTCGCGGCAATAGGCGAACAGGTCCGTCGTGAGCCGCATCGACGGCTCGGGCGGGTAGATGTAGTTTCCGCGGGCGATGTACTCCTTGAGGATGTCGTTCTGGGTGGTCCCCTCCAGCTTGGCCGGGTCCACGCCCTGCTCCTCGCCCACGAGCTGATAGAGGAGCAGCAGCACGGCGGCCGGCGCGTTGATGGTCATCGACGTGGACACGCTGTCGAGCGGGATGCCGTCAAAGGCGGTGCGCATGTCGTCGATGGAGTCGATCGCCACTCCCGTGCGGCCGACCTCGCCGAGGCACATTGGATCATCGGAGTCCAGGCCTAGCTGCGTTGGGAGGTCGAAGGCCATGCTGAGGCCGGTCGAGCCGTGCTCGAGCAGGTACTTGTAACGCGTGTTGGACTCCTTGGCGGACGCGTAGCCCGCGTACTGGCGCATGGTCCACAGCCGCTTGCGATACATCTCGGCGTGCACTCCGCGGGTGTAAGGCGCTTCTCCGGGTGCACCAAGGCGCTCCTCGAGATCGTCGGGAAGATCTTCCTCGGTGTAGAGCGGCTTGACCTCGATCCCCGAGTCGGTGAAGCGGCGGGGATCGTCGGGGCCGACGATCGGAGCGACCGAGACGTCGCCGGTGTCTGCGTCCTCGAGGGCCATGGTGTGATGGTAAGGGGGGGCGAGAACGGCCGCGGCCGGACTACCATTCGCGGTGCCATGGCCACGACGATGCGACTCACCTCAACGCAGTTCCTCGAATGGGAGGGCAACGAGCGCCACGTGCAGCTCATCGACGGCGAGGTCGTCGTGAACAGTCCGGTGCTGCGCCACCAGACGCTCGTAGTGGCCATCTGCGCCGAGCTGCGGGCTTGGACTCTGGCCGATCCGGGTCGCCGGGGAAAGGTCGCCATCGAGGTCGACACCCGGCTCGACGAGCGCAACGTCTACAAGCCCGACGTCTGGTGGCGCTCTGAGCCGCGTCGGCCGGCCAGGGACGCCCGGCACCTAGAAGGCCCGCCCGATCTGGCCGTGGAGGTGAGCTCACCCTCGACCTGGCGATACGACCTCGGAATCAAGAAGGCGACGTATGAGCGCCATGGGCTTGCCGAGCTCTGGCTCGTCGACACTGATCACGACCTGGTGCGCGTGGCACGTAGCTCGCGGCGCCGCGCCCGCGGCTTCGACGTTGCGCTAGAACTCGGCCGCGGCGAGAAGCTGACTCCACCGCAGCTTCCCGGCTTCGCGCTCGATCTGACCGCCCTCTTCGACGAGGCTTGAGCGCGCTGCGCGACCTCCCCGCGGTCGACGCCCTCGCCGCAGAGGTCGATGCGCCGCGGGCGCTGGCAGTCGCCGCGGCCCGCGCGGTGCTGGCCCAGCGCCGCGATGAACTCCTCGTTGGCCACGGAGGCGACCCGGACCTTGAGTCGCGAGCACGGAAGTGGGCGGCCGACGCCGAGGCGCCGTCCCTTCGACGGGTGCTCAACGCCACGGGCGTGCTGCTGCACACGAACCTCGGGCGGGCGCCGCTGGCCCCCAGCGCCCGGGCCGCCGTCGCGAGGGCGGCAGAGGGATACTCGAACCTTGAAGTGGATCTCGTGACGGGCACGCGTGGCTGGCGTCACGCACACGTGGAGGGTCTCTTGCGCCGGCTCACGGGGGCCGAGGCGGCGCTCGTCGTAAACAACTGCGCCGGTGCGACGCTGCTGGCCGCGGCTGCGCTCGCCGGGCCCGGCCGGGAGGTCATCGTCTCCCGTGGGCAGCTCGTGGAGATCGGCGGCGGGTTCCGCATCCCGGAGGTGATCGCCCAGGCGGGCGCGCGGCTGCTGGAGGTCGGCACGACGAACAAGTCGCGCGTCGCCGACTACGAACGGGCCATCGGCGAGGCGACGGGGGCCATCCTCCGGGTCCACCCGTCCAACTTCCGCCAGCTCGGCTTCGTGGAGGAGGTCGAGATCGAGGCGTTGTGCGCGCTCGGCGTCCCGGTGATCGACGACGTGGGCTCGGGGGTGCTCGCCGACCAGCTGTCGTCGCTGCTCACGGAGGAGCCGGACGTGCGTCGGTCGGTCGCGGCGGGCGCGGCGCTCGTGTGCTTCTCGGGGGACAAGCTGCTCGGCGGCCCACAGGCGGGGCTGATGGTCGGGAAGGCCGACGCGGTCGCCGCTGCTCGCGCCCACCCGCTCGCACGGGCGCTGCGCCTGGACAAGCTCTCCCTCGCCGCGCTCGAGGCGACCTTGCGCCTCTACCGCGATCCCGAGCGGGCCGGCTCGGAGATCCCGGTTCTGAGGATGCTCGTGATCTCCGAATCGGAGCTGAGCGAGCGTGCCCGCGTACTCGCCGCCGCGGTGGGCGGTGAGGTGGTGGCGGGGGTGGCCCGCGTCGGAGGTGGCGCCCTTCCGCTGCTCGAGCTCCCGGGACCGGTGGTGGCGCTCGAGGCTCCCTCGGCAGACACGCTGGCCGCTCGACTGCGGACCGGCGACCCGCCGGTCATGGCCCGGATCGAGGCAGGAAGGCTGCTGCTCGATCCCCGGACGCTGGCCGCGGACGAGCTGGAGCCCACGGCCGCCGCGGTGCGGACGGCGCTCAGCGGATAGTGGGCGAGCTTCCGCTCACCCTGGGCACCGCCGGCCACATCGATCACGGCAAGACCGCGCTGATAAGGGCGCTGACCGGCGTGGAGACCGATCGGCTGCCCGAGGAGCGCGAGCGGGGGATCTCGATCGAGCTGGGCTATGCGCCCCTCGAGCTTCCGTCAGGCCGGTCGCTTTCGGTGATCGACGTCCCGGGTCACGAGCGCTTCGTTCGCACCATGGTCGCCGGCGCCACGGGTATCGACCTCTTTCTGATGGTCGTCGCCGCGGACGACGGGGTGATGCCGCAGACCCGCGAGCACGCTGCGGTGCTCTCGGCACTGGGAGTCGAGATCGGTGTGATCGCGGTGACCAAGGCCGACGTGGCCGATCCGGTTCGTGCGGGCCGGCAGGCAGCCGACCTCCTGCCCGGAGCGGAGCTCGTGACGGTGAGCGCGCGCACCGGGGACGGGCTCGCGGAATTGCGCGCAGCCCTCGACCGGGCGGCCGGTCGCGCCTCGAGCCGCGCCGGTGCCACCGGGGCGCTGCGTCTGCACGTGGACCGCGTCTTCACGATCCGTGGCGCGGGAACGGTGGTCACCGGGACCCTGTGGTCCGGCGTCGCCGAGCGTGGCGACGAGGTGGAGATCCTGCCCTCGGCGCGCCGTGCCCGAGTGAGGAGCGTGCAGGTCCACGACGAGCCCGTGCAGCGTGCGCAGGCCGGCCAGCGCGTAGCTCTGAACCTGAGTGGGCTCGCCGTCGGCGAGGTCGGTCGCGGCGACGTGGTGGTGGCCGGAGCCGACGCTCCGCGCCCCACGTTCCGGGTCGACGTCGCGCTGGAGTGGGCGACTCCAGACGCGCGGCCGGATCATGGGGCGCGTGTCGCCGTCCACCACGGCACGCGTGAGTCCGCCGCTCGGATCGCCGAGCTCGGCGGACGGTTCTTCCAGCTCCGCCTGGAAGAGCCGATCGTGCCCGCTGCCGGCGACCAGGTCGTCATCCGCGCTCTGGCCCCGCCGGACACGCTGGGCGGCGGGGTGGTCCTCGACCCGGCTCCGCCGCGTCATGGGCCATCCAACGATCTGCTCACGCGCCTCGAGCGCTTGCGCCGCGGCGAGCCCGTCGAGAATCCGATGGCGCTCCCGGACCCCGCTGGCACCCCGAAGCGCGCGGAGCCTCTGCCACTCACCACTGCTGCCCTGGCGGTCGAGGACGAACTTCGCGCCGCCGGAATGGCGCCGCCGCCAGACGCTGACCTCGACGCCGTCACGGAGCTCGCCGCCCTACGGGCCGCCGGGCGGATCGGGCGGCTCGGCAGCAGGGGCCACGCCCATTCCGATGCCCTCAAAGCAGCGGAGGCTGCGGTCGTCGCGCTCGTCGAGCGCGACGGCGACGTCACCATCGCCTCGCTGCGGGATGAGCTCGGCCTGTCGCGCAAGTATGCCCAGGCCTACCTCGAGCACTGCGACGCCGCGCGGATCACGCTGCGAGTCGGCGACCGCCGGGTGCTGCGCCGCCGGGCGAGGTGAGTCAGGCGCCGGCCGGGCGGGGGGCGGTCGGGTCCTCCCCCTCGCCCTCGCCGTGCTCGCGCACGACCCAGTCCTCGAGGTCCATGACGTCGTCGCGCAGCCGCTCGGCCACCCGCAGCAGATCGGTCATGGTGGCGACCTCCTCGATCTGCTCCTTGATGAACCACTGCATGAACTGCTCGGAGGCGTAGTCGCCCTCCTGCCGGGCGCGAGCCGCCAGGGCGCTGATCTGCTCCGTCACGCGCTTTTCCTGAGCGAGCGCGAGCCCGATGGGCTCCACCGCATCGCTGAACCCGGTCTGCGGGGCGGCGATGCCGGGGACGAGGGCCTGCTCCTCGGCGTCGATGAGGTACTGGACCATCATCATCGCGTGATCGCGCTCCTCGAGCGCCTGGCGATAGAAGAAGCCCGCGAGCTGGGGCAGCGTCTGGGCGTCGTAGTAGACGGCGCAGGCGACGTACTGCTGGTGCGCGGCGTACTCGTTGGCGATCTGGTCGTTGAGCTGGGCGACGAACGCGGGTGCGGCCATGTCCTGATCCTAAGGGTTAGGCTTCCCTAACGACGTTGCTACCTTGACGCTTGGAGCCATGGCCAAGTCTCAGCGCACCGTCCATCCCAAGAAGAAGTGCTGTAAGGACAACCCGCGCTGCAAGCGGTGCCCGGTGGTCTGCAGACGGCTCGTGAAACGAGGGCTGGCGCACCGCAACCCGGACGGCAGCTTCGCTCTTTCCGTCTCGCTGTCGAAGCGCGAGCTCAAGTCCGCACGCGCTTGACGCCGTTATGGTGGTCAGAGTGAGCACCTGTCTAGTAACCGGCGGTGCGGGATTCCTCGGATCGCATCTCTGCGACGAACTTCTGCGCCGTGGCCACCGCGTGATCTGCGTCGACAACTTCGAGACGGGCTCGCTGACGAATATCGAGCACATACGGGCGCCTGAGTTCGAGCTCGTCAACGTCGACATCATCGAGCCCTACTTCGTCGAAGGACCGGTCGACTTCGTCTATCACCTCGCCTCGCCGGCGTCGCCGATCGACTACCTGCGTCTGCCGCTCCATACGCTGAAGGTCGGCTCCTACGGGACGCACCATACGCTCGGGCTGGCCAAGATCAAGCGGGCGCGTTTCCTCATCGCTTCTACCAGTGAGGTCTACGGAGATCCCAAGGTCCACCCTCAGCCCGAGTCCTATTGGGGTCACGTCAACCCCATCGGCCCGCGCGGTGTGTACGACGAGGCCAAGCGTTACGCCGAGGCGCTGACGATGGCGTACCACCGCCAGCAGGGCGTCGACACGGCCATCGTGCGCATCTTCAACACCTACGGGCCGCGGATGCGCCCGCATGACGGTCGTGCCATCCCGACCTTCTTGCGCCAGGCGCTGCAGGACCGGCCGATCACGGTGTTCGGCGACGGGTCCCAGACGCGCTCGTTCACGTACGTGTCCGATCTCATCGAGGGGATCATCCGGCTGGCGGAGTCGGGCTACCACCAGCCGGTCAACGTCGGCAATCCCAAGGAGTTCACGCTGCTCGAGCTCGCCGAGGCGGTCATCGAGGTCACGGGTTCGAGCTCAGAGATCGTGCATGAGGCGCTTCCGACGGACGACCCGCAGATCCGCCAGCCCGACATCACCCTGGCGCGCGAGGTGCTCGAGTGGGAGCCGATCGTGCAGCTCACGGACGGGCTCGCCCGAACCGTCGAGCAGTCAGGCGTCGAGACCCTGATCGGCGCCGGCGCTCGCTGACGCTCGTCGTCCGTGTGACGGCGAGCCTGCACGAAACCGCGCGACATCTGGAAGGCTCTCGCGTTGACACGAGAGTGACCCGCTGATGGCACGAACGCCGATCGAGACCGAGAAGGCTTCAAACCAGGCGACGGGCAAACCGGTCGCCCTGCAACTTCCTGCCCAGGACGTCCGCCGCAAGCGCCCGCCGGCGCTGTCGTTCCTACTGCGAATGGAGACATTGAGGCGCGCGATGCGCTTCGCGACGCTGCTGGCCGTCGACTTCGCCGGCCTCTTCGCGGCGCTCTTCACGGCGCTGATGCTCAAGGCCTTCGCCCAAGCTCGCGACGGCGCGTGGGCCGCGTCCTACGAGGAGGCGGTGGACACCATCGCCTTCGCCTACCTCATCACCGCGCTGCTGTTCGCGCGGTCCGGCCTCTACGCCGAGCGCGCACAGCGCCCCGGTCTGCCCAAGATCGTGTCGTCGCTGTTCCAGGTCACCGTCGTCGCCCTGATCTACGCGCTGGTCAACGGCGGTGAGTACTCGAGCTACTACATCTTCTACGGCACCCTCGTCTTCGCGATCATCTACGTCGGGTCCTTCCGGTGGGTCTACGAGATGGTCACCGGCCTGCTCCTGCGGGCGGCGGGCTACCGGCGGCGGGCGGTGCTGGTGGGAACGGGATCACACATCGAGGCCGTCGCGCACGCTCTGGCCGACGAGGTGCACGCCCCTGTGGACATGCTGGGCTTCATTTCGCTGAATCCTCGGCCCGACAACGGCCTGCGCTCGCTCGGCGTCATTAAGGACCTCGGCGAGGTGCTCGACGCCCACCGGGTGCAGGAAGTGATCATCGCCGATCCCGACTTTCCGCAGGAGCGGGCGGTCGAGCTCGTCGACCAGTGCCACCGCCGCGGGGTCACGGTGCGGATCGCTCCCTCGACGATGGAGATCCTCGTGCACCGGGCGGAGTTCGTTCCGGGTGCCTCGGTCCCGCTGTTCGAGCTGCGTCCACCCGTGTTCGACGGCTTCGACTACCTCGTGAAGCGATCGTTCGACTTCGTGGCGTCCCTCCTCCTGGTCGTTGTCGTGAGCCCGCTGCTGCTGGTCATCGCCGTGGCCGTCGCGGTCTCATCACGCGGTCCTGTCCTCTACCGGTCCCGCCGCCCCGGCATCGGCGGAGAGTCCTTCGCGTGCCTGAAGTTCCGCACCATGCGCTCAGATGCGGATCAGGCGCAAGCCGACCTCGAATCGCTAAACGAGGCATCCGGGGCGCTGTTCAAGATCCGTCACGACCCGCGGATGACGCAGGTTGGGCGGCTGTTGCGCCGTTTCTCGTTGGACGAGCTCCCGCAACTGTTCAACGTCGTGCTCGGCCAGATGTCGCTCGTGGGACCCCGACCGCTTCCGCAACGAGATTTCGAGAGGCTCGAGGACTGGCACAAGAAGCGCTACCTCGTGCTGCCGGGGATCACGGGCCTCTGGCAGGTCAGCGGGCGAAGCGAGCTGGACTTCGATGACCTCGTCCGGCTCGACTTCCTCTACCTCGAGCGCTGGTCGATCGGTCTGGACCTGACCATCCTCATCAAGACCGTGCCCGCGGTGATCGCCCGGCGCGGAGCCTTCTAGGGCACGCCACCGCGAGCTCCCAGCCGGCCACGGCTGCGACGGCTCGAAACGGCGGTGGGGCGGGCGGCTGGAGAAGCCCACCTTCGAAGGGCCGGGCGCGCAGGACGGCAGCGGGCGCCTTCGGCGGGCGATTGAGGTCCGCGAGCCCCCGGTCGAGCGTCCAGGCCACCGCCGAGCGCTGAGGCGTGCTGGTGCGGACGCGCGGGCATGCCCCGATCGGCCCGCGGGCACGCGCGACGATCACGTCGAGTCCCCGGCGGCTGTCGGCCCGTTGGCCGACGGCACGCGTCTGGTCAAGGAGCGCGTCCGCGCCGAGCCCGGCGACCGAGAGGACGAGGATGCCGGCGGCGACGGGTCCGAGCCTGGCGGCTCCCGACGCCGCGACCGCCGTGCCGAGCGCGGCGGCCGGCACCAGGTAGCGCGGGTTGCCCGCGTAGCCGGCCTGAGTCATGACCGCCACGATCAGCACGTAGCCGCCGGCAGCGGCGGCGAGCCAGACGACGGCGCGAGAGCTCGGCCGATACAGCGCCGCCGCCAGCGCGAGCGCCGCCGGCACCGTGAGCAGCTGCACCGAATCGAGGAGAACCGCACCGAACGGGAAGTCGGTGAGGCCGGCGCTGCCGGTGCTCGGCCGGCCCATCGCCGCGTCCGAGGCGCCGCCCCCGCCGAGCAGGCCGGGAACGAACCACAGCGCGGGTACGAGAGCGAAGCTCGCGGCCACGACGAGCCGGGACTCGGGGACGGCGCGCCAGCACCACGCCCCGTAGAGGCCGAGGAACGGCCAGATCTCCGGGCGCAGCAGGGCGGCGGCCAGCAACGCGGCGCACGCCCACCGTGGTCGTCCGGCGAGGTGAGCGACCGCCGCCCACAGAGCACCGGCGGCAAGCAGCCCTTCGGAGTTCCCCAGGGCGGCGTTGAACCACCACCACGGGCTGGTCACGAGCACCGCGGCGGCGGTCGCCGCAGCCAGCAGGCTTCCGTCGAGACGACGAGCGAGGGCCGCCGCCCCCACCACCGCGAGCAGCGCTCCTGTCCGCGCCACGAGCAGCCAGAGCGCCGGCGCCGCGTCGCCGGTCAGGGCCAACGGCGTCGTGGCCAGGACCGGGAGCGGCTTGAACGATGGCCCGGCGCTGGTATCGAGCGTTCCGCGCGTCAGCTCGCGTCCCCATACCAACCAGGCGTACGCGTCGAAGGCGAGCGCCCAGGGGAGCAGGAGCGACGCGGCGGCGACCGCCATGGCCGCCGCCACCGCCAGGATCCCGCGCCGCACCGAGCCCGACGACCCGCTGGTCAGGGGTGCTCGATCCACTCTCCGTCGAGCGGGATCCTGACGCGCTCGGAGAGCCCGGCACCGCTCAAAGCTCCAGCCAACGTCGCGCGATCCTCGAGGCAGTGGTTGACCGCCTCGAGGTGCACCGCGACGATCATCGCCTCCGGGGCGGCACGCGCGGTCTCGGCGACGTCGTCGGCCGTCATGGTGATCGGGCCGCCCTCGAGGAACTGGGCGGAGCCCGCGTTGACCACCACCACGTCGGGGCGGTGCTCCTCAAGCGCGGCGGCGACCTCCTCGCACCAGATGGTGTCGCCCGCGATGTACACGACGGGTTCTCCCGGTGCGCGCAGGACGAAACCGGACACCGGAGCCATCGCGTCGCCGATCTCCCCGCGGCCGTGGCGTCCTGCCGTGCGGGCGATCGTGATCCCTTCGAACTCGAATTCGCGTCCGACAGGGTGCACACGCGTGAAGCCCTGGTCGGTGAGCGCGGTCTCGTCCTCGG
>Ga0136618_10000529_pt1 | contig 13229 bp, 15 predicted proteins | sample AntDrymUQ3302106_2_FD_104805 | JGI IMG/M metagenome (GOLD analysis project Ga0136618, IMG submission 104805) | Polar desert sand microbial communities from Dry Valleys, Antarctica - metaG UQ330 (21.06) | ecosystem: Environmental > Terrestrial > Soil > Desert | place: Antarctica: Dry Valley... | reverse complement strand
GGGCGCGATCACGGACAGTTCCGAGCGCCGCTGGTCGTGTATCCGCAGAGCGTCGCGCCGTCGGGTGCGACGTTCGTCTCGCTGCCCGGATCGACGTGGACCGGCGACTACCTGTTCGCCGCGCTGCGCGGCCAACAGCTGCGCCGCCTGAGCTTCGACGGACGCCGCGTGACGAGCAACAGGGTCCTCTACGAGGGGCGCTTCGGGCGGCTGCGCACCGTCGTCGAGGCGCGCGACGGCTCGCTGTATGTTCTGACGAACAACCGCGACGGGCGCGGCTCGCCACGTCGCGGAGACGACCGCATACTGCGCATCGTGCCGCCGAAGTCCCGTTGATCAGGTGACGCCGGGGTACTGCGTCATGCCGCCATCGACGAACAGTGTCGTCCCGGTCACGTAGGACGCCTCGTCGCTGCCCAGCCACGCGATCGCCGCGGCGATCTCCTCGGGCTCGCCCATGCGACCCCACGGGATCTGCTTCTCGACCTCCGCGCGCTTGCCGGGGTCGTCGATCAGCTCCTGGTTGATCGGCGTGCGGATCGCGCCGGGCGCGACGCTCGCCACGCGGATGCCCTGCGGCGCCAGCTCGCGCGCGATCGTGCCCGTGAAGAGCTTCAGCCCGCCCTTGCTGGCGCAGTAGTGCGCGAAGCCCGGCCACGGGATCTCCTCGTGGACGCTTGAGACGTTGACGATCACACCCGGGGCACCGGCGGCGACCAGCCCGCGGGCGAACGCGCGCGAGCACAAGAACGGGCCGGTGAGGTTGACGTCGAGCACCTGCTGCCAGTCGGCGAGCTCGAGCTCGAGCAGCGGGTGCTCGGATTCGATGCCGGCGTTGTTGACGAGCAGATCCGCCGGACCGCCGAAGGCGTCGGCGGCGCGGTCAAACAGCTCGACGACGTCCGCCTCCTGCGAGACGTCGGCCTGGACCGCAAGCGCTCGCCCGCCGGCGTCGCGCACCAGCGCAACGACCTCGTGGGCCTCGGCCTCACTGCCGCGGTAGTTGACGACGACGTGCGCGCCGTCGGCCGCCAGGCGCAGCGCGGTGGCGCGTCCGATGCCGGTCGCGGCACCGGTGACGATCGCCCGCCGGCCCGCCAAGCTCATCCGAAGCGTCCCCCGGGCCATGGGACGCCAGCGTAGCGCTCGAGGATCGGACCGGCCGGCGGCGCCACGGCGCAGAAGTCATCCGACCGCTCGACGGTTCCCGCGAACAGCCGCGCGAACGGGTCCTGACCGAAGTGCTCCGGCGAACGCGCGACGGTCACCGCACCCCCGTAGTGCACCTCGTCGAGCGCGAGCGTGGAGATGCAGACGAGCGCGTCGCCGAGCAGCGGGATCCACCAGGCGAGCGCATCGCGGCGCACCTGCTGGACCTCCGGCTGATCGAACGGGATGCGCGCGGCGCGGTCTGGCAGAGCGCAGACGTGCACCCACGCCCCGCGCACGGGATCGCCCTCCAGGCAGCGCGCGTCGATCGTGAACGCGCGTTCGCGCCAGGTGAAGGGAGCGCCACTCATGGGCCGTCGAAGTCCGCGCGCACGAGGCGCGAGATCGCGCGCATGTCTTCGCGCAGCTCCTGCATCGTCGCGCGTCCCCAGTACCAGTAGCCGTGGTAGGCGGCGTGGATCGTGAGGTCGGGATGCAGCGTGAATGCCGTCGGCAGGTATGGATCGTGCGTCGTGTCCGTCGTCTCCTGGAGTCCAAGCCGCGAGATCCAATGCCGCCGCGCATCCGACAGGAAGCTGAAGCGCGCGCCGAGGCCGGCACGGAAGGCAGACTGGACTTCAGGCGCGTCGACGCTGACGACGGCGATCCGCGCGTAGGCGACCTCGAACTCGTCCTGCAGCTCGGTCAGCTCGCGCAGATAGCGCTGCTCCTTCGGACACCACCACCCACGCGAGAAGACGAGTACGAGCGGATCGCCTGCCGCCACGTCTGACAGCATGCGGTCGCGGCCCGTGTGATCGGGCAGATCGAGATCGGGGAAGCGCTGTCCGGGGCTCAGGTTCATCGTGCTAGAGGCCCCGAGCCTCGATGAACTTCAGCCACAGCTCGCTGCGCGCGGGGAAGGGTGCGATCGCGTGCGCGAGGCGGGCGAGCGGGACCTCCCCGACGATCGCGATCGTCGCGGCGTGGACGAAGTCCGCGACGTCGGGACCGACGAACGTCGCGCCAACCAGCACGTCGCGCTCGGCGTCGACGACGAAGCGCGTGGTGCCGTCGGCGTTGCGGCCGTGAAAGCTCGCGCCGGCGGTGCCCGACGTCGGCAGGTCGACGACCTCCGCAGCGATCTGCGCCTCGCGCGCCGAGGCCAGCGTGTGCCCGGTCGCCGCGACCTGCGGATCGGTGAAGACGACGCGCGGCGACAGCGGCCCCTCGACCTCGACGCGCGCCTGCTCGTCGCCGAGGATGCGGTCGGCCGCGATCCGCGCCTGGTACTTGCCCATGTGCGTCAGCAGCGCCCTGGCGTTGACGTCGCCGATGGCGTACAGCCAGTCGTGGCCGGCCACCCGCTGCGCGTCGTCGACCTCGATCCAGCCGCCGGCCTCCAGGCCGACGGTCTCCAAGCCGAGATCGTCGGTGAGCGGGCGGCGGCCGACCGCCACGAGCAGCTCGTCGCCGTCGACCGAGCCGCCGTCGCCGAGCTCGACGCCGACGGTCCCGTCGTCGCGGCGCGTCACGCGCTCGGCGCGCACGCCGGTGCGCACGTCGACGCCCGCGGCGCGCAGCGCGTCGCTGACCTGTTCGCCAGCGAACGGCTCCTCGCGCGAGAGCAGGCTGTCGAGCGCCTCGACGACGACGACCTCAGAGCCCAGCGAGCGCCACGCCTGCGCCATCTCGACGCCGACGACACCGCCGCCGAGCACGACGAGTCGTCCGGGAACCTCGCTCGTCGTCGTGATCTCGCGGTTGGTCCACGGCGCGGCCTGCGCCAGTCCGGGGATCGGCGGCATCGCCGCGCCGCTTCCGACCGCGACGATCACCGCGCGTCGCGCCTCGTAGACCTCGTCGCCGACGCTGACCCGGCGCTCGCCGTCCAGCCGTCCGGTCCCGCGGATCAGCGCGATGCCGCGCGAGTCCAGCCACGGCACCTGGTTTGAGTCATCGAGGCCGTTGACGATCTCGTCGCGGCGGGCGAGCGTTGCGGCGACGTCGATGTCCCGGCCCGCCAGGGCCTCGGCCGCTCCGGGAACCCGAACCGTCTCGGCGATCGCCTCCTGCGGGCGCAGCAGCGCCTTGGACGGCATGCACGCGTAGAAGCTGCACTCGCCGCCGACGAGCTCGCGCTCGACGATCGCGACCTCCAGGCCCCCGCCGGCCAGCCGCCCGGCGGCCATCTCGCCGGCCGGTCCGGCTCCAATCACGATCACGTCGAAGGTCTGCGCTGGCACGGGCTCTCCGTTCGTTGGTCGACTGCAGCATGCCTCACGCCGCGCGTCCGGCGGTCGATTCCGCGTCGCCGTCATGGACCGGTAAGACGCGAAGCGGGTAGACCTCGTCCATGCCCACCGCATCGAAGCAGCGCACACCGTTGCTCGCCGCGCTGGCTGCCGCGACGCTGCTGGCCGGCTCCGGCGCCTCCGACGGTGGCTCCACAGGCGCGGCCACCGCGCCCGCCCCCGCGAGCACGGCGCCGGCCGGTTCCCGGGACGCCGCCGGCACGAGCGAGCGTTTCCCCGACATCCGCAAGGCCACGCTGACGCCGACCGCGAACGGGGTCTACGACGCGACCGTCACGGTTTCCAGCCCCTACGACACGCCCGAGCGCTACGCCGACGGCTGGCGCGTGCTGAAGGCCGGCACCGACGAGGTGCTCGGCGAGCACATGCTCGCCCACGACCACGCCGACGAGCAGCCGTTCTCGCGTACGCAGAGCAACCTGAAGATTCCCGACGGCGTCTCCCGGGTCACCATCCAGGGCCGCGACCAGGACAACGGCTACGGTGGTGAGACCGTCACGATCGACGTGCCGCGCTCCTGACGTGCCCGGGGGAGTTCAAGAGCGCGCGTCGGCGACAGCGGCTGCGGCTGGACGCCCACCCTCCCAGCGCAGCAGCTGGGGCCCCCCGCGCTCGGGCAGCGGCAGGTCGATCGTGTCGAAGTCCCGAGGAACCTCGGTCGCGGCGAAGAGCTCGCGCGCCTCGTCGCGAATCTGGCCGCCCGGGTAGCGCGCGGAGACGTGGGTGAGCGCGAGCATCCCGACCTCGGCGTCGGCGGCGATCTGCGCGGCCTGGCGCGCGGTGCTGTGGCAGGTCTGCGCGGCGCGGTCGGCGTCCTCGTGCAGGAACGTCGACTCGTGGACGAGGACGTCCGCGCGGTGGGCGGCCACGACGACCGCGTCGGTCGGGGCGGTGTCGCCGGTCACGACCACCCTGCGTCCCCGGCGCGCCTCGCCGACGACCTGCTCGGGATGCACGCCGTCGACGACCTCCCCGCGCTGCAGGCGGCCGAAGTCCGGGCCGGGCGTCACGCCGAGCCGCTCGGCGAGGACCGCGTCGAAGCGGCCGGGACGGTCGTCCTCGATCACCGCGTAGCCGTGCGCGACGCCGCGATGACGCACCGCGAAGGCGGCGATCTCGAAGCCGTCGCGGCGCACGACCTCGCCGGGCTCCAGGTCGCGCAGCGTCAGGCCGTAGCGCGGGCGCCCGTAGATCGGGCGCATGCGCTCCATCAGCGCGGTCATGCCGGGCGGTCCGTGCACGGTCAGCGGCAGCTCGCGGTCGCGCAGCTCGAAGGACTTGAGCATCCCCGGCAGGCCCAGCCAGTGATCGGCGTGCATGTGCGTCAGGAAGACGTCGGTCAGCTCCGCGAGGCCGATGCTGCGCACGAGCTGGCGCTGGGTCCCCTCACCGCAGTCGATCAGGATGCGCTCGGCGCCGCGGCGGATCAGCAGCGCGGGCAGCCCGCGGCGCGCGGACGGCACGGAGGCCGCGGTGCCGGCGAAGAAGAGCGAGAGATCCATCGCGGCGAGCGTACTCAGCGGGTTAGGGTCTCGCCGGTACCCCCATGATCCACGGGCCCGAGGAGACAGCATGCTGAAGGAGTTCCGTGAGTTCCTCCTACGAGGAAACCTGGTCGACCTGGCGGTCGCGGTCGTGATCGGGACCGCGTTCGGCGCCGTCATCACGTCGCTCGTCAAGACCCTCATCACGCCGCTGATCGCGGCGATCGGCGGCCAACCGGATTTCTCGGGCCTGACGTTCAAGATCAACGGCAGCGAGTTTCTCTATGGCGAGTTCATCAACGCGCTGCTCGCATTCGTGATCATCTCAGCGGTCATCTTCTTCCTTGTGATCAAGCCGATCAACGCGCTCATGTCCAAGCGCAAGGTGGACACCGATTCCTCGGATGCTCCGACGCGCTCCTGCCCGCATTGCGTCAGCGACATCCCGGCGGCGGCGACGCGCTGTGCGTTCTGCACGTCGCAGGTGACCGGGGCCGCCATCTGATCGCGCCGGTGTAACCGCCGCGCCACCCCGGGGTCTTGTCGACCAGTGGTCAACAACACCGGGAGAGGGGCATGGACGCATTCGCGCAGCGCTGCAGAACCGCCGGACGCTGGGCCTGGAAGCACTTCCGCCTGTTGGCGGGCATCGCGCTCGTCGTCGGGCTCGCGCTGACGCTGGCCGCCAACCGCGAGGCGATCACCGCGGTCGACTGGTCGATCGACCCGTGGGCGCTGGGCGGCGCAGTGGTCCTGCTCGCCGTCGCGCCGTTGCTGCAGGCGCTCACGCTGCGCATCGCCCTGCGCCGCCTCGGTGCAACCGCGCCAGCCGCAGACGCTGCGCGTGTGGGGGCGCTCCTTCCTGCTGCGCTACGAGCCAAGCGGCGTCGTCGGCTTCGCCTACCGCGCCCGCCGTCGTGACGCGCTCGGAGCGAGCACCCCGCAGGTGCTGACGGCGACAGGCTACGAGCAGCTCGCCGCCGTCACCGCGGGAGCGATCGCGGCCGTCGGCGGCTTCCTGCTGGCGGGCATGAGGCCGCCGCTGGCGGCTCTGGCACTGCTGGGCGCCGTCGGGGCCGGCGCCCTGGCCGTGCGTCCCGCATGGCTCGGCGATCGCCTCGCTCGCTGGGCAGCGCGCCGCGGCATCGCGGTCGCGGGTCCGCTGCGCCAGCGAACGTTGGGACTGATGGTCGGCCTCGACCTCGCCGGCTGGGCGGCGACGGCGGCCGGCGCGGCGCTGCTGGCAAACGGTCTGCTCGGCGTCGCGGCGCCGTCGATGGCCATCCTGCTCGGCGCTTTCGCCCTCGCGTGGGTCGTCGGCGTGCTGCTGCCGCTGCTGCCGGCCGGCATCGGCCCGCGAGACGCCGTGCTGGTCGTCGGGCTGACGGCCGCCACGGGCGCCGGCCCGGCCGCCGCCCTCGCGCTGGCGCTGCGCGTCGTGCTGCTGGGCGCCGAGCTGCTGGCCGCCGGTGCCGCAGAGCTCGCCGCGCTCGTGCTCGCCCGCCGGGTGCGGACCGCCGCGACGCCATCCGCTTGCGCCGCGCCCGGCGCGCGCCGCGACCTCGACGGCGCGCGGACGATCGTCGTCGTGCCGACCTATGACGAGATCGACGCGCTGGGAGCGTTCGTCGAGCGCTTCGCCGCCACCGGCATGGAGCTGCTGATCGTCGACGACAGCTCCCCCGACGGCACCGGCGACCTCGCGGAGGATCTGGCCGCGCGACGGCCGTGGATGCACGTCCTGCACCGCGCCGAGAAGGACGGCCTCGGCATGGCCTACCGGGCCGGCTTCGCCTGGTGCCTGCAGCGCGGCTACGCGGTGATCGGCCAGATGGACTGCGACCTCTCCCACCCGCCCGAGCGCCTCGAGGAGATGCGCCGTGTCCTCGCCGAGCGCGAAGCCGACCTCGTGCTCGGCTCGCGCTATCTGCCCGGCGGCGGAACAGACGGCTGGAGCCGCACGCGCCTGGCGATGAGCCGCGCCGGCTGCAGCGCGTCGCGCCTGGCGCTGGGCCTGCCCTTCTCCGATCTCAGCGGCGGCTTCAAGCTGTGGCGCGCGGACTGCCTGGCGGCGATCGACATGGACGCGCTGCTGAGCGCCGGCTACGCCTTTCAGGTCGAGACGACCCAGGTCGCGCACCTCGCCGGCGCGCGCATCGAGGAAGTGCCCTTCGTGTTCAGCGAGCGGGTGGCGGGGACGTCGAAGATGACGTTGGCGATCTCGCTGGAGGGCGTTCGCGTCACGCTGGCCCTGCGCCGCCACCACCGAGCGGGTAGGCGTGCCGGCCTCCCCGCCGCGCTGTAGCCTGGGTGGGCACGCGCCCGTAGCTCAGTGGATAGAGCGCCCGCCTCCGGAGCGGGAGGTCAGAGGTTCAAATCCTCTCGGGCGCGCTGCACGCCCTTGGGCGCTCCTCTCGGGTCGATTGACTACCGCCGTCCCGTTTGTGAGAACGTGAATGCGCCAGGTCGGCGCACGAAATTCGAGTCTTGACCGCCACCTGTGCGCGGTATGTTGGATCGGCGATGCCACCAGACGACGATCCTCTGCCCGATCCCGCCGGCCGTGCGCTGTGGTATCTCGTCCCGCTGGGCATCGTCCTCCTGCTGTTCGCGGTCGGCCTCGTGACGGTGGCCACGCTCAATGGCTCCGAGCCGGGAGCCGATGACGCGGTCGTAGCCGAATCGGCCAACCGCGAGCTGCCGGACTACTGGACGGTCAAGAGCGGCCAGACCTACTCAAAGATCGCCAGCCGCACCGGCCTGACCGTCGACCGGCTCGAGAATCTCAACCCACAAATCGACCCATCGACCCTCACGCCGGGGCAGCGGCTGAAGCTGCGCGACGACATCCCCGCGCCGCGCGCCAAGCCGCTTGGTCCGCGCTATCGCACCGCGCGCAAGGGCGAGTCCTTCGGGTCGATCGCGGCCGACACCGGGAAGAGCATCGCGACGCTGCGCCGCCTGAACCCCAAGATCAAGCCCTCCGAGCTGCAGCCCGGCGATCGCGTGCGCCTGCGCCGCTGAGCGCGGGAGCCAACCTGCCTGGCGCGTTCACGCCCAGGGTGACGGGACCTCGGTCGTGACCGTCGCCGTGCCGTCGAGCTCGGCGTCGTCGGCCTCCACGACGGCGATGTCCCTACCGGCCAGCGCTCCGCCGAAGCGCAGCTCAAAGGGTCCGCCGTCGGCTCCGCTCACATCGACGTTGCCGGTGCCGACCCTTCCCAGGCGCTCCAGCGCCTGCTGCAGCTCGCGGCTACTGATGTCGAAGGCCAGCGCAGCGGTCTCCTGACCGGAGTAGGTCAGGGTGAACGTGCCCGCGGTCGCGTCGAGCGCCACCCGCTGCGGGGGCGGCTCGGGAAGCGGATGTCGCACTGGCATGGAGCTGCTCCTCAGGACGCGGCCGAAAGAAAGAAGACGCGCAGCCGCTCGGCGACGAGGTCCGGGCGCTCCTGGGGCGGGAAGTGCCCGCAGTCTGGCAGGTAGGCGAAGCCGACGTCGTCGGCGTGAGCGCCCACGTCCTCGACCGAGCCGCGCTTGAGGACGGGATCCTGCTCACCGTTGATCCACAGCGTCGGCATGGTCAGCCGCTGGGAGGCGAATCGCCCGCGCACCCAGGACGGATAGTCGTGCAGCAGGAAGGTGCGGTACACCTGCTGCGCCGCCCGTGCGCGCGCCGGCTCGGCGAAGCGTGGGGCGAAGCGCTGCACCTCGGACATCACGACGTCCGAGCGCGTTGAGATCGCCTTGCTGATCGCGCCCAGTACGCGCGGCGAGGCCCCGATGCGATGGCCGATCCCGGGGCTTGCCAGCAGCCCCTGGTAGGCGAAGCCTGGCAGCGCCGCGAGGATGCCCAGCCCGCCCCGGGGCCAGACGTGCCCGGTGTTCATGGGCACGTAGCGCCGAACGCGATCGGGGTGCTGCAGGCAGACGATGAAGCCGACGACCCCGCCCCAGTCGTGGCCGACGAGGAACACGCTGTCGAGCGCCAGCGCGTCGAGCACGCCGACGACGTCCTGTGCGAGCTCCTCCTTGCGATAGCCGCGGGGCGTGGCCTCGCTCCAGCCGAAGCCGCGCAGATCGATCGCGATCACGCGAGCGTCGTCGCGCAGCAGCTCGATCACCCGGCGCCAGGTCCACCAGTGCTGCGGCCAGCCGTGCAGCAGCACGACGGGCGGGCCGCTGCCGCCGCTGTCGGCGACGTGCATCCGCGCTTCTCGCACGTCGACGAAGCGGTGCTCGATGCCTGGCAGCTCGGGCATGTCTGTCTCGGTCACCACCCGCGAGAGTAATGGCTGAGCCTGGATCCAGGCTGAGATCAACCGAACGCCGGGACCTCCTGCACGAGCGCCAGCACGGGCGCGAACAAGTCGCCGTGCTCGGCGACGCGGTCGATGACCTGGGCGGCCTCGAAGACCAGATCGCCGGGATCGCCGCTGTCGCGGCAGTCACGCACCTCCTCCCAGGTGAGCGGCGTCGACGCCGTGGGGCGATCGCGGGCGCGCAGCGAGTAGACGCCGACGGTGGTCTTGTGCTCGTCGTTCTGGCTGTGGTCGATGAAGACCTTGCCCGCGCGCAGCGACCTGGCCATCCGCGAGACGACGAGATCGGGTTCGGAGGCCTCCAGCGTCTCGGCGACCGCGCGCGCGAAGCCCTTCGTGGCCTCGTAGGACGCGCCGGGGACGTTCAGCGGCACGTAGACCTGCATCCCCTTGTTGCCCGAGGTCTTCGGAAAGGCCTTGAGCCCCAGGTGCTCGAACATGCCCTGCAACAGCAGGGCGACGCGGCAGCATTCGACGATCGTGGCCGGTGGACCGGGATCGAGATCGAAGACCATCGCCGTCGGACAGCCGATCGGCGACGCGCGCGACAGGGAGGTGTGCAGCTCCAGCGCGGCGAGGTTGCCCAGCCACACGAGGGTCGGCAGGTCGTCGCAGACGCAGAAGTCGACGGTCTTGCGCGACAGCTCGATCGGCGCGGTGCGCACCCACTCGGGGCGGTGGCCCGGGCACTGCTTCTCGAAGAAGCTCTTGCCCTCGACGCCGTCGGGAAAGCGCTTGCGCGTGAGCGGGCGCCCCTCCAGGTGGGCGAGCATCGCGGGCGCGACCGCGACGAGGTACTCGATGACGTCGCGCTTGGTGAACGCCGCCTGCGGATAGAGGACCTTGTCGAGGTTGGTGAGCTTCAGCGCGCGCTCACCGACCTGTACCTGCACTCCGTCGCGGACCGGCGTTCCGGCGTCCAGGAACGCCGACCGCGGGGCCTCCTCGCGCAGGCCCTTGTAGGAGGGGTGGCGCAGCAGGCCGTCGCTCGTCCACTCCGTGAACTCGACCTCCGCGACGCGCGTGGGCTGCACGAAGACCGACGCGCGCGGAGGCTGGGCGGCGCCCGCGGAGAACGGCGAGTCGGGCCGCTGCTCGAGCATGCCGGCGAGGCGGTCGAGCTCGTCATCGGTGAAGCCCGTGCCGACGCGCCCGGCGTAGCGCAGCCCGCCACCCTCCGGCACGCCGACGAGCACCGCGCCGATGCGCTCGCGCCGGCGTCCCGTCCCCGGGACCCAGCCGCCCACGACGACGTCCTCGCGGCGGACGTTCTTGATCTTCACCCAGGTCGGGGCGCGGCGCCCCGGCTCGTAGACGCTGTCGCGCCGCTTGGCGACGATGCCCTCCAGGCCGTTGTCACGGCTGGCCTGCAGCATCGCGGCGCCGTCGCCGGCGACGTGCTCGGGCGTGCGCCAGGCGGCGCCGTCGAGCTCGAGCGCGAGCAGCAGCTCGCGGCGCTGCTCGTAGCTCAGCTCCAGCAGCGAATGACCATCCAGCCACAGCAGGTCGAAGGCGATGTAGGCGACGGGCACCTCCTTGGCGCGCCGGCGCGCCGCGCTCTCGGAGCTGATGTGCATGCGCGACTGCAGGCGCCCGAAGCTCGGCCTGCCGTGCTCGTCGAAGGCCACGACCTCGCCGTCGAGGATCGCCTGATGCGAGCTCAGCGCGCGGTTGAGCCCACGCAGCTCCGGATAGGACACCGTGATGTCGTTGCCGTTGCGGCTCTGCAGGCGGATGTGGCCGGGGTCGGAGTAGGCCAGTGCCCGCATGCCGTCCCACTTGATCTCATAGGCCCAGCGATCGCCGTCGGGCGGCAGCGCGCCGGCCCTGGCGAGCATCGGCTTGACACGTGCGGGCATCGGCTGCCGAGTCGGGTCGGTCGGCGGATCCATCCGGTGGATCATCCAGTCCTTGCCGGGCGGCTCGCCCTTGCGACGCTTCAGCGGGAACAGGCCGTAGCGGCCGCTGAGGCGCTCGCCGTGGAAGGTGATCTCGACCTTCGCGTCGTCGAACTTGTGCTCCTCGTAGGTGCCGCGATCCCAGATGCGCATCGTTCCGGCGCCGTAGGAGCCCTTGGGGATCTCGCCCTCGAAGTTCAGGTACTCCAGCGGGTGGTCCTCGGTGTGGACCGCGAGGCGGTTGTCCTTGGGGTCCTCGGGGATCCCGTTGGGGATCGCCCATGACACCGCGACCCCGTCGTGCTCCAGACGCAGGTCCCAGTGCAGCCGAGTGGCGTGATGCTCCTGTACGACGAAGCGCCGGCCGTCGCCGGGCGCCTTGTGCGCCGGCCCGGCGGCCGGCTCCGGCGTCGCCCGCTCGGCGCGCTTGCGGCGGTAGTCGTCGAGGCGGTCGGCCACGCCGACAGTGTGGCGCCTGGCCGGATCAGGCCCAAACGACACGACGCCGCGCGACCCCCTGATCGCGCGGCGTCGCCGTCTGAACCGTTCGCCCTCGCGCTGCAGAAGCGCGCGAGGGTGCGAGCGGCGCGGGGCTAGGCGCGTATCCCGCTGCGCTTGGCCTGCGCATCGGACGCCGCCGTGGAGATCAACCCCAGCCCCAGCAACGCCACGCCGTTGAGCAGGTGGTTGAAGTTCTCCAGGTCAAAGCGGCCGTCCATGCTCAAGATCGTCAGGTTCGTCGGACCGACAAAGCCGATCACGAACGCCGCGACATAGAAGATGCCGACACCAAGGCACGCGCCCTCGGCCGTCGTCGTCCCCTGACGCGACATGATGATCAGAAAGGCACCGATCGTCAGATGCACGACGTTATGAAACGGGTTGATGCTGAGCCCGGCGATCAGCAGGTCGTCGCCCGTGTTCTGCAGGAAGTTTCCAAAGCCGGTGAACGCGAAGCCGATGATCCCGATCCCCACGTACAGCGCGCCGAACAACGGCATGACCTTCTGCGCAAGACTTGAATTGCCTGACATCCCCCAGGTACCTCCCACGGTAGACCTTGCCCGATCAAGAACCGACGAAGTTCGCGAGTGTACCGGTGCCATGCCCCAGGACGGGCCCCGGGCCCGCTCAGGCTTCAGCCTCCGGCGACCGCGGGCAGGATCGTCAGCTCGCCGCCGGCCGGAACCGCGGTCTGCAGCCCGTCGAGGAAGCGAATGTCCTCGCCGCTGAGATAGACGTTGACGAAGCGGCGCAGGTCGCCGTCCTGATAGAGGCGGTCGCGCAGCTCGGCGTGCTCGGCGAACACCGACTCCAGGGCCTCGCCGACGGTCGCGCCGTCGGCTGTGACCTGCGCGGCGCCCCCGGCGGCGTCGCGCAGCTGCGTCGGGATCTTCACGGTGATCGACATCAGACGTTGACTCCCTGCTCGGCGAAGGCCGCCTCGAAGGACTCGATCGACGCGTCGACCTCGTAGGCGCGGAAGGAGTCGCGGACGGCGTCGAGCGTCTTCAGACCGTCGCCGGTGATGACGAGCACGACGCGCTCGTCGGAGCCGATGTCGCCGCGCTCGGCGAGCTTGGCCAGCACCGCGGTCGTCACGCCGCCGGCGGTCTCGGTGAAGATGCCGGTCGTCTCGGCCAGCAGCCGGATCCCGTCGCGAATCTCCTGGTCTGAGACCGAGTCGATCGACCCTCCGGTGCAGCGGGCGAGATCCAGCGCGTAGGGGCCGTCGGCCGGATTGCCGATCGCCAGCGACTTGGCGATCGTGTCCGGCTTGACCGGACGGCAGACGTCCTTCTCCTGCTCGAACGCCGTCGCGACCGGCGAGCAGCCCAGTGCCTGCGAGCCGTTCATCGTCGGGATCTCGCCGGCGATCAGGCCGATGTCGATCCACTCCGCAAAGCCCTTGGCGATCTTCGTGAACAGCGAGCCCGAGGCGATCGGCACGACGCAGCGATCGGGCAGCTCCCAGCCGAGCTGCTCGGCGATCTCGAAGGCGACGGTCTTCGAGCCCTCGGCGTAGTACGGGCGCATGTTGATGTTCACGAAGGCCCAGTTCTC
>Ga0136618_10000528_pt1 | contig 13230 bp, 17 predicted proteins | sample AntDrymUQ3302106_2_FD_104805 | JGI IMG/M metagenome (GOLD analysis project Ga0136618, IMG submission 104805) | Polar desert sand microbial communities from Dry Valleys, Antarctica - metaG UQ330 (21.06) | ecosystem: Environmental > Terrestrial > Soil > Desert | place: Antarctica: Dry Valley... | reverse complement strand
TCACGCCGCCAGCTGCGGGCTACTGCGGTCCACAGAGATCCGATCAACGCTCTCAGCAACTCGTGACTTGACTGGACATGGATGCACGCCAGTAGCCTTCGGCCAGGGTAAACGGCGATGGGGGCAATCATGGAGCGATCAGAGATGGCACGGCGCAAGAGCTTTCGGGGACGCACTATGCGGATCTGCCGGGCAGTCATCTGCGTGCTGGCAATGGCCGCGGGCCTCCTACTCGTAGCCCCGCAGGCCGCGAACGCCGGTCATGCTTTCCAGGGGGAGATCCTCACCGAAATTCGCTCTGGGCTGTGCGTCGAGGTCGGCGGTTGGAGCAAGTCGCCTGGGGGAGCGGTGATCCAGTGGCCCTGCACCGGCGGGGCGAATCAGAAGTGGACCTTCCGGACGGACTCGCGTGGCTACTACGAGATCAGGAATGTCCACAGTGGACTGTGCATGGACGTGGCCGGTTTCGGCAGCAATGGAGCCAGAATCATCCAGTGGCCCTGCAACGGCGCGACGAACCAGCGCTGGCACATCCAGACATTCTACGAGTTCAGGACTTTCAGGGCTCAGCACAACTTCCAGGTCCTCGACGTCCCCTACAACAGCGGACAGTGGGGTGTGCAACTCTGGATATGGCCCTCCTCGGGGCTCCCGCCCGCCGTGTACAACGCAGCACAACTCTTCTCGATCAGAACCTAGTGCTGATCCGGCGGGTCACTGATCTGGAATCCCCGCCACCAGCTCGCAATGCTGTAGACAGCGGGGAGGTCGGACCGGGGGAGTATGCGGTTCGACCTTCCCCAGCAGCCGTCCTACACCTGGACAACCGGGTTTTTGGCGTCCCCGCCGAACTTGCCCTCGCCCGGATCGAGCAGGCCGAGATTCTGCGGGCGTACGGCGACCCGGTGGCCGCGGGCGGAGCGGATCACCAGGGCTCCGTCGGACAGCACGTCGACCGCCTCGCCGCGAACCTCCGGTCCGCCCGGACCCAGTGGGATCAGTCGGGCGCAGACGGCGGTGTTCAAGGTGGCGCTGCGGGCGCGATAGACGTCCAGCACGTCGTCGGCCGGCTGGCCGAGCCGCGACTCGATCGCCGCGGCCAGCCTCATCAGCAGCGGCGCCCGCGGCGGATCGGCATCGGCGACCAGGACCGTCACCGTGACCCATTCAGTGGTCGCCGGACCGAGCAGTACGTGCAACCCCAGGTCCGCGACGGGATTTCCTTCGAGGTCGATCACCCCGTCCGGCCACCTCAGCTGGGTCTGGTCATTGCCGACGACATCGCCCAGGGCAACCGAGGCGACGACATAGCACCAGCCCTCCCGCTCCGGTGGCAGCTCCGGCCGCAGCACCATCGAGAAGCCCAGTCCCTTGCCCGGGCTGACCCGCCACATCAGACCGGCCCGGCCACGCGGCGAGGCCTGATAATCGGCGACCACAATCGCTCCGGCCGGCGCGCCCGAACGAGCCCAGGCCATCGCGTCGGACTCGGTGGACAGGATCGCGGGGTAGCTGCGGATCGGGCGCCCGGGCAGCACCTGGATCAGGACACTGTCATCCAGATCGCCGGTCACGACCAGCTCGCCGGAGTTCCACTGGCGACAGCGACCCGGTCGAAGGTTGCCTCCAGGCGCTGCCACTGGGGAATCGGGAACCGCGCCATTGCCGATCGCGAAATCGCCCGGAAGCGGTCGGCGCCCTCTTCGGACTCCCGGGCGCTGGCTTGCACCACAGCCTCGATGATCCGCTCGTAGGCAACGGGCGGTAGTTCCAGCAGCGCGTTGAGGAAGCCCTCCATGAACTCCGGCCCCCGCCCGGACCGCTGCAGGACACCGCCGACCCAGTGCCCGGCGGCTTCAGCGCGCTCAGCCGGCGAGCAGTCGACCCAGCGAGTGACCTCGTCGCGGAGCACCACCGTCCACTCATCGCCAGCTTCGTCCTCGAGTACCGCAAAGAGCTCACTGCCCGTGTACGCCGGAAGCCGGGCAAGAACTGCCTCGGCCTGCTGGCGGACGGGGCCCGACACGGCGCTGACCGTCAGTGCCTGGCTGGCGGCCAACCGAGCGCGGGCCGGGTCCTGCGCCCGCTCGTGGGCCAGCGCCAGATTGGCCTTGGCCATGGCGTGCTCGGCCGGCCGAAGGCTGCGCGGATGGGCGCCGGAGGCGGTACGCAAGGCGCGAACGGCATCGTCGGCCGTCCCGGCGGCCAGGTGGGCCAGCCCCAGGGTGTTCGCGGCCGCGCCGGCCCCGGCCCCGTCACCACCATCCTGCGCGCGGCTGACCGCGTCGGACAGCACTGTGATGGCCTCCTCCAGCCGGCCGTCGGTGAGCAGCAGGGTGCCCAATTCCCGTGCCGCGGCGCCTCCTTGGACGGGAAGGTTCGCGGCCTCGAACAGTTCCTTCGCGCGGGCCAGGGCCGGATGAGCCGCGTCGGAGTTCCCCAGGAGCCGATTCACCAGGCCGTGGTTGTACGAGGCCGCCGCTTCCTCCAGGCGCTGGTCGAGTTTGGCGAAGGCTGTGGCTGCGGCCCCGAAGGAATCGGCCGCTGACTCGAGGTTTCCGACCTCCCGCATCGCCACGCCAAGCATGTTCACCGTCTTGGCCAGTTCCAGCACCAGACCCGCGGTGGTGAAGCCCGCTCGGGCGACGTTGAGCGCCGCGAGGGCGTCCTCGGCTCGGCCCGCCTGCAGCAGTGCGACCCCGAGATGGAACTGGGTTACCGCATGCTGGACGGGATACTGCACGAGCGGATACCGGGCAAGCCGGGAACGCAGGATGTCGGTGTCGGTCTCGACGGGCTGCTCGGATGGCTGCATGCCGCCCCCTACCCTTCGGGACTGTGTCGGTTCTCGTGGCGTGCTTCGGCAACGTGCTGCGTGGTGATGACGGGTTCGGCTTTGCGGTGGCCCAGCAGCTGCTGTCCGAAGAGCTGCCAGCCGGGGTCCGGGTGATCGAGGTCGGCATCGGAGGCATCCACTTGGTGCAGGAGTTGATGGCCGGCGTCGATGCTCTCATCATTGTGGACGCAGTCGACCTGGGCCGTCCGCCGGGCACGGTGATCACCCAGATCCCGGACGTGGCCGATGTGTCGGCGCTGCCCATCAACGAGCGTCGAGACCAGCTGGCCGACATGCACCTGGCCACGCCGGAGCGGGCGCTGATGATGGCCAGGGGGCTGGGAGTGTTGCCATCCACCACCCTGGTGGTCGGGGTGCAGACCGTCGACACCGAGCGGGCCGAGCAACGGCTCTCGACGGCGACGGCCACCGCCGTGTCGGTGGCCGTGGACGAGGTTCGACGACTGGCCGAGCAGTTGTCGGGCTGACCTCATCCGACCGATGTTCGGCCTCAAGCGGGGCGCGGTTGGATCTGCAACAGCGTCGGTCCCGGTGGCGGGTGTGAGTGCGCCGCCTCGTCGGGAGCGACGTCGATGGCCACGAATCCCGGAAGCCCGGAGCGCAGGGCCTCCTCGACGCCCTCGCGCAACGTGACCGAGGCCGATGTGCAGCCAGAGCACGCCCCGACCATCTTGACCCGGACCACCCCGTTGGTGACGCCGAGGACCTCGACGTCGCCGCCGTGCTCGGCTAGATAGGGCTTCATCGGCTTCAAGGCCTGCACCGCCATGGCGGGGTCATTGGCGCCCACGCCGTAGGCGTTGAAGAGCCATTCCACAGCCGGGTCATCAGATCGCAGCCGTTCGACGTCATCACCCAGGGTCGCACCCAGTCTGGTGAGGGCAAGCCGGTGCAGCGCATCGATTCCGTCCAGCAGCTCGAAGACCCGATCACGCAGTTCGGGTTCGCACTCCTCGAGGTCGCCGAGCAACTGCTCGAGCCGGTCGAGCAGGAGGTCCAGTTCGAGTCCCGAGCCGGTCGTCGGCCCTGCGGTGGACTCAGCCACCGTGGGCGCCACCGGTCACCCGCACCTTTGTGCGGGCGTAGTCGACGAGGGTGTCGTTCAGCTCGACGCCGTGCTTGCTTCGAGCGTGCTCGGCGACAGCGGCCACCAGTTCTTCTTCGGTCTCGGCCCGCGCCGCATTGCGGCAGGCCACTCCCACATCCGCACAGCGAAATTCCAGGGTCATGCTCATCTCCTTGCTCTTCGGGCGGTCAGGACGCGTGCACTGGCCGTAGGGCGACCAGATCGGCGCCGAGGTCCTCCAGTGCGCCGGCCACGGCGGTGAGGTCGGAGTTGATCTCGGTGACGACCGGCCCGAGGGGTGCCACGCGCAAGGCGATGGCAGATACGCCGAAACTCACCTTACCGAGGGTGTCGACGAGCCGCCGCAGAATGATGACCACCCAGATGAGATAGAAGGCCAGGGCTGCGACAAGCACAAAGGTCACGACGAGAACGGCGATGGCGGCAACAGACATGAACTCTCCTGAGGGCTTAGACGAGGCGGCGCAGGGCGGTGACGTACGCGACCGCATTGGCCGTGACCTCGCCGACCAGTTCACGGGTTGATACCAGGGCTGGGATCGGCGCCACGTTCTCACTCAGACCGACCCCGTGTACCAGAATGTCGTCGGCGTAACGTGCCGACTCCAGCGCCGGCCGGATCACCCGACTGGCCAGGATCACGACCACCGGAGCCACGACGAGCAAGCCAACCGCGGCCATGATCCATAGAATCACCATCGAGAACCTCCCTAACCCCGTCCGCGACCGTGCCTGCGTGCTCGCGGTTGCGCAGATAGTCTGCGCTGAACTATATGTTTTTGGCTAGTACCGGTCGAGAGGAGACACAGATGGCGCCGTTGCGACTCGGGATCGTCGGCAAGGGCGGGGTCGGCAAGACGACCGTCGCCGGACTTCTCGCGCGTGCCTACGTCCAGCGTGGGCAGCAGGTGGTCGCGATCGACACCGACTCAAACCCCAACCTGGGCTTGTCGCTCGGACTGACCCTGGCCGAGACCGAGGACATCCCGGTGCTGCCGCGCTCGGTCATCGTCGGGGCCGGCGGGTCGACGACCACCGAGCGACTCATCACCGAGTACGGGCGGGCCACCCCGGCCGGCCCGACCCTGCTCTCGGCGATCCGGGTGGCCGAGGCCGGCGCCGGCTGCACCTGCGGGGGACATGCCACCGTTCGCGGCATGCTGGCCGATGCTCTGTCCGATGTGGACGTCGTCCTGGTGGACATGGAAGCCGGTCTCGAGCATCTCAGCCGATCCGGCGGAACGCTGGCCTACGCAGACGTGCTGCTCGTGGTGTGCGAGCCCACCCGCAAGTCGGTGCTCACCGCAACGCGTACGGCTGCTCTGGCTGAAGAGCTGGGAATTCCGGCGACTCTCGCCGTAGGCAACAAGTCGCAATCGAGTGCCGACGCCGACTTCTTCACCGCCACCCTGAACCAGAACGGTCTGAGCCTGGCCGCGGTCTTGCCCTTCGATCCCGACATCGCCAAGGCTGACCGAACAGGCACTGTCGCGATCAACGCGGTCGAGCCTGCCTTGGCAACAGCTGTCGATCAGATCCTCGACGCGGTCGCAAACACCCGCAACGCAGCCGTCCGCTGAATCCTCCGCCGGCATTGGAGATCTCGGACAGCCCGCAGACCTGCTGGCAGGAGTTGGCCTTCCTCCAACCGGCGGACCAAGTGCAGGACTGGCGGATGGTCCTCCTCTACGACGCCGCGGTCGACAACGGATTGCTGGACGCTCTGCCGGCGTCGGCGTCAGATCTGGCGGCAGACCTGGGCCTGGCCGGGAACGCCGTCCGGGTAGTGCTCGATGGCCTTGCTCTGTGGAACATCGTCGTGCTCGACACCGACGGTGTGTATGCACGTGGGCTCGCCGCCCCGGACGCCAACGGCAGTGCCATCCTGCGTCACCACGCCGGAGCCATCCGCCGGTGGACCACCATTCCCGAGCGGCTGCGAGGCGTCCCGCCGTCAAAGACGGGTATGACCCCGAACGCGATGCAGATCATGCTCGACGCGATGGCGGTACGGGGGCGCGAGTCCGCCCCCGGCGCCGTCGATGCTTGCCTGGCGCTGGCGCCCGACGCCGCGAGCGTCCTCGACCTGGGCGGCGGGCACGGGAAGTTCGCTGCCGAGTTTGCCAGACGGGGGCTCTTGGCAGTCATGCAGGACCGTCCCGAGGTCATCGACCTGGTACGTCGGCGGAACTGGCTGGAGGGCAGCGACGTCGAACTCTTTGCCGGCGACTTCTTCGAGACCACCCCCGAGCGCACGTTCGACATCGTCTTCTGCGCCGGCGTGGTCTACACGATGGACGGCGAGCGCGTTGTGCGGCTGCTCGGCCGCGCCCGCCCGCTCGTGGCGCCAGGTGGCCTGCTTGCTGTGCACACCTTCCTGCACGGCACCGATGAGCTCGCCACACTGTTCTCGGGCGAGATGCTGGCCGTCGTGACCGGCGGACCGCACAGCGAGCAAGACCTACGGGGCTGGTTCGGCGAGGCGGGCTATCGAAGCGTGGCCAGCCAGCGGTTGGACCGACGGCCCGAATGGATGCTCTTCGCCAAGCCGGACGGCGGCTAGACGCGCACTGCGACCGCGAGCTCGCCCGCCAGCGAGGAGCAGGGTCAGTTGCCGCGCTATTCTAGCGCTAGAGTATAGCGGTGGATCGAGAGTTGACCCCTGCGGAGTTGGTCGTTCTTGGGCTCGTCGCGGTGCGCCCGCGGCACGGTTATGAACTCGACCGGGTGATCGAAGAACGTGGGATGCGTGAGTGGACCGACGTTGCGTTCTCCTCCATCTACTACTTGTTGGGGCGTCTCGAGCGGCAGGGTCTGATCCATCCGCTTCGCGCAGGTGCTGGTCACAGGCGCCGCCGGACGTTCGCCGCGACCAGCGCTGGGATGACCGCGGCCAGGACTGCTACGAAAGCCGCTCTCCGGGACGCTCCGGTCCCGCACCCACCCGTTCTGGTCGGGATCGCCAACTCGGCGCTACTGGAGACCGAGGAAGCCGTAGAGGCTCTGCGCGAACGAGCGACGCGGCTGTCCAACGAGTGGCAACGGCTCAGCGATCACCCCCGCCGACAGCTGCCTGCCCCGCCGTTCGTCGCGGCGATCTTCGACTACGGGCTCTGCGCCCTTAAGGCCGAACTCACCTGGGTACGACGCACGATCAAGCTGATGGAGGAAACCGTTGCCAGGGACTGATCTGAAGGCTGAGCGCAGGGATCTTTATGCACCCAAGCGCGACACGTTCGTAGAGGTGGTCGTTCCGGTGATGACCTACCTTGCTGTCGAGGGCCACGGTGATCCGAACGCGTCCGAGGAGTACCGGCACGCGGTCGAGGCGCTGTTCGTCGCCTCGTACGCCGCCAAGTTCGTCAGCAAGAACGAGTTGGGCAAGGACTACGTCGTGCTGCCGTTGGAAGGACTCTGGTGGGCGGCTGACATGTCGGCGTTTGCTGCCCGTAACAAGGCAAGCTGGTCGTGGCGGATGCTGATCCGGCAACCGGACTGGCTGGATGCGGACCTGCTGATGCAGGCCGTGCAGACAGCGCAGAGGAAGGGCGCTGCTGCTGCTGGTCTGCTGCATCGGCACCCGCTTGACGAGGGGCGCTGCGTGCAGACCCTGCACATCGGCAGTTACGACGACGAGGGTCCCATCCTTGCCCGGCTGCACGATGACTATCTCCCTGACCGTGGCCTACGCCCGGCCGGGTTGCATCACGAGATCTACCTGAGTGATGTTCGCCGGACGGAGCCGGCGAAGTTACGGACGATCTTGCGTCAACCGGTCGCCGCGGTGGACGGGGCGCTCACTCACGACGAAGGGTCGGGGCGGGGACCGACGTACGGCCGGCGAGGCGCTCCTCGAAGCATGGCCCGCACAGCTCTTCGCCGTGCAGGCGCCGGATCCGGGTCTCCATGGTCGGCTCGGCGCACGATGCGCAGTCCAGTGATGCCATGATCCGGGCCATCGGCGGGATCTCGGCGCGTACCTCACGTACGTCGTAGAGGTCCTCGATCGGGACCTCGAGCAGCGACCTGGACCGTTCCTGTTGGATCTGCCCGAATCTGGCCCGCTCGTCGGGGCCTGCCTGGCCCGACCGCATAGCGGACATCAGCGCCTCCCGTTCGGGATCAGGCACTCCGAAGCTCCCGGGTCGTGGGCTGATCCGGATCGCCTTCCCGTCGGAGCGGCGGAGGAAGGTGTAGGCGTTCTTGCCGTGGTCGCGATGGATGAAGTTGCCCTTGCCGAATGTGCAGCCGGTCAGGAACTGAATGGCGTCGACGCCGCACATGTCGGTCTCCACGATGGCCACCACCTCCTCGTCGCTGGAGTGTGGGCCGATCTCGGCCAGGGCCACCTCCGCAGCCCGTACCCCCATGGCCAGACCGGGGCACATGTGGCCGTGGAACCCGATCACCTGGTGCAGGGTTTCCTCGTCGATCATGTCGCGTCCTCCTCAGGTTGTTCGTGAGATCACCATTGCACTGGTTCACCTGGGTACGACTGCGGGGATGGCACCCGGGGACGGGGCCCCTATCCCGGGCAGCCCCAACTCCGCGAAGTGACAGGCCACCGGGTGCCCCTGCCCCCGCTCCCGCAGAGCCGGCACCTCCTCGGAGCAGATGGACTGCACCTTGGGACATCGGGTACGGAACCGGCAGCCGGTGGGCGGGTCGATCGGGCTCGGGACTTCGCCGACCAGCACTATCTTGGAACGGGACTGCTCTCGAACGGGGTCGGGCACCGGCACCGCGTTCAACAGCGCCTGGGTGTAGGGGTGCGCGGCCCGGCGGTACACGTCGTCGCGGCTGCCGGTCTCGACGATCTGGCCCAGGTACATCACCGCCACGCGGTCGGAGATGTGTCGTACGACCGACAGGTCGTGGGCAATGAAGAGGTAGGCCAGCCCGAACTCTGACTGCAGGTCCTCGAGCAGGTTGACCACACCTGCCTGGATGGACACGTCCAGCGCCGAGACCGGCTCGTCGAGTACGACCAGTTCCGGGTCGAGGGTGAGGGCCCGGGCTATCCCGATCCGTTGCCGCTGCCCGCCGGAGAACTCGTGCGGGTGACGCCACGCGTCGTCGGGATCGAGTTGTACCCGCTCGAGCAGCTCGTCGACCCGACGCCTGCCGCCGTCCCGGTATCGGCCCTGGATCCGCAGGGGCTCGGACACCAGTCTCCGAACAGTCATCCGCGGGTCGAGAGAGCCGTAGGGATCCTGGAAGACCATGGCCGTGCGCCGCCGCATGGCTCGGATCTCGCCACGACCGGCATTGGCCACCTCGGTACCGTCGAACCGCACCGATCCGGCGGTGGCCTTGATCAGATGCAGGACCAGCCGGGCGACGGTGGACTTCCCGCAGCCGGACTCCCCGACCAGGCCGAGCGTCTCGCCCCGGGCCAGGGAGAAGGACGCTCCGCAGACCGCATGGACCACGTTCCCCCGGCCTCGCCAGAGCCCGCCTCGCACGGGAAAGTGCTTGACCAGGTCGGTCACCTCGAGCAGGGCGGCTGGGCGGCCGCTCATGGGTTGCGCGCCGGTCACGAGCCCACCACGGCCGCCGCGGCAACCTCGGGAGCGAAGTGGCAGGCCGCGCGATGGCCGGCATCATCCTGGATTGCGGCTGCCCCCTCCAGCGGGGGCTCCTCGCTGGCACACGGCACCGGAGTCCGGGCATACGGGCAGCGCGGATGGAAGGCACACCCGCTCGGGAGATCGATGAGCGACGGGGGACTCCCCAAGATCGGACGCAGCCGGTCATTTCCGGCCGTGTCGAGGCGGGGCAACGAGGCCAGCAGGCCGACGGTGTACGGATGCCGAGGCCGTTGGAAGACCTCTTCCGCGCTGCCCCGTTCCACCATCCGACCGGCGTACATGACCGCGACCTGATCGGCCATCGCCGCAACCAGGCCGAGGTCGTGTGTGATGAGCAGGACGGCGGCGCCGGTGCGCGCGCGGATCTCCTGCAAGGTGGAGACCACCTGGGCCTGGATGGTCACGTCGAGGGCGGTCGTCGGCTCGTCCGCGATCAGCAGGTCGGGCTCGTTGGCCAGGGCGATGGCGATCATCACCCGCTGCCGCATCCCCCCGGAGAACTCGAAGGGGTAGCTGCGGGCACGCCGGCGGGCCTGCGGGATCCCGATGCTCGTCATGACCTCGATCGCTCGCTCCATTGCCTGCCGCCGCGTGCCGCGTCGATGGATCAGGATCGACTCGGCGATCTGCCGGCCAACGGTATGGACCGGATTGAGGGCACTCATCGGGTCCTGGAAGATCACGCCGATCTCGCTACCGCGTACGGCGCGCAACTGGCGGCCTGAGGCGCCGATCAGGTCACGGCCCTTCCACAGCACTTGTCCAGCCTCGATCCGCCCCGGGTCGGGTACCAGGCCGACGATGCTCATGGCCGTCACCGATTTGCCCGACCCCGACTCCCCGACGATGGCCAGCACCTCCCCCCGCCTGATGTCGAAGGACACGCCCCCCACCGCTTGGACCACACCTGCCTCGGTGTCGAACGTGGTGCGCAGGTCACGCACCGACAGCAGAGGAGACTCAGTCATGGGTTCCTCGGCTCGGGCTGGGCCTGGGTGGAGGCCGCGAGATCTGGCACTGCCTCGGTGCCAGCCGCAGAGCGGCGGCGGCGTCCTCGACGGCCGGAGCTGGAGCGTCGGGGATCGAGGGCATCGTTGATGACATCGCCGGTCAGATTCAAGGCGAGCACGGCGACCACGATCGCCAGCCCCGGAAAGATGGACATCCACCAGGCCACCCGCAGGAACGGCTGGGCACTCGACACGAGGTATCCCAGGCTGATCTGGTTGGGATCGCCGAGTCCGATGAAGCTGAGCGCAGCCTCGATCAGGATCACCCTCGACCCGACCAGGGCCATCACCACAACCGCGGTGGGCGCGACATTGGGCAGAACATGCCTCAGCAGGATCCGTACGGTCGAGGCACCGCTGGATCGGGCTGCCTCCATGTACGCCCGCTCGCGCAGCGACAGCGTCTCGGCCCGGACCACTCGGGCCAGCAGTTCCCAGGACGTGAAGCCGAGTAACAGGATCAGGTTGTCGACACCGGAGCCGAAGAATCCGACCACGAGGAGTGCCAGAAAGAAGAGCGGGATCGACTGGAAGACCTCGGTCAGCCGGGAGAGCAGGTCGTCCACCCAGCCGCCGAGGTAACCCGAGACCATCCCCACTGCCACGCCGATGACGAAGGACATTGCTACAACCCAGAACACGATGGTCATCGACGTGCGCATGCCGTAGAGGACAGCCTGGGCGATGTCCCGCCCGAAGTTGTCGGTGCCCATCAGGTGATCGGCTGACGGGGGACGCAGCGCCGGCCCTGACGACGCGAAGGGGTCGCCCGGCGCGATCGTGTCGGCCATCAGGGCGGCGCCGATCGCCACGACCAAGAAAGACACGCCGATGACGCCGGACGGCGTACGCACGGCCCGTCCGAACGCCACGGCGGCCTGCCCGTGGCGCGGTCCACTTTGCTGCCGGCCCGGGCCGCCGGTCCGCTCGGTTCCCGCCATATCAGTGCCGCCGGGCACGGGGATCGATCCAGCCGTAGACGAGGTCGGTCAGCAGGTTGGCCAGTACGACCGACACCGACACCAAGAGCACCAGCCCGAGCAGTACGGGGCGATCCCGGGACTGGGAGGCGGTCAACAGCAGCGTGCCCAGCCCCGGCCAGCCGAACACGATCTCGGTCACGGTCGCATACGTGAACAACAAGCCGACCCGGGTGCCGATAACGGTGACCACCGGCAGCAGAGCGTTGGGCAGGGCGTGACCGAGGATGGCCCGCCGTTCGGTGGCTCCCTTCGCGCGCGCCGTACGGACATAGTCGTTGCTCTTCTCCGCAAGCAGCCCTGATCGTGTCACCCGAGCCACGAGGGCGAGTTGGGAGACCGCCAGCACCGTCGCCGGCAGCACGAGGTGGTAGGCGACATCGCCCACCGCGGCCCAACCGGTGTAGTCCGAACGCGCGTCGGTCATGCCCTGGATCGGGAACCAGCCGGCCCGGATGGCGAAGACCAGCACGAAGATCTGTGCGAGCCAGAAGGTGGGGATCGCGAAGGCAACCAGCGACAGGCTGCTGACCGCGGCGTCGAAGCGGCCGAAGGGCCAGCGGGCCACCAGGGCGCCGAGCAGGATTCCCCCGATACTCGACAGCGCCAGGGCGGTCCCCACCAGCAGAAGCGTGGCGCCCAGCCGATCCCCGATCAGCTCGACAACCGGTGTGCCGCCCTGCACGAACGACACGCCCAGGTCCCCGCGCACGAGGTTGTAGGCATAGGAACCGAACTGCTCCCATACCGGCCGGTCCAGCTGCAGGTAGGAACGCAGGTAGTCATTGGTGGCCTCGTCGCCGCCCGCTCCGGCCAGGGCATCGACCGCGTCGCCGGGCGCCAACTGGATCAACCCGAATGTGACCACGAGGATCGTGGCCACTGCCAGCGCGCCCCGACCCAGCCGACGGAGCACGAACGGCAGCACAGCGATTCCTTGCTCTACCAGTCGTGACTGCGGGCAGCCGGCCCCTGACCCGGCCGCCTATCGGTCACAGAATGCGGCCTCCAGATAATGGCCGGTGTAGGCCCGGATGCCTTCGCAGCCGGTCGTCTGGGCGCGAACCGAGACAGTTTCCAGGAGCCAAAGATAGGGCAGGTCTTCAGCGATCTGTTGCTGGATCTCGCCGTAGAGCTCGCCCCGGACGTCCGGGTCGACCTCGGCCGCTGCCTCGTCGAAGAGTGCGTCCACGTCGGGATTGCTGTAACCGGCTCCGTTGGTGAAGGGCGCGCCGGAGATGGCCGCGGTGGCGTAGAAGCGCCGTACCCCGATCTCGGGATCAGTCCCCTGGCAGTTCGACACAACCATCGTGTCGAACTGGCGCTGACCGTAGAGCGCATTCTTGCCCGCGCCGTCGACCTGCTGCAGCCGCAGCTCGATACCCACCAGCGCAAGGTCCTGGCTGATCTTCGTCGCCAGGGCTGCCTCGGTCCCGGCGAAGTGGAACATGTCAAGGACCAGCGGCCGCCCGTCGCGGGTGCGGGTCTGGCCCTCGCCGGGACTCACCCAGCCAGCTTCGTCGAGCAGGCTCGCCGCCTCGTCCTGATCGAAGGCGGGGATCGGTGCCTCGGTGTAGGTGAACTCGATCTGGCTCGAGATCGGCGAGGTCGCGAGTTGGCCGTTACCCTGCAGCACCTGCTCGACGTACACATCGGTGTCGAGTGCGGAGGCGATGGCCTGTCGGACCGCCAGATCACCGAGGAT
>Ga0136618_10000527_pt1 | contig 13234 bp, 11 predicted proteins | sample AntDrymUQ3302106_2_FD_104805 | JGI IMG/M metagenome (GOLD analysis project Ga0136618, IMG submission 104805) | Polar desert sand microbial communities from Dry Valleys, Antarctica - metaG UQ330 (21.06) | ecosystem: Environmental > Terrestrial > Soil > Desert | place: Antarctica: Dry Valley... | reverse complement strand
TGGCCAATTGCGCCCGCTGTCACGGGCCGAACGGCCAGGGCGGCATCGGTCCGGCCCTCAACGACCAGGCCAAGCTCTACAACGCCCTGACACCGGACGGGCTGCCGGGCACCGGTCACCTCAACCCCGTTTACCTCCAGCGCGTGCTGGAGGTGGGTGGGCGCTACGTCTGCGGCGATCCTGACAGCCTCATGCAAGCCTGGCTGGCTCCCGCGGGTCCGCTCAACTACCGTGAGGTGGAGGAGATCATCACCTTCCTCACCGCCAGCAGCGAGTTCGAGTTCGAGTACGACCCAGCCGCTCACGGCGCGGAGGGCGAGGATGTCGAAGGCGGTCCTGAGGGGGATGAGACCGGTCCCGTCATCGTGAGCCCCTGGCGCGACGTCGAGTACGAGCCGGAGCCCGGCGCGTCCGCGCCGCCCGCCTGCTGGAAAGGCGAGGTCGGTGGGAACGGGGGCGGAGGCGGTGAGCCGTCGGCAGCGCCCGTGCAGTCACCCGGCACGGCCGACGCGCCGCGCGAGGTAGCGGTGGAGGAGACGGTCAACCTTCAGATCATCGACCCCGAGGGCACGCAGCTCGGCGCCCTGACCGTGGTGCCGGGCGAGACGCTCACCTTCGAGGTGACCAACACGGCCGGCTTCGAGCACAACTTCATCATCGGCCCGGCTGAAGCCCTGGAGTCGAACTCCACGGCAGGCTTGCCCGGCACACCCAACTTCGTGGAGGGGACGGAGACCTTCGAGTGGCAGGTCCCGGAGGACGCTGCGGAGTTGGAGGGACTCCAGTTCGCCTGCACCATCCTGGGCCACTACGAAACCATGCATGGAGACCTCGTCGTGCAGGAAGGGGAGTAGCCCGTGGCGATGCGCGCGCTGCCTCCCGGGGCGGTCAAGCGTCGGACGTTCTTCGGGCTCCTGGATGCGGATAGCTGGGCCGCGGCCACCATCAAGGCACTCTTCTGGTTCCTGCTGATCCTGTTCCTGCTGGGCTACGTGCCCGACCGTGCCTATTACTTCACCGTCTCGCGCACGATCGATGTGGGCTATAACGCCGTGCCCATCGTCAACCTCTGCCCGACGACGAACCAGACGCTGCCCTGCCCTGCCCCGCTGGGGGCCGTGGTGCCCTGGCAGCCCAGTCCCTCCGAGCTAGCCCTGCCGGAGCCGCGCATCGACTCGGCCACCTTCCAGTCGGGCACGAACCTGTACCTGATCGGTGGCAGCACGGCCGGCGGAGCCACGGCTGAGACACTGATGACCGAGGTGACCACGGACGGCAACTACCGACCGTGGGCGGCCGGGCCGGCGCTGCCCGCGCCCCGCACCAACGCCGCGCTGGCCAGCCTTTCTGGCGTGCCGTACGTGATCGGCGGCCTGGACGAGAGTGGCGCCCCGACCACCACGGTATTCCAGGGCGTCGTGACGGAGGGACAGCTGACCGGCTGGGAACAGCCCGAGGCGATCCAGCTACCCGTACCGGTCAGCCATGCCGGTGCCGCACCGACAGGCAATGGCATCTATCTGATCGGTGGCCGCACGGCTGAGGGACTCACCGACTCGGTCTATCTGGCTGCGTTCGGGGAGGCCGACCCCCCGACGCTCGAGGGGTGGCAGGAGACCCGCCTGCCACTGCCCCAGCCGCGAGCCGACGTCGCTGCGGTGCCCGTCGGGGACATCATCTATGTCATCGGCGGGGAGGGTCCGGAGGGCATCAGCCGCTCCGTGTTCCGCCTCATGCTTGACGAGGGGCAGCCACTGACCGATCCCGCGACGGGTGATCTGCAAAGCTGGGCGGAGGCCCCCGAAGGACAGCAGCTCCCCGTGCCGCGCGCCCGAGCCTCGGCGTCCACGGCCAACGGCGTGCTCTACGTCATCGGTGGCGTGGATGGCGACGGCGAACCGCAGAGCTCTATGGGCTGGACGGTGCCCACGGCCACCGGTGACCTGCCGCGTTGGGAGCGGCTGGATCAGAGCGATCTGCCCGCGCCGCGAGCCGGTTCTGCGCTGGCCAACGTGGGCTCCTTCGCGTTCCTCATCGGCGGCGAGGGCCCGGATGGGCCGGTCGATGCCAGCCTGCGCGCGAATACGTCGCCCGAGACCCCGTTCTTCGCCCTGGGCCTGTTCGGGGCGACCATCCCGGGCATGGCCATCGAGGGTGAGATCGGCCAGCAGCTCGGCTACATGGCGGCGGCTGGCGTGGGCACGGGCAACTTCGTGGCCCTCATCCTGATCGGCCTGGCCTTCTCCCACCGCGAGGCGACGACGCGGGTCATCCAGCGCCTGTCGCGAGGACGGATCCGTACTCCTCGCGAGGACGATTACACCGTGGAGACGGGCCGCCGCTGAAGCGGGTCGCCAGCGGGCAGGGTCGCAGCCCAGGGTAGACACGGCCGTCTATCATCCGGCCAGGAGCGGTCCTGTGATCGGGGTTCCCGGGCCGGGAGCGCTCTGGAGGAGGAACCAGATATGTCTACTCGATCATGGGTCGTTCTGGTGACCGCGCTGCTCGTGTCCGCAGCCTGCGGTGGAACGGGTAGCAACCCGACGCCGGGCGGAGCACCGACCGCGAGCTCGGACGCGGGTGAACCGTCAGTCCAGCCGCCAGACGAGCCGTCGGGCGAGCCATCGGGCGAGCCGTCCGGCGATCCCGGTACCGCCTTCGAGTGCGGCGATGGCTCGGGTGCCCTCAGACTCGCCGGCTTCTCGGCAGGCAACGTCGAGGACGAGATCCTTCGGGAGGTGCTCGACACATTCGAGGCGACGTGCCCCGAGTACACGGTCGAGTTCGAGGTCATCGCCGGCGAGTACCCGGCCGTCATGCTGACCCGGTTGGGCGCGGGCGACGCGCCGGATCTCTTCTATGTCCAGCAGGGCTACTCCCAGGACTGGATCGCGCAGGGCGTCCTCCAGCCTCTGGATGAGGTGGCGAGCCAGAACGGCTTCGACACCAGTGCCTTCTACGAGCCGTACATCGCGCCGTTCCAGTCGGACGGACAGACCTACGGTTTCCCCAAGGATTCCAGCCTGCTGGGCATGGAGACCAACGACGAGATGCTCTCGAGCGCCGCGGTCGATATCCCGACCACGGTGGAGGAGCTTGAGGCAGCCGCCAATGCGCTCAAGGAGGACGGCGTGGAGGCACCCATGTGCTTTGCCTCCGAGTTCGCTCGAGCCGGAGCGTTCATCCACGCCTATGGAGGCGGGATGGTCAGCGAAGACGGCACGGCACCCCTCATCGACGCCGCCGAGTCGCGCGCCGCCATCGAGTGGTACCTGCGGATGCACTCGGAGGGGCTCGCACAGAGCCCGTCGCAGATGGGTGTCGACTGGTGTGGTCAGGCGCTGGGCGAGGAGCGGGTGGCTATCGCCTTCGAAGGCAACTGGGTCGGACCCTACATGGAGTCGACCTTCTCGGACGTGGCCTACACCGTCTCAGCCGTCCCCGCCGAAGCGGAACAGGCCACGCTCTCCTTCACGGCGGCATACAGCTATAGCCCGGACTCCCCGAATCCGGACGGGTCATGGACGCTCTTGTCGTACCTGACTGGTCAGGAAGGCATGCAGGAGTGGGTGAACGGCGGCCTCGTTCTGCCTGCTCGGTCGGACGTCCAGCCCCAGAGCGAGCGTCAGCAGACGTTCGCGGCATTCGCCGACGACTCCTATGCCGGCGAGGGCCTCATCCCCGATTGGGCGACCATCCAAAGCGCCTTCAACGGCGCCCTGAGCAGCGCGGTGACGGGCGGTGGCACGGCCGACGATGTCATCAACGCGACGTTGCCGGCGGTCCAGTCGGCACTCGGCCAGTAGCATCATCCGGTGAAGGGCGGCCCGAAGCCGCCCTTCGCACCTATCCGGGAATTCGGTAGCGGGAGGCTGGGATGACTGTCCCGGCGCAGACGGCAGGCGGAAGAGGCCTTCGTCGGCGATCCGAGCAACGCTCGGAGGCTTTGGCGGGTTATGCGCTCGTCGCCATCCCCGTCATCCTGTTCGTCGTCCTCAACATCGGGGCGATCTTCTTCGCCCTGTTCATCAGCTTCTTCGAGTGGCAGTTCCGCGGTGGTGCTGGTGACGCGCTTGGCTTTCAGAACTACGAGAGCCTGTTCACCGACCGCAATTTCCAGAAGGCGATCTACAACACCGTCACGTACACCATCTGGGTGGTCCCGATCCAGATGGCCATCGGGCTGCTGCTGGCCGTTATCGTCAATGCCAAGATCCGCGGCCAGACCTTCTTTCGCGCGGCCTTCTATTTCCCGGCCATCGCCAGCTCCGCGGCCATCACCGTGCTGTTCATCTTCATCATGCAGCCCGATGGCCTCTTCAACGGCATCCGTGCTGCGCTCGGGCTGGACCCGCTCTTCGAAGCGCTCGGCTTCGGACCCCGTCATGCCTGGCTGACCACGGCCGGCACGGCCCTGGGCTCCATCATGGCGCTCAACATCTGGACCACATCGGGCACCATGATGCTGTTCTACCTCGCCTCGCTCCAGACGGTCAGCCGCGAGGTCTACGAGGCTTCGCGTATCGACGGTGCGAACGCCTGGCAGACCTTCTGGCGTATCACCTTCCCGCTCCTCAGGCCGGGTCATTACTTCGTGGCCACGGTGTCGGTCATCGGCGCTCTACAGGTCTTCGATCAGGGGTACATCGCGGGCGGCTCCAACGGGGATCCGAACTTCTCGCTCATGACGCTCGTGCTGTACCTCTACAACGCCGCCTTCGTGCAGTTCGACCTGGACTATGCGGCTGCCGTCGGCGTCGTGCTCTTCCTGATCATCTTCGGCGCCACACTCATCCAGCGCCGGCTGTTCGGCTCGGCGCCCGCGTGGTAGGAGTCGACCCATGACGGCCCAGGCCAAGGCGGCACCCCTCCGGCCGGACAGCAACGTGGACGTCGCGCCGGTCGGCGACCGCGGGCGGCGGTACCGGCGTGCCATCGCCTATGGCTTCCTCCTCGCCTATGCCCTGTTGATGTTCGTGCCCTTTGCCTGGACCGTCATCACCTCCTTCAAGACGAATCCCGACGCGCTCCAGATGACGTTCATCCCCCAGCCGTTCACGCTCCAGGGCTGGCAGAACGCGTTCACCGAACTGAACCCCGCCCTGCCCCGGCTCTTCTTCAACAGTGCCCTGGTCGCTGGCGTGGTGACCCTCACCAACGTCGTGCTCGGGAGCATGGCCGGCTATGCCTTCGCGCGGCTGAAGTTCCCCGGCCGCGAGGTGCTGTTCCTTCTCGTGCTCGGGACGCTCATGATCCCCGACCAGTTGCGCATGGTGCCCGTCTATCAGATCCTCAGGACGCTGGGGCTTCTCTCCGGCCAGCTTCAGTACGCCGGCTTGATCCTCGTGCTGGCCATCTCCGCGACGAGCATCTTCCTGTTGCGGCAGTACTTCCTGACCATCCCGCGTGATCTCGAGGAGGCGGCCAAGATCGACGGCGCCGGGTTCTTCACCACCTTCTGGCGCGTGATGCTGCCGCTTGCGTCGCCGGCCGTGGCCGCCGTCGCCATCCTTTCGTTCCAGGGTGCCTGGAACGGGTTCTTCTGGCCGCTCATCATCCTCGGCCAACGCGAGCAATGGACGCTGCCGCTGGCCCTGACGCAGTTCCGACTCCAGTTCTTCACCATCTGGCCGGACCTCATGGCGGTCGTGACCATGGCCACGCTGCCCGTCCTGCTGCTGTACGTCTTCTTTCAGCGGTATTTCGTGGAGGGCATCGCGGCCTCCGGTGTCAAGGGCTGAACGGTACGCGGTCCCCGAGGCGCCACGTCTCGGGGGTGTGCTGCGTACCGCGGCTGTCGACCTCTATTTCAACTCCTGGCGCCTCGTCCCGACCAACGCGATCTGGGGCGGACTGCTGCTCCTCGTCGTGGGGGCCGGCGTGTACTGGCTTCCGGGTGCCGTGGTGTTGCTCCTGATGCTCGCCATCCCCACGGCCGGCATCTACAGGCTTGCCGCGCTCATCGCGCGCGGCGACGCGTCGGCGTTCTCGGACGCCATCGAGGCGTACCGTCTCTACCTTCGGCCGGCGCTCGTGCTGGGCCTGATCGCGACCGGCGGCACGGCCGTCTTCGGGACCAACGTCCTGACCGGCCTCTTGGCGCTCGGCGGGCCGCTCGGCTGGGCCATCGCGACGGCCGCCGTGTGGGGCCTGGTCATCCTCTGGGCGTGGCTTCTCTGTCTCTGGCCACTCGTCGTCGACCCGCGCCGAGAGGGGCTCGGTCTACGGCAAACGATGCGGCTCGCGGCACTTCTCGTGCTTGCCTTCCCGTTCCGGATCGCGGCGCTCATGCTCGTCACGGCTCTCCTCCTGGTGATCAGCACCGTGCTCTTCGCCGCACTTGTCACGGTCGCGGTCGCCTTTTGCGCGCTGCTCGGTTGTCGGTACGTGCTGCCGGCGGCCGATCGCCTGGAAGGTCGCGCCACCGTGCTCCTCCCCGGCCGGTGAGACTCGAAGGCCGTCGATGTCGCTGACGTTGCCCATCCAGGTCGGCCCGGCGACCATCACCATCAATCGCGACGATCGGGTGCTGGTCACGCGGCCGGACGCGCGCATCGAGGCTGATGGGGAACAGGGTCTCTTCGCCAGCGATACCCGCTTCGTCTCCGCCTACGACGTGTGGCTGAACGGCCGTGCCCCGGTCCTCCTCAACTCGGCGCCCATCCGGTACTTCTCCGCTCGCTATGAGTTCACCAACCCGGCTCTCATCGACCCTTCCGGACCCATCCCGGCCAGCACCCTTGCGCTGCGGCTCGACCGGACCATCTCTGGCGGGCTGCATGAGGACTACGACCTCGTCAACTACGGCCGGGACGTCGCGATCGTCACCCTCGACCTGCGCATCCATTCGGACTTCGCGGACATATTCGACGTGAAGGAGCATGAGCTGGTCAGGCGTGGGACGATCCAGACACGCTGGTTCTCCAGTGCGCGCGAGATCCGCACGAGCTACGTCAACCGATCCTTCCACCCGGAGCTGGTGATTCGTGTCGAGCGAGCGAGCAGCGCTCCCCAGTTCGCCAACGGCAAGCTGACGTTCGTGGCCATCGTGCCGCCCAAGGGTGTCTGGCACACCTGCCTCGAGTGGCTGCCCATAGCCGACGGCGACGGCCGCCCCGAGACGCTCGGCTGCAACGCCCTGACCGAGAGCAGAGCGGGGATCGTGGGGCCGGCCCTGCCGTACGTGGGGCTCTCCACGCCCAACCACTCGGTGCGCAGCGCCTGGGAGCAGGCGGTCCGGGACATGGAGGCCCTGCGCCTCCATGACCGCCAGAACGGCCGAGAGGCGGTCATCGCGGCTGCCGGCGTGCCCTGGTTCGTGACTCTCTTCGGACGGGACTCGTTGCTGGTGGGCATGCTGGGTATCAGCGGCTACCCCGAGTTCGCTGCGGGCGCCCTCCAGCGGTTGGCCGAGCTGCAGGCCACGGAGGATGACCCGGAACGTGACATGGAGCCGGGCAAGATCCCGCACGAGGTCCGCCGTGGGGAGCTCACCCGACTCGGTCTACTGCCCTTCGCGCCGTACTACGGGACCCACGACGCCACGAGCCTGTTCGTGGTGCTGCTGTCCTATCTCTACCAGTGGACCGGCAACCGTTCCCTCATAGAGCGCTATCTGGCCAACGCCGAGGCCGCGAGCTCCTGGATCGATACTTATGGGGACCGCGATGGCGACGGCTTCCAGGAGTACGGGACCCGGTCTTCCCGCGGCTACTACAACCAGGGCTGGAAGGACGCGGGCGATGCCATCCCGGCAGCCGATGGGACGCTCGCTCCGCTGCCTCTCGCCTTGGTGGAGATCCAGGGCTACGCCTACGACGCCAGGCGGCGGCTGGCCGATCTGTATCAGGTGCTCGGACGGGAGAAGGACGCGGCGCGGCTTCGTGAGGCGGCACGGGCCCTCTACGAGAAGGTCAACGACGTGCTGTGGTGGGAGGAGGAGGGGACCTACTACCTTGGGCTGGACGGCGACAAACGACCGATCCGGACGGTAGCCTCCAATGCGGGCCACCTGCTCGCTTCAGGGATGGTGCCGACCGAGCGGGCCGGGCGAGTCGTCGAACGACTTCTCAGGGAAGACATGTGGTCCGGCTGGGGCATCCGGACCCTCTCCTCTGACCATCCCGCCTACAACCCGTTCAGCTACCACACCGGGTCGGTCTGGCCACACGACAACGCCATCATCGCGGGTGGGTTCCAGCGCTATGGCTACGACCGGGAAGCCGCCCAAGTCGCCTCGGCGACCTTCGCCGCCGCCTCGCATTTCGTGGCGCACCGCTTGCCGGAGCTGTTCTCCGGGCTGCCCCGGGACGAGGGTGCATTCCCCGTCCAGTACCTTGGCGCCAACGTTCCACAGGCATGGGCCGCGGCATCCGTCTTCCGGCTCATCGCCGTCCTGTGCGGGATCCACGCACAGTCCGACGCGAGCGGTTCGCGGCTATACGTCCATCCTGCGCTTCCCGACTGGCTGCCAGAGCTGAAGCTGACGCGCCTGCGGGCGGGCCGCGGCTCCCTTGATCTTCTTGTTCGAGACCGCAAGTGCGAGGTCCTGCGCAACGACTCAGGTTTCGAGGTCCGTCATGAACGTCCACCCGGCCGGATACCTGGGCAGGAGGCCGGACCGACCTCGGACACCCCATCCTGAACCGGGCCCCTCGGCCTCAGTCCTTCTCGGCCGGGACCGTCGGGACAAGGCCAAGGTCGCCGCCCGATCCGATGACGGCGCCGGCCGCAGGAGCCGCGCCGGCGCCGGGAGTCAGCGTGTTGGACATGGCCACGTTGCGCAGCGCGAAGTCCTGCTCCGCGGCAGCGTCGACCGTCGAGTCCGGCGCAGCATCGCTGAGCGTCTGGTCGATCTCATCGGGTTCGGAGCGAGCTCGTGGCTGGTCTCGTTCGGTCATCGTCGTCTCCTGCGTGCGTCCGGTCACGGTTGAGCCTGATCGTCGACGCCGCTCTATCGCACCCCTTGCCGGTCGATCGGCGTTACGGCGGCTTTGCAGATCGGTACAGGGCGATCAGCGACGACGGCCGATCAGCCAGCGCTGCTCATCCACCTCGCGGATGTCCATGACCTGCAGGGCATCGGGGAACGGGAGGTACCGATCCCCCTTCGCCACGAGCACGCCGCCACTCTGCAGCCGAAGCGCGAGCTCCTCGAGTGGCGGCTCGACGGCTTCGGATACGATGAGCTGGTAGCGCTCGGCGGGCATCGATCGAAGATCGCTGGGTGGCGCCCATGTCCATTCCCGACCGGCGGTACGCACAGAGGGCGATCGTTCGGCGAGCCACGCTGCCGCGCCCGGCGGCGCCAGAACGGCGCCCAGCGCGACCCAGTCGAGCCAACTCGAGGCCGCCACATCGCGCTCGGCGGCTCGCGCCAGCTCGTGGTCATCGATGGCTGCTCGCACGTTGGCGAGTCGCTCGGGAGTGGCGCCATCCGCGATGCCCAGCATCGTGGCACCCGCTGCGAGGGCCTTGCGCAGTGCCGGCGCCTGGTCGCCTGACAGCACGTCGATCATCACGCCGTGCGGTCCGGTCCAAGACTCGGGCAGGCCGCTGGAGCGGCCGTCGCCAGCCGCGGCGTCGCCTGGAGGGACGAGGATGCCGTCCGGCGCACCGAGCACTTCCGGTCCGGACCGGAGGCCGTCGTGGTCCACGACCGCCCACGTCTCGATGCCCATGGATCGCGCCGCCTGGACGCCCGCGGCAGTCTCCGCAGCGCTCCCTGGACCCTCTACGACGATGAAATCCACGCCCGCGTCGGCAAGCAGTCCGGCATGGTCGTGCAGGTCCCTGGCGATGGCCGCATCCACGGGGCCCAGCCGGCCGCTGCCGGGATCCTCGCCCAGAGGAGAGAGCACTCCCGCGATGAGCACCGGGGTCCTCGCCCAAGGGAGGTCCGGATCGCGACGATCGCGGCCTTGTTCCGCTGCCTCCCGCGCCAGGTCGACGGCAGCCCGCGTCAGCTCACGGGCTCGCCGCGCCTCGCCGACCCGCGCCAGCGCGCGCCGGTGCGTGAGGAAGGTATGGGCCAGCAGCGTGTCGGCGCCGGCTGCCACCTGTGCTGACATGCGTTCCCGCACCGCCGCGGGATTCCGGGCGTGAGCCGGCAGGTGCCACTCGCGCTCCGGCCCGGGATGGATGGGCGGCCGCCGCTCGTCGGCGGAGGTCCCGGCGAGTATCCGAACGGGTCCACCGTCGCGAGAAGTCACGCTGAGCCGCTCAAGGCGCGGCGGAACGCCGTCGCCGTCAGCCGACTGGCCGGTCGGCTTTGCCCGTCAGGTCGCCCTCTCCCGCCTCTACGGCGCCGGTGCGTACCGGGAGGCCGGCGGCGCGCCAGGCTGTGATGCCGCCGCTGACGTTCATCACGTCGCTGAAGCCCTGTTGCGAAAGGTGATCGGCGGCCACCAGGCTGCGCTTCCCCGCCGCGCACATCATCAACAGCGGACGGTCACGCGGCAGTCGCTCGTAGGTGTCTGCGAACGAGCTCAGGGGCATGAGCACTGCGCCCTCGACGCGGACCGTCGCGAACTCGTCACGCTCCCGGACGTCCACCAGCAGCGGGCGGGACTCCTCCGATCCGCCGAGTCGTTGTGATGCGGTCGTGACATCGACCGCTGCGATGGGTCCAGGCTGACTCACGGTCGCTCCTTCATGCCAGATCCGAAAGTGCCCGCCGACCGCCGAAGCCGTCATCGACCTCATGCCACCAGGCGATGTCGCTCTCACCGAGCCGCCAGCACAACCAGATCGGACGTCCGGCAGCCAAGGCCGGGAAGTCGATCAGGCCGGTGCTGATATCGCGCAGTGTGATGCCCCATGAGTCGATACGCGCCACGGTCTGCTGCATCCGCTTCACGACGGTGCTGATCTGCGCCTGACGGTCCTGGAGCTCCAGGGCGTGATCATCGCTGCCGTTCGACTCCCGAAACCGACTGAGGTCGCGCTGCGCCTGCGCCACGATGTCGCGATCCTCGCGCAGACGCTCCAGCAGCGGCCGCAGCTCGCCGAGTCGGGCGTTGGCGGCGTCGATGGCGTAGAAGCGGGCCATCTCGGGATTCTCGCACGGGACGCGCGATTCCCGGTGTGGTGTTTGTTAGCATGCCCGCGTGAGACTGGCCGAGCGGGTGCAGGACATCGGGACGGAGACCGCCTTCGAGGCCGCTGCTCGGGCCCGCGCGCTCGAAGCCAGAGGACGAGACGTCATCCACCTGGAGATAGGCGAGCCCGACTTCGATACCCCGATCAACGTCCGCGAGGCTGGCAAGCGTGCCCTGGACGAGGGCTGGACGCATTACGGACCGCCGCTCGGGCTGCCCGCCCTGCGCGACGCGATCGCGGCCGACGCTACCGCGCGTAAGCGCTTCCCGGTGGATGCGGAGAACGTGGTCGTAACGCCCGGGGCCAAGCCCATCATGTTCTACGCGCTCCTCGCTTTGGCCCAGCCGGGCGACGAGGTCGTCTACCCCGACCCGGGCTTTCCCATCTACGAGTCGATGACCCGTTTCGTGGGCGCCACTCCAGTGCCCATACCGCTGCGCGAAGAGAACGAGTTCCGCATGGACGTGCAGGAGCTGCGCTCGCTGGTGACCGATCGCACGCGGCTGATCATCTTCAACTCGCCGCACAACCCGACCGGCTCCGTGCTGACGGAGAGTGACATCGCGGCTATCGCGGAGCTGGCCACGGAGCGCGACATCACCGTGCTGGCCGACGAGATCTACGGCCGCATCCTGTACGAGGGCGAGCATCACTCCATCGCCGCGCTGCCCGGCTTGGCCGAGCGGACCATCGTGCTGGACGGATTCTCCAAGACGTGGGCCATGACCGGCTGGCGCCTCGGCTACGCGATCCTGCCGCCGGACCTGCTGCCCGTCTTCAGCCGCCTCATCATCAACAGCGTGAGCTGCACCAGCAGCCACTCCCAGATGGCGGCGGTCGAGGCGCTGACCGGTCCCCAGGATGACGTCGAGGCGATGGTCGAGGAGTTCCGTGCGCGGCGCGAGCTGATCGTGGACGGCCTGAATGCCATCCCCGGCATCCGCTGCCTGAAGCCGCGCGGCGCGTTCTATGTCTTTCCCAACGTCTCGGGCACGGGCATGGATGGTCCCACGCTGGCGGATCGCCTGCTCAACGAGGGCGGCGTGGCTTGCCTCTCCGGGACAGCCTTCGGTCAGGTGGGGCGGGATCATCTACGCGTCAGCTATGCCGCCTCGCGGGAGGACATCGGCCGGGCACTCGAGCGGGTGGCGCAGGTCGTGGCCAGCCAGTCGTGACCACACTGCCTCGAGTCCTCGTCACGCGGCGCATCCCCGAGGCAGGCCTGCGACCGGTCCTGGAGCAGACCGAGGCCGATCTGTGGGAGGACGAGCTGCCGCCGCCGCGCGAGGAGCTGCTACGCCGCGTGGCCGGCGTAGAGGGCCTGCTGTCCCTGCTCACCGACCGTGTCGATGAGGAACTGCTGGACGCCGCGGGGCCCCAGCTGAAGGTCGTCAGCAACTTCGCCGTGGGCTTCGACAACATCGATGTGCCGGCCTGCACCCGACGAGGCATCCCCGTGGGCAACACGCCCGGCGTGCTCACCGAAACGACGGCTGACCTTGCCTTCGCGCTGCTCATGGCGGTCGCGCGGCGGCTGCCCGAGGCATATGACTACGTGCGCGCCGACCGTTGGCAGACCTGGGGCCCGATGCTGCTGCTGGGGCGAGATGTCAGCGGTGCCACCCTGGGCATCGTCGGGTTCGGGCGCATCGGCCGCGAGATGGCCAAGCGGGGCCGGGGCTTCGGTATGCGCATCCTCTATCACGACGTCCATCGCGCCACGCCGGACGAGGAAACGGAGCTTGGCGCGGAGTCGGTGGAGATGGACCGGCTGCTGGCGGAGAGCGACTTCGTGACGCTGCACACGAATCTCTCGCCGGAGACCCACCACCTGCTGGATTCCGCCGCCTTTGGCCGCATGAAGCCGGGGGCGGTAGTCATCAACACCAGTCGCGGTCCGGTCATCGACCACAAGGCCCTCTACGAGGCGCTGAAGTCAGGGCGACTCTTTGGGGCGGGCCTGGATGTCACCGATCCTGAGCCGTTGCGCGCCGATCACCCGCTCGTATCGCTGCCCAACTGCCTGGTCGTGCCGCACATCGCCTCCGCCTCTGAGGCGACACGTGACCGCATGGCGGAGATGGCCGCCGCGAACCTGCTGGCCGGTCTTCGCGGCGAGCGGCTGCCCACGCCG